>Ga0209536_100008101_pt1 | contig 15829 bp, 12 predicted proteins | sample DeeMarSeWOR28_12_FD_187461 | JGI IMG/M metagenome (GOLD analysis project Ga0209536, IMG submission 187461) | Marine sediment microbial communities from White Oak River estuary, North Carolina - WOR-2-8_12 (SPAdes) (version 2) | ecosystem: Environmental > Aquatic > Marine > Intertidal zone >...
GAGGCCCTGATGTTCTACTATTTCGGTGATGAGCTCTGGGCGGTTCGAAAGGGTCCGTGGAAGATTCATGTCAAGACGACCAGCCCGGCATCGGTGAGCACCTGGGGCGAGTGGCCTATCGAGGAGCACGATCCGCCGCTGTTGTTTCACGTCGAACATGACCCGTCAGAGAAACATGACGTGGCCGATAAGCACCCCACAATAGTGCGCGAGCTCCTGGACGTGATGGAACAGCACCGGAGAAACCTTGTTGCCGGCGAACCGCAACGTTAAACTACGCCGAGTCTTTTACAGCCCGACTGTACTTCTGAGTCTTTTGGCCTCGTCCTCGATTCTGCTGCGCTCACTGGCGTTGGTTACACCGTATTTCTCGCACAGATCCAGGAAGCGTTTGACCAGCGGCCGCATTCGCTCGGCCAGGTCAGGTTCGACAGACGATTTATCCTTGGTATACCAGATTGGTTCGATGGCAGCTCGGTATGCGCAGATTGAGGCCTTTTCCACACGTGCACGAACGACGTCTTCCTCGGCCAATTCCAGCGCCTCGGCGAATGCATCAAGACCCGCCTGGGCGATAGTCTCATCTATTGCATAATCCTTCGCCCTGCCAAAACAGTTCGGATGCAAGCCGCTCGCCAGTGCGTTCTCATGAGTCAGCGTGATAAACCGCCGAATCGGCCTGGCACTGCGGCCATAGTGCAGATCAAGAAACTCGTTGGCCAGCTTCTCGCCGCTTCTGGTCGGATCCCAGAGCAGATTGGCCATCACATAGTTGCGCAGATCGGACAGCTCGGCCCCCAGGGCGTTGCCGGCTGCCTGCATGAATATGCCGATCGCGTTATTGGCAACAAAGTATCTGATGTTCGATTCTATCACCCGAAGATTGGGACATGGCAGCAAATAATTGCTGAAGTTCGTATTGTAGTTCCAGATAGAGATGTTGCTACAGATCTTGCCCCAGTCGGCCATGTCCTGACAGAACTGCACGTTCTTGCGGCACTGCGGATCATTGATCGGATGCAGAAGACAACACTCGATGCTGCACAATTGGATCTGGACGTTTGGCCGCGGCTTGATTGTCTTCGGCGGCTTGCGTGAATACCAGTAAGACAATGTACCGACCATCACATCGGGGTACTCCTTGGCCACCTCATCTGCCACTGCATTGACGAACGTCAGTAGCGAGCCCATCGGCGTTTCTTCCCGCTCATCGATCTCGGCACATTTCGAACAGCGACAGTATTTGTTGTTATCGTTCTGGCTGACTGATATGTTCTCCATATTGGGATTCTTCTTGAGATCATCGAGGACCGATTCGGTGACTATGCGCAGAACGTCCGGATTGGTCAGACACAGTTCCGGCCCTCCGCCTCCCATTTCCAGCTTGCGCTCGCCGTCGACCAGGGCGAAATACTCCGGATGTTCCTTTCCGTATTTCTGCGATGAGAGATGATGATGAAAGCTGTGGTTTATCAGATTCAGTCCCGTCTTGCCGCCCAGCTTTTTGTCGCCGGTTACGGTATTTACACGAATCCGGGCGGCGAAGGCTGGATTCCTGTTGGTCTCGCCGTAATAACTCCAGCGGAAGCGCAGGGGCGGATGATAGAAACGGTCCAAGGGCCCGACAACGCGCCACGTTCCTATCGCCGGCACATAGGTGTGATCGACAGTGAGAAATCGCACGCCCACATAATCTTCGAGGAAGGTGTAGACACCGTAAAGCGTTCCCCGTGATCCAGACTGCGGCCGGCCTGCTATGGCAATATTATCATCCCGCACAATGATTCGAAAACCCTCCTGCCCAAACTCGTCTGTTTCGAAACCGACGGCGCTTTCGCGCATGGCCACGCTTGCACCAATGAATACATGACGCTGTCCGCGGGTAGCAGGTGCTGATTGGCTGACGATCGGCAGATTAACGCCGCTTGCCTTGGCAAAATGGCTCTGGAATTCTTCGGCGGCGTAAAGCTCACTTGGCGGAGCGTTATCTGCTACTACGATGTCCCAGTTAGCCAGGTCAGATAGGTTCACGCCACCTGGTACAGCAGCAGAAACGCAGCCGACCATAGAGGCGCACAGCGAGATTACCATAATAACAACATAGCGACACATCGTACCATCTCCTTTCGCAGCAATCATTCGGGTCTGATTCCCTGTTCCTATCTCACGTAACATAATGTGCCATGCCGCCGTTCGTCAAACTATAATTCTCTCTGGTACGGCGGATGTCTCACGATTCTTGTGCTATTATTTCAGTAACGCATGGGAATTCGACAATCCGTGGGGGGCTGAATTATGAAAACAAATCGTCTTCTGACCATCAGTCTGTTGCCTACCCTGGGATTGGCATTGTGCACCAACACCGGGTGCAAGAGGACTGATTCTGGCAGGCAGCATGGTTTTCTGATAATGACAAGGCTGACTAGTCCATAAATCTACTTCTTCTCATTGTCCGGCCAATAAGACTTGCTTGCGCGAAGTCTGCCGAGAGTAAATATACATTTAGGCTTGCACGACTTCTCTCATTTGCTATACTTGGGGCAATCTTATGGTGTCCAGCAGAGAAAACAGAGGATCCTCTCGCAAGCTGCACCATCCATCCGTCTTTCCATTCTAGGGGGAATCGGTCCTCGAAGACTTTATATTCAAGGGAAATCATGGGACGTTTACTTGTTGTTGCCAACAGACTACCGCTGAGTACAACCAGAAGAGCAGGGGAACTGCAATTTCGCCCGAGCCCGGGCGGACTGGCGGTGGGTTTGTCATCACTGCCCGAGTCCACCGAGCGACTCTGGCTAGGCTGGCCCGGTGTGACGAGTGAGAAGCTTAGGGCGGAGGAGAAGCATCAGATCGTGGAGCGACTCGCGGCTGGGAACTGTCATCCGATATTTCTGTCCAGGAGGCAGATGGAGGGGCACTACCAGGGTTTCTGCAACAAGACGATCTGGCCTCTGTTTCACTACTTCCCGAGGCGTGCGGTCTATGAAGTCCGTTTCTGGAAGATCTACGAGCAGGTGAACCACGCATTCTGTGACGAGGTCATGAAGATTGCCAGGCCGGGCGATTGCATCTGGGTACACGATTACCAGCTCATGTTGCTTCCTGCGCTTCTTCGCAAGAGGCTGCCAGTTGCGCAAATCGGATACTTCCTTCACATACCGTGGCCGTCATTCGAACTCTTTCGCCTATTGCCCTGGCGTGAGCAGATATTGGACGGTCTGCTGGGGGCCGATCTGATAGGTTTTCACACATATGATTACGTTCGGCACTTTCTCAGCAGCGTCTCCAGGATAGCTGGATTGGAGCACACCCTGGGCAATGTCAGCGTTGCGAATCGCCTTGTGAAGGTCGATGCGTTCCCCATGGGCATCGATTATGAGAGGTACTCGCGGGCAATCGACGATCCAAACGTTGAGCGGGAAGCAAGCAAGATTCGACGGAAGATCGGTCAACGCAAGGTCATCCTGTCGATTGACAGGCTGGACTATTCCAAGGGCATTATCGAGCGACTGGAAGCCTTTGATTTATTTCTTTCCGAGAATCCGCAGTGCAGGGGTGAGGTTACTCTGATTATGGTGGCGGTTCCGACGCGGACGGGCGTGGAGGACTACAGAGAGTTGAGAAGCATGCTGGAACAGTTGGTTGGCCGGATCAATGGCGAGTACGGTACGATGGGCTACATACCTGTGTGGTATTTGTATCGGTCCCTGCCTTTCGCGGAACTGACTGCCCTGTATAATGTTTCTGACGTGGCATTGGTCACACCGCTGCGAGACGGCATGAATCTTATAGCGAAGGAGTTCATCGCAGCCAAAGCGGACAAACCGGGCGTTCTGGTCATAAGTGAAATGACCGGTGCGGCAAGCGAGTTGGGAGAGGCACTGGTAGTCAATTCATGTGACAAGGCCGCGATAGTGGAAGCCATCAAACAGGCTCTGAAGATGCCTCCTCTGGAGCAACTTGAACGAAACAAGGTTATGCAGGAAAGGCTGCGCCGCTACAACGTCTCGCGCTGGAGCCGGGATTTTCTGGATGCTCTATCCGATATCAAGAAGACACAAGAACAAATGTCGGCCAACCGGCTTTCCGATTCAATGGCAGACGAGCTGGCTGAGAATTGTCGCAAGGGCAGTAAACGATTGTTTCTGCTTGATTACGACGGGACACTCGTGGGTTTCAAGGGCAAACCAGAAGAGGCTGGGCCGGATAATGAGATCCTTGCTCTGCTCAAGGGTCTGTCAAGAGATCCGAGGAACACTGTAGTGATCATCAGTGGGCGTGATAAGACCACCCTGGAAGACTGGCTCGGCTACATCGGGACCGCGTTGGTTGCTGAGCATGGGGGATGGATTAGACGAGTGGGCGAAAAATGGCAGAGCTCGGTACTGTTCGAGATGGATTGGAAAGACACCATCAGGCCTATACTGGACCTGCACACAGATCGGACCCCCGGCTCGACAGTCGAAGAGAAGGATTTCTCGCTAGTATGGCACTATCGCAGAGCCGATCCTGAATTGGCCTACGTCAGGGGACAGGAATTGCGAGGTGCGCTCGTTAACTTGACGGAGAATCTGGATTTGGGCGTGTTTGAGGGCAACAAGATACTGGAAGTCAAGAGCCAGGGTGTGAACAAAGGTCGCGGCGCCGAACACTGGCTGGCGGAGCAAGACTGGGATTTCATTCTGGCAGCTGGTGACGACTACACCGACGAGGAGATGTTCAGCGTCCTGCCAGCTGAAGCTTATTCTATAAAAGTTGGATTTGCCGCTTCAAGAGCGAGGTTCAACGTCGATAGCGTCAAAGAAATCAGATTATTGCTTAAGAGACTGTTAGGAGATACGGATGGTACGTCTTGAGGATTTCCGGCATATTGTACCGGATGAGAGATTGGCTGAGATTTATGACAGGGCCAGGGGGCTTTATGGTAAACACATCGTTCATGTCAATGCGACCTATCAGGGTGGCGGAGTCGCTGAGATTCTCTATTCCCTAGTGCAGTTGATGAACGACGTGGGTGTCGATGCTGGCTGGCGAATACTGCATGGAAGTCAGGAATTCTTCGAGATCACAAAGAGTTTTCACAACGCCCTTCAGGGCGCCAAGCTGAATCTAACCGAGAAGAAGAAGCAAACCTATCTCCAGGTTAACGACAGCTTCTCGAAATTCACACATCTTCAACATGACTGCGTAATAGTCCATGACCCACAGCCGCTCTCGCTGATAAGAGCCTACAGAAAGCGCCAGCCGTGGATATGGCGATGTCATATCGATCTGACTAATCCAAATCAGGAATTGTGGGATTTCCTTAAAGGACACTTGATCAAGTACGACGAAGTTGTGATGTCAAGTGAGAAATACTTCAAAGAAGACCTTCCGGTTAACCAGCGGCTGATGTTTCCCGCTATTAACCCACTTAGTGAGAAGAACAGAGATATCTCCGACAAGATGACCCATGAACACCTAGCCAAGGCTGGCATTCCGACTGACAAACCCATAATCACCCAAGTCTCCAGGCTCGACCCATGGAAGGATCCTGAAGGCGTCATAGATGTGTTCAAGATGGTGAAGGAGAAGGTCGATTGCAGACTGATCTTCTGCTACAACGTGGCGAGCGATGATCCTGAAGGACTCCGCATGTACAGAAAGGTCCAGCGAAAGGCAAACAGACTGATCAACACTGGAGATATCGTTTTCGTCGTTGGAAACAATGAAGCATTGGTTAATTCGGTCCAGAGATTTTCCAAGGTGATAATACAGAAGTCCATAAGAGAGGGCTTTTGCCTCTGTGTGACCGAGGCTTTATGGAAAGGCACGCCTGTCGTTGCCTCGAATGTAGGCGGAATACCCTATCAGATAGATGATGGCCTCAGTGGTTATCTGGTCGAGCCGCAGGATAGTGCAGGCTTTGCAGAGCGAATAGTACACGTTCTGCAGAATCCTGACGAGGCCAAGGCTGTTGGAAAGAAGGCGAGAGAAAAGGTCAGAAAGGAGTTCTTGATAACTCGGCTGCTCTCTGACTATTTGGATATGCTGAATTCGGTAGTAAATGGATGAACAATGATCGGCAGGAATATGCAGGCTTTCACAAACACTGTACCCTGTTGGGACTATAGCTTTAGGGCAGTGCTCCGGTTGCATTACCATTTCTATCGTTCCGGAAGTTTGGGAGGGCAAGAATGTTGGCAAATATACGCGACTTGCAGCCTGTGATCTGGCTGTATGGAATAGCGCTTATTGTCGGAGTAGCAGGCCACTATGTGGTGTTTCAGATAGTCCGACGCTTGGCCAAACGTACAAGAGCAACCTTCGACAACGCGCTTGTGAGCCACTGCTACAGGCCATTGCAGTGGATAGTCATACTTATGATCGTGCGCGTGGTTGGCAAACTTCCCAGCATGAAATCACAGGTGCCTGAGGTGGCCGAACACGCGAGCGCCTTGCTCTTGATAGCTCTTGTTGGGTGGTTCCTGATTAGAATGACCTATGTCTTAGAGGATTACGTCCTGAGTCGTTTTGACGTAGACGTCAAGGACAATCTAAAGGCGCGAAAGATTCACACACAATTCAGAGTGTTGAAGCGCATCGCCATCGTCATTGTGGGCATCCTCGCCTTTGGGGCAATGCTTATGACGTTCGATCGGGTCCGTCAACTTGGAACAACCGTCTTGGCCTCTGCCGGAGTGGTGGGCATTGTGGTGGGAATGGCTGCTCAGCGGACAATTGCAACGTTTATCGCGGGCCTTCAGATAGCTATTACCCAGCCTATCCGAGTTGACGACGTCGTAATAGTCGAAAACGAGTGGGGTCGCATCGAAGAGATAACGCTGACCTACGTTGTTGTCAGGATCTGGGATCTTAGACGCCTGATCGTGCCAATAACGTATTTCATCGAAAGCCCCTTTCAAAACTGGACACGAACCTCTGCGGACATACTCGGCACCGTTTTTTTGTATGCCGACTATACCGTACCCATCGATGCGGTCAGAGAGGAGCTTCACAACATTCTGAAGAAATCGGACCATTGGGACAGCAAAGTCTGTGTGTTGCAGGTTACGAACGCCTCAGACCGTACGATGGAACTCAGGGCTCTTATGAGCGCTGCCGACGCCTCAGAAGCCTGGACTCTACGCTGTGAAGTGAGAGAGAAACTGATTGAGTTTATCAAAAGGGAGTATCCGCAGGCACTGCCAAAGGTAAGAGCCGAACTGCACCAACTGAAAGACGGCTCGGACATCGGCAGTCATGTCGGTGAGAAAGGTGATAGGGACTAATCCACGCAGAATGAAGAAAGACTCTGAACAAGACGAGATTCGGATTATCGCGGTTGACACCTCTGCCGATCTTGCACGTCGTCTGACAGCCTTGCTTGTGAAGGACAAGATGGGCGTGCGTCTCGGACCTGGCATCGACCGGGTCCTCGAGAGGTCTGAACCTGAGCCCAGTCGATCATCTCTTTTGGTCCAAGTGACGAATAAACTCGATATAGTCAAGCTTTGCCTGTTCCTCCTGATCGGCCTGGCCCACCAGCGTTATCTCGTCGCCTCTACTGACCTGGATGTTTTCAAACATGCGCCAGCGCCAGCAGTCCGTATCCTCATCCAGCCTGAAGGTCGCCCTTTGTCTTGCTGCTATCAGAAGTGATATCCGGCTCCTGCCGCGTTCCTCGTCGAAATAGGTTATTCTGATATCGTAGATACCGGAGGGCTCGTCAAAGGTGTAGCTGGCCCTGCCCGTCCCATCGGTCTGGACGCCCCATTCCTCTACAAGTTCTTCCTTGAAGGGCACATAATTGTGGAGTTTCATTTCTTCAACTTCTTTGCCGATAGTTGGAACAAGCCCCTGGACGCCCGCCTCTATCATTCCCTGCTTAAAGGCCCGCATAAGGGAAAAGGAAGCGCCGTCATAGTGTTTCAAGGCCAAACCATTCACTCTCGCAGGGTGCTCCAAAGCAACCTTGATGCCTGCCCTGACGAGCTGCGGAAAGGCATTCATGCGGGGAGCGATGCCGCATATCAAGGGCTTATCCGGGCCAATGAAGCTCCGATTTGTTGCAAGCCAGTTTTTGCGCCGGTTGAAGGTTTCATCTGCCCTGCCTTTTTGTTCCTGATGATCCTGGTTGACAACCGAGCCGAGGTACGGCGCGACGGCCTTAATATCCAGCCCGAAACTCATGGCATCTTTGCCACTCCACGCAAAAACATCATTGAGTCGGAGATGGCATCGGGGGTTTTCCTTCTCTATTTCTTCAGATATCTGGCGGTAGAGTCTGGTGGTTGAGTCTCGTCTGAATGCCAGCCATTGATCCCTCTCGGGTTGGGCATTCTTGTTCCTGCGCAAGACTGGTATGGCGGCCTCCAGATCAAACCCTGTCCTTCTTGCTTCGGCAATACAGTGCCTGCAGAAACAGGTTCCGCCTTCGTCGATGTCCTTGTCGTTAAACAGATATTGACATGTCTGGATATAGTCAAGGTCGTAGTTGGCTGCAATGTCGCCGAACAGGGCGATTACATATTCACGGGTATCGGGGTGGTTAGGGCAGAATCTGACATCGCTCCATGATTCGCCGTTGATTTTCCTCTGCTGCCAGTCCGGGTTCTTTCTGATAAGTTCCTTGGGTATCGGGTAATGAGAGACCTCAGCCCCGATCCGTAGTCCCCTTGCCCTGGCAGAAGCCGCCATCAATGCAAGCCAGTCCGTATCCCTTATCCATTTATGATCCGACAGAAGCGGCTTGATTCTTCCGTAGCGCTTCATATCGGGAAAGAACGTGACCCGGGAATCTTCGGCATCCCATACATCCCTCGCCGGATTATGCGGGAATTCGGGCGCCTGAAAAGGACGGTGCTCCTGATGCATGACCACAACCATGTAAAGGCTGTTGACGCCGGCCATGGACTGCATGTTATCCAGTATGGTCGTCATGCCCTCGTCCTTGATCGTCCAGGCCCGGATCTGAGTCCCGACTTCGAATTGCGAGGTAGAGTCGGGTTTCCAGACTGGCCTGGAGGCTGCTGTTTGGGCTTTGGTTTGAGCAAGGAGCCCGCATGTCAAGGCCAAGAGGATTAATAAGGATGATTTCATTCGAGCCTTCCAAGGTATTGTCAACTTCGAGTCATCGCTTCTCAAAAGGATAAATGGATCTCCGCAGTTTATCCAGAGATTTGTTTGTCGGTCAATGAGCGGCGCACAGGGGCGGACCCTTTCGATCAAGACTATTGGCGTTTGTCGAGGAGGTGCTCGAGAGCAACGACGCTATCAAGGCTCACATCGGCTCTGGCGATGGATTTGGGTTCGATAATAAACCCTTTATCAGGCCACTGCCATTTGGATCTTCCGATTCCTGTGCTGTCCAGATGTCGGGTGTGTTGCCACAGCCAGCATACCCGTCAACGGCTACAACGAAAGTCTGGGATCTAGAGCTCTACCTTCAAAAGTGCCTCTTGAATAATGCCGATATATCAGATCGGCATAACTCAGAATGGCTGACCACGTAGACATCCAACGGTGGGCAAATTCGGGCATGACTATGCCGCCAATAGACAGTTTTTTTGAAATTGCTTACATGCGTGACCTTCTTGTCGTACTCAGTCCCAAAGAAGAGTACACAAAATGAGCAGTGATACAACATGATTCCACTAATGGCCGCTCTGCAAGGTAAAAGACGGCACAACAAGAAACGAGCATTTTACAAATAGAGCAAGACTTTGCTTTCGCAGGAGCGCTTTTTACGAGGTTCTGATATGCTTAAAGCAAAAGATATGATGAGTAAGAATGTGGTCAGCCTGAAAAGAAAGACCCCTCTTCTTGAGGCGCTGAACATCTTAGTGGAAAACAATATTACGGGTCTTCCTGTGATCAAAGATGATGTGTCCCAAAGCTTGGTAGGGATTGTCTCGGAGAAGGACTTTATTAGCTTGCTCTACGGAACCCATAATTGGGAACGTGAAACGGTCGATTCTATTATGACAGCCAATCCGGCCTGTATTGATGAGGATGCAACCGCTCGTGAGGTCTGTGATTGTTTTAGGGCGAACGTTTTCAGAAGAATCCCTGTCGTATCGAAAGGAAAGTTAGTAGGGATCATCACTACAAGGGACATAGTAGCGTTTATGTCTAAACGGCTTGAACGTGTTGGCAACCTGGAGAGCTTTCTCGGGGAACCATAACGATTTGAGCTGTTGTGATATGGATAAGTTTTTGGCCGGTGACGAAACTACTGTGAGGCCTGTTTATGAATGTAAGAGAAATAATCCGTTACTATCCAGCCTCGGGCACAGAGGCGATTTTTGTCAGCCAGGATACAGATCAGGCAGACATTACAGCAGTAGCAGCAGCCTGGCATATATGGGATTTATCAGAAAAGGGTTGCAGTTTTGAGACCGAAGAAGCACAACGCTTTACCGTCGGTCAAAGTGGGGTCTTGATACTTCGTCGGGATTGTTACTCCGATGAGATTGAAGATGCTCACATCGGACGTACATGGAATACGGGAATGGCGGTGACATTTGAGCCCTCCGCCAGAATCAGGGAGTACTTGGGAAAATCAAAACACCACTATCCGGCGGAAGACCTCGAAGTGACGTTCATAGACGGCGACCAGCCTGGGCAGAGAACCGCAAAATCGTCCTTCGTATGGGATATATCGAAGAAGAGCTGCAGTTTTGAGAGCGAGCAAGTCGAAGGTTTCAAGACCGGTCAGACTGGTAGGTTAAAGATCAAACATGGACTTCACACCGATGTAATCACGAACGTCACGATAGAACGCATCAGAGACGGTGGAATGATCGTATCCTTCGATCCAACGAATAAAATCACAAAATACATCGGACACCAAAGAAATACTGCTGGTATGCAAGTATAGTGAGCAACCGGCAGCGGGTTGTGAGCCTGGGGTTCAGCCCAGAGAAAACAAATCCCATCTCTTTCGCCTTCGGTGCAACATCGGGCTCTACAGATAGAGTAGCATATCGAGCCGCTGCACATCTTCTGTTAGCCTCTGAATGAATCGCCCACGATCCAAATCTTGTCCGAAGATCCAAATCCTTGAACAAAACATAATTAATAAGAGGGCTGCAGCGCCCTCTTCCATGGATTGTGCTTGATGATGACAGCCCCAATTATCAGCGTTCTAAAACTGCTTTGCACTGTCTAGCAGGAATGTCACGGGGCCGTCGTTGACGCTGCTGACTTGCATGTACTGACCGAAGACGCCCTTCTCGACGCCGACGCCCTGGGCCGCCACGAGAGCGGCGGTCTTTTCGTAGAGTTCCTCGGCCAGTGACGGTTCGGCCGCGCCGTCGAAGCCCGGACGGCGGCCCTTTCGGCAGTCGCCGTGAAGGGTGAAATTGCTGATAAGCAGGATATCGCCTCCGATATCCAGTACGCTTCGATTCATCTTGCCGGCCTCGTCGGCGAAGATACGCAGGTTTACGAGCTTGTCGGCTATGAACTGGGCATCGTTCGAAGTGTCACCTTTGCCGACGCCGAGATATGCGAGCAGGCCCTTGCCGATCTTGCCCACTGGTTGCTCGTTGACCTTGACCTCGGCCTCCAGGACTCGCTGACAAACTATCCGCATATTTGCATCCTTTTTATACCCTTCAGGGTAGTAAATCCCCGCGAGCAAAACAAGCTGCTATTGTGAGGCCACTTACCCACGCAAGAACCCGAATTTTCAGTCAGGAGCACTATGTCTGTGTCCCTCGACAAGCACAATCCGCGTAATCCGCGAAATCCGCGGTTCAGAACCACGGCGTCGAGGTTGCCCGGCGAATGTGCAGCTCATCTATGACGGCGTTTCCTTTGTGTGTCACTAGGTAGAGGACCAGTTCGGCGATTTCTTCCGGCTTTATGAGCTCGTCCCTGGCGATATCCGGCCGCACCCTGGCGACCATTCCGGTATCCACTCCGCCGGGGCAGAGCAGATGAACCCGAACGTTCGAGCCCCTCAGCTCCTCAGACAACGAAATTGTCATGCCGCGAAGCGCATGCTTGGAGGAAGTATAGGCACTCTGCAGCGGATAGCCCTTGACGCCCACGACCGATGCGATGTTGATTATATGCGCGGCTGGTGATCTTCTCAGCAGCGCCAGCGCCTCTCTGCAGAGAATAAACGGCGCCCGGGCGTTGACCCACATCAAACGCTCCCAGTCGTCGGTTGCAGTTTCCTCCAATCTCGCCGAGTGCGTAATGCCGGCGTTGTTTACCAATACATCGAGCCGGCCGAACTGCGCTTCGGTGTCCCTGACAAGGCCCTTGATTGATTCTTCGTCTGTCAGTTCGGTTACTGCGATGTGCGGCCGACCGCCTGCCTGTGTCACCTTCTCAGCGGCTTCTTGAAGTGTGTCACTCGCCCGCGCCGCCAGAACGATCGTCGCGGCCTCGGCGGCCAGCGCAATGCTGATCGCCCGGCCTATTCCCCTGCCAGCCCCCGTTACTATTGCGACTTTTCCAGCTAACCGTTCGGCCATCGGTGCCTAGCGCCGCCGCGTACGACCCCCCCTTTGCATGTTCTGCTGCTGTGTGGCCCCTGTGCCTCCGCGGGTCGTGCGTCCTCTGCGGCCGCCGGGGGCTCTTTCGGCGCCGGCTGCCCGCGGGTCCTGCCCCGCTGCAGCGGTTGTCTTCAATGCCTCAGCCATTTTGACGTACACATCAAACCGCACCTGCCTGGCCAACAAGATCCCGTCTATGGCTGCCGTGGTCTTCTTGGCCTCCTCATCCACCGCGACCTGCCGTATCACCGCGAATTCCGCATGGACTTGTGGATACACCGTCTTGGCCAGATCTACCTTGTTGTCGATGGTCGCCTGCGTCCATTGGCGAATCTCGTCCTGCGTTGCGGGATCTAGTTGCTCGGCAGGTCGGCTCGCCCGGCTGCCTCTGGCCGTGTTGCCCGTGCCGTAACCGTAGCCGCCGTCCTCATAGCCACCGCCTGCCGTCGCTCCTGCGGAGCCCTGCCATTGCGCTGAAGACCGTCCACCCCTAGATCTGCCGGAAGTCCGACCGCCTGCCCGAGCGCCGCCTCGCGACGATTGCCCCTGCGCCTCTCGTCTCTGCTGCAACAACTCTCTGCTGACCTTCTTGTATCGTTCCTGCTTTTGCTTGACCAGAGCGTCTATCGCCTCGACTGTCTTCGTGGCCTTCTCCTCAACTGCGATCTTCTTTACCAGGGCCAACTCCTCTTCAACCTGGCTCTCAACGGCTCTCGCAACAGAGGTTCGGTTGTCGTATCTACTCTGTGCCCAGTAGCCCATCTCCTTGGAGCTCTTCTTTGCTAATCCCACTATGGCCTGCTCAAGACCGTCGAACGTTTTGATCCTTGCCGTGATTTCATTCGGGTCGGCAAGTAGATCAACCGCGGGCGCCGCTGCTACTGCAACGCCTCTGATCGGACCACCCTGCCTCGCACCCGCCGGACCCTGCGGCAACATTCCGTCTGCTGCCCCATAGTACTCGTCCTCATAGCCAAGCTGAACAACAGGGTCGGTACCACCGTTCTTGGCAAGAAGATCGACTATCTCAGCATTGCCCTTCGTCTTGGCCAGTGAAAAAGCGTTGTCGCCACGGCCCGTAGTGACATTGACATCCGCCCCCTTCTTGACGAGCAGTTCTATCAAGTCCTTATTGCCTCTCTCGACGGCCAAATACAAAGCCGTGCGGCCCTGGCCGTCCTTGGCATTCAAATCGGCCCCATTAGCAATAAGAAACTCGCAGACTGCCGTGCGATTGTTCAGCGCCGCCACAACCAATGGCGTCATACCCATTCGGTTCTTCGAGTTGACGTCCGCGCCGCCGGAGACCAGTTCCTTAACTCGGTCAAGCTCGCCATCGACTGCAGCTTGATTCAAATCCTTCTTCGGCTTCTGTGCCTGCCCGAAGGCCACGTTGGTGCCGAGTCCCAACGACAGCAACAGCAGACAAGTCGAGATTGAAATAAGAAAACGCTTCACGATATGTCCTCCTACAAAAGGATAATACATCTGACCAAACAGGTCCGCACAAGAACTCACCGATTCACATTATATACAGGTACACACTAAACCAGTATACACAATCCATGCCCATCCCGCACGCGAAAATTCTCCGCTCGTTTCTTTTTCCCGTCTCTGCTTTTCTCATCAGAGTCCCTCGACGCTAGGCACACCCATCCGTTCGGCTATGCCGTCAAACTCGTCCAGCGAATAAAACTCGATGATTATGCGCCCTCTCTGGCCGTTCTTGCGTGTCTCGATGCTCACCTTGGTGCCCAACTCGCTCGCCAGCTTCTTCTCGAGATCCACAATATGAGCCGGCTTCGAGCGGACCGTCCGCTGGGCCTGGCCGGTTCCGGCGAGATATTTCCGAACGAGCCTCTCAACCTCCCGCACACTCAACCGCCCTGCCATCGCCCGGTTGGCAAGCTTTCGTCGCAGCTCGTCGCTGGGCAATGCCAGGATCGCCCTGGCATGACCCATTGTCAGTTGGCCATCGACCAGCATCTGCTTGATCTCTTGCGGTAAGTCAAGTAGTCGCAAGTAGTTAGCGACCACCGACCGTCCTTCACCAAGTCTTTCGGCCGCTTCGGCCTGCGTTAGGGAAAAGCAGCTCAAATACTCGCGATAGGCCTTCGCTCGCTCGATCGGATTGAGGTCCACGCGATGTATGTTCTCCACGAGCGCCCACTCGTGCAATTGCTCATCCGTCGCCTGACGAACGAGGGCTGGTATTTCAGTCAGCGCTGCCAGTTTCGCGGCGCGGAATCGTCGCTCGCCGGCAATAAGTTGGTACCCGAGCCCTGATGGACGGACAACAACGGGTTGGATTATTCCATTGGCCTTGACCGATTCGGTCAACTCGGCCAGTTCATCCTCGTTCCAGACAGTACGTGCCTGGTACGGGTTGGTCGTGATTGCATCAAGGCTGAGATGCCGCAGCGAATCACGTAACTGCTTATCTGGTGGGAAAATAGGTTCTATGGCTGAAGCTCCACGTGAAGAGCGTTCATCATCCGGCATAGATATTATCGGACCCAAAAGTGATTGAAGTCCCCTGCCGAGGTGTCTCGGCTTCTCAGCTTTCTTGTCAGCCATATTCGCTCCTTCACATCTTGCCGACTGCGGCTGTAAATGATTGCGGCCGCTATGGGCGACTCTCTGGCGGCAACAGACCACGGCCGAACCGTCTATTATGTCGGAGTATATATAAGAAAATCTACACGTTTGCCAGGGAAAAATATGCCCTTCCTGCAAAAATGTTTCACGTGAAACACTACACATGGGCTGACAAAAGAAATGTTTCACGTGAAACACAACCCCTCGACGCACACAACATATGTTTCACGTGAAACAATAGCCTTGGCCCCACGCAGGAAATGTTTCACGTGAAACACTCCTTCTTCCCTCACGCACTGAATGTTCCACGTGAAACACCGCCCTTCTCACGTCCTGTCAGGAGCAGGTAAATTCGCTTGCAGGGCACCCAATTCTAACGGCCAAGGGATAAACTCTGCATTCTGAACCTCAGATTAAGACCATTTTATCAAATTCCTGATCAGCGCCCCCCTCACCAAGCCACACACTGAGTGCCCAGCAGCCGCCCACAGCGACGCTCGTCGCCCCAACTCGCATTGCATCACGTGCTTGTGCCCCCCCAATACCCCAAAAGCTGAATCCTCGAATCACTCAAATGTTTCACGTGAAACAATCAACTGCCAGTCGCAAAGTGGGAGTCCTCTGCCACCGCTCCCGTCACCACACCCCCATGTGCTCCGGCCGCAACCAATCGCTGCAAAGGCAAATTCCTCATTCATAACTTCACTTCAGCCAATTCCGCCGCCCTCCCTGCACCCCCG
>Ga0209536_100008102_pt1 | contig 15825 bp, 12 predicted proteins | sample DeeMarSeWOR28_12_FD_187461 | JGI IMG/M metagenome (GOLD analysis project Ga0209536, IMG submission 187461) | Marine sediment microbial communities from White Oak River estuary, North Carolina - WOR-2-8_12 (SPAdes) (version 2) | ecosystem: Environmental > Aquatic > Marine > Intertidal zone >...
ATGGGTCGTTTGGTCCGGACCCTGGTCAATGCTCAGCAGCCGGCCGGTGCGAAGTCGGTCTACTGGGACAGCAAGGATCAGAACAACCGGACGATCGCCAATGGTGTTTACTTCCTGAAGCTGGAAGCCGAGGATAACACGGCTGTTCAGAAACTGATCATCGTGAAATAAACCGACCGATCACTCATACGGTTCTTCTCGCCCCGCACTTTCTAACGAAAGTGCGGGGCGGGTTTTTTCGACGGCGATAAGATGCAGGATCGAACCATTGGTAGGAAACCATCCATTAAATTCGAAATTCTAAACAATATTAAAATCCGAATTTTCAAAATTCAAGACAGCATCTAAGATTTGCTGTGGGCAAGCTCTATGATTTTTTCACGGAACTTGCCCACAGAGTCATCCTGCATCGACCAATCTGAAGTTGATCGGGATTGAGACGTATACGCGGACGAATTTATCACGCTGTTTTGCCGGTGAGAACTTCCAGTTGCGCGCTGCTGCAAGCGCGGCTTCATCCAGCATCTGATTGCCGCTCGATTTTAGGACCTGTACATCGATAATACTACCGTCAATGTCAACTAAGGCCTTGACCACGGTCTGTCCTTCAATGCCTGCGCGGCGTGCCAGATCAGGATACCGGGGTTTTGCCTGGACGATCGGCTGGGGCTTCACTTCTACTTTATAGTAAGGTACGATCTCGATATCCGGACCGGTCGGTATTGTTCTGATCAGGTCTTCCTGGAATTCTGTCGTTGCAATAGTCTCAACAACATCATCTTCCGTGACTTCGCTCTCGGCCTCCACTGCCACCTTGGGGCGCTCCAATGGTGGCGGCTCCTCGAATTTCTCCATTTGTGCGGAAATCTCTTCGACCATCGTGATCACCTCACGCCTCAATTCATACGGTTCGGGTTCTGCATAGGGTACGAAAATGAAGGCCAGAATAAACACTAGAATGCTGGAGAGCAAGCCCACCCGCAGGTATATGCCGTACATCAATTTGTGGTCCTTCATGTTTCCTCCTTCTAACTATATATACAGCATGCACAATCAATTATTCCCTTTACCCCTAATTCTGAGTACTCGACGACGGGAAAATATCACGACAAACGGAAGCCAATCAAGCGTATCAGAAGATCAGGATACCAGCAAGCACGAGATCAGAAAACCAGAGGATTAGATAGCAAATCGCCGCCTGACCGCCTGGTATTCTAATAATCTGGTAGTCTGCCTGCTGATTCTGTGATATGCCGAATTGCTGCACTACATTCCCGCTTTACATCATTATAAATAGGAATATAATTCGTTAATGAAACGGGCCATTATCCTGATCATGGACGGAGTGGGTATTGGCGCTCTGCCGGATGCAGAAAAATACGGTGACAGCGGAAGCAATACACTGGTAAACCTGGCGCATCGATGCGGCGGACTTCATTTGCCCATCCTTGAAACAATGGGCCTGGGTAATATCGATAACATACAAGGCATCAAGAGAGTAGCAGAACCGATCGCATGTTTTGGCAAGATGGCCGAGCAATCCCCGGGCAAAGATTCCACCTCGGGCCACTGGGAACTCTGCGGTGTCATTCTCCAAAAGGCCTTCCCGACCTTTCCCGAAGGCTTTCCCCGTGAGATCATCAAAGATTTCGAGGAAAAAATCGGCCACGAAATCCTTGGCAATGAACCAGCTTCAGGCACGGAAATAATCACTCGCCTTGGTGAGAAGCATATCAAAGAGAAGAAACCGATCATCTACACATCCGCGGACAGTGTTTTCCAGATAGCCTGCCATACGGATGTGTTCAGCCTTGAAGAGCTGTATGCTTTTTGCGGCATTGCACGTGAAATATTAAGAAACGGATACGGCGTGGCGCGAGTTATTGCCCGGCCATTTGCCGGTACAATGCCTGATTTCTACCGTACAAAAGACCGTAGGGATTTTTCGCTCGCTCCACCCGAACCGACGCTCCTGGACATCACGCAGAATAGCGGTATCAAGGTAACGGCCGTCGGTAAGGTGGACGACTTGTTCAGTCACCGCGGTTATGATAGGTCATACCACTCGGTCAATGATCTGGAATGCATCAACCTGGTGTTAGAAGCCCTTGCCGAAAATGGTGATGCATTGATAATCGCTAATTTCGTTCAATTTGATATGGACTGGGGACACCGCAACGATATTGAAGGTTTTAAGAACGGCCTGGTGGAAATGGATGAAGGTATCGGCCGTATCATAAACGCATTGCAACAGGAAGATATCGTCTTCATCACTGCCGATCATGGAAATGACCCGACCACTCCCTCGACCGACCATTCTCGCGAGCATGTACCGATCCTTGCATACCGCAGTAACATGAAGGGTCAAGACCTGGGCACCAGGAAGACCTTTGCGGATCTGGCAAAAACGGTCGCCAGTTATTTTGGCATCAAAGGAATAAAAAATGGCGAGGATTTCCTCCAAGAGTGTTTTGCATAAGAAGATCTCTAAAGAACTTGTTCGGCGTGTACACAAGGTACTCAAAAACTCATATGCTCCGTATTCAAAGATCACAGTGGGCGCCGCGCTCTACTGCGCAAATGGGAATATATACACTGGCTGCAATGTTGAAAACGGTTCTTATTCACTCACGATGTGCGCTGAGCGCATCGCGCTCTACAAGGCACTTTCAGAAGGTGAAAAGAGCTTTTTTCTGCTTCTCCTCTATTCACCAGAAATAAAAAGCATTCTGCCATGCGGCGCGTGCCTTCAGGTACTCAACGAATTCGCACCAGAGATCGTTATAGTTACAATGAACCAGGAAAAAGAATTCCATTTCTATCCGCTGAAAACACTATTAACAAAACCATTCAAGTATTCCGTGTGATTGCAGAGAGAATATGAAGTTCTATTTCGGTATCAACATCCATAAATTATCATATGAACAATTCGCTGGACTTGCAGAAACAGTAGACAGCTTTCGAGGTCACATAGAGTCTGCAGAAAAAGACTTGATCGTTGGGCACAGCAACACGATCGATGTGATAAGTTGCCTGAGTAAGTTGAAAGAGCAATACCCTGAAGCGCATTTTGGTTTTTCACAACACGCCGCGCTGGCAAAGGGGTTATCCAAGATCGCCGAGCAAGGCGAAATCTTGATATCTGAAGAAATCGAGAAATTGCTAATCGAAGATTTCCAGGTAACATGCCTGGGCATGCTCTCCATTGAGGGCATGGCGAATGAAATTCTCGTCTGCCGGCTGGAACGACCCACCAAAGAGCGCAAGCAAATTGAGCTGAAGATTCGGCTACCTCAAATCTCGCGCCAAGGCCAGATCGAATCACTAGAACATCATCTGAGCGTATCGAAAGCACTCCTTGTTGTCTGCCCCACTGGCGGTGGTAAAACCGTCTTTTTTGACCAGATCGCAGATCAATGGACCGGAAGCAAAGAGATATACCGAACGTCCTGCCCATCTTATATGCGCCGCATCACGCTGCAACCCGTTATTGAATTGGTAATGCAGATACTTCAGATAAATCAAAAACAGAGCAATGGAGAAAAGCAGAAACAGATCGAGAAGCTATTAAAGGATCTAGGCGTCGCTGATATAGGCACATCCTATCTAACATTTCTTGATTTTCTGATGTTGACCGACGAAGAATCAATTCTTGAAAAATTGGAGCTGAAAACCAGGGTTCAGGTACTTACCGATACAGTTGGTGACCTGATCAAACGTATTTCCTGGAAAAACCCGGTGGTTTTGGTGATTGAAGATGCGGAGAATATGGACGCCTCATCAACAACTTTCATGCAGCATCTCATGAGCAAGCTTGGCGAAGAGGATGTCTCATTCATTTTTTCATCCTACCTGTCGCAGATCAATCTATCCGGACTACAGGAATTCGAGCTAAAGGAGATAAGCAAGAACGAGCTCGCGGTACTCGTCGAAAACACCACTGATGAAAGCATGGCATTACCACCAACAACACCCTTTCATGTAATGCAATATATCTGCTTGTATAATGAGGAAAAATGCTCCTATCTTTACAACCAATACCAAGGAGAGACATCAATTGCCAGCTTTGCCCTATCTTACCATGATTTGAAGACGATCATCAAGCGACGTTTTGAACATCTCGGTGACAAGAAAGATTTCATACTCAACCTAGCAGTAACGGGCATCAAGATCCACCCCGATGAATTCCCGCTGGGAGAAAAGAATCTGGAGCTGTTTGAGTATTTTGTCAGGACCGGATACTTGAGAAAGCAATCTGATCAGTATCTTTTCATCAACCCCATACTCCATGATGAGTTATATGAGCTTTCAGCCAGCAAAAAAGCCCAACATCTCCGCCTTGCCGAATACTACAGCAGGTTACCAGGCCATGAAGAGCATACGGCGTTCCACTACCGTGAGGGTAATAATTACAGAAAGGCTATCGAATACATGATGAAATCAGCCCGGCATGCAGTACGCAGGGGCGGCTACGAATCGGGCATCGATTACTACAATCACGCACTGGAGTTGTGTCAGCGTAATAGAGATGCTGCTGATCTTGAGATCGTCGTTGCATTGAACGAAGGATTGGCCGATGTCTACCGTTCTTTGGGAGATGAAGATAGGGCTTTGAAATACTACAAAGTTGTACTTGATAGCTACAAAGAAATCCTAAAAGAATGATCCTGCTATTCTGCTTGGGGCTTTTGCAGGACACCACCCTGAGTGATACGGCCGGCGTTATTCGCTACCAGGCCAAGAGCATCACCTATGATCTGCAGAAGTCTGTGATCATACTCAAAGACTCAGCTTTGATCACATATCAGGATATCATTCTCACTTCGGACAGCGCCTATTACTTCATCGAAACAAATCATCTGGAGGCTTTCGGGCAGTGCGATCTGAGGCAGCTCGACGATTCCATCAAAGGTGATTTCCTGAAATACAATATCGACAACAAGAAGGCGCTAATGACCAATGGCAAGACGCAGATCGACAAAGGATTCTTGGACGGCGCGGAGATATACTGGATAGATGAAAAGACAGTGAACAGCTACCGCGGGAAGTACACGACATGTAGCGATACACCCCCGCACTATTATTTTTACTCGCCGAAAATGAAAGTTTACATCGGGGATATGGTTATCGCACGCCCTCTCTTCTTGTACATCCACGACATACCGGTACTGGGCGCGCCCTTCTGGTTTGTCCCTATCTCCTCGAAGAGAAAATCCGGTTTGCTGCCATTTCGTATCGGAAATTCGCGCACCTTTGGCAAATACATAAGAGACCTGGCTTATTACCTGGTGATATCCGACTATGCCGATGTCACAATTCAAATCGATGCTCTCGAGAAGAAAGGAATAATGCCGCATGTCGAAGGCGTCTGGGATTACGCGCCCTTTTCCAGAGGTAAGGTCTATGCTTCGTATATCAGGGACACCGAACTCGATAAGTTCCGGTACAGCATTGAAGCGAGGAATGTTTCAGAACTCTTCCTCCTGGGATCGAGCCTGAACTTTGACATCAAGTACGTCAGTGATAACAGTTACCGGCAAGACTATGCCGAGACAACTGCTATCTGGCTAGAAAAGGAGATCACTTCTCAAGCAACACTTACCCGTACGATTCTCGGCTACAAGAATTCCCTTTCCTTCGAACGCAGACAGGATTTCACGGATTCGACGGTCAGCCTAAAACTCCCTTACTACACACTGAGCGGGCCTTCTTCCATGCTTTTTTCCACTGTCAGCTACAATATCTCCGGGCATGTGAGCCGGGACCGTCTGACCACACCGCAGGACACGAGTGAAGTGATTGGTGCTAACCTTCACACAACACCTACTGTCCAGCAGAACATACTGAACCTATTCTCACTCTCACCCAAAGTGGACCTTGACCTAGCTCTTTTCAACGAAGATTCCATCGGGAACCAGTGGCCGACCAGGTTCGGCTACTCATTTGCGGTCACCGCAAGCACGAATTTCTTCCGCGTATTCAACACCAACATTTTCGGCGTTCATGGTTTATTGCACAAGGTTCTTCCCAGCATCACCTATACCTTTACGCCGGATTTCGATTTTACCGGCTTCCCAACCGCAACCGGAATTCCTGGCTACTTACATACGAACCGTATCGGGTTCGTTCTGAATCAGGAACTCGAGGCGAAGATCGGCGAAAGAGCGGTGAAGAACAATATCCTCCGCTTCAACCTGAACACCAGCTATGATTTCCTCATTGATTCGCTCTCAAAGGTAAACTTTCTGATTGCTGCACCTTACAACCCATTTCCCACTCCAATAACCGCATTCACGATCCAGGTCGATGGCAATGTAGATCCCTACACCCATGATTACACCTACAACATAACCAACACCGCAGGCGTCAAGTTTGATTTTTTTTCCCTAACCCTGAGTCAAAGTTACCGCCGGGGTGGGAATTACCAGATCTGGTTGAATGGTGACCTGAAGCCCACAAAACACTGGAGCCTGACCTACTCGGCGCGCTATGACCGACAAACCAACAGCATAGTCGATTACAGTTTTGGACTGGCGCGCGACCTCCACTGCTGGGAAGCAATGCTTAATTTCAATCAATTGGGTGATGATTGGCGTTACGATTTCAAGATACGGATCAAAACGATCCCCGAAGTCTCGATCGGCAAAGGGCTGTTGGGTTATTTGTTTGAATAGTCCTACTTAGCGACAATCAATATAGCAAATCACTCAAAGAATTGATCACGGTTATCAACTATTTCATCAGGCGTGAAAATGCTCTGCGTTATCTGCTGGAGACGCATCTGCCGCTTCCACTGTAAAAGTCCGAGCATTGTCGAATCAAAAGGCACTTCGTCCTTACCATCAATACGAATGATGTATCCCGCGTACCGCGTAAGGACCGGAGCCGATACCTGCCCTTGTTCCAAAGCGGCGACGGCGCCCGCAAATTCATCACCGTAGGTATTACGCAAGACATAAATCGTCTGACCGCTTATTCCGGTCTGGAAGTTAGCGACCGTATCGGATTGAGCGATCGTCTCTATTGGTGTCCCTGACCGTATTCTGCCGTACAATTCCTCAAGATAACTGGCCAATGTCCCGTCATACTGCTGGCGTTCGACCGTTGCCCTGACCCGTGCTTTGGCTTCCTCAAAAGAAGGGCGGGTGGCCCGGATCAATGAGTCCAGTACGAACACATAATAGCCGCCGAGACTGCTGAAAGGACCACCGAGCTTACCCTTTTTCACCCCGGAAAGGTACTTGGCAAGCAGATCCGTGTTGCGGACAGGGAAATTAAGATTCTTCCGGTCAAGCGGAAATGTTTTTCGCACGGTCAAGCCGAATTCTGCGGCCGCTGAATCAAAACTAATATCCTCGGCGGTTTCTTTGAAGGACATGATGTTGTCGGTGATCTCGCCGATGGTCGTCCTTGATACATCCACTCTTGCCTTGACCACGTACAGCAGTCCGGGTTTGATCCGTTTCATTACTTCAAAACCGCCTGCCGCTGGCACTATCCCTGAGATCTCCCCGTTTTTAAGTTCTTGATATACATTTCTCATGTAAGGTTTCATCAGATTCTCGTTTTCGAAACTGTACTCAACCGTCGTATCATCCGATACCTCTTTGGCCAGCTCAAGAAAATCCTCGCCCTCCTCAACCATTAATTTGAAATCCTCAAGCCGCTCCTTCGCATCCAGTGTATCATATGATGATGGCTTGCGCTCGAAGAAGACATAGTCCAGGATCACATATTCAGGAGTCGCGAATTCTTCTTCATGTTCATCATAATACTTTTTCAGATCGTCATCTGTTACTTTTACAAGATCACGCAAACGGTTGATGTGAACAATAAGAAATGAGAGATCGTAGTTCGTTGTCTGACCGTATATGGCAAGGCTATCGTCAAAGGGTGATATCCATGCCAGCGTCGATATGAGCGAACGTAACTTCTCTTTGGGTAAAGCTTCACGCAGCTGCATCTCATACTGGTAAAGCCACTGGAGGCTCTGCGGCGAACTGAGTAACTCGTTGTACTTGTTCCAATCAAACTCGCCGTCCTCGGTCTGCATGAATTCGGACTGGTAGATTTCGGGCGGAGGGTTATTTCTGATTATCGCCCATATTTCCTGATCGTTGACGCTCAGCCTCTCTCTTCTCGCTAATTCGCGCCACATTATGTCCTCGACAAGCATTGCCCAAATCTGATCGCTGGTAAGATCCTTGTTCTCGGCTTCTCTATTCATCACGAAACGCCGGTAATCCTGGTATGTAATGGTAACACCGGCTATCTTTGCCACATCGGTCTGGGTTGCTTGACGAATGCCGGTGACATCTAGACCCCACTGGAAAAAGATCAGACCCGCAAATCCAACTAGTGCAATCACCAGCACCCAACGAATATTCTTACGCAACGTTCGCATCATCTTAGCCTCCTAAACTATTTGAATTCTTCATCTTCCCGTTCAACAAAGGCAATACGGCCTTACCATTCGGCACGATTATTGTTTTCATACCTGCACCGTGCTCTTTCGTTACCTCATTAAGCGCCTGGTCGACACTTTCAACCGGCAAGAAATGGATCTTCCGAACCATTTCAGAATCCAGGTCGGTCACCGCAAAAACCCGATGCCGTTTCAGGATCCTGGCGGTCAGGAACGCACGATGACCGCCCACATCGATCTTCTCTTCAGGGAATTCAACCAAATCATCGATCTTGTTATCAAGCATCAACTCCATGAACTTTTCATTCCCAAAACCACCCTGACACTGACCGATCAGGATGATACTGCCCTTGTCTTTTAATGCCGACATTGCCAGGTTCATGGACTTGTGCGTGTGATAGAAATCACGGTCATTCGGATACCCGCCAGCCGAAACGATCACACAATCTGCCGGTTCCGTAATGGGAACACGCCGCGCCTTGGAGAAATAACGCACCGCTTCATGAAAGGCGTGTGCATGATGGCCGACAAAAACCTCTGCAGTCTCGCCGTCCGGCGTTTCCACAACGTTCAGAAGATAGCCCATGCCCAGGAGGTTACCGGCTTCGGCCATTTCCTTAGCGATGATATTACCCTCAACCTGACCCACCCACACGCCGCGGCGCATGAGTTTCTTGTGATTGTTCCTTATCGTTTCATAAGATGCGATCCCTGGCAATATCGACTTCCGCCCGCCTGAATAACCAGCAAGATAATGAAAGTCAACGCGCCCGGTGGCGATAACGAAATCCGCATCATGAACACGCCGGCTCACCTGGACACCGAGTCCGGTCGTCGTCTTACCAAGCGACACAAGTCCCGCGTGACAATCGTGCTGAGTGAAACAGAAATCTTCAACGAGCTTGCCGTATTGCTTTCTGTTATCTTCGTAGCTGTGCGCTTGATGTGTGCCCAAAGCGACAAGAAATTCTATCTGTTTTTCGTCAACACCGGCATCCACGAGCTCGGACAGCAGGAACTTCAAGATCTTTTCGTAGTTCGCGATCTTCCTTGTCTTATCGGAAACAATGATCACAACATCGCCTGGTCTGTTCTTGTGTACCAGTTCTTTCAAACGGATCTGTCCAACCGGCTTCAAGAAACTCTCTTTGAGCAAGGTATCTAAAGGCCTGGCCGCGCTGACCCTCGGCTCAAGACTGCCGATGAACCCAGGCGGCGCTTGAACGTTTATCACACCCTTGCCGTATCTCAGATCCATGCTCTATTCTATCCGAATAATGTGCAATGTCAACGATAAGCAGAAAACAACGATATTTGCCACATATTTCATTGACTTGATACGGATTTGACATATAATTCCACAATGATCGACATCAAATTGGTCCGCGAAAATCCCGAGCTGATACGTGCGGCACTGAAGAAAAGAAACAGCAACCTCGATCTAGACGAGATCATCACGCTCGACCAGCAAAGACGCAGTTACATCACTGATATCCAGGAAGTAAAACAACGCCGCAACGCACTTTCTGAAGAGATCGGCAAACTGAAACGCCGTGGAGAGGAACCAGAGAAAATGATGGCGCAGGCACGCCTGCTGGCCGATACGATCAAGGAAAAAGAAGAGAACCTCCGCGCCGTCGAGGAAAAATTCGAGGGTTCGATCCAATGGCTGCCCAATATCCCGCACGAATCAGTCCCTGTTGGGACCGGCCATGTGTCCAATAAGTTCGTCCGCGGTCTTAAAGCCGCGCCCAAACCGGCATTCAACGTGCTGCCCCACTGGGAGATCGGTGAAGCCCTGGATATGATCGATCTGCCAAGAGCGGCCAAGATCGCCGGCTCCCGGTTCATTCTCTACAAAGGCATGGGTGCCCTGCTGGAAAGGGCATTGATCAATTTCTTCCTCGACCTTCACACCAAGCAACATGGCTATACAGAAATATTCCCGCCGGTACTCAACCCAACCGAGTGTCTGTACGGCACTGGACAGCTGCCCAAGCTTGAATCCGATATGTATCGCTGCCGCGACGATGAGCTGTACCTGGCACCCACTGCCGAAGTTCCGTTAACGAACATGCATCGCGAAGAGATCATCGCCGAGAACAAACTACCCCTTAAGTACGTGGCATATACGCCCTGCTTCCGGCGCGAAGCAGGTTCCTACGGCAAAGAAGTTCGTGGCATCACCAGGGTGCATCAGTTCAACAAGGTGGAACTTGTCAAGTATGCTACACCCGAACGCGGGTACGATGAATTCGAAATGATGCTCAGCGACGCTGAAGCTACCGTGAAAATGCTGGAACTGCCATACCGCATAATGTTATTGTGTACCGGTGACATGACCTTCGCCTCGGCGATTACTTATGACATCGAAGTATACGCGCCGGGCATGAAAGAGTGGCTCGAAGTGTCATCGATCAGCTGCTATGAGCAGTATCAGGCGCGCCGCGCAAACATCCGCTATCGAAGATCCGGCAAGGGAGTGGACTACTTATATACAATGAACGGCTCCGGACTTGCCACACCACGCACATTTATCGCCATTGTCGAGAACTATCAAACCGAGGATGGAGGCATTAACATCCCGCAGGTCCTGAAGAAATACATGGACGTGGACAAGATCATCCGGTAACATGTTTGAGTATCTTCAGAACTGGTTGATCAAAGTAGAATCTGACTACAGCGTCAACCCCGAAATATTCGCCATCATATATTTCGCCGGAGTGGTACCCTTCTGGCTGTCGCTCTATAAAATAATCGCCGGGATAAAGCGCAAGAAGACTGCTCAAGTGCACACCTTCAGTATAATCCTTGGTGTCATAATTCTCGCGCCGTTCAGCTATGTTGCAATTTTCGGTCGCAATGTGCCTTTCTGGTTCTGGATCGTGGCCGTCATGGTGATCGCTTACAGCACCTATTCGGTCTTGAAGCGTATCAGATCATCCCATCCTGGAGAGTACAGATGAAAAAAGGCATCATCGGGATCGATATTGGCGGTACCAATATCAGAGCAGCACTCGTCTTTGGCCGGCATATGAAACACCGTCTGAATATCGAGTCCCATGCCCGGTTCGGCATTGACCGTTCCATCCAGCAGATCCATTCCGCAGTTGCCCGCCTTCACAAGCACGCAAGCGCCATTGGCATCGGCATTGCCGGCATAATCGACTCCCGCGCGGGTGTGGTCAGGTACTCACCGAACCTGAAAGGCTGGAACAACGTACCCCTTGCCCGAATGATAAACCAAACCTTCAGACTTCCGACCCGGGTGCTTAATGATGTCAATGCGATCTGCCTGGGCGAATGGACATTTGGCGCGGCTAAGGGGTACCGCAATGTCTTCCTCTTCACGCTCGGCACAGGCGTGGGCGGTGCCGCAATATGCGAAGGTAAACTGCTCGTCGGTGCCAACGGTTTTGCCGGTGAGTTCGGCCATACAACCATAGATCCGGCCGGACCGAAATGCATATGCGGCCAGCAGGGACATCTCGAGCGCTATGTCGGAGCAAAATACATTGTCGCACGTTACCGCAACAAGCTTAAGCGACAGAGGAGTTCCTCGATCCGACTCCAGAACCTTACGCCGGAAAAGATCGCCGTTGCCGCCAAGAAAGGTGATCAGATCGCGCTCGAGGTCTTTTCTGAGACCGGTTACTACATCGGTGTAGGGGTGGCAAATATTCTTGCGTTGCTGGATCCGGATATCGTCATCATCTCCGGTGGCATCGCCCGTGCTGGCCGGATACTCATGGATCCGATACGAAAGACGGCAAGCAGGCTCGTGCTTGGCGCTGAACACCGTCGCTACAAGATCGTCGCCGCAAGACTGGGGGACGATGCCGGGATACTCGGTGCCGCGCTGTTCGCCAAATCCGCAACGAAGAACCGAAAGGTCTGATACTACATGACTGAACTGATGGACGAAAAAACGAAGAAGGAACTGAAGCGGGTATTGGGGAAATTGCCCACGCGGGTCAAGCTGATTTATTTCACCCAGGATAATGCTTGTCCGGCATGCAGTCAGCAGCAGAAGATCCTTGAAGCGCTAGCGCAGTTAACGGACAAGGTGGTGCTCGAGACCAACGACTTCATTAGGGATGCGAAAAAGGCTGCCCAGTACGGCATTGATAAAATACCGGCCACCGCAGTTATCGGCAAGAAGGACCATGGTCTACGGTTCTACGGCATGACTGCAGGCTACGAATTCCAATCACTTATCGAAACGATACTGATGGTGGCTACGAACAAAACTGGTCTGTCTGTGGAACTCGAGGACCTGGTCAAGAATATCAAGCAACCCGTGCATATTGAAGTAATGACCACTCTTACTTGTCCTTACTGTCCGCGTGCCGTACACGCGGCCCAGCAGCTCGCCATGATCAATGACAAAATCAAAGCCGACATGGTTGAGAGCACAGAATTCCCGCAGCTTGCCCAGCGCTACAATGTGACCAATACACCGAAGACGGTGATCAATGAGAAGCATTCTTTTGTCGGCGCCATGCCCGCGGATCGCGTCTATCTCGAAGTCCTGAGAGCTGTCAGTCCTGAAGAATACAAGCGAATCGAAGCCGCAATACGGGAAGCTCGCGGCCACCGACGCGTGCGCGAGGCTGAGCAAGGTCACACCTATGATATTATCATTATCGGCGGCGGTACCGCGGCGATGTCCGCGACGATCTATGCCGTCCGTAAGGCACTCGATGTGCTGCTCGTCGCCAAGGACCTGGGCGGTCAAATATCATACACCGCAACGGTCGAGAACTATCTGGGCATGCCTTATATCGAAGGCCGGGAAATGATCGAGCAATTTGTCATGCATATGGAACAATTCCCGATTGCGGAAAACCTCGGCGCAAATGTTCTTGAGGTTACACCGCAAAAAGGAAGATTTGCAGTCGCCACCGAAGACAAGAAGAAATTTCTCGGGAAGTGCATCGTCTATTGCGCGGGCAAGGAGTACCGCCAACTCGGTGTGCCTGGCGAAGAACGCTTCATGGGACGCGGGGTCGCCTACTGTGCAACTTGTGATGCCCCGCTCTATACGGACAAAATCGTTGCGGTCGTGGGCGGGGGCAATTCAGCATTGACCGCAGCACGCGATCTTTTGTCCTTTGCGCGCAAGATCCATATCATTCACCGCCGCGATACCTTCACCGCGGATCCGGCACTGATCAACGAGATCAAAACATCTAAGGAAGTCACCATCCACACCAATACCATCGTCAGCGAGATCTTCGGTAACGAAAGCGTGACCGGTATCCGCCTGCAGCCCGTCGATGGCAAAGAACACGAGGATGTTGAAGTGAATGGCGTCTTCCTCGAAATCGGGCTCTCTCCCAATACCGGACCGGTCCGGGATCTGGTCAAACTCAACGAACGCGGTGAAATTGAGATTACCAGGGATAATGCCACTTCTGTTTCCGGCTTCTACGCGGCAGGGGACGTAACCGACCTTCCGCAGAAACAGATCATCATTGCCGCAGGCGAGGGTGCCAAGGCCGCGCTCAGCGCATATGATTACTTAGTGGAAAACAAACTCGTCGTACACAAGGCTGTGGACGATTCCTGGCAACAGTGAGTTTCTGGAGGATAGCATATGTTCGGAAGATCAATCCGTCTTTTCAGTCTGTTTGGATTTGATGTAAAGATCGATATCAGCTGGCTCGTGCTGGCTTTCCTTATCACGTGGTCCCTTGCTCAAGGGTTGTTCCCATACTACTTCAAGGATCTACCGGCAGCCACTTACTGGTGGATGGGTATTGCGGGAGCCCTGGGGCTTTTCTTCTCGATCATCTTTCACGAACTATCCCACTCCTTGGTTGCCAGAAATTTTGGTCTGCCGATCAAGGGCATCACCCTCTTTGTATTCGGCGGCGTCGCCCACATGGAAGAAGAACCACCAAGCGCCAAAGCCGAATTCCTCATGGCAATTGCCGGGCCGCTATCGAGTGTTCTTCTTGGAATTTTATTCTACGTACTAAGACTCACTCTCGGTGCATGGCCACTGTCGGTCACCGGGGTACTCGGTTACCTCGCGTTCATCAACTGGATCCTGGCAGGATTCAATCTGTTACCGGCGTTTCCCCTTGACGGCGGCCGCGTGCTGAGGTCCGCGCTCTGGAAATGGAAGAAAAATATCGGCTGGGCCACCAGGATTTCATCGCGCATCGGTGCAATATTCGGTTTCCTGCTCATTGCCATGGGGGTGATCCAATTCTTCTCGGGCAATTTGCTCGGCGGCATCTGGTGGTTCATGATCGGCCTCTTCCTGCAGAACGCGGCACGCATGTCATACCAGCAGCTCATTACACGCCAGGCCCTCGAAGGCGAAACCGTCAGAAGACTCATGATCCAGGATCCGATCACGGTAGCGCCGTCCACGACCATGAAAGAACTCGTAGAAGACTTTGTTTACAAACACCATTACAAGATGTTCCCGGTAGTTGACGGTGAAACCCTTGTCGGCTGCGTCACTACCCGGCAACTGCGGGAAATACCGAAAGATCAGTGGACCTTAAAAGAGGTCGGGGATATCGCCAGCAAGTGCTCAAACGAGAACACGATCGATCCGGATACTGATGTGGTCAAGGTCCTTTCGTTGATGAACCGCACCGGTAACAGCCGCCTCATGGTCGTAGAGGGTAAGAGATTGATCGGCCTCATTGCCCTGAAAGATATCATGAACTTCCTCTCGATCAAACTGGACCTGGACCAGTACGAGAAATAAACGACATCAGTGACATTGTAGCAGCACATCAGCAACTGCTCTTTACTCCTCTTTCTGTCACTGCGGGTTTGTGCTTATGACTCTGTGCGGTAGTGAAAGAAGTCAGTCCAAGAAAGTGAGCAACGCCATCACCACGACGCCCATGAGCAAGGCGATGAACTGCCATATCGAACTGCTAAGCCTCACTTCCTGCTGCAGTTCGGGTATTAGATCGGGGCCCGCGATATAAATGAAACCGCCGGCCGTGACCGGCAGCAAATAAGCGGCAAAGTCGTGTACTTGCTGGCCGACCAGCATAGTGACCGCGGCGCCAGCAAAGGACATGAGCGCTGCCAAGAGGTTAAATAGCAAAGCCTTCTTCACGGAAAGGCCGCCATTCACCAGAATACCGAAGTCGCCGATCTCTTGAGGAATTTCGTGGAGCACGATGGCCACCGTGGTCGTAATGCCGATGGGTATGCTGACCATGAAGCTTGCCGCAATTAGCATGCCGTCAATGAGGTTATGCACTGCGTCGCCTACAATGTTCATGGTAACCACTGGTTGAACCTTTGAGGTCTGGGCGCTGCCCAGATGCCGCCACCTCACGAACTTTTCCAGAACGAAGAAAATCAGAAAGCCGCCGATCATCTGTTTAAAAGCCGTAACGGATTTGGGCACGAACAGGCGC
>Ga0209536_100008103_pt1 | contig 15823 bp, 17 predicted proteins | sample DeeMarSeWOR28_12_FD_187461 | JGI IMG/M metagenome (GOLD analysis project Ga0209536, IMG submission 187461) | Marine sediment microbial communities from White Oak River estuary, North Carolina - WOR-2-8_12 (SPAdes) (version 2) | ecosystem: Environmental > Aquatic > Marine > Intertidal zone >...
GGCCCGCGCAACGTCTTCATTTTCAACGGCCGTCAAATACAATGCACCATGCGGTTTGACATGCTGCAGGCGGGTTCGGTGGGCGCTGCAAAAGGCTTGCAGAGCGCCGACCTGATAAATCACATAATTGCGGAGCTCTTCCATGGTGCAATCCAGGTTGCGGCGGCCGAAACCCAGTAAATCAGGATACCCCGGATGAGCACCCACCCCCACGCCATGCTCAACGGCCATGGCGACCGTGTGATTCATCACCGCCGGATCTCCGGCATGCCAGGCGCAGGCAATATTGGCGGAAGTGATGTATTGAATGACCGCCTCATCCATGCCTAGTTTATAGGCACCAAAGCTCTCTCCCATGTCGCAGTTAAGATCAATTCTTTTCACTGTCATGTCTCCTTTCGAACACCAGCGCTTTGATCCTGAAGGAGGCCTATTTAATGGTCATCAAATTGGGAAGAAACAGGGCGATTTTCGGAAAGATCGTCAGAATGGCCGTTGTCAGGAGCATCAAAAAGAAAAACGGTAAGGCGTACTTGGCCACCTGTATGATCGGCTCGTCCGTCAGGCCCTGAATAACAAACAGGTTGAAACCGACCGGCGGAGTAATCTGGCTGACTTCCACCATCAGGATCAAATAGATACCAAACCAGATGGGATCAAAACCGGCGGCCGTTACCATGGGCAGGGCGATCGGCAGCGTCATCACCACAATCGAAAACCCGTCGAGCAGGCAACCGAGGATGACGTAAAAGACGCCCAGCAGGATCATGAGCATATACGGGGAAAGACCCAATTCGGTGATGGTGCGGGTGATGGCTGCCGGGATACCCAAAAACCCCATGACCCGTGATAAAAACCCGGCTCCCACCACGATCATCATAATCATGGCGTTGGTTTTAACTGCGCCCACCAGACATTCAAACAAAATTTTAAAATTCATCTGCCGGTTGAGAAACGCAAACACTGTAGCGCCTAAAACCCCTAAAGCCGCCGCTTCCGTCGGTGTGGCCACGCCGCCGTATATACTGCCCAATACCATCAGAATTAGAATCAAGGTCGGTGCCAGATCCTTGAGACCCACCAATCGTTCTTTCCAGCTGTAACTTTCCTGGGTTCGAGGTGCAATCGCCGGATTACGGATGCCGCGGTAGATGATGTAGCAGGAATAAATCCCCGACAGGAGCAAACCCGGCAGGATGCCGGCCATAAACATTTTGCCAATCGACACCTCGGCCAATATGGCATAAACGATCATGATCAACGATGGCGGAATCAAAAATCCCAGGGTGCCGGCGCCGGCAAGGGACCCCATGGCCAAGCGTCGATCATAGCCCAGCTTGTCGAATTCGGCCAGCGTGATGCGGCCGACGGTCGCAGTCGTGGCGGCGCTGGAGCCGGAAACTGCTGCAAAAAGTGTGCAGGAAACGATGTTCATCAGCAATAGCCCGCCGGGAAGCCGGTAGAGCCAGGGAACCAGCGACTTGAAAAGCTTCTCGGAAATCCCCGAGCGATATAGAATTTCACCCATGAGAATAAACAGCGGCAGCGCCACATATTCCCATTTTTCTATGGTGGCCCATACCGATGAGGCCATGTTGTTGCCGGCCGGCAGCGGGCTGTAGATAACCATGCCCATAAAGCCGACAATGAAAAGCGAAAATCCCACCCAGATCCCGGATGCCAGGGTCAGGAACAATATCCCAAACACGACCAGAGCCATCATCAGGTTCGCTTCCATCAGACGACCTCCTCTCCGGTCCCGATGGCCTCATAGGTTTTGAGGGTCGTGGCAAACAGCTGCAGCAAAAAACAGGCGGCCCCGATGAGCATGACCACTTGCGGTATCCACAGCGGGGTATTGGTCAGCGTCCCAGAGGTTGAATTATAGCGGATGGCCGACTGCACCATTTTTAAAAGATACCACCACAGATACCCCATAAAGAGGGTGGTGATGCCGGTGGCCACAAAGGTGATGACTCTGGATAATTTTTTCGGCAGGAAGCCCAACACAAGGGTAATCCGGATGTGTCCTTTTTCCTTGAGGCAGTAACCGGCACCTAGAAAAATAATGGCGGCCAGTCCATATGCGCAGTACTCATCAGCAATCAGGGTGGTCTTTGAAAATGCGTTCCAGAGAAAGATTTCAACCAGAATCAATAGGGTCATCAGCCCCAGCATGACCGCCGAAATCCGGGCCACCCAGTTGCTGAGGGTTTCAATCAACCGCACAAGGATGTTCATTTTGACACCGTGCCATGACATTGTGAAATGAGCAGGTTTGGCGAATTCTTCGCCCAAACCCGCTCATTTGTATCATATGAAAGGCTGACGACTAACGTCCTGTGATCCGATCATATTCATCTAAGATCTTTTGAGCGTCGGCGCCCGCCTTTTTGGCCCATTCGGCGCGCAGTTGCTTGCCGATGGCATTTAGTTGCATACGGAACTCATTGCTGACGGGTTGGATATTCATGCCGTTTTCCATCAGCTTGGCCCGGCTTTTGCGGTCCATGTCGCCGGCCAGGTTCCACATATCGTCTTCCATTTGAGCCGCAATTTCAAGCACCGTGTCCTGAATGTTTTTGGGAAGCTTGTTCCAGGCATCCAGATTGACGTTGATCATGTTGACCGGGCCGACGATATTGATGGGCGTAAAATATTTAAGAACCTCCCAGGCCTTGGCATCAACCCCGGAGACAGAGGAAGTGTACATGGAATCCAGAAGCCCGGCTTTCATGGCGGGATAGACTTCGCTGAAGGGCATTTTGCGCGCCGCAATGCCGGTGGCCTTGCCAAAGGCCAGACCGGTGCCGTCATAGACCCGCATTTTGAGGCCCTTGAGGTCTGCCTCGGTGTTGACAGCCCGCTGGGTATAAATGCCGGAAAATGGCCATACCGAGGTATACAGGGTGAACTGATTGAATTTTTTCAGAATTTCAGCATAGGTCGGTTTGGCCAGCTGATACAACAGGCGCTGCTCGAAGGCGTTGGTGGAAATGAATGGTTGGGCTGTCAGGGCCAGCGTGGGGGCATCACCTTCCACCATGCCGGTGGGCACTTCAGCAATAACGAGCTGTCCTTCGGCCACCGACCGCAGCAGTTCGGGCCCCTTGAACCCGAGAGCGGCACCGGGGTGCAATACGATGGTCAGCTCCCCATTGGTGGCTGCCGCTACCTTGTCGGCAAATTCTTGGGCCCCCTTGGAGTGAAAGTTACCCGCAGGATAGTTCAGGTGCAGATCCCATTTGGTTTTTGCCAAAGCACCCGAGAAAGATACCAGGGTGAAAATGAGACAAAGCGATACAAGCATCAATTTTTTCATTATCGGTTCCTCCTTTTACTGTGGTGTAGTAGGATGCTGAACAATTAGAATTTATAGTTGACATATATTCCAAATATGTGTCAAGCGTGTTTTATTGAAAGCATATGATATATCATTAGTTTTTTAGAACGGTTATGTGTTAAAACCGCAAATTAAAGGCGTTACCGTGTGTGAAGGGAACAGACTTCTGATGATATTTTATATTATTTCTACGTGTTGAAAGGAGATGGCGGAATGGGATCCAAAACATACACAGTCATATCACCGGTCATGGGTACTTTTTACCGCGCCTCCGCCCCGGGGGAAAAGGCCTTGGTGGAAGTCGGACAAAAAGTGAAGGCTTCCGATGTTGTCTGTATGATCGAATCCATGAAAATTTTCACTGAGTTGCGCGCGGATCAACCCGGAACGGTCAAAAGGATCCTAGTGGAAAATGAAGAGCCGGTCATGAAAAACCAGGAGCTCATCGAAATCGAGATCGCATAAGCCCGATCGGCTCAACAGGTCATCATGAGGTGTTCAATGACAAAGGATTCGTTCAACAAAATTTTAATTGCCAATCGAGGTGAAATCGCCGTCCGGATTATCCGCGCCTGCCGGGAAATGGACATTCAAACCGTGGCGGTCTATTCCGATGCGGATACCGACGCCCTGCATGTCAAATATGCCGATGAAGCTGTCCATATCGGCCCTGCATTGAGCCGCAAAAGCTATCTGAACATCGATCGCATCATCCAGGCGGCCACGGATAAAACCGTTGATGCCGTCCACCCCGGCTATGGCTTTTTATCTGAAAACGCTGATTTTGCCAAAGCCTGTACGGATAACAACCTCATATTCATCGGCCCTTCAACTGAGTGCATCGCTGCCTCCGGCAACAAATCGGCCGCCCGCAAAACGTTAAAGGCGGCGGGTATTGCCATTATACCGGGGAGTGATGACGTCGTTTCTGCACCTGAAGAGGCCCTTGAAGTTGCTGCGGATGTCGGCTATCCGGTCATTCTGAAAGCCTCGGGCGGCGGAGGCGGAAGGGGCATGCGTATCGCCTATGATAAAAATGAACTGGCGGATGCGGTTGCAGTGGCCTCCGGGGAGGCCCGGGCGGCCTTTGGCAATCCAGACCTCTATCTTGAAAAATATATCGAAAAACCACGCCATATCGAAATCCAGATAATAGGGGATCATTTCGGCAACTTTATTCACCTCGGAGAGCGAGAGTGCAGTATCCAGATGCGCTACCAGAAGCTGATCGAAGAGTCTCCCTCACCTTTTGTCGATGAAGACTTGCGCAACAAATTGGGGCAGACGGCCATTCAGGTCGCCCGTTTAGTCGGATACACCAATGCCGGCACCATGGAGTTCCTGGTGGATAAAGACAAGAACTTTTATTTTATGGAAGTCAACGCCCGGGTTCAAGTTGAACATCCGGTCACCGAGCTGGTGACCGGAATCGATATCGTCCAGCAGCAAATTCTCATCGCCCAGGGTGAAAAGTTAGCGCTGGCACAGGATGATATTCATCTGAACGGATGGTCGATGGAATGTCGGATCAATGCCGCAGACCCGGCAGATAACTTTATGCCTTCCCCGGGCGAAATAACCCATCTTATCCTTCCGGCCGGACCGGGTGTCAGGGTGGATACCCATATTTTCAACCCGTATGTCATATCGCCGTTTTATGATTCCCTGATCGGTAAATTGATCGTGTGGGCCAAGGATCGTGATATGGCGATTAAAAGAATGCAGAGAGCGCTGGCTGAATTTCAGATAGAGGGTATTAAAAGCACCATCCCCTTTCATCAACAGGTGTTTCAGGATGCGGATTTCATCCACGGCGACATTGACACCCATTTTTTGGCTAAATGGGCCGATCCAGGCTAACCGGGATCTGAAACAACGCCATGGTTTTAGACTTAAAGGTGGGCCAAGGCCTTAAGACGATTTCTGTAAAAAAGCAATGGCTTCCAGCATGCGGTCCACCAGATGCGCGTGATATTGCTTTCCAAGCTTCTGAGAAGCTTTGGTCGGGGCCCCCGAAGTTCCTCCCGATTTTTCAGCCAATCGTTCCATTTCGGCCGGACTGCTGGGAACATAGCAGAGGGTATCGCCGGCATAGCGCGGATCAACATGATAAATGGGATCATGCTGGTGGGGATTATCCTGGGCTCTTTCCATCTTCACCAGATCCGGGTAGCAGTACCACATATGCGAACCTTCGATTTCTTCGGCATGGCCGACTTCACCCCATTGCATATCACCCGTGAACTCTTTCGACATATAGGCCGGATCGAAGATAATCACCTTAACTCCTAACTCTCTTTTGGCTCTTTCGGCAGCGATCTGCATCCAGGCCACATTAACAATCCGATGACCGTTGAGCAGAATAAATTTGTCGAAATGATGGCGGGAAAGAGACTTGATCATGTCGAAAGCCACCTCAATCAGCACTTCGGCTCTGATCGTAATGGTGCCGGGAAGAACCAGATGATGAGGGCTCCAGCCAAACCATAATGGCGGCGCCACCAGGATTCCGGCTTTCAGGGCGGCGGCTTCGGCAATCGCGTTGGCCACCATGGTGTCGGTCCCGACCGGCAGATGCGCGCCATGCTGTTCGGTACTGCCGATGGGCAGAATAATGGTTCCCTGGCAGGCGGTGGTCTTTTGTTTGACATCCTCCCATGTCAAATTCTGTAACCAAACTTCTTTTTCCATTTTTCTCCCCCAAACAATTGTCTGCGCTCAAATGCCATGTTGTTTTTGAAAATATAAAAAAAATCAGACTATGGATACAGTTCCCAATCTTCAAAAATTATGATTCGGGCGCTGCTAAAAATGAGCCGTGCTAAACGTCGCACGGATTATTCGGAATCCTGCGATTCAGATTTCAGGTGGACATCCCGCTGCGGAAACGGGATCTCAATATGGGCGGCTTCAAAGGCTTTGTAAATCTGGTGGTTGAGCCCATGGACCAGCAGCCCCCGCTCTTCGGGGCGACGCGCCCAGCACAAAAGCTCGAACTCCAGAGCTGAATCACCGAATTGACGGAATCTGACGCGCGGCTCGGGCACGAATGCCACCATGTTATTTTGGCCGGCGACGGACAGCAGGGTTTCCTCGACCTGATCCACATCGCTGCCATAGGCAACGCCCACCTTGATGCGCACCCTGAACCGCGGCTGCGGCGCACTTTCGTTGATGACCTTGGTGTTGGTCATCAAGGAATTGGGAATCGAAATCTGAATGTCATCACGGGTCACAATGCGGGTGCTGCGCAGGCCGACCTCAGCCACCCGACCGCGCTCACCGGTGTCCAGCACAATGTAGTCGCCGGATTTAAAGGGTCGATCCAGAAAAATACTGATGCCCCCGAAAAAATTGGCCAGGGTTTCCCGGGCAGCCAGGGCAACCCCCAGACCCACAATACCGGCTGAGGCAAAGACGGCAGTTAAGGACATGCCCAGATAGTCGCTGGTATTCCAAAGCAGCACACACAGCAGCACCACGGTAATCAGCCGCGAAATGAGCCGTACCAGATTGGCATCAATGGTTTTGGCAAACATGCGTTTGGAGGAAATGATCGTCTCGGCAATGCCGTTGCCGATGACCACAATGACCCAACCGCTGGCAATAAAGACGAAGGTTCGCAGAATCATCTTTATCAATTTCAGAACGTTGCCAGTAATATTGATCTGTTCGTCCACAAAATACTCGGCTGTCAGGATAACCACCACCAAGATCACTGGAAACATCAGCTTGCGCCACGACCATCTGGAAGCCTTTGCCTCTTCGCCTGATTCTGCGTCGGCAGGTCGGTGCTGTGGCCATTGAAAGATCAGCACAATAATCAAACCCGTGATCAACAGGATCAGCAACAGCCCGAACCATTGCCACACAGCCTGATCATAGAAGCCAATTTTAGCCCAGGTGGGTAAATTGCGGATCAAGCCTTGCGGTATCATCGGGCCGGGTCCAAAAATATAGTCCTCATAAATGCCGACCGAAGCACCGGGTTTGTATGGCAGATGCTCTACCTGGTCGTAAGATTCCCTGACCCGCGCAACCGTGTCGGTGCTGAAGAGAAATTTGCCCTGGTGCGGCCCTTTTTCAATTTTGACAATCGTTATCTCCGTATTCGGAACCGTCCATTGGGTCAGCCCCTCAGAACGGACCGCTGATTGATCGGGTATCTTTTCAAAGGGCGGCAATTCAATGCGGTCAAAAACCTCTTTTAGCAACAAGGCCGTTTCAAGCCCCACATCCTGAACCACACCGGGCGCAATTTTGCTCAGGTCAAAGCATCCCGCGGCCCGGCGCATATAAACACGGATCGCCTCCGAATAATCCTTGACGAGGTGTCTCTGATAAACCCGGTTCATATTTTCCATAAAGGTCTTCATGGTTGCCCGGGGGCTGGAGGTGTCGGGCGGTTTGAGCGGGTAAGGGTCCGTCATCGCTCCGGCTGACTGCCAGCAGAACAGCAGCACCAGGCAAAGAATGGGAGTGACATATCGCCGGGATGGTATCATGTTGTCCGGTTTAGTGGCGTATAGTAGGTGAAAAATATCTTAACAGAAAAACCATTTAAAAAATACCGTGTTGATATTTTGATCTAGCCGCCCATTGGAAAGCATTAAAAAAGGGGCGCGGCTGTTGCCTGGCCCCTTTTCGACTTAGCAGAAATTGCAATTTAACGCTTGGAAAATTGAAAGCGTGCCCGGGCCCCTTTCTGGCCGTATTTTTTTCTTTCTTTGACCCGGGGATCGCGTTTGACGAATCCGGCTTTCTTTAACGGTGTCCGCAGGTCTGCATCCGTCAAAATGAGCGCTTTGGTTATTCCATGCCGGACCGCTCCGGCCTGGCCGGCAATACCGCCGCCTTTTACGCTGACCTTCACGTCAAAAGAATCGCTAGTGTTGGTTAACTTAAAGGGTTCCTGCAATTCGGTTCGCAATGTTTCAAGGGGAAAGTAGTCCTCCAGCGGACGCTCATTGACGATAAATTTACCGCTGCCGGGTGTCAGCCAGGTTTTGGCAATCGCGTTTTTGCGTTTGCCGGTGGCGTAATAAATATTTTCTTTTGGCATAGGATTCCTCAAAAAATGAATGTTTTACTTTTTGTTAATTTAGGAAACAGTCAGCTTCTCTGGCTGCTGGGCCTCATGCGGATGCGCGTTGCCGGCGTAAACTTTCAGTTTTTTAAAAAGCTGCCGTCCGAGCCTGTTTTTAGGCAACATTCCCTTGACGGCTGAGCGCACCAGCTCTTCCGGCTTTTTCTCTAATAAATCCTTGGCTTTTATTTCCTTTAAACCGCCGATGTATCCGCTATGTCGATAATAAATCTTCTGGTCCATTTTGCGACCACTCAGGACAATTTTATCAGCATTAATGACAATCACCCAATCACCGGTGTCTACGTGAGGTGTAAATTGCGGGTTATGCTTGCCGCGCAATCGCTGGGCGACTTGGGTAGCAAGCCGGCCCAATATCGCCCCATCGGCATCAATCACATACCAGTTTTGGGGGTTATCTGAACGCTTGGCACTCGTTGTATACTTTTTCACCTTTAATGACTCCTCAAATTAAATAATCCGGCAAACCTAAGCGAAATATCACTGGATGTCAAGCAAAAATTTAAATTGACCCTTTACAATTCGCTTGTTTTAATCTTATTGTCCTGCATAATCGGCCTTTCTCTGGAGTAATGGAGTAGCCTACTCCGCCGAAGTAGCTCGGCTACGAAGGCTGGACTGGAGTGTAGGAGTAATGGAAAACATCCAAAGAAAAGGATCGTCTGAAATGGAAAAACGTGAAGTGGAGGTAAAATTTTTTCTGGACGAAATTGACGATATGCGACACCGTATTGCGGAACTGGGTGCCGAATCGATGGGACGCGTATTTGAATACAACATTCGCTATGAAGATGTCACCCATAGTCTGATCGAGAAACATTCACTTTTGCGTCTGCGTCAAGATCAAAAGACAATGCTAACCTTTAAGTCCAAACAGACATCGACCGACCGTAATTTTAAAATCTTCAATGAGCTGGAAGTCGAGGTGTCTGACTTTAAGACCATGGACCAGATTCTCACCAGTGTGGGCCTGCAAGCGGTCCAGCGCTATGAAAAATGGCGCGAAACCATGATGCTGGGCCAAACGGCATTTTTTCTGGATACCATGCCCTATGGCAACTTTTTGGAAATCGAGGGCCAAAAAACCGACATCCGCCACTACGCATCCCGGCTCAATTTAAACTGGCGCAAACGGATTATTTTGAATTATCTTGAAATATTTGAAATCCTAAAACAAAAGCGACAACTCGCGTTTCAGGACCTCACTTTTGAGAACTTTCACTCCGACGCATTAAACGTACGCCCGTTTGTGAAAGAACTGGAAGCCGGTGATGGGTAATTTATTCTCGCTTCTGGCTTCTGGCTTCTGGCCTCTGGCAACCGAAAACGAGTATGCTAAGGCGCATAAAACTTTCGTCCTCATGCCCGTCCTCGTGCTCGTCCTCGAAAATCAAACCACCCGAAACTCTGCTTGCCGCGGCGTCTTGTCCCGTCGTAGCTCGAAGAGCGAAGTCGGAAGCTCGCCAGAGCGCAGACGAGTTTTCGGACCTCTGTCTTCTGTTTTCTGTCTTCCGACTTCTGAATTCTGACGCCTAAAATACCGGTGGCGCCTTTTCTAAAGCTTCAAGGACATCTTCAGCGGGGGGCGTTTCCGAAGAGGTCTTCCGCCGAGGCGGTGTTTTAGATGGCTGTGCTTGGCCGGATGAGGTCTGTTCAGTTTGCGGTTGCGACGAAGCAACCGGCAGGGGAGGCAAACTTATCGCAAAGTCCTGTTCCAAGAGCATTTGCCCGCGTTCACTAAACACGTAGACCACCGCCGTTTGAAACTGATGGGCATGATCCGGTGCTTTAGATGTAAAATTCATGGTGCGAAAACGCTGGATCGAAAAACTCTTACCACGCTTTCCAGCAGGCTTATTGTCCGCAAGAGTGACAGACGGCATCACCAGCCACTGGTCTTTTTTGAGATCAGCCCCCTTTAATATGACGACGGCTTTCCCGACCGCCCGCTGAGATCCACGGCTGGTATTTTTTATTTTGAACTGGGCGCTAACGCTTTTATTATCAGCTTCACGTGATACCTTAAAGTTTTCCACTGCCACCTGCATAACCGTTTCAGCTGCGCGTGCTTGATTGTCAGCAGACTCAGCACGGCTCGCCTGAAGAACGGCTGATTTTTCTTGTGGCTTTAGGAGCGGCTTGGGCTGGTCCCCTGCTGGCGGTTCAGGGTCGGACGCCTTGGCAACACTTCGGCTTTCTTTGGTTGATCGGCTTTCAGTCATCTTTTCTTTGGCTTTAGATTCAGCGACCACCAAGCGGGCCATTAAAATTTCGTTTTCATGGCGCAGGGTTTCAATCTGCTGTTGTGAATCTTGATACCGTTTTTGCAGATCCTTATTATGATGACGTGCTTTTTGATTGCTATAGAAAAAAAACGCCAGAAAAGCAAACACCAGTAAAAACAGACACCCCACCGCAATGATAATGGCTTTAAATCGCTTTATGGTGATGACATTGCCGTGATCGCCTATAAATAATAGCGTCCAGCGCCTATCAGCCCCACCAGGCCGTGTTTTCTTGTATGGGTCAAAGTCCATTTTATACGAGGGTTACGTTAACAAGATCTCCCTTGCGGGCTTGCAACTGTTTTTCAGCGCTGCCGCAATTGAGGGCAATTTCCATATATCCTCGACTGCCGATCAGTGCCAGCGGTGCCTGCGGCGCTGCATCTGCATAGGTTTTCGCCAAACCGCTAATGGTGAGCGAGCCGATATGAACCCGAGGTTGTTTGGAAGCTTGCGATTGGCAAAAAGCATCCAGGCGAATCTCATCAATATTGGTGACCAGATTACCAAACCGATCGATCGATACGATTTTTCCAACGAGCTCACCCTTCTCAGAAACCTGACAGGTCAGATCAGTCAATTGCACAATATCCTGTGTTCTGATTCTGGCACCCAGCGTCTCAAGTTGGGTACCACAAGCCATATGGCCACCCAGCGCAGCAAAAATATCGCGCCCGTGAAATGTCGCACTCAGCGGCTCAAGAAAATAATGTGAATTATCTACACGAATAATCGTATCAGATTTTTGATCACTCAGCAAAAGCGTTAGTAGGCCATTGTCTGGCGCGATAAAAAAATGCTTGCGGGCATAAACTGCCAGAATGGACCGCTGGCTTCCGACTCCTGGATCAACAACAATGATGTGGATCGTGTTTTCGGGGAAAAAACGATAATAAGCCGGAATCAAATAGGCGGCCTGCCGGATATCCTGCGGTTCGATCTGGTGCGAGATGTCAATGATCGCTACCGAGGGGCAAATCGAGAGCATAACGCCTTTCATGACTCCGACGTATTCGTCGGCAGTACCAAAATCGGTTAAAAGCGTAATCACAGGCATATTGAGTCGTTGCGTGTTTCGGGTCGCGTGTTGCGCGTCAAATTATTTGAACAGCTTACCCTGTATCCGAAATCCCAGATGTTTGTAGGCTGCTTCGGTTGCTTTTCGACCCGACGAGGTCCGCAGAACAAAACCGATTTTCAGCAGATACGGCTCAACAATATCCACGAGAGTATCGGATTCTTCCTGTAAAGTAGCGGCAATGGCCTCAATACCGACTGGACCACCGGTATAATATTCAATGATTGTTTTCAAATAACGGCGATCTAAATCTGTCAGGCCTCTTTTGTCCACCCCTTCCAATTCCAGGGCGCCTTCAACTGTCGCCTTTGTGATAACACCGTCGGCTTTTACCTGGCTGTAATCCCGCACGCGTTTAAGCAGGCGATTGACGATACGAGGGGTGCCTCTGGAGCGCTTGGCCAGTTCCACAGCGCCGGCGTTATCGATTTCGACGTTCAGTAGCTTGGCCGAACGTTTGGCAATTTTTACGAGATCATCATCTTTGTAAAAATCAAGACTGCGAAAAATGACAAAACGATCCCGCAGCGGCGCCGATAGCAGCCCAACACGGGTAGTGGCGCCGACCAATGTAAAACGGTTCAGCCGATATCGGTGGCTACGGGCATGCACACCTTTGTCGAAAATAAAGTCGATCGCAAAGTCCTCCATGGCCGGATACATAAACTCCTCAACCGTTTTGGGGGTACGATGAATTTCATCGATGAACAAAATGTCGCCGACTTCAAGATGGGTGAGGATACCGACTAAGTCACCACCTTTTTCAAGCGCCGGCCCAGAGGTAACCGTTAGATTGCCATTCATCTCATTGGCGATGATGTGCGCTAAGGTTGTTTTTCCGAGGCCCGGCGGGCCATGGAATAAAACATGATCCATGGGTTCATCCCGCTGGGTGGCTGCTTGAATCGCGATTTTTAAGGTTTCAACAACTTCGTCCTGACCCACATAATCTAAAAGCCGCTCCGGTCGCAGCGATAATATATCGGGTGCCTGATCTTCGGACAACGCCGCACCGGAAATCAATCCTTGTTTTTCAGACGAATATTTAATGACGTCATCAGACATATGTTGCTCCGCTTAACTCGTTATTTGTTATTGATTATCCGTTATTGGAAAAAGATGACAAGGTTGGTCCATTATGACAGTTGTAATTGACATTTACAAATAACCAATAACTGATAACCAATAACCACTAAGTTTGCTCACCGCGGTAAATTTCATCCAAAAGTGCCTCCGGTGAGGAGATCGCCGGTTGGCGTTTAAGGGCATCGGCAATCATGCGCTTGGCATCAGAGGCTTTGTGCCCAAGCTGCTTGACGAGAACTTCAAAAACCTGCTCCGGGAAATCTTCAACTGCTTCGGCTTTGTGTTTTTCGGTTTTACGAATTAACGCAAATTTGCCCATCTTGCCTTCTAAGGTGGCGATGATTTTATGAGCCGTTCGTCTGCCAATGCCTTTAAGTCGGGTGAGGCTTTGAACGTCACGATTTTCGATTGCCTGGGCAACCTCACGAACCGGAAGGCTTAGAGCTTTGACAGCTTTTAATGGGCCGATATCCTCCACTGAAATAAAGTACTGAAAAAATTCTTTTTCGGCTTCCAGATTAAACCCGATGAGTATCGGTTTGGGCTGCCGTTCGGTCTGTTGATAAAAAACATAAAGGGCGATTTCATCACCGGTTTTTTGGGGATTTATGGTCTCCATCACAAATGCCGGAAGCAAAATTTCATACCCAACCTGATTGGCCAACACCAGCACCCGTTCATCTTCTTTTTTAATAATTTTACCTTCAATGTAACCAATCATGTTGTCGCTCCGCGACCTGAAATGTTATTGGTTATTCGTTATTGGTTATTTGACCTGATCCATGCAGCGAGGTTAATCGAATAACCAATAACCAGTAACCAATAATTTCTACCGAATATCCTGATAGCGGTACAACCCGATTAGTGCCAGGCCCATTGCATCGGAAGCATGCACGGGTTTGATGCGAGTCTTGTGATCTAAGCGATGCCGCACCGCTTTTTCAAATTGGGCTTTGCTGGCATTGCCGTTGCCGGTCAAAATTTGTTTGGCTTCTCTGACCGGCACTTCAATAACGGGTACGTTGGCATGGAATCCAGCCAATTGAATAACACCGGTCACCTGCCCCAAAATGATGCCTGATTTCGGATACCGGTTCAGCGAATAAACATCTTCAATCACCATCAAGTCTGGTTTTTCACTTTTTAGCAACTGGTAGAGCTTTGAAAAGATTTTATCGAGACGACCAGGCAAAGGAGTGGATTTTGTTGTATGAATGCAGCCAAGAGAGTAGCTATCGATTTTTGATCCCAGTCCGCTGACAATGCCGATCCCTGTCGCCGACAGGCCGGGATCTATGCCAATGATCTTAACCATTGTCCCGTCTGACTCATTTTAACGTCTTTAATTTTTCAGCAGCAACCCTGGCTTCGTTGGATTTCGGATATTTGCGATTTAATTCCTGCAATATCAGCTTCGCATTGGCCGTATCGCCGATATTGGAAAACGCCAATCCCTGTTTCAAAAGAGCGGCCGGCGCTTTATTACCCTTCGGGTAATTTTCAATCACATTTTGATATTCCAAGATCGCTTTTTCATACCATTTTTCGCGATAATAAATCTCACCGATCCAAAACTGAGCGTTATCTGCATTTTTTGAATTTGGATAGCGTTTGATGAATTCCTGAAACCCTTGGCGGGCAGCGTCAAAATCCCCTTGGTCAAATGCTTGCTTGGCGGATCGATAGACTTCATCTTCTGATGATGGCTTTTTGGCGGGAGCAGCCGGTGCAACCACAGCCGCCCGTCTTTTGGAAGATTCCAGGTTAAGATATTGATCCATACGATTGAGCCGATCCGCGTTTTGCTCCACGCTTTGTGTTAATTGATTCAGCTTTTCGTCTCTTCTACTCTCTAAATCTGCTGCATTCTGCTGTTGCTGCTTCAGAGCGTATTCCATTTCTTCCAGACGACCGTTTAATATCCGGATGTCTTCGTTCATTTCCTCAAGTGCCACCCGCAAACCAGCGGATTGTTTTCTTAATTCCTGGCTGTAAGTTTCAAACTCAGATTTGAGCTGCTCCCGATGCTGTCGCTGTTGGATGTCACGCATTTCCATCTCTGTGAGGCGAGTATCAATGGTGTTCACGTCCGATTGGGTCGCGCACCCCCAGACAGCCAGCAGGCCGACTAAAAAAACACCAATTATAATCTGTCTTTTCATAGGAATTCCTTTCGTGGGAATTCGCTTTTATGTGGGCTTTGGATTGAGTTATAGAAAAAAGTACCCGCCGTTTGGACGGGCCTCAACACCATAAACAGCAAGCGCAGAAGAAGATTTGCGCTTGCTGTTTATCACGATTTCATGAACTGCAGATTTCATTACCGGATTCAATCTGCCTTGCGGCAGATACCCATAAAAGGGCTACCGATTGCACTAATTGACGACGAAATGACCCCGTCTGTTTTTAGCCCAGCATTCCTCGGTTTGATCCATGCAAAGCGGGCGTTCCTCACCGTAACTGATGGTCGTCAGACGCGAGGCAGGGATACCCAGATCCACCAAGAAATCTTTGGCGCTGTCGGCACGCCGATCCCCTAAAGCGAGGTTGTATTCATTCGTGCCCCGCTCATCAGCGTGACCTTCAATCGTGACGGTGACGTCGGGATTTTCTCGCAGCCAGGCTGCATGACGCATGAGCGTATCCTGCGCCATCGGCGTCAGTCTTGATTTATCGAATTCAAAATAAATGTTGTTCTGCGAGATATTCCATTCGGCGGGCTTCGCCGCTGGCGCCGGGGCCGGTTCAGGTGCAGGTGCCGGCGCCGGTTCGGGCGCTTTTGCCTGAGATACGGCTTTCTTTTGGCAGCCAACAGTGAACAGCAACCCGGGAATTACCAGCAGCAGGGCCATTATCAACCAAGTCTTCTTTTGCATTTTTCTCCTCCTTTCACATTCAAACATCACTTAATTGTTCAGATGATT
>Ga0209536_100008105_pt1 | contig 15820 bp, 12 predicted proteins | sample DeeMarSeWOR28_12_FD_187461 | JGI IMG/M metagenome (GOLD analysis project Ga0209536, IMG submission 187461) | Marine sediment microbial communities from White Oak River estuary, North Carolina - WOR-2-8_12 (SPAdes) (version 2) | ecosystem: Environmental > Aquatic > Marine > Intertidal zone >...
AACTCTCCAAACAGAAATGTCGTTTGAAATATACACCTTATGGATGAATGTGTAATTGCCCAACATGGCCATTACATCAGCATCCGTCGACCAGCTATCCCAATTCCCAACATTGAAGGTGCCTTCCTCATTAGCGCCTGTTAGAATTATGTAATCCATTTCCTCATTTAACTCGTAATAATTTGTCGCATTCATATTTTCCAGGTTTGTAAGGTAATAAGCTGAATACACATAGGAATTAAATTCTTCATGTCCCTGCTCGGTATGATAGAGCATTATCTCCCCGCTCAACCTGAGATCGGAGATGCTTGCGGAGTCCGCATCAAGGCCGATATATGAGATCCAATCCAGGCCTATAGAGTCCTGAGTTGTATTGTCATCTATTATGGGGCCAATGTAGGTGATGAATTTGAATAAGAATAGAAAGGCGAGAACCGCTGCGAATGCCTGTTTCTTTGGAATGCTGCGTAACTTCGAGAGATTGAAATTTTTTATGTCTGAGGGCTTGAGCCTCACTATTGAGTAAAGGGCTGCCAATGAGAAGAACATGATGATATATTTTAAATCAACCAGGCCGAGACCGGTGTAAATCGCCAAATTTAGTATTCCCGTAATTATGAATCCGATAATGAAGAGGTCTTTCCAATTCAGGGTTGGGAAAGCCTTGTTCCTTCGCATGGCCCTCAACCATTTGTATCCTAAGAAGACAAGTGGGATTCCCATCAGAATATATGAGGCGAGGCCGACATAGAAGCGCGGTCCTGCGGTGGAAATCGCGGTTATTACATAATCGTATGAAGTCTCAAGAAAATCCTGGAAATTGGATATGGCAAACCTGACAGTCTCTTCCACAAAGTATAATACTACAAATATCGCCGCCAAAGCCGCAATGAAGATGGTTATGTGCCTTCGGTCGATTTGCCGGGTCGGTCCCATGAACATCTTGCCGCCTGCAACGACCACAAGCAGGATTACTGCGTAGATCAAGGCTGAATAGTATGAGAAATACATCATGACGAGGCTGCAAACGGCCAATGAACCAAACAACGCGAAGGGCCTGTAATCCTCCCTTTCCTTGAAGAGTGCAAGGTAATACTTCCTTTCCACAATAATCATGGCCAAATAAATCAGCATGTAGAAGAATAAAAAGCCCCAACCCTGTATGTAAGTGCTGTTGGTCAGGCTGTTCACTGTCGGGTCGAAGGCAATGATAACCATGTAGAACGTTGAAAGCCGCCAGTCCTTCGTCAACTTCATCGCCACCAGATATGCCAGAATCAGTATGCCGAATGTACATATCGGCAATGACTGAAGGTCTCTGGGGCTTAGGCCTGTGACAAGGCTTATGGAAGATATCATCGATGTGACGACCCACCGAATACTCCAGCCGTTCGCATGTCGATTGATGGTATTCACTTCGTTCTCATAAGGATAGAATTCGATGTTCTCTTCGTTAATCGCGGTTTGCGCGAGAGCAGAGTTCGAGTAACTGAACGAATCATGGATGTCATTTGCGGCGAATGTGAATTTCGGGATTAAGACGAGAACGATGACAATGGAAAACAATAACAAAGGCCTGACCTTATCGTTCATGCGTCTACCGCCTTGTCAAATATCCGTTTGAATATTTTAGCCTGCTCCTTCCAGTCCATCTCCTTAACCGCATATTCCCGAACCGCTTCCTCATATTTCTTCCTTTGGACATCATCCACGGATAATTCCCTTATCGCCTCTATGATATCTCCGGGATTCCTTGCCTGGATGACCATCCCGTTCACCCTGTCCCTTATGGGGGTTGCCCCTTCGAATCCCTTATTACCTATGACAATGGCCTTGCCCATGGCCATGGACTCTGCCAACACGGATGAGAAACCCGGGAGATTGGTCACGTCCGGATACACTATCAGGTCACAGGCTGCCTGATACGCATTCATATCACGATGGCGGACCTTGCCAGTGAAGTGAACGTTGTCCAGACCATACTTTCTTTTCATCGCATGGAAAGGTTTTGCATCCGATTCGGTGATGTTGCCTCCGGCGAACAGAAAGAAGAACCTATCCGATAGGCCGTCCTCCTTGAAACGTCTGGCGACCTCCATCATGTGAATGCCGCCCTTGTTATTTGATAATCGCCCCATGTATCCGACCACAAACCTGTCCCTGGCTCCAATCCTACTCCTGGCCTCGTCCCGATGCAAGCCGGGAGTGAACTGCCTGGTGTCAACGGGTTTTGGGATAACTGTGATATATTCCTTCGGAAAACCGTATTCCTCGGCGAACCTAGTCCTCCCCATCTCATTATACACGACCACATGTTCAGCATAGTTGATGACCGGTCTTTCAAAACGACTGAGAATTTTCTTCAAAGCACCCTTTGGCGGAATATCTCCCGGGTCTATGTAAACCATGGGTACTTCATTGACCTTTGAGGCGAAGTATGTCTGATATGACCTTGGAGTTAACGTCGTGTACGGGTTCTCAAGAATCAGGTCCGGCTTAAGCTTCTTGATCAAACGAGGGTACATTGATGAATATTGGAAAAACCCCCCAAGGCTGAGATTGCTCTTACTGAAGAATATCAATCTGGATTTGAGATAGATTATATTCATGTTCCTCGGTAATGACGGTATCTGCTTTCTTGGGAATCTCACTGTTCTGAAGAACCTTCTATCTCCCGGGGATGCGACATCAGGCACCAAAATAGAATATTTTACGTCGTGGGTTTTACAGAGCTCGATGCCCAGTCTGAAGTCTTTGTCTCCCCTGTACATCTCCACGAACTCATGGGAGTCAACGATGTGAATCAGACTCCCTCCTTGACGATTGCCATGTACCTCTCCATGTATTTATCAATAGTGTATTCCTCATTGAATATCTTCATAATTAGGTTCCTATCGATAGTAGGCGGTGATAGTGTTCTCAAACGGTCATGGAGTTCGTCAACGGGTATCACAAGGTTACCGGATATCTTCTCAGCGATCTCCCTAGTACCTCCCATGTTAGTACAAATGATAGGTGTCCCGACCGAAAGGGCCTCCAGGGCCACCAATGGGGAATTCTCCAGGCATATCGATGGGATCACAACGGCGGAGGCCTTTGCCAGGTATGTCCATTTTTCCCCACCGACCTCATGCAAATACCTAACCCTATTTGACAAATGATCCCTTTCGATGACCTTCTCCAACCATCCGGATAAGGAACCCTTTCCCCCGATAACCAACTCGTTTTTTGATTCAGCAAACGCATTCAAGAGGATTTTTATACCCTTGTGTTCCTCGATGACACCCAAATATAGAAAATAATCCTCTTTACCTTCTGGAAGATCAACCTGCTGAAATGGAGCGAAATTCGGGATCACGACCATTCGAAGGCCCAGCTCCTTCAATTGCCCTGCCATGTACGCGGACGGGCAGATTGTCAAATCGATATCACTCAGGTTCAGTTTCTTCCGCCATAGTTGGGGAGGGCGCATGTTCCTCATCAGGCAGGACGCACACCTCTTCTCCTCGCACATTCTTCCCTTCCTCATGTAATCGTTTTTCGGGCATATCAGCCAGTGGTCGTGTGCTGTGTATAATTGCTTGTATCTGCCCCTCTTTCGAAGCAAGGTGTGTCCAAGCAAAGAGATATTGTGATGGTGGACCACATCGGGCGGGAATTCGTTCAGAACACGTTCGAAATTCTTCTCGACATAGAAGGATGAACCGAAGACGTAAGCTGACAACGGTGATAGTCTACCGAACGGTGATCTCAGGGGATGTGTGGTTACCTTATCAGACTCTAAATTCACCTGACCATTGTTCTTTCGTTTTACATTGAATGCATCAACGCTGTGAAGCACTAGCACTTCGTGTCCGCGCCTAACCAACTCATCGGCCAGATATTTTACATGGATTGCATCCCCGCCCAGATGATACGGTGGATAGAATGTGCTGGTTAACAGAAAACGGAATGTCTCCATTTCAATACCCGCTTCAGTGTGAATGTTCCATCCTATGAATGAGGAAGTTGTTTATTATCTTAATTGAGTACCGGACTGCCAAACCGAGGTCATCTGGGTTTCGAAGCACGTGCTTGACATTCTCCATGTACCAGACCGGGTGCGTATACAGTGCCTTGTACGCTTTGATCCTGGCCTTATTGAGCTCCTTCGGGGTCATATCATCGGTCCCGACGATTGATTCATGCTGATACATCTGACGCCAATCGCTGGACTTCAGGAGCCCCTTCTCGACGGCTGACTCGAATAAGTCAGTTCCAGGATATGGGACCGCCACATTGAATTGGACACCAGTGGGCAGACTGTCCTTCACGAATTGGATGGTCTCGTCAACAGTTGACCATGTCTCTCCGGGAAGGCCGATGATGAAGCTGCACAGCACTTTGATGCCGTTCTTCTTGCATAACTCGATGGCAGTTCTCGCATCCTTAAGGTCTATGCCTTTGGATACTCTGTCCAATATCCTTTGGCTTCCCGATTCGATACCTAAGCTAATTCCTTTACACCCTGCGCTGGCCATGCTCTTGACGAGTTCCTCATCAAGAAGGTTGGCCCTGGTGTTGCAATACCAGTTGATGTCCAACCGCCCCTCCCGCATTGACTTGCATATGGCCAAGGTCCGTTCCTTATCGATTGTAAATGTTTCGTCAAAGAACGAGACAAGCCCTATGCCATGTTCATTCTTCAGATATCTGAGTTCCTCTATTACACTATGCGCAGACCTCGATTTCCATTTTGTACGGGCTACAGTGCAAAAAACACAGCTGAAAGGACATCCGCGGCTTGTGTACATAATGGTGAATGGTTCATCCGTCGGAGTATTGATGTAATAGGGTTCCAATGAATTTAATAAGTCGTATGCAGGGATTGGCAGATCGTCGAGGTCGACGCTGTCATCAGCATTCGGCGGCACAATCTTGATATCGCCAGTGTCGCGATAAGCGATACCTTCCACTCTATCTGGGCCATACTTCACTAGTCTCGGAACCACGACCTCATAATCACCAAGTACAAAACAGTCAAGAGCCTCGGCGGAGGACATGACATCCTCGGCAAGTGAGGTCAGTGTCCAACAAAGACCCACCGTCATAACCTCAGAATTAAACCTTTTTACCAAGCCACATAATTTCATATCATGGTCGAAGGTCGTGGGTGTGAATCTGAAAATCATAATGTCAGGACCGAATTTCCTCACCCTTTGCATGACCTCGTTATAGTCGAGGTCGAAGCCATTGGCGTCGATCAACGAAACCTCATGCCCCTCTTCACGAAGTATGGATGCCAGCTGAAGCAGGCTATAGGGCTCGAGAACGGAGTAACGCTCGACTATCTCGCATCTCTCCTCCCGGATAACCGATAACCCCTGAAACCTTGGTGGATTTACCAGCATTATCTTCATTAGCTATCACCCGCGACAGACAGGAACATCTCTCTCGTCTCCTTCACCATGTTCTTCAGGTCAAAATGTTTCTCGACGTTTGTTCTGGCCTTTGCACCGAACCTATCACGGAGATCGGGGTTCCCGACCAACTCGATAATCCTCTTTGACAACTCTACCGAATCACCGGGTTTCACCAGATATCCGTTCTCGCCGTGTGTGATGATTTCTGGTATTCCCCCGACGTTCGAGGCGATGGCAGACCGGCCACAAGCCATGGCCTCGAGCAATGACAAAGGCATGCTCTCACTCATGCTCGGCAGCACAAATACGTCGCCCTTTCGGAAAATACCTGGCATTTCCTCATATCTCATTTGACCCATGAAAGCAATGGCATCATCAGGTATACCTGTCTGCTTTGCCGTCATCTTCCAGTGCTCGATGTTCCCCCCGCCCACAAGTAACAGGCGGGTATTGGGGCATTTTTTGTGTACAATCTTGAACGCCTCGATGAGGTTATTCAAGCCTTTCAAGGCCAGTAATCGTCCGCAGAACAGGACATTAACCGTTCTATTAGAAGGGGCAGGATCACCGTTCTTGAAATGTTCCAGGTCTATGCCGTTCCTGATCAGCTTTGTCCTGTGGAATTCGCGCTTGGCAATTCGTGCGGTTTCACCCCTAATGAAGTCCGATACGAAGATTATATTATCGGATTTTGCCAGGTAATATCTCTCTATCAATCTCAGGAAATGGTATCCCAGCCGAACCATCCTTTCCGAGCCCTCCATGTGATCGATGGACCTAACAGAGCTCTTTATGCCCTTATATTGACTCGACAGGGTCGTGTGGATTGTCGTGATGCATCCACTGTCGAGTTTCCTCATCTTGAGTCCGAGGTCGGGCATGTGAGCGTGGTTCGAGTGCACAATGTCATACCTCTCCTTGGATAAAATCCTGGGAAGGTTCCTGGCCACGTTGAACTGGAAGATTGCATTGTACCAGAAATTATCCCTTGCCTGCGAAACCAGTTGTATCTTGACCCTGTCGTTGAAATATTCCTCCATTTCCCTGGGGCTGTTGCCAACACGGCCATTACTTGGCCTTAGGGTTGTGAAAACGTGAACCTCATCGGATTTCGAAAGCTCGCGGGCCAAAAGGATCGAATATGTACCCGCTCCCCCCCAATTCGGAAGGAACTCCGGGGCGAGCATGGCAATCTTCAGGGACTCCATGGTCGCCATTAGCTGATGTGTGTATTTATTGTTTTTGATAATGCTGAGATTAAGCGGTTTATTTATGTATTACACCTGGTTCCCACAATGATGACATTAATTCGCGTGATTTGATTCCCATCAAGCACACGTGGAGATGAATCATGACAGTAGGAATTCTAGGCGGAGGTCTGACCGGTATATCCATAGGCTATTTTCTAAAAACTAATGGATATGAGTTCCAAATTCTTGAGGGCGGATCAGAACCCGGCGGTTTGTGCCGCAGCCAAATCATAGGAGATTTCACCTTCGACATCGGAGGTTCGCATGTGATATTCTCGAGAAATGAAACAACCCTGGCTCTCATGTTAGATATCCTTGGGGATAATGTCGTCAAGAACAGGCGCAACAGCGCGATATTCCTCGAAGGAAAATACGTGAAGTATCCTCTTGAGAACAATCTGGCGGACCTTGAACCCTCCCTGAGAGACAAATGCTTGAACGACTTTGTGGAAGCTGAGACCCTGCAGCGGGAGGGTAAAGAAAACCTACCTGAAAATTTCATGGATTGGATGTATGCAAATTTCGGTGCCGGAATTAGCGACCTGTATCTAGTACCTTACAATGAGAAGCTCTGGTGCACCTCACCGAAAGACCTGGGAGTTGATTGGGTGCAAGGTCGGGTTCCGAAGCCACCTGTGGATGATGTGAAAAAGGCCGCCCGGAACATACCTACAGAAGGTTACAAACATCAACTGAACTTCTATTACCCGGTGTCCGGCGGGATACAGGCCCTAACTGACACACTCATACCTACATTTGGTCGTGAGAAACTCATCACCAATGCCGAGGTTCAGCAGGTTAGTAAACGCGATGGAGCATGGACCGTCGAAACAACGGACGGTGAGAATCGTCATTACGACAAGCTAATATCCACTATACCCATTCAAAATTTGGCAGCTGCATACGATGCCATTCCTGAAGATGTAAGCAAGGCCGTTGGCAATCTTGACTACGTTTCGATTATTACCGTATCAGTTGGTGTAAACAAACCGCAGGTCAGTGACAGGAGTTGGATTTACTTCCCGCAGAAGGACATTCCATTTCATAGGCTCAGCTTTCCCTCGAATTTCAGTCCTGATAATGCACCAAAGGGCCACAGTTCTGTTCTGGCGGAGATTAGCTGTAAACCCGGATCGGGATTGTGGAACGAACCGGATATGACTATTGCCTCAAGAGTCTCAGATACCCTGGAAAGGCTGGAATATTTCTCAGCAGGCGAAATCGTATTCACTCATGTCGCCAGGAACGAGTTCGCATATGTGCTCAACGACCGCGGATATAGTGCGAACAAACAAACCTTCGAGAGTCATTTCTCAGACATCGGTCTGATACTCTGCGGTCGTTTCTCCAACTATGAATACCTAAATATGGACAGATGCATTGAGAGTGCTGCCCATGTCGCAAAAAAGCATTTCCCGCCGAAACGAGAAGAACCAGGATGAGATGCCTCTCACTATTGTCATACCCGTGCACAATGAAGCCGAAGTGATAGAGGAAGTGGTGAAGGGATTCTATGACGATGTCATAAGAAAGCGACCCGGAAGCGACCTTTTGGTTGTTGAGGACGGAAGCACCGATGGCACCAGGGAGATACTACGAAGACTCTCCGATGAGATCCCCATGACGCTCATAACTGGTGAAGAAAGGAAAGGGTACATGCAGGGCTTGAAGGATGCTCTGTTGCAGGCCAAGGGGGATATCATTTTTTACTCTGACTCTGATAATACCCACAATCCTAAGGATTTCTGGAAACTGTACCGTAGGCTGACAAACTCAGACCTCGTTTGCGGGGTGAAGGTTAACAGGTGTGACCCGTTATACAGGAAATTCTTATCCATGCTTTATAACCTCCTGGTTTACGCGAGGTTTGGAATATACATCAAGGATATCAACTCAGGGTTCAAGATCATGAACAGGAAGGTCCTCGAGTCTGTCGTTCCAGACATACGGCATCTGAAATACGGATTCTCCACTGAGTTGGTCATCCGCTCACAGAAGAAGGGATTTAATATATCCTGGGTCCCGGTTCAACATTTTGGTAGGACAACAGGGAACGCAGACCAGTTCCAGTTGTCGAACATCCCGGTAGTGGTTAAGGCACAGCTCCGCGGGTTGAAGTCCCTGAAACAAGAGATAGAAGGTAGACCATGAAAGGCAAGCGCATTCTCTATGGAGCATCATTGCTTTTCGCGATTTTGATAATCATCATACTGATATACATATCCGATTACCAACGCTTTCTTGATAATCTGATGTTGATGAACATCCTTTTCATCGTGCCCATTACATTGGTGTACACCTTGGGCTGGCTCTTCAGAGGGTTTAGGTGGGGCGGAATACTCTCCACATCCGACAGGAAGGTCGGGACACTAACATCAACCAAACTCTATCTTGTCGGAAACACGGCCAACTTGGTTGTCCCCGCTAAACTGGGCGACATGGTCAAGGTTTATGCCGTGAAAAAGCTCTTTGGCATAGAATACCACAGGGGTCTGAGCAGCGTACTGATAGACAGGTATTTCGACCTCATCGCAATTTTGATATTGGGGCTGGTTCTGCTTCCTTTCGTCATCAACCCGGGACTGCCCACGTGGACCACGGGCATCTTTCTGGCCTGCTTCATACTCACCGCATGCGTTCTGATAATGCTCCTGTTTCTTCTTCGAACGGGAAACGGTGGAAATGAAACAAGTTCAAGCTCCTGGCTCTACAAAAACTTGAGCAAGCTTTGGAAGGCAATGCGGTCAATGGCGCTGGACAGGCGGAAGATGGCCGCATCGTTCTTAGCATCGCTGGCCATCTGGACCCTCGAATGCCTGGTTACCTACCTGTTCACCCTCGCCCTGGGATTCGATGTGGACGTGCTCGTGATATTCTTCGCCATCATATTGGCCAACATGACCAAGGTCCTCCCGCTCACCCCGGGCGGTATAGGCCCCTACGAGGTCGCATTCTCTGCCGTCCTCGTCTCCCTGACCGGAGTTGGCATGGACGTTGCTTTGTCCATCATCGTTCTCGACCACGTATTCAAGAATACATACACATTAATCCTGGGAGCATTTGCCGGATGGAGCACGGGCATCAACATAACGAGCATCCGCGGAGAGGCGACCGATGTTGCAGAAAAGAACTGAGATACTTCTGAGCAGCATTTACTTCTGGCTGTTCATCTACTTGATTACCGTTGTCATCCAGTTCATTTATGTTAATTATATGGCGTCTGTTGACGAGAGCGTGTTCGGCGTCATCGGTCGGGGCATCCTTGAGGGAAAGCTACCCTACGGAGACTTCTTCGACCACAAACCACCTGGAATACATCTTGTGGCTGCCTCTGTCCTGTGGATGTCCGACAGCCTGCTGGCTCTACGGATATCGGTGATCATCACGAACCTCATATCCAGCCTTCTGATAATCCTCCTGGTCAACGAGGTCTTTCCCGATAACAGGCGTATGGGCATGATTGCGGCCATACTCTTCCTCGGAAGCACAGTTTTCTATGAGGGAATCTGGTTCCTGACCGAAGTTTTCATGGTCCCGTTCCTCCTGTTATTTGCCCTGTTCTTCCTGAGAGGCGTAAGGAAGGGGGACAACAGGTTCCTGTTCATAGCTGGAATATCTCTAGGTATAGCATCGCAGTTCAAGCAGGTCGGCATCCTTTATGCCATTCCTGTCCCCTTCATCTTCCTGTATCTTTACCTTGGAGAAAGGTCCAAGGATGCTTTCAGTAAGAACCTGTTCAGTTTTGTGGCATTTGCCTTGGGATTCCTCACCGTCATGATATTGGTAATGGCAACATTCGCTGGCCTGGGGCTGTTCGATGAGTATTATATCAATGTCTGGTCGTCCAACTCGAATTATGTCGTAGGGCCATCCATTGGGATATTCGAGAATATAAAAGGGTATTATGTCAACGACCTTGCCTACCTGGCAATCTGGGTCCCGATCATCGTGGGATGCGGTCTTCTGGGTCGTGATATTCTGAAGAGGAATATCTCCAGTAAGAACAGGGTGCTAGGCTTCATACTGCTGCTGGCCTTGGTCGGTCTTTCCACGCTCCTCATCAGGCAATACAAGCATTACATGATTGTAGCACTGCCGTTCCTTGCAGTGTTCTGCGCATACTATATGGATGACTGGCTTGACTTCAAGATAACGTGGGGTAATTTAAAGAAAGCTGCCGTGCTGATACTATCGTTTGTAATCATATTTCAGTTCGTCTTCTTTGTCGGGAAACCGTTCAAGACGACGGCCTATCGACAGGAGATGATTGACTATATCAAAGAACATGTGGATGAGAATCGCACGATAATGATGTTGAAGGACCCGACATACTACTTCACGTGCGACCTTCCGCCCCCAGACGAGAATATCTACTACTTCTCTGTCAACCACAATTTGACCTGGAACGCTCAATCGCTCATCAACACTACTCAACAGGGCTATGTCCAGTACGTGATAATCGGCAAGGGTTATGCGGATACAATAAGGGAAACCCCTGACCATCCCCTCAACCCGGTAATCCTCTACCTCGATGCCAATTATATGACGTACGAGTACTACGAGGGGTATAATGTGTATGAGGTGTAGGTTATAATCACCATGATCTCTCAGCTGAGTTCCACCTCTTCGAGCCTATCATCGAAATATCTCTCAGGACCCTCCTTTCCTGTCCATTTATTCGGGATTGCTACTATTATCTCAGGCTCCGATTATTCGCCTTACCAGTGGTATCTTGCTGATACCCCAACATGCTGCAAATGAAATTAGTGTTATACCAGCCGTAACGATTGGTATGCTGATTACCTGATGGAATAGGAACCCATCGATGGCAACATTCCAACTCAAATCATTGAAGAGCATATGAACGATCGGATGTATCAGATACACTCCGAAACTGAGTATTCCACCGGTTATTGTAACTTTGGAGAACCAAACCCATTTTTCCGAACATTTTTCCCATTCAATCCGTTTAACATATACGAATATACCAACGACAACAATAAAGAGGAATGGCGACCATCGGTAAATGAAATACCCATCATAATTATCTCGCTCCAGATAGGTTAAGAACACCATCAGTGGTATGCTGACTATCGTGAGGAAATATATTAGTCTCCTCCATTTGCGCCGTAAATCATATTTATGTAAGTAGTACCCTAATATGAAGAATCCAGGAATATCGAATATCCAAACTATGATCTTGATATTCATACCATAATAATGCTGTACAAGGAGATACACGTTCGTAGACACAAGACCAACAATCAGTATGTATTCGATTACTTTTTTAGGAGCTTTTTGGACAAAAACCTGAAATACAGGAGCCCATAGATAGAAGCAGACAATTGTATACAGGAACCACAAATGAGAATATGCTGGTGATGCAAATACATTAAGAATTGTGCGAACGGGCGGGAGTTGCCCTTGGAGAATTGTGTCCTGGTACACAATGAATAAGTATATTGCGGTCCATACAATGAACGGCGGCAATATTCTAATCGCCCTTTTCTTTAAGAAATGTGTCACTTCCTGCTCTGGCTGAGAAAGTATCAATGCCCCACTGATCATAAAAAATACTTGTATTGCCCAATCAGACATTGCATAGTATGTGCAGCCAGTTAACCACTTGCCTGTTTCAATACCGGGGCTCATCACAAGGGATTGTGTCACATGCACCATCACAATCGCTGCGCATCCCAATATCCTCAGTATATCGAGGTAAACATAACGTTCCTTTGTGGCATCAACATCAAATAGATAATCCTTCAACGACATAAATGCTCCTCGTTATGAAACCCCAACAGATCAAACCAAGTGAAGCGTTGATTCTGTATAAAATCTTGGTCATTACAATGTAATTCGGTGATTACATTAAGTTAAGCCTTTTATACTGGGAACTATTTCAAAGGATGTATGAAATACCTCGTCACCGGCGGCGCCGGCTTCATCGGCAGCCACCTCATCGGCAAGCTCCTGGACAAAGGGGAAGTCATCGCCCTCGACAACCTCAGCGAGGGCAAGAGGGAGAACATCGAGCCTTTTCACAATAATGGCAACTTCACTTTCAAAGAGGCTGACCTGCGTGAACCCGATTCGTATGACGCCCTTCTTCAGGGCGTCGACGTCGTTTTCCACCTTGCCGCACACAGGGACGTCCGGCGCGGGGTCGAGAGACCCGACATCGACGTGGACAACGGCATCATCGCCACGTTCAACCTGCTCGAGGCCATGAGGAAGCACAATGTGAAGAAGATTGTATTTTCATCAAGCCAGGTCGTCTACGGTGACCCGACCGAATTTCCGGTATCGGAATCCTACGGACCACTCCTGCCGATATCCATCTACGGGGCCTCGAAGCTCTCCTGCGAATCCCTGATAATGTCCTACTCGCACACCTTTGAAATGCGGTCCTGGATATTCAGGTTCGCAAACATAGTCGGCCCGAGGGGAACCCACGGCGTCATCCCCGACTTCATCGGGAAGCTGAAGAAGGACCAGACAAAGCTGGAGATCCTCGGCGACGGCAAGCAGACCAAGCCCTACATGGCGGTGGACGATTGCGCGGATGCGATTCTCTTCGCTCTGGAGAACGCAACCGATGAGGTCAACCTCTTCAACCTGGGCACGGATGACTGGACCAACGTGACCAGGATCGCCGAGATAGTTATCGAGGAATGCGGCCTGGAGAACGTCGAGCTCGCCTACACCGGCGGTTCAAGGGGCTGGGTCGGCGATGTCCCCCGCATAAAGCTCTCCATCGACAAGATACAAAATTTGGGATTCAAGCCCAAGAATAATTCCGAAGAGGCGGTCAGGCTGGCTGCAAAATCACTGGTCGGTCTGCTGTGGAAAGATTAAAGCGTCTTCGCACGAACACCTTGAACTCACAAGGTTTTCGCATACTCGAAGATGTTTCCCGCCTTTAAGATGTCCTTCTGGACCGTGGACATCTGCTGGACCTTCCCGACCTGAGTTCCGTTCTTCGATATTGCGCCGGTGTCAGTGTCAATTACCACGTTATCACCTGTTTCCAGCGCATCCAGATTTATATCCTCGACAATCAGGATGGGAAATCCCGAGTTGATTGCATTCCTCTTGTATATGGCCCCGAATGATTGTGCTGCGACGCACGAGCACCCGAGCGCCCTGAAGCAGTCCACCGCGTGCTGCCTCGACGAGCCCGAGCCGAAGTTCGCCCCCGCGATGATGACGTCGCCTTTCTGCGCCCTCTTGGCAAAATCCTCGTAGCCCTTGAGGTTGTCAAAAGCGTACTGCCCCATCTCGGTGATGTCGGTGATAGCCAGGTACATGTTGTGGAATATCATGTCTGTGTCGATGTCGTCGATTAGCCTTCCCTGTTCATCCACGATAAGCCACACCCTTCCTTCATACGTCTCCATCAGGCCACCTCCTCTGCAGTGGCTATCCTTCCAAGGAGAGCTGAGGCCGCCGCGGTCTCCGGCGACGCCAGGTACGTGTCCCCCGCGCCCTGCTTTCCCGTGAAGTTCCTGTTGGATGTCGACACGTGGACCTGCCCCTCGCCTGTCATGCCTATCTGTCCGGACGCGCAACCGCCGCACCCGGGATTGGAGACCACAAATCCGGCCTCGATGAGAGTCGCGATGTGCCCCTCGGCAAGTAATCGTTTGTAGACCTTCATTGTGGCCGGGACTAGCGTAGCCACAATACCATCCTTGATGCTTCGGCCTTTGACCATGGCACTGACCTTCACAAGGTCCTCATAGGTGCCGTTGGTGCACGAGCCGACGAAGACCGAATGGATTTCGGTACCAGCCAGTGATTCGACGTCAACTACATTGTCCGGTTTCGGGGGTTTGGCTATCTTCGGTTTGATGTTGCCGATGTCAATGTCAATCGTATCGGCGTAATTTGCATCGAAATCGGGCAGGAGGGCCTCGACCTGCCCGAAGTGGCCCAGCACCTCCCGATTGGGTACTATCAGGCCGATGATGGCGCCCATCTCGGTCGCCATCGAGGCTAAAGTAATACGGCCCGCAAGGGTCAGCCTGTCAATCGCCGGGCCTCTGAACTCGATGGCCTTTCCCAGCGCGCTTTTCGTACCCAGCTTGCCGATGATGGCAAGGGTGAGGTCCTTTGCACTGCAGTTAGACGGCAGATCTCCCTGAACATTGACCACGATGCTCTCCGGCACCTCGAACCACGTCTTTCCGGTCTTGAACACGAAGGCGATGTCCTGGTCGCCCATGCCCTGGCCGAAAGCGCCGACCGCGCCCATGATGTTGAGGTGGGAATCGGTTCCGACGACTGTCGAACCCGGAAATCCAATGCCCTCCTCTATCATAACGTGCGAGCCTATACCGGCGTCAACATCATACACTTTGATGCCCTGCTCCTTCGCGAAGTTGCGGCAAATCTGCTGGTTGTTGGCGTAAGGGATAGTATTGGCCGGCACGTTGCAGTCGAACGTGAAGAAGGTCTTGGACACATCCTCCACCCTCTCGCCCGGATAATACTTGTTGAAGTTCCTCACGACGTTCGCCCCGCCGAAGTCCCGCGCCGACCTCACATCTATGCCGATCCAGACTATCCTGCCCGGAGCTATCTCCTCGTTGCTGTGCTGAGCCAGTATCTTCTCTACCAGGGTCTTGCCCAAGTGAACACCGAGGCGGGCAATCGTTTGGAGGTTAATAAGGTTGGTCTCAGAAAAGGCTCATATCAATTGCCACTTTCTGGAGGGTTATATGGACCCATAGATCAGCCTGGACACGCACCAATCCTCTGATTTTCACATGATACAACCGGATTAGTTCTATCCAGCCTGATGTTGACAAAAGCTTATATCCACTACTCATTTAACGCATCAGTTCACATGGGCCCATAGATCAGCCTGGAAGATCGCCTGCTTTGCAAGCAGGAGGTCACGGGTTCAAAAATCCCTCGAAGGTCTGCATATCTTCGAGAAGTCGAGGGATTTTCACGCCGAAAAACGGTATTCGTCGAATACAGGCATTTTTCGGCTGTGACCGAAAATTGCGTAGCAATTTATCGGCTGTAATCTCTCGCGCGGGTTTTGAAAATCCCGTTGGGTCCACTTTTTCTTTATCTGGGTATATGCTCAATCAGCACGGATTGAAATTTCCGACTTGCCTTCAAAATGGGCTGCGAGTCCCGCTTTTTTCTTTTTTA
>Ga0209536_100008106_pt1 | contig 15820 bp, 14 predicted proteins | sample DeeMarSeWOR28_12_FD_187461 | JGI IMG/M metagenome (GOLD analysis project Ga0209536, IMG submission 187461) | Marine sediment microbial communities from White Oak River estuary, North Carolina - WOR-2-8_12 (SPAdes) (version 2) | ecosystem: Environmental > Aquatic > Marine > Intertidal zone >...
GAAGATCCATTTGAGGAAGAGGCATTCGATGACTTTGCAGAGTACATGAAGAAGACAAAGATTCAGGTTGTCACCGATGACCTCACAGTGTCCAATCCAGAGATTGTTCGACGTGCTATTAAGGACAAAGCAGGCAATGCACTACTTCTCAAGGTGAACCAGATAGGGTCTGTTAGTGAGGCGATTGAGGCTGCACAGATTGCCAATGAGGCTGATTGGGGTGTGGTTGTCAGTCACAGAAGTGGTGAAACTGGTGATACGTTCATCTCCGATCTTTGTGTTGCACTTGGTACAGGACAGCTCAAGACTGGAGGTCCTGCAAGGAGTGATCGTGTTGAGAAGTACAACAGACTCCTTGAGATCTATGATGTCCTTGATGGTAAATGTGGCTATCCCGGTTCTGAGTTCAGAACTGCTTGGAGGAACTATTAGTTATGAGTGATACGCGGACTGCTGTTTTTGTAGTGCTGGATGGGTTGGGTGACCGACCGCTAAAGGAGTTGGGAGGTAAGACCCCTCTTGAGGTGGCAAAGACCCCCACATTTGACAGATTAGCGACTGAAGGGCAGAGTGCTTTGATGAACGTGATTGGACCTGGACTCACACCAGGGTCTGATACAGCACATCTTGCTCTCTTCGGATATGACCCACTAGCTGACTATCCCGGTAGAGGGCCGCTGGAGGCTTTCGGAGCTGGGCTTGCTACAAAACCTGGTGATGTTGCATTCAGATCCAACTTTGCTACAGTTGACTCTAATATGGTGGTTCTAGACAGGCGCGCAGGTAGGGCATTCACCCGTGAGGAACAGGATGAGCTGCAAGCAGCCCTTGACGGAATTGAGATTGATGGCGTCAAGGTCCGATTCATTGCTACTGTGGAACACAGAGGGGCACTAGTCCTTGAGGGTAAGGATCTCTATGCTGACATCAGCGACGTCGACCCGCATGAAACCGGAAAGAAGATACTGACAGTCCGACCACTAAAACCAGAAGCAGAGAAGACTGCAAAAATTGTAAACAAACTCATGCTTGTTGCTCACGAGCGGATGAGAAGCCTAGAAACTAACAAAGAACGTGCAAAGAAAGGAGCACCTCTTGCCAATGCAATACTCCTCAGAGGTCCAGGAAAGCACAGTGATGTTCCTCCACTGCCAGAGAGATATGGAATCAAGGCTGCTGTCATTGCTGGTGGTGCTCTGTACATTGGTACCGCAAAGTATGTAGGAATGGACCACATACCTGTGGAGGGTCAGACAGGAACAATCGACACTAACTTCGATAACATCGCTGCAAAGACAATAGATACCATCAAGGCTGACTACAACTATGTCTTTGTTCATATTAAAGCCACAGACAACGCCAGTCATGATGGGAACACTCAGGAGAAGATACTTGCCATTGAGAAGAGTGATGAGATGATTGGTAAGATTGTTGACAAGGTAGGTGACAAGGTTGTGATAGCAGTGACCGGTGACCATTCCACTCCTATTTCAATGAAAGAACACTCGTGCGATCCAGTACCTATTGTTTTCTGGTCTGACTTCATCAGACCCGACTCAGTGAATAAATTCTCAGAGGTTGAAGCTGCTAAAGGTGCCCTTCACACTATTCGTGGAATAGATGTCATGCCTATCCTTCTAGGTTATGCTGGGTACATCGAGAAATTTGGTGCATAGTGGAAAGTATGTCTAATCTCTTGGACCCACTTTCCCTACTGCTCTATATACAAAATCATGAGAGACTACTTTGTCTTCTGAATAGACATTACGCCCATCCACGAACGCACGTGTCTTCATGACCTTTCCAAGTTTATCAAAGTCCAAATCGGAATAGTCTATGTGTTTTGTTACCAATGCAAGGCAGTCTGAGTCTTTCGCTGCTGCGTAAATATCCCGCACTATCTCATGTGGCCCTAGATCCCATGTCTGAACATATGGGTCATGCAGAACTACCTTTGCACCTTTTCCTTCTAGATTGTTGATGAGGGGCAGGGCGGGTGTGTTTCTTGTGTCGTCTGCATTCTCTAGATATGCAATACCAAGTACGGTCACTGTAGCGTCCTGAATCTTTACTCCTTTCTTCCTAAGTGCATCCTCAATGAGGTATGACATATGGACCGGCATGTAATTGTTGATATCACGAGCCAGAGAGATGAACCTAGCTTCCACCTTCTGCGAACCATACTCATTGAGCCCATGACGTAGAAGCCATGTGTCTTTTGGCAGACAATGACCACCAACACCAGCACCGGGAATGTGCATCATCCTACTAGGTAACTCGTTAATGAGATCAATTATCTCATAGACATTGACGCCCAGACTCTCACATACTAGAGCCATCTCATTGGCGAATGCTATATTCACATCTCTGTATGCATTCTCTACGGTCTTTGAAACCTCAGCTGTGAGGACATCAGTCTGGTGTACGTTTGCCTTCACGATTTTTGAGTAGAGGTCCACTGCTCGTTTACCTCCCTCCGGAGTGATTCCGCCCACTATCCTAGGAAGGTGTACAATGTTCTTGATCAGTTTACCCGGCATCACCCTTTCATATGCAAAAGCAAGGTCAAAATCTTCTCCACCCTTCATACCAGAGGTTTCCTCTATGATCTTCTGTACGACATTCTGTGTTGTTCCCGGAGCAACTGTACTCTCAACAATCACCAGAGTCCCCTTCTTGATTCTCTCACCGATCTGCTTGCTGACCTCTCTCAATGAGTCGTATTTTGGAACATGATTTTCATCTGTGGGTGTTTGAACATCAATCAAGATGATCTCAGAATCCTTCAAGACTTCAACATCATCAGTTACTTTGAAGCTACCTTTGGCGACCACTCTGGCAATCAATTCATCAAGTCCGGGTTCATCGCCCTCAAATGGAGACTTGCCCGCATTAATATGATCAATCTTCCACCCTGAGCGCTTTGATCTTCTTTGAAGTCCTGTGACCATGAAACCATCCACGTCTGCGAGCAGTGCAGCGCATGGGATTCCAACATAACCCATTCCGATGACAGTGATTTTAGTGACCATAGTTTTGCACGCCTTTGTTGATTCTTCCCGATGGGCTTGCACGAAACCAAATGGTCGCCATAAAAAGGCTTGCCACAGTTCAAAGATTGGACACATGCTTGTGAGTGGATATAGTAATATGAAACAGAATCTCCTTAGAAAGTAATGACTGTGCGTGAGATTCTACAGCTTGGAAATCCTCAGCTGTATAAAGTGTCTGAACCTGTCACAATATCAGACCTCGATGGCTTGCCCCGAATAATCAAGGACTTGCATGACACCATGATGGACTTCAGGAAGAGATATGGTGTTGGGCGTGCGATTGCGGCTCCTCAGATTGGGGTTATGAAGCGTATAATCTACATGTACATCGATTCGCCAACGGTCTTCTTGAATCCAGTTCTCAAGAACCTGAGTGATGATATGATGGAAATCTGGGATGACTGTATGTGCTTTCCAGACCTCCTTGTCAGGGTCAAACGACACAAGCGTATGACCATTGAATATCGTGATCAGAAGTGGAACCAGCAGTCAATGGATCTAGAAGATGACCTATCAGAACTTCTCCAGCATGAATACGACCATCTGGATGGTATTTTGGCAGTTATGAGGGCTATTGATGGGAAGTCGTTCGCATATAGGGACCAAGTTCAATCTCCCCAACCCCAAATATAAAGAGGTCAGAAAACAACATCCTCTTATGTGCCAATTCTAGAGGAGTGGCATTAACGAGAGAGGATAAGTCCATGAGGTACATGCGAATCTTAGTAATTCTAATAATTATAGCAGCTGTTGGAATCATCGCTGGTGGGGCTGCTTACAGCTGGTGGCTAGGTCAGACAATCTACATCTCTACATTCAATACCAAAGCTGGTGTTGGGTTCTGGGAAACTTGGACACTGCAGAACAATGTATTCACAGCGTCGCTAATCTTAGCGATATTGTCCAGTGTTTTTACACTTTGGACACGTTCTACCTCATTGTCCTTCATTTCCGCACTCACTCAGACTGGCACCCATCTCAAGAAGCTCGATCTTCGGACTGGCATCATCTGGAGGTTGGTTCAGCTAGGCGGATTTTTCGTCTATTATGTATCAATTGGCGGCTACTCACTCACAGGACAGAATGTCGCATTTCTGATGATGCTGATGGGTGATGGCTCCATCTCAATTACCTCTGGAGAGTTCGCTACACTATTCACGCTACCATTTGCTCCAGGGACTAGTGCTGCTTCCATTCAGAGTCTGATTCCTGCTATGGAAGCGTATCAACTCTATGTGGGACTCATCTCGACTGTCATTGTGGCTACAGCAGCACGTCTTGTTCTTAGCGTCATCACAGACCTCATGCTTCAACGCCGCGATATCTTCGTCGTGATCTCCAAGGGTCTCATTGTTGTATCACTCGCACTGGTACTAGAGATTCTCAGTGTACCTACTTGGACCGTCAATGCTGGAACATGGATGACCTATCTAGCTTTGATTATTGCTCTCGGTGCAAGCATTGTAGGCTCTGTAGTCTTCATGGCTGTACGAGTTCGTTCCGGTGATGCCCGCCAACGTCTGAAAAGCAAGATTGCCTCGCTTGAAGGTGACCTGGCTCGTCTTCAGGGTGAGCTTCTTTCCCTTCGACAAGAGTACGAGGCTGGAGCGATTAACGCTGAAGACTATCGGAAACGCGTAAACATGCTCATGGAAGATCGTGTGAACATTGCGAATGAACTTCGTCGGCTAAAGATAGAACGTTTGATACCCATGGGTGGGTCACAGAGGTCCTTCATAGGAATCTCGATATTCCTGATTTTCATAGTGGTCATGCTTCCAGTCATCCAAGGTCTGTACTATGGAATTCAGATGGATGGTGACAGGTACATTGAGTGGAAGTTTGACCTGCAGACAAACAAAGAGATTGAGATTACCACATGGGCTGCAGGATTGGAAGATTTTGAGGTAAAGCCGATTGATGATCTGACGGTGAATGCAACACCTGCGAGTGAGGTTGAATCACTCACTACGGTTCGGCAATGGGACCAAACGGCGAGTTATTTACGGATGCGGAATCAGATAGGAACGAACTGGATGCAACTTGCAGACTCGGATATTGTCCTATTGAAGGGACATGAGTACTGGATTGCACCACTCACCTTTGACGTTGGTGCGACTTGGACCAGTTTCATCAACAAACATATCCTCTACACTCACACAGAAGGAATGGTTGTGCTCGATGCATTTAGTGGTGAGCTTGTTGAGAGTGACAATCTCATAGCACTCCTCAATCGGACTGACGATGTTAACTTCTACTATGGGGAAGGTGTAGGATTCCGTGATATTGTGTTTGTCAACGTGACAAACTTCGAAGAGGTTGGTAATGCAACTTTCTCAGGAACTCCTGACTATACTCTGAGCGGCTTTGAGTCGTTCTTCTATATCCTCACAATGGGACCTGAGGCATGGTCGTATATTGGTAGAGACATGGACATGCTAGTAGAGCGTGATGTGATATCAAGAGTTGAATCAATCATGCTGCAGGGTCTAACAGTTGATAATGACCCATACGTCGTTGTTGATGATGAGGGCAACATCTTCTATGCGGTTTCAATCTTCATAGACTACCATCTATCAACTGGATATGCACATGAGAACTACATGCGATTCATGGGTGTCACTCTTGTAGACATTGAATCAGGTGATATGGAGTTCTATGCTGCGCCCAACGCAGATGAAGGACTCTTCCTAGACATCACATACAGGAACTACTATGATTGGCAAGATATGCCAGATTGGTTACAATCTCAATTGAAGTGGCCCGAAGATCTCTATGAGCGCCAGTTGCATGTGGCTTACATCTACCACGTAACTGAGGGTGAACAATGGAGCACTGGTGTTGATTTCCATCAGAGTCCTGAAGAATCCGATACAAGATACGTAATCATGAATATAGAGGGCGTGGAACGCTTCGTTGCATACCACAACAGCGAGTTCAGAGATTCAATAGCTCATAATCTGGCTGGCATCTATATCATGGGTTGTGGAGACACGGACTTTGGACGGTTCACGTTCTATAAAGCTGGTGAGGATGGGTATTCTAATTGGTTAGGACCAACCGCTGCGGTTCAAGCGTTCGAAACCAATGATGAGGTCCGCACACAGTTGCAACTCTGGGGTGAGCATCGGTATGGAAACCGGCTACTCTATCATCTAGGTGGTGAGTTGTTCTTCGTGATACCAGTCTTTCTTGAGGTCGAAACCTCTCTGAACCGAGTCATCCAGAAACTTGGTGGAGTCGGTCTTGTTGATGTGGAGACCGGTGATCGGGTTGAACTTGGAGCGAGTGTGGTTGAGGCATACTACAAGATGTTTGGACTCCTGAATCAGACCATTGTGGAAGAGGGTGACGTAGGATTTGAATCTGTCAGCTTCAACCCAGTCACTATAGACTCGGGTGAGTTCTCAAGTCTACTTGCACTGATGCGGAATAATGACAACATCACAGAGCATCTCTACTTGGACATCGTAGTATCAGAGGATAGCAACTTCACTGTGTTCTGGCACAGTTCTGAAGTCACTCCAATGATATACGCCGGAGCTAACCAGACCTTCACGCTGGATATTGGTGATGTTGGTCCAGGTGACCTTTACGGCACTACACCATTAGTGACTGCATACCTACCGAACGGAATCGTGTTAGCACAGTATCTCGTACAGGTGATACTACGCACAGATGATGGAATCGTGGATCAGATCAACCTGCTCTTGACGATCACCTGATACGGTACCAAGCAATGGTCTGATCCAGACCCGCCTCAAAGGAGACCTTCGGAGAGAACCTTAGAACCTGGGAGGTTCTCTCCATGCTCCCGATGCTGTCCTTCACATCTCCCTCACGAGCAGGTAGATGCACTACGTCGGATGTGGAGGTGGGGATACGACTCTTGATCAGATATGCAAGATCACGGATACTGATTGAAGCTGGTCCCGACAGGTTCATGATAGTATGTGAATCGCTCTCAATGAGCCCACCAAGATATGTGGCTCGAGCCACATCTTCTACATGAATGAAACTCCTAGTCTGGTCACCATTTCCCTCAATGGTGATGTCTTGATTTCGAATTGCCTGGTTGATGAAGATGGGAATGACGCCACTGTATTCAGAATGCTCTTGTCTTGGGCCATAGACATTGAAGTATCGAAAGATTGTTGGAGCTATCCCATAGAGGGTCTCATAAGATAGGCATTCCATTTCCGCTGCGACCTTTGACTCTGCATATGGACTCAATGGGGCGAGCGGGGTATCTTCATGAACTGGCAGTGTTGGAGGGTCTCCATATACAGCCGCACTTGAGCTGAAGACAAAACGGTTTGCACCACCCTTTCGTGCCAGCTCGAGCATATTGCGTGTTCCATCTACATTGACATTGTGGACTACTTCAGGATTATCAATAGAGAACTTCACCGAGGAAATCGCAGCAAGATGAAAGACAATATCGATAGGATTTTTCGCCAGCTCCAAGAGTTTCTCACTACAGATATCCATCTCTACTAGTTCGAAGTTACTTTTCTTCATGGCATTAGTAAGATTCTCTCTGTTCCCAGTCCTCAGATTGTCAATACCGATTACTGAGAAACCTTCTCTCAAAAGTAAGTCGACTAAGTGACTTCCAATGAATCCTGATGCTCCGGAAACAATAGCAGTTCTCTTCATCGTCTTGACAGCTGTGGATTGCGGTAGAACTACTATTTATTTCTCTACCTTTTCTTTCAATCTCCAGCTTCGATGGATTTGGAAAGATGACCCTTTTGAATGTCAACTCCTCGATATTATTGATTCAATAAGCAATACTTTGTGCTAGAGTGTACTGCAAACTGATATAACACGCCATCAAAGTACAACCTTTGGAATCCAATGTACTTCGTCTATATCATTGAAACAGAGGATGAGACCTACTATACTGGAATGACGACCGATATTGCAAGAAGATTCCAAGAACACCTGTCAAACACATCGCGATCAGCCGCGTATCTCAATATGCACAAACCAAAGTATGTTGTCTATATGGCTGAACGCAAAACACGAGGGGATGCCATGCGTCTTGAACGTCGTCTCAAAAAGGACTACAAATTCAAGATGGAGTGCATAGGCCAGCGGCGTGATATTAGAGAGGTTATTGACTCCGAGCTCAGTTACCGTTGATGCTCATCTCGAAGCTTTCATATCATGCGTAAGCTTCTGAAATCAGGAGTGACACTGATGACAGAGATTGTTCTCGCTATTGATTCTGGAACAACCGGTGTTAGGTCTATGTTCTTTGACAAGAGCGGTAGTGTTCTTGGAAATGCCTATTCTGAGTTCGACAGTTTCTTTCCAAATCCTTCATGGGTGGAACAGGATGCTGAGAGCTGGTGGATCAAGTCCTGTGAGACTATCAAAAAGGCCCTCTCAGAGAGTGGTTTGGATCCAGAGCGAGTGATTGGAATTAGTGTGACAAACCAGCGAGAAACAATCGTTCCTGTAGATGAGGACGGGATACCCCTTAGAATGGCTATTGTGTGGCAAGACCGAAGAACAGTTCCTCAGTGTAATTGGATAGAGAAAGAAGTCTCTCAAGATGCAGTCTATTCAATTACAGGTCTCACTGTAGATCCATATTTCTCTGCTCCAAAGATTCTCTGGATAAAGGAACATGAGAGATCAGTCTTCAAGAAGACTCACAAGTTCCTACTAGTTCATGACTTTCTCATTCACAAGTTGTCTGACAGGTATGTAACTGACTTTTCCAATGCGAGTAGGACTATGCTCTTTGACATTCGGCAAGCAAAATGGTCTGACCGGATTCTTGACAAATTTGAGATTCCACTCGAAAAACTACCCGAAACCATCGAGTCTGGGACCACAGTCAGTGAACTTACGCCCAACGCAGCAAAGATGACCGGTCTCAAGGAAGGAACTCCTGTGGTTGTTGGAGGTGGCGATCAACAATGTGCCGCCCTTGGTGTAGGAGTTGTAAAGGAGGGACGACTGAAATCCACCACTGGTACTGGTACATTCCTTCTTGCCCATTCAAAGACTGTTCGCTTGGACCCAGGTCTCCGAGTGCTCTGCAGTCGTCATGTTGTACCTGGCGCTTATGTTGTAGAAGCTAGTATGTTCACCACAGGCTCTGCATTAAGGTGGTTCCGCGACAATCTAGGTAGTGAGGAACGAAGCATTGCAGATGATCGTGGTATGGATCCCTATGATGTCATCACAGAAGAGGCTGACCAGATACCTGCTGGTGCCGAGGGTGTTCTCCACATACCTCACTTTGTAGGTGCTGGAGCTCCGAACTGGAACCCTCACTCAAGAGGTATATTCGCAGGACTTGCATTGGGCCATACACGAGCACACATCATCAGAGCAATTTTGGAAGGCGTTTCTTATGAGATTCGAACCAATGTTGAGGTGATGCGAGAGCTTGGATTACCTTCTCAGGAAGTCAGGGTCACAGGAGGTGCAGCAAGAAGTGAAACTTGGATGCAGATACAATCCAATATACTTCGAATGCCAGTTATCAGAACACAGATGGAAGAAGCAACTGCTGTTGGAGCTGCAATCCTTGCTTGCAAAGGAATAGGAGTGTTCAAGTCAGTAGCGCAAGCTGCTGAAGAAATGGTCCAAACACTTCCACCACTTACTCCCACAAAGGAAACCCTTGAAATCTACAAGAAAGGGTATACAAAGTTCAGAGAGTTGTACTCTGCAATATCTGAACTCCGACTGGATGATGACTAGTCTGCATAGACTGCCATCTTGTTTCCTTGGTCAAGGACCAGTATCTGGACATCCGCATCCTCTTTGATCCACTCATCAATGACGTCCTGTGGGTTATCCACTGGTTCTAGGTGTATTGCCTTAACTACTTCTTCGCTGAGTGCTGAGTGTATTCTCACTCTTGGAACTCGTTTTAGGAGTTCAGCAAACTTGTATGCCTTATGCTCGTAGAGGTGATACTCCCCGCTTATTGAGCTGATCACATCATCAAGAGGTGCTTTCAGCTTATTGTAAAAGTTCTCTACGGCTTTCTCCGGTGCAATGCCATCTCTGCACTCTGCTAGGAACAGAATCTGCCCTCCATCAATCACGGCGTTCTTTGTCAACTCAACAGCCCTTTGGGCGTGATACAGACTCTTGTCCTGCGGGTATCCACCTGGTGAGATGACGATTCGTGTTTTTGGTTGTACTGTGAAGCTGGAGGTTTCATCCAGGAGTTCCATTCCCCTTGCAGTCACAGGTTCATGAAGTCCTGCATCCGCCCAGACAAGTTTCCTGTTACTCGTCACAATAGCTACAAGGAAAATCTTCGCTCCTTTGGCAATCATTTCCATAGCTTCTCTCATATCGTCTGCTAACGGATTATCGTGTCTTGCGTCATCTGGATGAAATGGATGAACTCCAAAGGTAGAACGTGAATCGAGAGCAAGTGCATGGTTTGCCTCAATGGTTTCGAATCCACAGACTCCCGGTAGGAAGTTCTTAACCACATTAGAGTATCCTGCAAAGTAGTGTGCCTTCATATCAGACAGACTCACATACACATCGTGACCCACTGCGGCAGAGTTCACAATGACTGGAGTTCCTCGACTGGTCCTCCCTATGTCCTCCATATCCGATGACTGACAGTCATGTATCAAAACATCGTAGTCGGCTAGTTTTGCATCATCAGCCGCGCGTTTGATTAATTCAACAATTTCATGGTTGCCAGGATGATTCACTTCGTGCGAACCAGTGGTGATGATGAACTGCACACGGTTGGCATCTTTGAGACGAGGAACTATAGCGGAAACCATTGCCCAATGTGGAGCATCTCGAGTATGGTCTTCAACAAATACACACACACTTTTGCTCTTCGTGATATCAGATAGGTGTGGTCCATGTGGATTGTCTAGAACCCTCTCTATCCCACCTTGGACATCTGAAGAAGTCTTGGCTGGTTTTGGTTTAATGACTCCTGCGAGGTTCTTCTCCGGAATCTCAAGCCTGACTGTTCCTTCACCGTAGGTAACGTGCACTTCCAATGTTTCGCCTCATCCATGAGTCTGATGCACCCTCACAAAAACATTCACCATACTGCACTTCACCAAAACAGATATTGCATATGCCGTTAGAGTTCGGCTATGAACGAGTCTGACATGGAACAAGCACACCCGGATGAAGGAATTGCCAATATGGGTAGATGGCTTGCAGTTGCGTCTGAGTTGCCGTGTGCAGTGGTAGCTTTACTCCTTGTTGGTCAGATTATCGGTCAATCGATTGCTGGACCTGCAGGAGCCATGTGGGGAGCTCTTCTTGGAGCATTGTTTGGTTTTTTCTTCGGTGTGTATAGTGTATTTGTCACAATCAAATACTTCGACAAGCTTGATTCCACTAAAAGGCATAAGACTACTTACATGCCGCCAATGGAAGAGATTCTTGAGGATGTTTCCTTTGACCTAGACTCCACTACTTCTGACGAGGAATTTGAGGAGTGATTTGCAAATCACTCTAGGAATTCTGAGTCGTCTGCATCAAGAACTTCCATGATTACCTTTGTTGCGCTTCTTCCAACACCTGCTATTATCACTTGAATCAGCAATGCAATAAAGAATGCACCCAGTGCATATCCAAAGAGTCTGAGAAGAAGTGATGTGCCTGCGTAAGATGCCAGAACGTAGACATCAATTAGGTACCAGATATAGATGCCTGTTATTGCCATAAGCACGACTAGCAAGGCGAATGTGCCAACAACTAACTTCACTCTAGGAGTGTCCATCCTGACTTCTTCCATTCCCACTCCTACGACGGCATCTCCAATCCGTCTTGAGAATCTGATGAACACACTCATCGCAGCTAGAAAAATGAGTAATGCCAGAATACAGGTGATTAGAAGAACTAGAATCCTCAGCTCAGTGTTCAACCCTAGGAACTCATCAGCTATGTAATAGGCTGACAATGATCCTATCATCACAATCACAGAAACTATCTGTACGACAAATGTGATGGTTGCAGAGCTTCTGAAGATACTTCCAAGATTGATATAATCCTCACGAGGCGCCGTCATAATGACCAACAAACCGATGTAGATTGCTAGTTATTTGAATTCTTCTACTCAATATTTTGAAACCTTGCCCGTTCGTCAAGCTTATATCGTGCATAACTTGTCTGCTGGTAGTCCTTATCAGATTGTGAGAGTAGAAACTCAATGATGGCCTTAAAGTCCGCAAATGAATATGGCTTCGTCAACGCTAGGATTCGAGGAATGAAGTCTCGTTTCCTCACTGTTGGCAACTATGAGAGCCTTCTTTCTGCGAGTAGCTATGAGGACTTCATGAAGATTCTCTCAGGAACATATTACGGCCAAATCATCAGCAAGGAAGCCTCAACCAGTAGACCTGGACCTGAGGAACTTGCGTTGATCCTGTCCAAGGACTTTGCCAATGTGAGTGCTAATCTGTCACGTTCACTAACCGGAAAGGTACGTGAGTTCACGAACACCTATCTGGAGATGTTCATGGCTGAGAGTATCAAGTCGATTATTCGTGGTATTCATGTTGGTCTTGAAAGGGATGAGATTCTGCGTTTTGCAGTTCCACAGACTCCTGAAGAGGCTTCTCTTTTCGAAACTCTTGTGGACTCTGGTTCTGTGAGTAAGCTGATAGATCTACTGCCCCAATGGGATCTCAGAGTAGCGCTATTGACCAAGCTTCCTAGTTATGAAGAGTTCAGCTCACCTGCACCTCTTGAAGTGGCTATTGAAGAGTGGTACCTCAAAAGAGTATTAGACGCTCTCAAGGGATTCCCTGATGAAGAGGCAAAGCGAGTACTAGACATTCTTGAAGCACGAGTCATTCTACGAAATGTGTTGACTGCTCTTCGAGCATCCATACTTCAACTAGAATCACGTGCTCTTGAACAGTCTTTGATCCGGTTCGCAAAAGCTCGCGAGTTCACGGATTCTCTCAAGACTGTGAACACATGGCGAGATGTGATAACAAAGATGGATGCAACTCGTTTCGGTCAGTTTGGTGGGCGAATTGCTAGGCTCTATGAGGAAACAGAAGACCTGTCAGATGTAGAGCTCGCAATTGAGGACTTCATAGCTCAGAGAGTGAAGCAGCAGATGACAGCATATCCTTTCCACCTAGGGACAATCATAGGATTTTTCAATCTCAAATTTTACGAGGTCAGAAACATCCGCTCGATTGCGGTTGGTGTTGAACGAGGACAGTCCGCCGAAAACATTAGAAAGATGATAACAATCTGGTGAGAAGTGGAGGAAACGATCACATGAAAATTGACAATCGATTCAAGTTTATTGCCATGATGATGATGGGTATTGTTATGCTCACCCTAGCAGTATTTGCTATTGCCATGGCTGATGCTTCGACGGTTCTAAGAGCGCTAGGTGCCCCTGTTGACAATGGATTCATTCCTGCGCAGATAGGTGACGGAGATGGTTGGGCCATTCTCGGTCTAGGAGTTGGTGCAGGTCTTGCACTAGGTCTTGCTGGTATTGGCGCGGGTCTTGGAATGGGTACTGCATCTGCAGCAGCACTTGGAGCCATTACTGAGAAACCAGAAACATTCGGAAAGAGTATTCTATACGTAGTATTCATCGAGGCTGTAGCTATCTACGGTTTCGTCATTGCATTCCTTCTTGTAGGAATCATTCAAGGCCTTGCCGGTTGAATGAACAAAAAATAGAAACTAGTAGAGGTGATCTTCCTCCCTCTACTCTTACTCTTTCTTTTCTTGACTACCGAATAGGATTGATGAGATAGTGTCCCGTATCTCACCTTCCAGACGCTCAAGTCTTGCCTCGAAGGTGTTGTCCACCCATCTTGTTGAATCCTTGTTGCGTACAATCACTCCACCAGAAGCTCGGACCTCATCCTTCGAGATGCTGAGTTTCGTCTTGATACCTGTCTTCTTTGACACAGCTGCTTCTACTGCTTTCAAATCGATATTGGAATCATGTCCCTTTGGTGCAACTATCTCCAGTTCACTCTCTTCGAGTGATTCTGCAGCGTCAATAATCAGTGTTTCAAGAGTCTTTCCGTAAGCCTTCTTCTTAACAAGGTCCTCAAGGTGCTTTCTTGATGAAGAAAGAACATCTTCGATGAGAGTTTCTTTAGCCTCAAGGAGCTTGTACTTTGACTGCAATTTTGCACTGGCTTCGTATCTTGAAACTTCCGCGTTGGATTCAATCTCAGCTTTTCCGGTGATTGTTGCTGTGATTTGCTTTGCCTTTGCTTTTGCTTCATCAAGTTTCTGCTGTTTTTGTGACTCTGCCTCAGAGAGAATCTGCTTCTCTCGATCTTCTGTCTTGGTGTTGATAATCTCAATTATATTATCCATTCCACTCATGTGATTATGCCTCCTGAACTTTATTTAATATTTTTGGTAACAGGCTGAAATTTCTGCGAAAAGCTTTTAGCAAGGCAAGTTGATATCTAATACATCAGATTTCAGTTAAGTGTCAAGAAAAATTGGATGAAAAATAGCATTTTTGGTAAATTTGCCTGACTTTTAGACGAAACTCTGGTTATTGGCTGGTAAGCTGATCTTGTGGGGCCACGCCATCATCGGTGACACGATGACAGGCGACCCTGTGGCCTGTTTTTATTTCTCTCAATTCGGGCATTTCCGAATAACAATTGGTATCTGCCTCGGCAAACGGACAGCGCTGGGCAAATCGACAACCCGGCGGCGGATCAATGGGATTGGGAGGATCGCCCTCCAGATGAACCCGTTTTTTGGGTTTATCGGATTGCGTAACTATAGAAGGAACCGCCGATAGCAGGGCCCAGGTATAGGGATGCAGCGGATGCTTGAACAGAGATATTCGATCCGCCTGTTCGACTATTTTACCAAGATACAGCACGGCGATTTCGTCGCAAATATGCTGCACAACCGCCATATCGTGCGAGATGAATAAATAGGTCAGATTAAAGTCATTTTGCAGGCCGATGAGCAAATTCAGGATCTGCGCCTGAATGGCCACGTCAAGGGCCGATACCGGCTCATCACAGACAATCAAGTCCGGCTGGGTGGCAAGTGCCCGGGCGACACTGATGCGCTGGCGTTGGCCGCCGGAAAACTGATGCGGAAAAGCACCCTGCTGATCGGGTCGCAACCCTACCCTTTCAAATAACTCATCGACCCGTTTCTGGCGCTCGTTGGCGGTTCCGATTTTATGGATTTTAAGAGAAGCACCGACGATATCACCGGCTTTTGCCTGGGGATTCAAAGAAGAGTATGGGTCTTGAAAAATTAGCTGCATGCTGCGCCGCAATTTGCGAAGCTCGGTTGAATTCAGACTCAGCACGTCAATATTATTGAAACGTACACTGCCGGAGGTAGGCTCGATGAGGCGCAAAATAGAAAATGCAGTGGTGGATTTGCCGCAACCGCTTTCTCCTACAAGCCCGAATGTTTTACCGCGGGTCAATTCAAAAGAAATATCATCTACTGCATACACCTTTTGCTGCGGGGCAAAAGGATGTGCTTTGGGGAGTTCAAAATGCGTGCACAGGTTGTCCACTTTCAATATTAGATCATCGGTCATGATATCACCCCGGCCGCCCAGCAGGCCACATAATGGCGATCTCCGACCTGATCGGTTGGCGGCATTTCTTCGCTGCAACGCTGTAATACTTTTGAACAACGCGACCGGAAGGGGCAGCGTCCATCCAGCAGACTCAAGTCGGGAACACCACCGGGTATTTCCGTCAACACCTGCCGGGCAGGCCCCGGATCAGATTTAAGATGGGGGGCGCATTGAATAAGTCCCTGAG
>Ga0209536_100008107_pt1 | contig 15819 bp, 9 predicted proteins | sample DeeMarSeWOR28_12_FD_187461 | JGI IMG/M metagenome (GOLD analysis project Ga0209536, IMG submission 187461) | Marine sediment microbial communities from White Oak River estuary, North Carolina - WOR-2-8_12 (SPAdes) (version 2) | ecosystem: Environmental > Aquatic > Marine > Intertidal zone >...
TTTTATTTTTTCTTCTAAAAATTAAACAATTAAAAAATTACATCCAAGCATCAAGACCTGTTTGTTCAGTTGCTGTAACATCAGATAAACCAAAGGCTCCTTGAATATAATTTTCAATCATTTTTTTATACCAATCTAAATCAATTTCATCTTTACTTTTTAAAAAATCAATTGGATACATATAATCAATTGGTTTTACTCCACTTTTAGATGGATTAGTAATTCCCGGGAGTGGTTTTTTTGTAACAACAAATTTAAGTTTAATACGACTTTTAATAGGCTGACCTAGTAGATTTTCAAGTGCAGATGCTCGTTTACTAAAAACAGATGCTGAACCGTTTTGAATTGGTTTGTATCTTTTTGCAGGTTGTACAGATTGAACAAGTGTTAAATCATCTAAATCCACCTTAGTTAAATCTATTTTAGATACAACTTCTTTTGTTTTATTTGCAATACTTTCTTTCACTGCTTTTCTTACTTCCTCTTCATCTTTCCAAGTATGATTTTCCTTCAGAACTTCAATCATAATATCATTTAGTGCTTTTCTTGCAATATCTGCTTTATCAGAGCCTTTAAAGTTGTTTCCTTTTGTAACCATCTCAATTTTTCCATCTTTTGCATCAAAAATTAAATAATTTTTATGTTTAACAAAAATCATACAATCGTGTATTTCGGGTTCTAATTCAAAATCTGGATAATTTAGTTCATCTTGCCATTTTTTATCACAATCTTCTATTGCAGATAAAGCAACTTCAGGTTTTGTTATCCAACTCTTTTCGTCTTTTTCTTTATTTATTCCCAGATATTTGGAAAATTCAGGATTATTTTCAACTGATTTAGAGCATCCTAAGTAAATTCCGTCTGTGTCTCCATAAACTACACGCATGTTTTTTTTCTTAAGATAATTTAGGGTATCTGCAAGAATAGCTTGACCCTTTGTTGTTATTTCAGCAGCACCCCATAAATTAAATTGTCTTCCTGATACTGATGGTGCTGCTAAAATTCCATGAGTATTATGTAATAGTATTCCACCATTTGCATCAATAAAATTTTCATTATCTTCCACACTTATATCATATACATAGTTGCTACTTGGATCAACAAATTCAACATTTTTAGGTGGAATTGCATAACAATCCTCAATGTATTGTCTTTCACCTTTAAAAAATCCTATTATCCTAGTGTTATATGTTTCATCAGACATTCTATAATAAGTGTTTGTCATTGCACCAAATTGTTTTTGAAGAGTTATTAGATCTTCATTTTCTATAAATCCATAATAACCTAGTGTACTTATTGCATTAATCAAGTTTATTTTTTGTTTTTTCTCTATATTTGGAATTTTTTGTGCATGAACAATTAAAGTATTTTCTTTAAGCTGTTCTGCAGAAATCTCGGATATTTTTCCATTATTTATTGTAAATAAACTATGATTTGGAGTAACAACAGTAAATCCGCTTTTTGTTGAGATTTTAACAAGCTTATCTTTCCATTTGTGTCTAACAGCATGCTTAACTTTTTTAATTTCAACTTTCCCATTTTTATTTATTGAAACTGCTTTCCAATCATCTTTAATATATGCAATTTCAAATTCAATTCCATTTATTTTTTCAACAAAATATCCAAATTTATTAATTGCTCTATCTGCAAACTCACCGATTTTAATGTTTTCATATTTTCCATCTGGATTAACGAGAATGATTCTTTGTGAGTAATCAACACTACCTGCATTACGGGCTCCTTTGACACTCTGATACATCATCTTTAATCTTTCAATTTCAGCTTTATTACCAGTTTTTTTTGCTTTTTGTAATTCTTTTTTTGTTTTAGCAATCATATGCATAATACCAGTCATTGCACAGTTTACTACACCAGGTTTTTTATCAATTTTAATACCCAGCATAACTCCAGTATCTGCAAAGGAATCCTCTTTTGTTATCTGCCTATATTTAACATCCTTATTTTTCAAAAACTCTTGAGGAATTTTCTTAAGCCAAATCCAATCATCAGGATTTTCATTATTTTTAGCAAGTCTAACAGTATCTGCACCAATATTCATTGCCTTTAAAATAGTTGGATACATTGCACCAACATCAGCCACAATAACATAAAACCAGGGAATAAAATTAGAAAAAGCTTCTTTATCCGGTTTTATAGTCATACCACCAGGCATATGATAATTTAATACATCATCTGCATCGCTAGAATTAGTATTATAAATAACATAAGGATATTCCATCCAATCAGGCATTTCATCCCCATATTTTATTAAACGAACAAAATCCTTTGAAAGCTGTTCTTTTTTTCCTTTCGCAATCTTTATTATTTCTTCTTTGGAATTACAACCTTTAAAATCTCTTAAAAGGGTTTGTGAAATTGATAAAACCCTGCAAATCGGTGGCATTATTTTTTTATGTGTCGCACCTCTAATTAAAGACATGTGATCCCACATACTAACAGCACCTGATGAAAGCAACATATCAAAAGGCATACATGTTGTAAAAGAAAGAGGTAAAGCTTGTTGAATTAAATTAAATGTTACACCAATTTGTTCTTGAATATCCTGCTTGTTATATTTCAGTGTTTTTTCATCTATCTTTATTTGACTGGGAGTAAGATAAATACGATCTTTGATATTAATACCTAAAAATGGAGCAACAGATTTTAAGCTAAAATCATTTAAAAATGAATAAAATTTCCTAACACCTAAATAAGTATCAAAACTACAAGGATAAAACTGAACAGCTTCAGAATGAATACCAAAATAAAACGATTTATCAGGCCGACTATATTTACCAATAAATTTTTGGAAAATATTTTTCTCATCTTCTGATAGTTGTTCCTGACAACTTTTAAGAAACCAATTTATTCTATTATATATTTGAAAATTATCAAAACCTATAATATTATGTCCAGATATAATATCATATTTTAATAAAATTTCACAGAATTTAGCTAGATTATCAATTTCTTCATTTATATTTCGTGAAATAAGTTGTTTAATATCAGCATTTTCCCAATCTGATGAACAATCAATTATTTCAAAACTAAAATCTTCGTCATCAAGGTTTTTATGTGACTCAAAAACAATTTCAAAATCAGAGTAACCAATAATATCAATGGGAATATTTTCTTTTCCATCTCCAAACTCTGATGTTTCAATATCATAAATTAAAACTTTAAGACTCTTTTTTTTACCGTTTGTATCAAAAAGCCATACTTTATCTGCAGCTGCTAAATCAACAAGTGCTCTTTGTTGATATGGTATATCATGCTCAGCTGTAAACAAATTATGATTAAAAAAAAGATAATCACTTACCTCAGGTACAAAATAGGATTTTTTTGTATAAACTTTAAAAACTTTTTTAATTGATTCAAAATCCCAAAAACCATGATAGTTCTCAATTTCCCCTATATTCTCTATTTTAGAAAATACATCCTCATTTTCTTTGTTTTCTTTCCATTTGTTAATAATTTCCTTTCTTGCTATATCAATATTTCTTTCTTTTGGACAAAACACAAGAAAGTATGGTTTATGTAGACCTGAAATTGTTATAGGTTGTTTTTCATGTAAATAAATATAATCAGGTGAAATACCAAGTAACATATCATTCACAACTATTAACCCCCGATTTTAGAATTAACCTTATATTTATAGCTGTATTTTACTTCTTTGATATTTATGGTTACACAAATTGTTTATTCTGATGAATTTGATATACATAATAGTATAGGTCATCCTGAAAATGCACAAAGATTAAATGTGATTTTAGAAGAAATAAAACAAACAACCTTTTACAATGATCTTGAAATTATCAAACCTGAAATTCTATCTGAAAAATCACTATATGAAGTGCATTCAGACGAAATGATTCAACAAATAAAAGAGCTAAGTTTGATAGGAGACTCGTGGATTGATTTAGATACCTATGTTTGCAAGAATGATTATGAAACTGCAAGACTTGCAGCTGGAGGACTTTTAATTGCTTGTAAAAACATACTCTCTAAAAAAACAACTAATGCTTATGCATTAGTAAGACCACCAGGACATCATGCAACAAAAAATAGATCAATGGGTTTTTGTCTTTTCAACAACGCTGCAATTGCAGCAAATGAGCTTACAAAACAAGGAAAAAAAGTATTGATTTTTGATTTTGATGTTCATCATGGTAACGGAACACAAGATATATTCTATGATAGAAATGATGTAATGTATCAATCACTTCATCTATCACCACACTATCCCGGTACAGGTCAAATAGATGAAATTGGAACTGGAAAAGGAGCAGGATACACAATAAATACACCATTAAATTATGGTAACGGTGATAATGCAACAACGAAACTTTTAGATGAAATATTTTTACCAATTTCAAAGCAATTCAAACCAGATGTTATTATTATGTCATGTGGTTATGATTCTCACCATCAAGATCAACTTGGTGGATTAAGGCTAACAAGTAATTTTTATGGAAAAATAATAAAAAAATTTCAAGGAATTCAACCAAAAATTGCCTGTACCCTTGAAGGAGGATATAATCTTAAATGGATAGGTAAATGTATTGTATCACAAATAGGGCAAATGACTGGAAATATTGTGGAATTTGAAGACAAAACAATTGAACAAGAAAACGTAAAAAAAGTAATCAATGAATTAAAAAATAAATTAAACAAATATTGGGATATTTAGTCAAAAATCATTCCCATACCAGAAGCAGCTGAATCCTCTTGCTCCTCAATTTTATTATTTATTTGTTTTGATTTCTTTTTATCAAGTTTTTTAAGTCCTAATTCTTTTGCTAATTCTTCTGCTTTTTTTAAACCCTCTTTACTTCCTTCTATCTTTAAATATGAAAACTGTCCTTTTACATTTAAAGAACTTGAGTCTCTAGTTAATATACTTTGCCTACTTACAAGATCATCCTTGATAATTTTATCAATTTTTCCAGTCTCATCTGATTTAACTTCAAAGATAATATATGTCAATTTTTATCACCTTTTTCTTGCGATGTAATAAAAGATGATATATAAAATTAATCATCTTCTAAAGTATTGCCGTTTTTATCAATTTCCCCTTTATAAATTCTTGTAGAACTTATTGGTTTACCGTCTTTTGCTAAGACAAAGGGGATTTTAATTATTTTTAAAGGTTTTTTTTTATTTTCAACTCTTATAAGATTTATTTTTGCTGCTGTTTCATATGTTTCAGGAGATACAATTATTGCATCAAAATCACCATTTATTGATGGACCATATTTATCATTAATGGGTTTGATTAAATAACGATTTTTAAACCATTTTTCAGACAGATAATTTTGTAAATTTTTCTTTCTTTCTTCAATCGGTTTAACAAATTTTTTTCCCATAGTTACTTTAATAGTTGTTAATCCAATAAAAACAAAACCATCTTCTTTCGCTGTTTCAAATGCTTTGTTTATTAATTTTTTATGACCTTCATGTATAATATCAAATGTTCCACCAATACAAACCTTCATTATTAATCAACTAAGTATATCATTACAACTTTTTAATATCTATTTTTTTTATTTCATAAAAAAGTTAGAAAACTATAAATCAGGTTAATCCATCTGATTTTTTGTTGAGGAGAATAAACAAATGAAAGGAAAAACTATTGTAACAATTATTTTTATTGTATTAATACTAAATATTAGCATGAATGTATTTATTACTCAAAAATCTATGGCTGCTGAAAAAAGATTTATTTATGTTGATAATGCTTTTTATTCAAAAAGAGACGGCTCAGCAGAATATCCCCTAGCAAGTATCCAAGAGGCAATAGACAAGGCAAATGATGGAGATACAATATATGTTTTTGGCGGTATTTATACTGAGAATTTAATTATTAATAAAAAACTTAAGCTTTGGGGAAGTGTTGAACGCGGAGAAACTATAATCGATAGTCGTTTTGATGTAAGATATTTTGTACAAATTACAGCTGATCAAGTAGAGTTTCAAAGTTTTACTATCACCGACACAAGAGACATATTAACTTCCCCAATAGGAGCATTACTATGTATAAAAGCATCTGATGTAGTTGTTCAAAGTAACTGCATTAATCATTCTAGTGCTTATGGTATATATGTTGATACAATATCAAATGGAAATTTTATTAGTGGGAATATTGTCAATAATACAAAAAATGGTATTGTTGTTTCTTCAACCTATAATAATGATATCGTCGATAATACTCTTTCCAATTGCACTGATAGTGCGATATACTTGTATTCTTGCAATAACAATAGAATATATAATAATTTAATATTCGATAATATAATAGGTATAAAAGTTGGAGATTCTACGAATACAAATATTTCGAATAATACTATAACCGAGTCTAGTTTATATGGTATTTTTATAGATAATGATCGATTAGATTGGATATATAACAATGATATTTTTAATAACTTAGGTTATGGAATGTATATTAATTTATTTGATGGTGAAATTTTTGAAAATAATTTTGATAATAATAGCCGTGGAATTAATTTAGCTGGATCAAGTTGTAAAATATATGAAAATTTTATTTCAAATTCCACAGGTACTGGAATTTATGCAATTTCTTCTAGTCACTCTCATACGATTTATATAAATAAGCTTGTTAATAATAGTAAAAATGCACAAGAATATGGAAATAATCTATGGTACGACTCTTTAGTTAAGAAAGGAAATTATTGGAGTGATTATGAAGGAGTTGATTTAATACCAGATGGTAAAGGTGATGGTATAGGTGATATATATTATATATATGGAAAAATTTTAGATAAATATCCAATTGGATTTTTTACAAGTCCACCAAATAAACCATCAAATCCATCACCAGCTGATTTAGAAGAAAATGTAGGATTAGAAATAACATTAGAGGTAACTGTATCTGATCCTGATGAAGATGAACTAACTGCGTATTTTTATCGTGGTGATACCAATACTCTTATTAAACCAGATGCAATAGTTAAAAATATAAAAAGTGGTGAGAAAGCCAGTTTTACTTTTATTCAAGGTTTTGATACAGCATTTACCTGGTATGTAATTGTAAATGATAGTAAACTTGAAAATAAATCACAAACATGGATTTTTACAACTAGATCAGCCCCACCTGATAATATTCCCCCAGTTGTTATACCCGGTGGTCCATATATAGGTGTTAATAATTATCCAGTACCATTTGATGGTTCACAAAGCTATGATCCTGATGGAAACATTATTTTTTATCGATGGAATTTTGGAGATGGTACTAGCGAAATTCTTTCAAATACTCCATCACATACTTATTTAACATCAGGTACTCATAACGTTATTTTAACTGTCGTTGATAATGATAGAACTTGTGCAACTAATACTACAACAGTTACAATATATGGAAGTGGTTATAACATATTACCAATTCCTGATGCCGGTGGACCATATACTGGAAAGGTTTCTGAATTGGTTGTATTTGACGGCTCTAAAAGTTATGATGAAGATGGTTCAATTGGAAACTATACTTGGGTATATAATGATGGAACTACCAGTTACGGTCAAATTACAACACACGCTTTTTCTTCTTCGGGAACACATATTGTAACGTTAACAGTTACAGATAATTTTGGAGGAAAAAATAGTACAACTACACAGGTTACAATTCAATCTGCAACTGATAACTCACCAGGTTTTGAACTGATTTTAATAATATCTGTGATAATTATAGCTTTATTATGGAAAAGGAAAAAACCGATAAAGTGATTCTAAGAATTTAAATATATAAATAGATAGAGATAAAATAATTATTTTATTAGAGCCGATGAAGGGAGTCGGACCCTTGACCTGCTGATTACAAGTCAGCCGCTCTTCCAGCTGAGCTACATCGGCATTTTCTTAGCGGTAATGTCGATTCCTATATAAAATTCTCTTGGTGCATAAGTCTTAATTTTGTGAATATCTAGAGTTTCCAGGAAAAAACCATTATCAATAGCAATTTTTTTTAAAAACTCAACTCTTTTACCAATTTCATCTTCCTTTAATATATCATAATAATGAATAAAACATATATTATTGGCAATCATAAGTGCATATTTAAAAAATTTATATGCAGAAAAAGGTAAATTCATAATTATTTGATCAGTTTTTTCTTTGATAATATTAATGGAATCTTTAGCATCTAATTTAATTACCTGTATTTTATCTAAAACTTTGTTGTTTTTAACATTAATTTTTGCATATTTTATTGCATAAGGATTTTTATCCAATGCATATATAATCTTTGGGTTTGAATACTTAGCAATCATTATTGAAAATGGAGCAACCCCTGCAAACATATCTACAACCACATCTTTTGGTCTTACTAGTTTGGTAATTCTTTTCCGTTCATTGGCAAGTCTTGGTGAAAAATATGTTCTATTAACATCAACTTCAAAACTTAAACCAAACTCTTTGTGTATTGTTTTTGTACGTTTTTCACCAGCAATAATTTCAAGACGTCTAGTTCTTAACTCTCCTTTTACAGATTCTACAAGACAAACAACTTTAGCATTTTTATTTGTTGTAAGTATTGCTTTTCCAATTTCTTTTTTAAATGAAAGTAGATCTTCGTTTAATCTTAGAAGTATTATATCTCCAATAACATCAAAAGATCGTGGTAATGAATTAAAAATAGTTTTTGGAACAAGATTTTTTAGTTTATCCTTATAATAAATTTTCTTTTTATTTTTTTTTTCAAAAATTTTGTTTAAAATATTAAAATTTTTAATATTGATATTACTTTTTTTTATTAATGGAAAATATATAAAATTATTATCTCTTATTATTTTTAAATCACTTTTTAAAATTTTTTTTCCTTTAAGATATCTTATTACTTTTTCACCATCTTTTAATGGTACATATATACATTTTGATTTTTCTTTTTTCATTTCAACCCAACTGTATAACAAATTTAAATAAAAAAGTCCCGCCTCCCGGATTTGAACCGGGGACCTGCCGGTAACGGCCATATTTAGGGTCTACAGCCGGCCGCTCCAGCCAGACTGAGCTAAGGCGGGGGTTTGCAAAAGGCAATAATAATAGGTATATTTATTAGTTAAGGTTCTTTAGTGGATTCTTATATGAAATATGGAATAATTGTGTGTCCAAGATGTAGAAATTCCAAGGTTGTTGATTTATTTTATAAAACAACTACTTGTTTTAGATGCAATAAGAAAATTGATTTAAATAAAGTAAAAATTTTATACAAGAGTAACTCTGAAGAAGAAATTAGAAAAGCAATCAGTGTTTTAAATATACAACTAAATAAAAAATGAAAAAATAAAAAAAATATAAAAAATATAATAGATATTCACTTTTGGGAATGAAAAATACCACAAATTATGCATGTAATTAATCAGGTGCATAATCTTGTACATGTGTCTTAAGATAAGGAAAAGCGCAACTTTTATAAAGAAGGTAATTATTTAGGTTGAAACGAGGGTCCGGTGAGGACAAATATTGAAAATTCCCGTTATAAGTTAGGGATTTTCTTGTTTCGATTCACGGTGTGAGTCGAATTGTTACTTATACTGGGCCAATTAATAATAAGTGTAAAAACTATAAGGAGGAAAAATAGATGAAAATAGAAGGAAAAAAGAGGCTAGGGTCACTTTTAATAGTACTAGCATTGTTGTTTTCGATGGTAGTTCTTGTAACTCAGCCTGTGTTAGCTGCACCAGACATATACATTACGAAAACATTAAATCTAACATATGGAGAAACAATAACAGTTTATGCTGATGGATTAACTCCAGAAAATGATTATGAGGTATGGATTTGGGATACCAGTGGTTGGGAAACAAACCTTAGTGAGGATACCGCTGATGCTTATGGACGAGTTTCTATGGAAGTCGATGTTCCATATAGAAATCCTCTTGGTGATTATTATCTAACGGTTTGGGATGTCACAGGAACTCCTACTGAAGTTGAAAACGAAACTATACAGATTTATAATACATATCTTGTAAATATAAAAGTTAATAGTAATGAAGTGGATTATTTAATGCATAACCAAACTTATGAATATGGTGGTAATCCAGAATTAACTTTTGAAGTCTTTAACGGATCAAATCTTATTGATGATTGGGATCTTGTTGCTACTTTATATGATCCTGAAGATACTTATGTTGATAGCAAAACAATAAGCAATGGAAAGTGGTTACCTAATATTATCACATTTGATTATGTTGGTGACTTACCAAATAGAGAAGTAAATTACTGGTTAAATATAACTCCAAGCTCAGGTCATGCTGGTGAATGGACAAATGTTAGTATTCCTGTGAAATTAAATGTCACAACTACAGTTTCTCCAGCTGATCTAACATATGGAGATGAAGACATTACTGTAACAGCTTATGTTAAAGACTGGGATTGGGATGAAGATGAGGCTTTAAATGTAGCTGGTTATACAGTTAGTGTTTATGCCCCTGCTACAGATGGCGCGTATATTCTTGTTGATCAGGATACGACTGGTTCAAATGGTAGAGCAATATTAAACTTTGATACAACAGATGGATCTGCTGGTACATGGTATATTGGAACAGAAGAACCTGGTACCTACAGAATAGATGAAACAGAACAACTAGATATTCCAGATTTTATTTCCTATGCATCATTTACTGTTGAATCAGATGATAGAGCAAGACTTGATATTGAAAGCCCTGATGAGATAGTATCAGGTTTTGATACAACTATAAATGTTTCTGCTTATGTTTCTGATCCAGATGATGCAGAAAATGACTATTATGATGAATTAAATATTCATGTTACAGGATTAGATGCTTACTATGATGGAATGGAGTATGACAAAGAGGATATCATTACTATAGGTGATGCTGTATTAACAGGATATTCATCAAATGAAAAATATGCTTATTATGAGTTCGACATTATATTTAATAAAACTGGTACAGGAACAATTATTGCAACATATCCTGAAAATAACTCAGTATATATGCAATGGAATAACGAGGATTTATTAGCAAATATAACAGGTACAAAAACATTCTCTGTTGTTTCACCAGCTGAAATGACCATCATTGTTGATGATATGGTTGAAGAAGTCTTAATTGACGATACTGACGCCTGTGAATGGTATAATATTTCAACTACTATAACTGTTAATGTGTTTGGTGATAATCAGGATGATCCTATGAATGCATCCATTGAAATAACCGGTTGCGGTCTAGATGAATCTATTGATGAGGAAGATGCAATTGATGATGGATACTGGATTGATAACGGTGTTTATGAAATAGATATTTCACCAAAGACTGCTGGAACTCTTACTATTACTGTAACAAATGATACTGAAGATAAAACAACTTCAAAGGATTATACAATTAAAGGTTTATTTGGAACAGTCACAACCTCTATAGGTGATGATCTTGAGATTTCTGTTGAGACAGCAGAAAAAATAACAGCAACTGTTACAAATGGACAATATTCAGAGGTTCATGTAACATATTATGATGAAAACTGGGTTTTCTTATCTTGTTTGAATGACTCAGTCGGTGATAATACTGCAGGTAATGGTTTGAATGGTATTTTTGAATTTGACATAGAATCTGATGATATTGAAGATGGAGTTGGGTATATTGTCGTTGCTGCAAGTGCTGGTTCTAATTATTTATATGACATTGTAGAGGTTGTTCCAATTCATGATCTTGATATACAAATTATTTCACCAGTTAATGCAACTGACCTAGCATTAACAGTTGGATTAGAACACGATTATGAAATAAAAATATACAATCCAGATGGTGAACTTATGGAAGATGTGGATACTGTTATTGGTGAAATTCTTAATGAAGATGAGGATGTATTACAAACTGTTGAATTTGATGAGAAAACAGGTAGCGTTTGGAAAATCCTAAACTGGGAGCCATGGTATGCAGGTACTTTGGTTATCACCGCAACAAATGATACAGGTGTAAATGAGCACGATGGAAATGTATCACTTGATGTAGGTCTTGCAACAATTTCTTATTCACCAGGTACAGCAACTGCAGGTATTGATACTGAAGATCTAGATATTGATATTACAGGTATTGATGCAAATGGTAATCCATTACCAGAAGGAACTACAATTTATCTAAATATTGAAGATGATTGGTCTCTTACACTTGATGATGATACAATTACTCTTGATGAGGACGCAGCAGGTACATTTACAATAACTGAAGTCGGTGATAATGCAACAACAATAAATGCAACATTACTTGATTACTATGATGAAGATATAGATGGAAACAAAACAAATGGAGAATTTATGGTAGACTACCCAGATTTTACAGTTACACCATCTGAAATATACATTAACTATCCTACAGAAATAACAATTTATGCAAATGATAATGAAGGTAATCCAATTGAAGGAATTAACCTCACATTACTACCGTCATCTGGTGGAGTACTATCAGTTCAACCAGATCCTGTTGAAACTGACGAAGATGGTATGGTAGTTCTAAGTGTATCACCACAAGCAAGTGGTAAACTCAATGTTACAATTGCAAGAGACGTTGAATATGTAGGAGGACAACTTACTTGGACAAACGCTGTAATAACTGATACTTACGTCACAGTAACTGGAATAAAGACAATGGTTCTTTCTATCTCAAAATCACCAATATACCAAGGTGAAACATTGACAGTAACCACAAGCTATGGTGCAACACTAATATCGGATGTGGAAATTACTCTTGGTACTGTAACAGTAAAAACAGGTACTGATGGAACAGCGCAATTCACAGTTCCAGATCCAGGTGTGGAATACGCTATAATGAAAGTAATTGCGAAAAAAGCAGGTTATATAAGTGTATCAGAAGACATAACCGTTTTAAAGAAATGGGAAATAAAAGTAACTGCACCAGAAGAAGTAGAAGCAGAAGCAGTATTTAGTGTAACTGTGGTTGCAAAAGGTAGTGGTCTTGCTGGGGCAACAGTAACATTCAATGGTGAAACCAAGACAACAGATAACAATGGAAAAGCATCATTTACTGCTCCATCTGTTACTGAAGATGAACCATACACGGTAACTGCAACATATGAAAACATGCAAACCGGAACTGCAACAATTACTGTGAAATTAAAAACTCCAGGATTTGAGCTATTAACACTACTTGTTGCACTTGGAGTAGCACTAATACTACTAAGACGCAGACGAAAATAAGAGGGAACAAACCCTCTTTTAATCTTTTTTTTAATTTTCTTTGTTTTTTTTATTAATAAAACCTTTTTAACCTACTTCTTATTACCTACTCTTCTGTTGGAGTGATATATTACGAAAATAACAGTTGTATTACCTGCTTTAAACGAAGAAAAAGGAGTAGGAAGAACAATCGATGCGATAGATAAGACATATTTTAAAAAAAACAAGTGGAGTTTAGAAATAATAGTAGTTGATGGAAACTCCAAAGATAAAACAAGAGAAATTGCTGAAAAAAAGAAGGCAAAAGTAATAATTGAAAAAAGAAAAGGTTATGGTAGAGCTTATAAAACTGGTTTATCTAATGCATCAGGTGATATTATTGTTACAGGTGATGCTGATGCAACTTATCCTTTTAATAAAATACACTTATACATTAAACAATTAATAGATGAGGATTTTGATTTTATAACAACAGATAGATTCTCAGGACTAAAACATAATTCTATGTCACTTAAACATTATTTTGGAAATTTTGTATTGAATTGGGTTTTAAGAATTTTATTTTTAGTAAATATTAAAGATTCACAATCAGGTATGTGGATTTTTAAAAAAGAGGCACTTAAGCATATACAACCAATTGAGGATTTTAATGATGGAATGCCTTTTTCTGAAGAAATAAAAATTGAGATGTTTTCCAATAATAAGAGTAAAAGTAAAGAAATTCCATCCGAGTTATATGCAAGAGAGGGGCAAGTGAAATTACAAAGTTTCACAGATGGGTGGAAAAACCTAAAATTTTTGTTTAAAAAAAGAGTTATTTAACTTTTTCAATTTCTCGTTTAAGAATATCGTTTATTAATTTACCATCTGCTTTTCCACGTAACTTATGCATTACTTCTCCCATTAATGGACCTATTGCATCAAGACGTTTTTGTTTTACAAAATCTATTTTTTCATGTACTATTTTTTTAACAATTTCTTCTACTTTCTCTATATCTGTTGTAAATAATCCACAAGAATTAATTGCATCTTCAATTGAGCTTTTAGGATTTAATATTAAAAATTTTAATAATATAGGTATTGCCTCTTTTGAATATTTACCTTCAGATAGTGCTGAAAAAACATTAATAAGTATTTTTTTATCAACAGAACTTGTATCTATTTGTTCTTTTTCAAGTTCTGAAAATGTGTTTAAAAACGTTCTGATTATTACATTTTTTTGCTCAGGAAACCGCTTTACAAGCTTTTCAAAATCTGTTTCATAACCACTTGATAGTAGTTGTTTGGTTTGTTCATCATTAATTAAATACTCTTTTATAAAACGTTGATGTTTTTTCTCTGGTAACTCAGGTAAATTACTTTTTATTTCATCTAATACTCTCTTGTTAATTCTTATAGGTTGAACATCTGTTTCAGGATACATTCTTGCTGCTCCAGGCATAGGTCTCATAAACTCAGTCGTATTATCAGGTAAAGCTTTTCTAACTTCATTTTGAACACCGTTAAATGCTTTTTTTGCTCTTTCCATAACTACCTTCAAAGTATTATCCACTACATCTTTTTTACCTATTGCAATAACTAATGCATCATTTTCTTTGAGATTTAACAATATTTTCAGTTTATCTACATCTTTTTGATCTATTCCATAACCAGGTAATTCATCAGAATGTATAATTCCTCCAATTCCTGTTACAATTTTAGCATGAATAGCAAACTCTTTTCCAAGTCTTGTATCATCTTGCTTTAAAAGTCCTTTAAAACCAGGTAATCTAATTGCCTTTGCACAACCCTCTTTTAATAATTTTTGAACAATATTTGATCTACTATCTTTTAAATAATTACTGATATCTATTAACTTAATATCCTGTAAATCTTCCTTTTTTATCCTATCTTTTAAAATTTCCTTTATATTAATTAAACCTATTTGTCTTAAAACTTCTTTTTCTGCTACTTTTGATATGGAGCTTAGTGATTGAATACCTTTTATCTCAACTCGCTCACCTTTTGAAATAGAAATATTTAGATCCTGTCTAATAGTACCAAGTCCTCTTTTAACTCTACCTGTTGCTCGAAGAAGTAAACCAATTTTTTCTGCTATTTCTTTTGCATGTTCAGGATTTTTTATATCAGGTTCTGTTGCTATTTCTATAAGAGGAATACCGAGTCTGTCAAGACCATAATTAACAATTCTACCTTTTTCTTCTATTTTTCTTGCTGCATCTTCTTCAAGAGCAATGATTTGAATACCTACATTATCTATTTTTCCACCAATTGCAATCAAAGCTGTTCGCTGAAAACCACCAGTATTACTACCATCAATTACGATTTTTCTCATAAAATGAATCTCATCTACAATAGTTGCATTCATAAGAACCGCTGTTGTTAATCCTATTTTTATTGCCTCAGAGTTTGCTGAATGAGGTGGTTCTTCATCTACTTCAACAAGACATGTTGATTCAGAAGAAGCAGTATACAAAAAATAACGGTTTTTTTTTGCTTCAGCTAAGGCTGCCTTGTCAACATCACCTAACTCACTTTGTGTAGGTCTTAAAAAACGCTCAAAAGAGTAATTACTTTCTTCTTTAATCACTGATTGACAATTACAAAATAGCTTATGAGTATCTAGTTGTTGATGAATCTCAAGTCCTGCTTTA
>Ga0209536_100008108_pt1 | contig 15816 bp, 10 predicted proteins | sample DeeMarSeWOR28_12_FD_187461 | JGI IMG/M metagenome (GOLD analysis project Ga0209536, IMG submission 187461) | Marine sediment microbial communities from White Oak River estuary, North Carolina - WOR-2-8_12 (SPAdes) (version 2) | ecosystem: Environmental > Aquatic > Marine > Intertidal zone >...
AGTGTAGTTCTGAATATGGGTTGTGTTGTCAATGGTGACGTTTTCGTGGCAACCGGCGCCGATCTGGATGATGCCATAAAAGGCGCCGGCACGGTGGCGGGAGACAAGTATACTTCTGCTCCGGAACCATTACCGCCGGTGACCGCGCCAGTGCTGCCAGCCAAGCCGGCTATCGATATCACAGGTCAAACCCTGTCGTTAACACCTGCAGACAACGGTTCATATCCGGAGATTTATCTGCGTCAGGAAGTTATTCTGGACAAGAAAACGGTTGTAGACACCGTTCCGTCGATATTGGAAGTAAGCGGGGGAGATGTTGTGCTGCATTTGACCGGAGATATCCAGCTTGAAAACTCATGTGAGATTATCGTTAAAGCTGGCTCGTCTTTAACGATTTACACCGATGGCAATATTCACTCTCGCAACAGCAGCTCAATAACTACCGAGAATCCTCCTCAGACTGCTACGTCAATACAAATATACGCTACGGGCGAGGACAAGCAATTTATCGACGTCAAGGCCAAGAGTGATTTTACCGGAACTATCTATGCCCCGGATGACGATGTCGTTCTGTATGCCAAGGGGAACGCTTATGGATCAGTCGTCGCCGATAGCTTCAATTATATGGCCGGGGGTAATTTCTACTTCGACGAAGCCCTGAGAGATAATGTAAAAGTCGATGACGATGCTGTCATCTTCGTGGTAAATCGCTGGTATGAGGCCAGGTTGACGGCTTCGGATCTGAAATCCATCGAGATAATCGAGCCCGAACCGATACTGTAATCCGGGAAGTAGTAAGATCGAGGTGTTAGCTGTAATCTTGTCTTTTACCCAAAACTCGTGTGTTGAACCGTGAGCGAAGAAGTACAGTGACAGTTGGCGAGCGAGACAAAATAGGAGGGCTAAGAATGCAAAACGCGAAACCAGTATTGCTGGTCGAAGATAACATCGTGAATGCCATGGCAGTCAAACGGGCATTCGGTAATCTGAAAGCCCCAAAGTCTGTAGTCCATTTGGAGAATGGTGAAGAAGCGCTGAAATATCTTAAAGACGACAGCAATAGAAAACCGGATCTTATATTGCTGGATATAAATATTCCCGGGATGAACGGCATCGACTTTCTGAGGATAATCAAGGGTAATCCTATTCTTAAAAGCATTCCTGTGGTTATGTTGACAACATCGGATGATGAACGGGATATTACTGATTGTTTTGAGCTGAATGTTGTCGGTTATGTGATCAAGCCACTTGATGAGGAACTCTTCGTCGAGACGATCGAGACAGTTGCCCGATACTGGTGTTGTAGCAAGTTGCCAAACATAAAAGCCCCGGTAGAGCGATATGATTCTTCGCAAAACACAGCAGAAGCAGTCAGCTTGCAAAAATAAAAGGAGCATGATCGATAGCATAACTCGAATATCGAATAGTAGAGTATCCAACACGGGAAGCACACATGTATTTTATAAGCCGCACAACACGGGCTGACATAGCGCCTGTACTTGAAGAGGATTCTTGGAAGCATTGAAGTTGCGCGGTTAGGCGTTCATTTGGAGTCAGGTTATTGCTCCGGATCGACGGATTTTGGGTGAAGGGAGGGTGAGAACATGAAGGATCTGCTGAGGGCGAAAAAACACGGCTCGACTTTACCGCTGGTGTTAGTTGCTGTCATGATATTGCTTGCGATGGGTGTGGGTTTACTTGATCTGGGAATGAAAGGCCGAATTTACTCTATACGAACTGCTTCTGATATTGCCGCTCGTTGTGCCGCCGATGCCGGACTGACAATGGCCCTGTATGAAATGAATGAGAAATTGAAAGTCAAACCATGGAATGACAGCAGCCTGCCTGAAGCAACAGATCAAAGTCTTCCTTATTGCGATGCGGTTTTTAGCTATACGGTTACAGGTAATTCCAGCGATGGCTATACGATTGAATCGGTCGGCACATCCGGTAATGCCGAAAGAAAAATTGTCTGCGTTTTGAAACCTCAGGGGCCATTTGAATTTGCCGTCTTCGCAGAAGATGGCGCGGAGTTAAAGAACTCGGCTCTCGTGGACTGGTTCAATTTCGGTGAGGACGATGAAAACTTAAAAGTCGGCACAAATAGCATTGTACCGGGTGCTTTCTCATTTAAGAATTCAAGCACTATAAATGGCGATGTGGTTGTAGGTGTAGGTGGAAATCCGGATGTTGTTATCGATGATTTTGGCGCTACCATTACGGGCGATACTCGCGCCCTGAGAGAGGCAAATGTTTTGCCTCCAATATCAGTACCTCAGTGGCTGGACTCACTGCCGTCCAGCGGAACGATACAAAATGATACTACATTAATTAATTCCGCCAAGTACAGCGATATTGACCTTAAGAACAACAAAACACTTCTGATCGATAGGGACATTGCACTCTACATTACAGGTGAGATAATACTTGGTAATTCTGTCGAGATACAGATTGATAATGATGCTTCTTTGATACTGTACCTGGGCGGGAATTTTGAAGGCAAGAACTCGAGCACAGTTAACAATCTAACTCAGGAAGCCAAAAAACTTCAAATATATTGCCTCGATAGCTGCGAAAGTATGCTATTCAAGAATAGCACTGATTTTTACGGTGCAATTTATGCCCCGAACGCGGAAGTGATAATGGACAATTCCGCAAATCTGTACGGAGCCGTTGTAGCCAGGGACTTTGAGCAAAGGAATTCCGGTTCCTTAAATTATGATGCATCACTGAGGGACGCTGGTGTGAACGATGAAGCTGTCCATTTCGTTGTGACTAATTGGCAGGAACAGTAGGCAAATAAATTCAGATGATCAGGGGCTGCTCCTATTAAACTTGCCCTTAAACGTTGATTAATTCAGCAAAATCATATATCGAGCAGGTATGATATCACTCCTTAAGATCTGAAAATCACACATTCACTTTTCTTAATATTTAATATTACAATCCGCTATAGCACTTGATATGGATACTTCTATGTGCTATATTTCTAATCTTTTAACAGTATCGTCTGCTCAGTGAGTACTCTATCGCATAAAACTCCTGCTGTGGGCACAAAAATAAGAAAGGCAGAAGATTTGTCTGAAATTAAAGATATTTTAGAGAAATACCCTGAAAATCGTGGGAGCCTGATACCAGTTTTGCAGGATATACAGGAAGATTTTGGCTATCTTTCCGAAGAAGCTGTTGAAGTATTGGCCCGACTAATGGACATATCGGCCAACGAAATATACGGCGTAGCGACATTTTATACGCAATTTCGCTTCAGTCCCCCCGGCCGGCACAGTATCCAGAGTTGCCAGGGTACGGCCTGCCATGTACGCGGGGGCAATCAGATACTTACTGAGTTAGAGCAACGTCTGGGAATTACCGCCGGCCAAACCACTGCTGATGGTCAGTTTGACCTTCAGCGTGTCGCTTGTGTAGGCTGTTGTGCTCTGGCGCCGGTAGTCACCGTGGACGGCAAAGTGCATGCCCAGGTGACTACCAAGAAAATACCATCCGTACTCTCTCAATACGATGGCAAAAAGGGTATGGAGGGCGCATGAGTTCATTACAGCAAATCTATACTGATGCTCAGACTCAATGGAGCCAGCTTCAGGAAACCGAGCTTACGGTTTTCTTCGTAGGCGCGGCAACCTGCGGCCGGGCTGCCGGCGCCACAGATGTATTGGAGCGTCTGCGAAGCCACATCAAGAAAAGGAAGATTAAAGCCTCAGTCATCGAGGTAGGTTGTCTCGGTCCCTGTTCTTTTGAGCCTTTGGTGATTGTGCAAAAGAGCGGTGCCCCAAGCATTTGCTATGCGAATATCGGGCCTGACGAGATTATTCATATTCTCGAAAATTATGTGCTTGGCGACGATCCGTGCTCTAAGTGGGCTTTGGGGACACTAACACCCGGCAAATTAAACGGTATTGGTGATTTCAATGAACATCCGATGATGCGCCGGCAGGTGCGCAATATCCTACGAAATTGCGGATTGATAGATCCGGAAAATGTGCATCATTACTTGGCCCGGGACGGCTATCGCGGATTTCTGCAAGCGCTGGAGATTGGGCCTGATAAGACACTCGAAGAGGTTAAAGCAGCAGGGCTTCGCGGGCGGGGGGGTGCAGGATTTCCGACTTGGCGCAAATGGCAATTCTGTCGGGAAGCACCGGGTCAAACGAAATATCTGATATGCAACGCAGACGAAGGTGATCCCGGGGCGTTTATGAACCGTTCGCTAATCGAGGGCGATCCACATGCCGTGCTGGAAGGAATATTAATCGCAGCTTTTACATTAGGGGCCTCGCAGGGTTACATTTATTGCCGGGCCGAATATCCTCTGGCGATACACCGATTGGAAGTTGCAATTGCCCAAATGCGCGAGCTTGGTCTGCTGGGTAAAAATATTCAAGGCTCGGATTTCTCTTTCGATCTGAATATTAAAAAGGGAGCGGGCGCGTTTGTTTGTGGCGAAGAAACGGCTTTAATTGCTTCTATCGAGGGCCGGCGAGGAATGCCGCAGCCTCGTCCGCCGTTTCCCGCAGTCAGCGGCTTATTGGGCAAACCGACGGTCATTCAGAATGTTGAGACACTCGGTAATTTACCACTGATTCTTCGCAACGGAGCCGAGTGGTATAGCCGATATGGCACAGAATCCAGCAGGGGAACGAAAACTTTCGCCCTAGCGGGAAAAATTGAACGGACCGGCCTGGTCGAAGTGCCGTTGGGTGTTTCACTCAGGACGATTATTGATGAAATCGGAGGTGGCGTTCCAGACGGTAAAGCGCTGAAGGCCGTTCAGACGGGTGGGCCTTCGGGTGGATGCATACCGGCCGAGAAAATGGACTTACCCGTTGACTATGAGTCTCTAACAGAAGCCGGCTGTATTATGGGCTCAGGTGGCATGATCGTGCTCGACGAAGATAGCTGTATGGTCGATATAGCGAAATATTTTCTGTCGTTTACACAGGCCGAGTCTTGCGGCAAGTGCGCACCATGCCGGGTCGGAACGCGTGCCATGCTGGGCATACTGGAGCGAATCGCCGCCGGCGAAGGACAGACTGCAGATCTCGATAAACTTGAACAAATCGCCCAAACGGTCAAGGACGGCTCGCTGTGCGGACTCGGCCAAACCGCGCCAAATCCAGTATTAACAACGCTACGCTATTTCCGGGCCGAATACGAAGAGCATATCGAAAAAGGGCAGTGTCCGGCGTTCGTATGCAGCTCGATGATAAGCTATCACATCGACAGTGACAGATGTTCCGGTTGCGGAGCGTGCGCGCGGGTATGTCCGGTCGAGGCAATAAGCGGCGAAAAGAAAAAACCGCATGTTATCGACCACGAAATATGCATTCAATGTGGAGCGTGTTTGAGTGCATGTCCCCGGCGTTTTGCCGCTGTTTATCGCCGTAGCGGCGAACTAACAAGATACGAACAGCGTAAAAGTAGTAAGAAAGATAAAAAATAAGGATCAGTTGACGTGAAACTGACAATAGACGGAAAATCTGTGACCGTGAAGAAAGGCCAAACGGTTCTTGAGTGCGCGTTGGAGAATGATATATCCATTCCCCATCTTTGTACGCATTCGAGTTTGTCACCATTTGGTGCATGTCGGCTGTGTGTGGTCGAAATAGAAAATATGCGCGGATATCCGACCTCATGTACTACCCCCGCAGCCGAAGCAATGGTTGTTCGGACTGATACACAGGCACTCCGGAATCTTCGTCGGAATATTCTGGAGCTGATGATGCTCGAACATCCGAGTGCGTGTCTTGTGTGCGGGCGGCGCGAGCTGTGTGAGCAATACCGGCCGGCAGCGGAAAGGGCTGGCAGCACCACCGGCTGTCATACCTGTAACAATAAGGAAGTCTGCGAGGTGCGTGTACTCGCGGATGATCTCGGCATTAAAGAGCTGCCGGTACCACCTGTATATCACGAGCGACCATTGGAACGTTCCGAGCCTTTCATGGACCGTGACCTCAACCTCTGTATTCTCTGCGGCCGTTGTGTGCGTATCTGTAAGTATCACCAGGGTAAGTCGGTGATAGATTTTGTCGGTCGCGGCAGTCAGACACGTATCGGCCAGGCCTTCGGGCACTCACTGCTCGAAGCAGGTTGCCAGTTCTGCGGTTCCTGCGTTGATGTGTGCCCAACCGGAAGCCTTGCCGACCGCTACGCCAAATGGCACGGCAAGCCGGATAGCGTAACCCAATCAACCTGTATCTTCTGCGACCAGGCGTGCGCTTTGGCGTTCGGAACTGCGAGTGACAAATTGATAACTGCGCAGGGCTTGGATGAGAATGTTCCTGTGTGTGTGCTGGGTAGATTTGCGATTCCCGAATTCTTAAACAGCAACGACCGCTTAGGCGCGCCATATTTACGGATTGGTGATGTTTTACGCCAGGTCGAATGGAAAGAAGCAATTGAGCCGACGGCCGCGAAATTAAGCGAGTTTACAGGTGATAGTTTCGCGCTGGTTTGTGATACAACGAGCACCCTGGAAGACCGTTACGTCCTTAAGAAGTTCACGAATGAGGTGATGAAATCGAAAAACTACATCGAGATCGAGCCTGATGCACGAGGCGTTTCACGCTGCTCTTTGCCAAAAGGTGTTAAAGCGGCACTGCTTACCGGCAATTTTTCCGATACGGCTAATCTTGATAAGCTTGAGTTTTTAATCGTTCAGGACTGTTACCCGACCCCTGCAAGCGATCGGGCAGATGTTGTGCTGCCGGCTGCGGTTTTTGCCGAAGTTGACGGCACGATTCTCGATTGCTCAGGACAGAAACGTCCGCTGCATAAAGCGTGCGAGCCGCCGGGCCAGGCGAAACCGGAATGGTGGATTATCAGCCAACTTGCTAAAGCAATGAAAGCAAAGGATTTTAACTATGAATCCGCCGATGTGATCGCCCGCGAAGCGGGAATTGCAGATGCCCAATTATGGATCGAACGTCAGGAAGCTCCGCCTGCTGCTGTTAATCTTAATCTAAGGCGAACGTACTTTCGGGGCCATCAAATCGATGAGAAGGTGCGTGGATTGAGGGAACTGCCTATAGATGATACCTGTGCTCTCGAAGTGACGGCAGAAAAACACGAAGGGGCGTTTCAAATACTTCAAAAGCGTGAGATTGCACCAAACGTTCACGAAATTGTCATCTCTGCGCCGGAGGTAGCTAAAAAGGCTTTGCCCGGCCAGTTCGTTATTCTGATGGTTGACGAGCTATCCGAGCGTGTGCCTTATACCCTGAGCGGCTGGGACACTGAAAAAGGAACGATTACCATGGTCGTGCTGGAGAAGGGCCAGTCGAGCAGAAAACTTATATTATTGGACGTGAACGACAAGCTGGCGCATGTTGTCGGGCCGCTCGGAATTCCACTGGAAATTGACAATTACGGCACGGTTGTGCTGGCGGCGGGATGCTACGGGATAGCTGCAATCGCACCTATCGCCGATGCGATGAAAAAAGCCGGAAATCGAGTCATAGCAATAAGCGAAGCACGCAGCTATTATTTGCATTACTATCAGAATAAGCTACAGGATGTTTGTGACCGGTTCGTTCAGACCACGATTGACGGTTCTATGGGCACGAGGGGACACGCAATCGATGCTCTGACACAAATGCTGGATGCCGGCGAAAAAATCGATCGTGTTATTGCGGTTGGATGTCCCTTTATGATGATGGTGACGGCCCAGGAAACCAAGCCGTACAGCGTGAAAACATTGGCGGCGTTGAATCCGATTATGCTGGATGGAACCGGCATGTGCGGGGCCTGCCGCGTAACCGTGGGCGATCAAATGAAATTCGCCTGTGTGGATGGCCCGTTCTTCGATGCCCATTTGATAGATTGGGATGAGCTAAGAGACAGACGGGCGGCTTATAGCGCCGAAGAGATACACTCCCTCGGCCGGACAGAATCGGTTGCTGTAAGCAAGAGCGGGCATCATGAGTGCAGGTGTATACATTGACCCGGAGCAGAGAGACGTAAATGGCCAAGGAAAAGATACCTCGACAACCTATGCCGGAGCAGGCTCCGGAAGATCGCGCCAGGAACTTCGAGGAGGTCCCTTACGGCTATTCACAAGAAACCGCCATCCTGGAGGCGAACCGATGCCTGAAATGTAAGAAGCCGAAGTGCGTGCCCGGATGCCCGGTCAACATCGATATACCCGGTTTTATTTCTCTTGTGCAGGAGGGCAAGTTCATCGAGGCGGCCTGGAAGCTCAAGGAGCAAAATGCTCTGCCGGCTGTATGCGGCAGGGTCTGCCCGCAGGAAGAGCAGTGTGAAAAGCTTTGCGTGCTGGGTGTCAAGGGTGAGCCGGTGGCTATCGGGAGGCTGGAGCGGTTCGTGGCCGACTACGAGCGCAACAGCGGTAAAATCAAGATTCCGGAAAAAGCAAAAAAAACCGGTAAAAAAGTAGCCATTGTTGGCGCCGGGCCGGCCGGTCTAACCGTTGCCGGCGATTTGATTAAGCTTGGACATGATGTGACTATCTTTGAGGCCCTTCAGGAACCCGGGGGGGTGCTGACTTACGGTATTCCAGAGTTCCGTCTGCCGAAGGTAATAGTTCATGCGGAAGTTGATTATCTGAGGAAGCTCGGAGTTGAGTTTGTGATGGACTATGTGGTCGGCCGAAACAGCACCATCCGCGAGCTAATGGTTGACGAAGGCTACGATGCGGTTTTCATCGGAAGCGGTGCCGGCCTGCCGTCCTTTATGAGAGTTCCGGGCGAGAACCTGGTTGGTGTTTATTCGGCCAACGAGTACCTGACCCGTTCCAATCTGATGAAGGCGTATCTTTTTCCTAAGTACGATACGCCGCCGATAAAGCGCCAGCGTGTTGCCGTAATAGGGGGCGGCAACGTCGCAATGGATTCGGCGCGAACGGCACTGCGACTGGGAGGCGATGTTACCATCGTTTACCGCCGGGCGCGCGAGCAGATGCCCGCCCGTGATGAGGAAATCCACCACGCAGAAGAAGAGGGCGTCAAGCTCAAGCTGCTTAACAATCCCATCCGTATTATCGGCGATGACCGTCACCGCGTTGTGGCTATGGAATGTATTAAGATGGAACTCGGTGAACCGGATGATTCTGGTCGCCGGAGACCCGTTCCTATTGAAGGCTCGGAATTTATAATGGAGCTCGATACAGTCATTGTCGCTATCGGCAACAAACCCAATCCCCTTATACCGCAAACGATGCCGGAACTCGAAATGACAAAGTGGGGCACGATTGTTGTCGATGAGCAGACTATGCAGACCTCCGTACCGGGCGTTTATGCAGGCGGCGACATTGTTTCAGGTGCTGCTACCGTTATCCTCGCGATGGGCCAGGGCCGAATCGCCGCTGGTTCTATAGATCAGTATCTTAAAGAAAACGGACAGTAACCAACTCTGACAAGTGTAGTAATGTATGAATGCAGTGCTGCACAAAATCCGTTGTCGTATTACCTTTAATCTGGTACATGCCTCCAAAATTTTAACCGCAGGAGTGATTTTAATCTCATTTTTCACTGAGGGTTGTGGAACACTGCCGAATGGTCGAGGCTGGGGGCAGGATGCCTTTTATCCCATAGATTCAGACAGAATCTCACGTGCAGCACGTAATGCTTTGTTTAATCCGAATACGTTAGTTCCTTTGGCCTCGGCGCTGGTATTTGGTATAGACGACTTCGATGAAAAGGTCTCTGACTGGGCCGTCAAGCACAATCCTGTTTTTGGGTCCAAAGATGATGCTCGAGATGCCAGCGATTACTTGAGGGCTACGCTTCGGGCAGAGGCAGTCGTTACAGCTCTTGCCACCCCGAGCGGCGATGTTCCAGAGCAGTGGATGGTATCGAAGGCCAAAGGACTTGGAGTCGAACTGGCGGCAATCGGCGCTACGAGCAGCACGACCGATTGGGTCAAGGAAGCCACCGACCGCACCCGGCCTGATGAAAGAAGCGATAATAGTTTTCCATCAGGCCACGCCTCGGGCGCCTTTTCGTACATGACTCTTGCTAATCGAAATATCGATTTAATTGACATGCCCCAGTCGTTGAAACCACCGCTGAAAATAGGCAACTATCTGCTGGCTTCAGGTGTTGCCTGGGCGCGAGTGGAGGGGCAGCGGCATTATCCTTCTGATGTGCTCGCAGGGGCTGCTTTGGGGCATTTTATGACCGCTTTTATTCATGATGCTTTTATGAACCTACCGGGGGACGGAAACGTAGATTTTGTAGTTTTCCCGGTCAAAAAAGGTGCCGGGATAGCTTTAGCCTTTCGATTTTAAGAAAAAGGGAGCAGCATTCTAAAGGGATATATCCGGCCAAATGTATCTATTTGCCAGAAACACTCTGTTCGTGTTTGACAATTTGTCCTTTCTTTGGTATATTCCCGATTCCAGGAATTAAATGGTTACATTGATTTAGAAACTATTATCGAATTCGAGCAAGAGTATGCAAATAGAGCCTTTCAAAGCATTTAGGTTTGATGACAGTGTAATTGACGATGTGGGTAACTGTATTGCGCCCCCTTATGATGTTATTGATGACACCCAGCGGGAGCAGCTCTATGAAAAGAGCGGGCACAATCTCGTTCGTCTCATAAAAGGCAAGACAAGAGCCTCTGATAATGGCCAGGACAATCAATACACGAGGGCCGCCGATTATTTGACCCGCTGGATAGAAGAGGGAGCTTTGAAGCAGGATTCAGCCGAAGCTATTTATGCTTACGTGCAGGATTTTGAGGTAGCCGGCACGAAGTATCATCGTCACAGCTTCATCGCTTTAGCTAAGCTTGAAGATTTCGGCCGGGTTGTCAAACCGCACGAGCAAGTCCTCCACAAGCCGATGATCGACAGACTCACTCTTAAGCAGGCAACGGCCGCCGACCTCGGACTGGTTTTCATGCTCTATGAAGACCGGCAAAAAATTGCTGATGGAATTATGGCAGACGCTGCTGAGCAACAACCGCTTATCGACTTTGTGGATGAGCAAGATGTACGGCATCGTCTCTTCTCCATTAACCGCAAAGACGATATAGAGCAAATCGTGAAAATGATGAGCGATAAAAGCTGCATAATAGCGGACGGCCATCATCGATATACTACGGGTCTGACCTACTCGAAGGAAAGCAGCAATCCTGCTGCGAAATATCAAATGCTCGCCTTCGCTAATATGCATCAGGACGGCCTGGTCGTTTTGGCGACTCATCGGCTCGTGGGCAACCTCGAAAACTTCGACATGCAGAAACTGGTGGAAGAACTCGGAGAGAAATTCCGGATTACTAAATTTGAATTCGACTCGGCGGAGAATAAAGAGCGAGCGGAGCAGGATATGCTCGGTAGAATGCATGCCGAGCACGACAAAGATGAATGTGCATTTGGTATTTATGGGCCGGATAATGCCTTTTATGTGGCTGTCTTAAAAGACAAAGGCATGATGGATTCGGTTGTGCCGGATATGAGTCCAGCGTGGAAGACGCTGGATGTGTCGATCCTGCACAAGCTTATTCTGGAAGAATTGCTGGGCATTGATCAGGAAAAACTGGCTGAGGGCGAAAATCTTCAGTATGTTAAAGATACTCCCAATGCGATTGCCGATTCGATAGACCAGGTTGATTCCGGGCAAAAGCAGGTCGCCTTCTTTATGAATCCGGTCAAATTGCAGCAACTCAAAATGGTTACCGAAGCTGGCGAAAGAATGCCGCAAAAATCGACATATTTTTATCCGAAGGTATATACAGGTTTGACGATTAACAAATTGTAACTTTATTGTTGGAGGCCATATATGGTAGATTGGAAAAATCCCCCTCGGTTATTTATTCCGGGTCCGGTTAAGGTCAATGAAGACGTCTTACAGCAGCTCGCGCGTCCGACACTGGGACATCGCGGCAAGGAATATGCTCAACTGCACGGCGAGACAGTCGAGATGCTCAAAAAAATCCTTTTCACTGACCAGAATGTTTTTCTCTCGACATCCTCGGCTTCGGGCATTTGGGAAGCATCAATCCGTAATTGCGTCGGTTTCAACGAAGTTGTGCTGTGCACCTGCTGTGGTGCTTTCAGCGATAAATGGGCAAATGTAGCCACAAGCTGTGGCAGAAACGTCGAAGAGTTAAAGGTCGATTGGGGCCAAGCAACAACTGCTGAGATGATTGATGAAAAACTCGGTACCGGTAAATATGCTGCTGTAACTCTTGTATATAATGAGACAAGCACCGGCCTGACAAATCCGGTTTACCAGATAAGCGAAATGATGAAGGACAAATATCCTGATGTCCTGGTTTTTGTGGATGCGGTCAGTGGAATGGTAGGTTTGCCTTTGCACTTCGACGACCTTGGGTGGGACGTGACATTCGCCTCGGTTCAGAAGGCCTTTGCAATTCCGCCGGGACTGGCTGTGGCTGCCGTTAGCAACAGGGCACTGGAAAAGAGCAAGAACGTTCCCGGTCGGGGTTATTACTTCGATTTCCAGGGATTTGCGAAAAGTGCTGAAAAGAATCAGACACCGACGACTCCTGCTATTCCTCATATTATGGCCCTTAATTATCAATGCGAAAAACTCGTCGCAGAGGGCATGGAAAACGTATGGAAACGCCACAAGGAAATGGGCGAGTTCGTCAGGGGATGGGCAAAGGAAAGATTCGGCCTCTTCTGCGAGGAACAATATGCCTCCGATACATTGACAACGGTAAAGAACACTCGCGGCATAAATATTGCTGAAACTATCAAAGTCCTACAGGAAAAGCACAACACGATTTTCGGAAACGGTTACGGCAAGTTGAAAGAAGAAACGTTCCGAATCGCCCACATGGGTGATATCACTCTCGATGACCTGAAAGAGCTGCTCGGTTGGATTGACGAGGAAATCTCATAAAATAAAACAATCGGCCCCCGGATTTAACTTAAAGTTTCATCCGGGGGCTTTTTTTTCTTGTTGTATTGTTTTTCTATAAGGTGTCTTACTGTGCCAGTGCTGAGATGTCTTCTGCGCTCAGTGCCTGGTTGTAGATGCGGACGTCATCAATCAAGCCGGAGAAGAAGGTGGATGCATCAAGAGCTTGTCCTGCTCCAATGTACAAACCGCCGGTCGTTTGTACTCCACCTATGAAATCAGTATCTGCAGCTACTTCTGCACCATCTACATACAAATGTCTTTTCATTGTTATAAAGTCATATACAAGACCAATGTGATGCCATTGACCATCTGTTATGATCGAGTCCGACTCTAATGGTCCAAAGAAGGTATCCATTAATCCAGTCATGAGTCTTCCATCAGATGGATTTATGCCAAGCCATGGTCCGCCGAAATCTCCTGTTTGAGATATAATCACCTGCCCCGGCATACCGCCCTTAATCCAGGCAAAAGCACTCAACGACCCCTTCCCCGGGTTCAGGACAAAGGGTGTGCTTATGAAATCATCAATTCCGTCGAATTCCAATGCACCGTCATACGAGCCACCGGCCGGTTGCCAGATTGGATTACCATTAAGTATGCCGGGATTGTCGCCGGCACTGTCATAGGCGATGTCACCTTCTGTCTCGTCCAGTGCCCAGTATGCTACCAGGCGATAGTCCTCGAACAAATGCTCGGAAAGGAGGATCAGGTCCTGGACATCGACTATGCCGTCTCCAAAAGGTGGCGGGGCGATATCACACAATGGATAGTCAGTGTGCCAATGGTCAACCATAATGCACATATCTGCACTGTCGACAATTCCATCGCCGTTAAAGTCAGGCGTCGGGGGGCTGAGCCCGGTGTCGTATTCATATACTGTTGAAGTGGCTGGACATGGATGGATTCTATCTGTTCCTCCAATAGCATAGATCCTCCAGTCCACCACGCTGGTGGATAAACAAGATCTCGGGGACAGCATATCGGCTTCATTCACCCAGATATCCATCACTGGATCATAGACTTCCACGATTGAATATGGAGTATTTCCGCTGTTCAGCCATCCTCCAACGGTATATATCTTCCCATTCACCACGCTGGTGGAATGCTGTCGTCTCGCTGTCGGCATGTTCGCTTTCCTTGTCCAGGTGTCTGTCTTTGGATCATACGCTTCCACTATGCGCCCGCCCTGAATAGTGGTTCCTCCCCCGATGGTATAAATCTTCCCATCAACCACAGCCGCAGCTAAAGCCCATCTGGGCGTAGGCATGTTGGCTTTTTGTATCCAGGTATCCGTCACCGGGTCGTACTCATCCACCGCGGAAACAAGAGGTGCGTTGTAACCTGCTAAACCCCCAGTGACATAGATCTTCCCATCAACCACAGACGTAGCTAAAGCCCATCTGGGCGTGGGCATGTCAGGTTTTTTTGTCCAGGTATCTGTCTCCGGATCGTACACTTCTACAGTTGACAGACCCGTATAAGGAAGAGGACTACCCCCAATGGCATAGATCTTGCCATTCACCACACTGGCCGAAAGAGAGCTTCTGGGCGTAGGCATGTCAGCTTTTCTGGTCCAGGTGTCGTTGGCCGGGTTATATACTTCCACGGTCGAAATAACTTCACTACCAGGTTCGCTTGTCATACCCCCAATGGCATAGATCTTCCCATCAACCACAGCCGTAGCTAAAGCCCATCTGGGCGTGGGCATGCCGGCCTTCTGCGTCCAGGTGTCCTCTGCTGCCATACTCACAGAAGCGAGGCCTGAAGTAAGAACTAATAGGAATGAAATCAGGTTTCTTTTATTACTCATTTTTGTTCTCCTTTCAATTCTCAAGTTTCTTTTCAAAGACTTTTTTTCGTGCAACATACCAGGTACGATGGGGCTGCGAACGATGTCCGCAGCCCCGAGCGATTCGCAATGCGATGCAGTACTCGACTCAACGTCTATTCCTCCACTGGCTCAGGTCATGGCAGCTCACAAACAGGGACGACCGGCATCCGTGTGAAGGTTACCGAGATGGGATAGCACCCGTACGCAGGTGGCTCGTCACCGAACGGGTCCTGGTCGGGGGCGTACAGGGCCGCGGTGTAAAGGTCCGATGCGAATGTATTCTCGTCGGTCAGAATGAACTGGCCGCTAACGACTTGGATGTAGACCACCTGACGGGCTCCCTCGCCCTCGGCCGGTTCGGCCAGCCCGTACGACATGGTTGTAATGGCATACGTGTTCAACCCGGTTCGGACATACGCCCCTCGCTCATTCGTCGCTGCGATGGTTCCAGGGAACAGGCCCCCCAAGCTAGGGTCTTTCGTGATATCCAGGGAAGCGGCGAACTGGTCGCTGTCCGGGCCTAACGGTGTGATGGTGAGGAGAATGGCGTGTCCATAGCTGTTGGTGCCGAACCACGTGCCGGCCAGCGACCATTCCTCCGCGGTGAGTCCGGTGTCATATTCTTCCACTGTCGAAATACCTGTCCAATTACTATCTGCCCAACCACCAATGGCATACATTTTGCCATTCACCGCGCAGGTGACCAGACCAGACCTTGCGTTTGGCATATCAGCCTTCCTTGTCCAGGTATCCGTCGCTGGATCGTATTCTTCCACCGAGAAAACATGGTCCCCCGCGCCCGTTGTCAATCCTCCAATAGCATAAATTTTGTCATTCACCGCGCAAGTGGAAAAGTATGTTCTTGGAGTTGGCATGTCAGCCTTCGTTATCCAGGTATCCGTCGCTGGATCGTACTCTTCTACTGTGGAGAGACCCTGGTACCATTGGCTGGAACCAAGCGTTCCTCCAATAGCATAGATTTTTCCGTTCGCCGTGCTTGTAGAAAGACACGCTCTTGCAGTGGGCATATCGGCTTTCCTCGTCCAGGTGTCGGTCGCCGGGTCGTATTCTTCCACCCTCGAAAGAGTTGTGCCCTCGTAAGTTAATGCCCCGCCG
>Ga0209536_100008109_pt1 | contig 15815 bp, 11 predicted proteins | sample DeeMarSeWOR28_12_FD_187461 | JGI IMG/M metagenome (GOLD analysis project Ga0209536, IMG submission 187461) | Marine sediment microbial communities from White Oak River estuary, North Carolina - WOR-2-8_12 (SPAdes) (version 2) | ecosystem: Environmental > Aquatic > Marine > Intertidal zone >...
CTGATTGCCCCGATTGCGATGGAAGACGGCCTGCGCTTTGCGATCCGCGAAGGCGGTCGGACCGTGGGTGCCGGGGTTGTTGCAAAAATTATTGAATAAAAAGTAATGCGGGTCACACGTCTTGGCCAGCGCGCTGAGACGTGTGACTTTTGTTTGTTTTTAAAAAGTTCGGTTCAGGTAGGTTTAGGCCAGTAGCTCAATTGGCAGAGCGGCGGTCTCCAAAACCGCAGGTTGGGGGTTCGATTCCCTCCTGGCCTGCCATTAATGGATATTGTGGGCGAACGATTTCCTGGTTGGTAATTCGTTCTGGCTAATCACTTAGGATTTTAGAGATTTAACGTTGGATAAACTGATATTAATTGTAGCGGTTCTTCCCCTGGTGGGTGCCACCGGAGCATTTTATTACTACGGTGATGAATCCCTCCTGTTCAGGGTGATTGGTCTATTGGCGGCAGTAATTGTTTCTACGTTAATTGCCTACCAGTCTGCGCCGGGTAAAACAGCGTGGGGATTTGTTAAGGATTCTCGGAATGAAGTTCGTAAGGTTGTTTGGCCAACGCGAAAAGAAACGGCACAAACAACATTGTTTGTCATTGTGGCAGTAATCATTATGGGCATTTTCTTCTTTTTGCTCGATATGCTCCTGGGATGGGCTGTCCGCCTGCTGACCGGTTAAGAAGGATAAGATAAATGGCAAAGCGTTGGTATGTGGTACATGCCTATTCGGGTTACGAACAGCAAGTGAAGCGTTCCCTGGAAGAACGGATTCAGCGCAAGGGTGTCCAGGATAAGTTTGGAGAAATCCTGGTGCCTACGGAAGAAGTGGTAGAAATGCGCGAAGGCCAGAAGCGCCGCAGTGAGCGCAAATTTTTTCCCGGTTATGTGCTGGTGCAAATGGAGATGGACGACGACACCTGGCATCTGGTACAGGATGTGCCAAAAGTACTGGGGTTTATTGGTGGCACCGGTGATCGTCCGTCACCTATCTCTGATAAGGAAGCAAATTCAATTCTGCAACGGGTGCAGGAAGGCGTGGAAAAGCCGCGGCCTAAGGTTCTGTTTGAACCCGGCGAGATGGTGCGCATCATTGAGGGACCGTTTAACGACTTCAACGGCGTTGTTGAAGAAGTGGATTATGAAAAGAGCAAGATGCGCGTCTCAGTATTGATTTTTGGTCGATCAACACCGGTTGAACTGGAGTTTGGTCAGGTTGAGAAAGGCTAAATAAAGTTACAAAAAGATTTTTGAACTGTGGCGAGAGCCACGTAATGGTTAGTAGTCAATAAACAGGGGAGCTGGATAAAACTTACTTTGAATACCGTTTCGGTAATGAAAAGTAAGCTTGTAACAGCGTTATTACCCACAAAGGAGTATATCGATGGCTAAGAAAATCGAAGCTTATATCAAGCTGCAGGTTGCAGCGGGTCAAGCGAATCCAAGTCCACCAGTTGGTCCTGCACTGGGTCAACATGGTGTAAATATCATGGAATTCTGTAAGGCATTCAACGCGCAAACGCAAAGCCTGGAACAGGGGATGCCGATTCCCGTGGTAATTACTGTATACAATGACCGTAGTTTTACTTTTATTACCAAAACACCTCCCGCTTCAATTCTGTTAAAGAAAGCGGCTGGCATCAGCAAAGGTTCTCCGGTACCGAACCGCGATAAAGTCGGTAAGGTTAATCGTGAACAGCTGGAAGAAATTGCCAAAACCAAAATGCCCGACTTAACCGCCGCCGATATGGATGCTGCAGTCCGCACAATTGCCGGTAGTGCGAGAGCCATGGGTATAGAAACGGAGGGTGTAAAATAATGGCTAAGTTAACCAAGCGCACCAAAGCCTTTCTTGACAAAGTGGATTCCACAAAGCTTTACAGCATTGACGAGGCTTTGGAGTTATTGAAAAGTATGCCCGCTACCAAGTTTGATCAGTCTGTCGATGTTAGTGTGAATCTCGGCGTTGATCCTCGCAAATCAGATCAGGTGGTACGTGGTTCTACCGTTCTACCAAATGGTACCGGTAAATCTGTGCGTGTAGCAGTATTCGCGCAAGGCCCGAATGCCGATGCAGCCAAAGAAGCCGGTGCGGATATCGTGGGGTTTGAAGACCTGGCTGACGACATCAAAAAAGGCAACATGAATTTTGATGTCGTAATTGCGTCACCCGATGCAATGCGTGTCGTGGGTCAATTGGGCCAGATTCTTGGGCCACGCGGATTAATGCCAAATCCCAAGGTTGGCACGGTCACTCCTGATGTTGCGGGTGCTGTAAAAAATGCCAAGGCCGGACAGGTTCGTTATCGTACCGACAAGGCAGGCATTATTCATTGTGCGGTGGGTAAAGTCAGTTTTGATGTTGCCAGCCTGAAAACCAATATTGACGCATTGCTGGCCGACTTGAATAAAGCCAAACCCAGTTCGGCTAAAGGTGTGTATTTCAAGAAAGTATCTCTGTCTTCGACCATGGGGCCAGGGATTACGGTAGATAAAGCGACACTAAATATTTAGCAAGTTTTGATAGAAGCCAGCGTTTGCTGGTTTACGTCAAAGACCGTAGGTGCGAGGCAAGACAGCGATAATCCAGTGATTGTGACTATCCTGAGGAGCCAAGCTTAATCAAAAGTAACTTTAAATAAACGAATCCGAAAGCGAGTTTATTAAGGTACTTAAGCCTACGCAGACGGTGAAGCCCAAGGCGAGTTCTTAGGCCGCCGTTGATGGAATGGAGTCGTTGTTTGATGGTTTGAACGCGGCTCTTTTGTTTCAACAAACCGGAGGTATATCTCGTGGCTTTAAGTCTCGAAGAAAAGAAAGCTGTTGTTGCTGAGGTATCTGAAGTAGCAGCAAGTGCGCATTCTGCTGTCGCAGCTGAGTATATCGGGCTCGATGTGGAGAAAATGACGCAACTTCGCGCAAAAGCACGTGAGTCGGCTGTTTATATGCGAGTGGTGAAAAACTCTCTGGCGCGGCGCGCGCTGGAAGGTACCAACTTCGAGTGTATGAACGACGCTTTGACAGGTCCGTTGATTCTTGCATTCTCGCAGGAAGATCCGGGTGCTGCGGCACGTGTAATCTCTGATTTCACCAAGGAAAACGACAAGTTGGTTGTTAAGTTGGTGTCGATCGGAGGTAAGCTTCTGGCGCCAGGCGATATTAAGCGTTTGGCGAATATGCCAACCAAGGAGCAGGCAATCAGTATGCTGATGTCTGTGATGAATGCGCCGGTTACCAAGCTGGCTCGCACCCTTAATGAGGTGCCTGGCAAATTGGTACGCGCTGTGGCGGCTGTTCGTGACCAGAAACAACAGGCTGGATAAAAAACTTTTCAACTTAAACTTAATTGGTTCGCCTGGGCGAGCATAGAACAGGAGTAAATGAAATGGCTGTATCGAAAGAAGATATCTTGGACACAATTGCTAACATGTCAGTGATGGAAGTCGTTGAGCTTGTTGAGGCAATGGAAGAAAAATTTGGTGTTTCCGCTGCCGCCGCTGTTGCAGTTGCTGCACCTGCCGCAGGTGGTGGTGAAGCCGCTGCCGCCGAAGAGAAGACTGAATTTGACGTAATTCTGGCTAGCTTTGGCGAAAACAAAGTAGGTGTTATCAAGGCTGTGCGCGGTATTACCGGTCTGGGCTTGAAAGAAGCCAAGGCAATGGTGGAAGGTGCACCATCTCCCGTAAAAGAAGGTGTTTCCAAGGAAGAAGCCGAAGACCTCAAGAAGCAGCTTGAAGAAGCTGGCGCCAAGGTTGAGTTTAAATAATCTGGTGCATTGCCGTTGTCATTAAAGGTTTGGGCCGTTTCGGTGTGCTGCTGGCGTAATATAATCTGCGCCGTGAAACGGCCCATTTAATAGCACACTTAAGACACATTAAGTAACAGGCATAGCGACTACTAAGCAAGGTATAACTGTAATTAGTGTCTGTTGTAAAAGCGAAACAGGGTTATTAACAGCAATTTTGGCTGGTAGCTTCGTGCGGCCGGCCTTTTGCCGCTGGTCGCAAATTAGCTTGTATGCATTAAGTTTGATGTAAAACGCATTGGGACTATGTAAAGCAAAAGCACTTTAGTTTATTTAGGGCGATTTTTTTGCCAGTAAAGTGTTAGCGATAAAACAACATAGTTACGATAAACGTGTGATCGACGAAATAGAGGAACGCACATGGGTTACTCCTTCACAGAAAAGAAACGTATCCGTAAAAATTTTGGTAAATTCCCCAGTGTTATGGTTGAGCCATACTTGCTGGCCATCCAGGTGGAATCCTATCGCAAATTTCTCCAACAGGATGCAAATGCAGGGCAGCGTAACGAGGAAGGATTGCATGGGGCGCTAAAGTCTGTATTTCCGATCATTAGTTATTCCGGCAATGCGGCGCTGGAGTATGTTAGTTACCGCCTGGGTACGCCTGCCTTTGATGTGAAAGAGTGTCAATTGCGCGGCTTGACCTATGCTGCACCGCTACGCGTCACTGTGCGCCTTGTTATCTATGACAAGGACTCCAAAGCGACCCCCAAGCCTGTTAAAGATATCAAGGAACAGGAAATCTATATGGGTGAAATGCCCTTGATGACCGAAAACGGTACTTTTGTGATTAACGGTACCGAGCGCGTTATCGTTTCCCAGTTGCATCGTTCACCGGGTGTGTTCTTTGATCATGATAAAGGAAAGACTCACTCCTCAGGAAAACTTTTATATCATGCACAGGTAATTCCCTATCGTGGTTCCTGGCTGGATTTTGAATTCGATCCCAAGGATTGTGTATTTGTACGTATTGACCGCCGACGTAAATTGCCTGCTACGGTGCTGCTGCATGCCCTGGGCTATGACAATAACGCGATTCTGGATATGTTTTTTGATAGCGACAGTTTCACGTTTGGCAAGGACGGTGCGAAACTCGAGTTGATTCCGGAGCGCCTGCGCGGCGAAACAGCCACCTTCGATATCAAGGCGAAAAATAAAATCATTGTTGAAAAAGGGCGCCGGGTTACTGCGCGGCATATCCGTGAACTGGACACCGCTGGCGTTAAAAATCTGGTGGTTCCGTTTGAATATCTACAGGGTAAAGCAATTGCCCGCGATATCGTTGATGAAGATACCGGTGAGATTCTGGCTAATGCCAATGATGAGATTACTCAGGAATTGCTGGAAAAACTGGTCGACGCAGGTGTCAAGCAACTGCAAACCCTGTATACCAATGATCTCAATAATGGTCCGTTTGTTTCCGATACCCTGCGTCTGGATGAAACCCGCGAAGTCCTGGATGCCCAGGTTGAAATCTATCGCATGATGCGCCCTGGCGAACCGCCTACCAAGGAAGCAGCGCAGACACTGTTCGAAAACCTGTTTTTTAATCCGGAGCGTTATGACCTCTCTGCTGTAGGGCGTATGAAGTTTAATCGCCGATTAAGTCGCTCAGAGAGCACTGGCGAAGGTGTGTTGAGCAAGGAAGATATCGTCGATGTTTTAAAAGCCCTCATTGATATTCGTAATGGTAATGGCTTTGTGGATGATATCGACCACCTGGGTAACCGGCGTGTACGTTCCGTTGGTGAAATGGCGGAAAATCAGTTTCGCGTTGGCCTGGTGCGTGTTGAGCGTGCTGTGAAGGAGCGCCTGAGTCTGGCGGAAAGTGAAGGTTTGATGCCGCAGGAACTTATCAATGCCAAGCCCGTATCAGCAGCTATTAAAGAATTCTTTGGGTCCAGTCAGTTGTCTCAATTTATGGACCAGAATAATCCGCTGTCCGAGGTTACGCACAAACGCCGTGTATCCGCACTGGGTCCGGGCGGTTTAACCCGTGAACGCGCCGGTTTCGAAGTGCGCGACGTGCATCCGACCCATTACGGTCGCGTATGTCCGATTGAGACACCAGAAGGTCCAAACATCGGGTTGATTAATTCTTTAGCGGTCTACGCGCGCACCAACGAATACGGTTTCCTGGAAACACCTTATCGTAAAGTCGTGAATAACAGGGTAACCAATGAAATTGAATATCTGTCTGCGATTGAGGAAGGCCAGTACGTCATTGCGCAGGCTAACGTGAATATCGACAAGTCTGGAAAATTGCTGGACAGTCTTGTTTCATGTCGTCATCAAAACGAGTTTACCATGACCCTGCCGGATCAGGTGCAATACGTTGACGTTTCGCCGCGCCAGATCGTGTCTGTGGCCGCATCATTGATCCCCTTCCTGGAGCATGACGATGCAAACCGCGCCTTGATGGGTTCCAACATGCAGCGCCAGGCCGTACCGACTTTGCTGGCAGAAAAACCGCTGGTGGGTACGGGCATGGAGCGCGTGGTCGCCATCGACTCGGGTGTCACCGTAGTGGCAAGACGCGGTGGTACTGTGGATTCGGTTGACGCGGGGCGTATTGTGGTACGTGTTAACGATGATGAAACGGCGCCGGAAGAACCGGGTGTAGATATTTACAACCTGACGAAATACACCCGTTCCAATCAGAATACCTGTATTAACCAGAAGCCGTTGGTGAAGCCGGGCGACCAGGTGGCGCGTGGCGATGTGCTGGCGGATGGTCCAAGTACCGATATGGGTGAGCTGGCGCTGGGGCAGAATATGCTGGTGGCATTCATGCCCTGGAATGGTTACAACTTTGAGGACTCCATTCTTATTTCCGAGCGCGTGGTGCAGGAAGATCGTTATACCACAATCCATATAGAAGAACTCACTTGCATGGCGCGGGATACCAAACTGGGTTCGGAAGAAGTAACCAGTGATATTCCCAACGTCGGCGAAAGCGCGCTCTCCAAACTGGATGAGGCGGGTATTGTTTACGTCGGTGCGGAAGTGAAACCCGGTGATATCCTGGTAGGTAAGGTGACGCCAAAGGGTGAAACCCAGTTAACCCCGGAAGAAAAACTGTTGCGGGCGATATTCGGTGAAAAGGCATCAGACGTAAAAGATACGTCGTTGCGAGTGCCGTCGGGAATGGACGGTACGGTTATTGATGTTCGAGTATTTACCCGTGATGGCGTAGAGAAGGATTCTCGTGCTTTACAGATTCAGGAATCCGAGCTGGCGCGCGTCGAGAAAGATTTGCACGATCAGTATCGCATTATCGAAGATGACGCCTACGCCCGTGCCGCCAGGATTCTCGTCGATAAAGTGGCCGAAGGTGGTCCGAACAACCTGAAAGCAGGATCCAAGGTCACTGCCGAGTATCTGGCCGAAGTGCCTCGTGAAAATCTATTTGAAATTCGCCTGCGTGATGAAGAGGCAAACAGTCAGTTGGAGATGCTGGTTGACCAGTTAAAGCAGCAACGCGCCAAACTGGATGCGCATTTTGAAGACCAGAAGGGCAAACTTACTTCCGGTGATGAGCTCGCTCCCGGTGTGTTAAAGATGGTGAAAGTCTATCTCGCTGTAAAACGCCGTATACAACCGGGTGACAAGATGGCAGGTCGGCATGGAAATAAAGGTGTTATTTCCATGATTGTTCCGGTAGAGGACATGCCGCATACCGCAGGTGGTGAGCCGGTAGATATCGTGCTGAATCCTCTGGGTGTGCCGTCTCGTATGAATGTCGGCCAGGTTCTGGAAACGCATCTGGGCTGGGCGGCAAAAGGTCTGGGTAAGAAGATCAACCAGATGCTCGAAGCCCAAAGGAACATCGCTGAATTGCGCGCTTTCCTCGATGATATTTATAACAAAGGCGAGGGCGTTACTGTCGATCTGAAATCACTAAGCGATGAGGAAGTGCTGGAAATGGCGCGTAATCTCACCAAGGGTGTTCCTATGGCCACGCCGGTTTTCGATGGTGTAACCGAAGAAGAAATTCGTCGCATGTTGTCATTGGCAGATTTGCCAGACTCTGGCCAAACCATATTGTTCGATGGAAGAACCGGTGAATCCTTCGAGCGCCCGGTGACGGTGGGTTACATGTATATGTTGAAACTTAACCACCTGGTTGATGACAAGATGCATGCGCGTTCCACGGGTCCCTACAGCCTGGTAACCCAGCAGCCATTAGGTGGTAAAGCCCAATTTGGTGGCCAGCGTTTCGGGGAAATGGAGGTATGGGCACTGGAAGCTTATGGTGCTGCATACACGCTGCAGGAAATGTTAACGGTCAAATCCGACGATGTGAATGGTCGTACCAAGATGTACAAAAACATTGTGGATGGTGATCACAAGATGGACGCGGGTATGCCCGAATCCTTTAACGTTCTGGTCAAGGAAATACGTTCACTGGGTATTGATATAGAACTTGAGCAAGAGTAATTGCAGTTAAATAACAGGTTCAGGCTAGGTAACTCGATTACATCCCGCAATGCGCGGCAGGAGATACAATGAAAGATCTACTTAAGATACTGAAAAGCCAAGGTCAATCTGAAGATTTTGATGCCATTCGTATAGGGTTGGCGTCACCCGAAAAGATTCGTTCATGGTCCTATGGCGAGGTGAAAAAACCCGAGACCATTAACTATCGTACTTTCAAGCCAGAGCGCGATGGATTGTTTTGCGCGAAAATCTTTGGCCCCATCAAGGACTACGAGTGTCTGTGTGGCAAGTACAAACGACTGAAGCATCGCGGTGTTATTTGTGAAAAATGCGGTGTCGAAGTGACGTTGGCAAAGGTGCGTCGGGAACGCATGGGGCATATTGAGCTGGCCAGCCCTGTGGCGCATATCTGGTTTCTGAAATCGCTGCCGTCTCGAATCGGCCTATTGCTTGATGTGACCCTGCGCGATATCGAGCGTGTGTTGTATTTCGAAGCCTTTGTGGTTATTGATCCGGGCATGACTCAGCTGGAGCGCGGCCAGTTGCTGACTGATGAACAATATCTTGATGCCATCGAAGAGTATGGTGACGAGTTTGATGCGCGCATGGGTGCCGAAGCCGTGTACCAGTTGTTGCGCAGCATTGATCTACAAAAAGAAATGACCGAGTTGCGTGAGGAGATCGAGGCCACCAAGTCCGAAACCAAATACAAGAAACTCACCAAGCGTTTGAAGCTGGTCGAAGCCTTTATTGAATCCGGTAACCGTCCGGAATGGATGGTAATGACCGTGCTACCGGTGTTACCGCCGGAATTGCGTCCCCTGGTGCCACTCGATGGTGGCCGGTTTGCAACTTCGGATCTAAACGACCTGTATCGCCGCACCATTAACCGTAATAACCGCCTGCGTCGACTGTTGGACCTTAATGCTCCGGATATCATTGTGCGCAATGAAAAACGCATGTTGCAGGAGTCCGTAGACGCATTGCTAGATAACGGTCGCCGTGGTCGCGCAATTACCGGTTCCAATAAGCGGCCGCTGAAGTCCCTGGCTGACATGATTAAAGGTAAGCAGGGTCGTTTTCGACAGAACCTGCTGGGTAAACGCGTTGACTACTCAGGCCGTTCCGTAATCGTGGTGGGTCCCACGCTTAAATTGCATCAGTGCGGTTTGCCCAAGAAAATGGCGCTGGAGCTATTCAAGCCATTCATTTTCAGCAAGCTGGAGTTGCGTGGTCTGGCGACCACTATCAAGGCTGCCAAGAAGATGGTGGAGCGCGAAGGTCCGGAAGTATGGGATATTCTTGAAGAAGTTATTCGTGAACATCCTATCATGCTAAACCGCGCGCCAACTCTGCATCGTCTGGGTATTCAGGCATTTGAGCCGGTATTGATTGAAGGTAAGGCGATTCAGTTGCACCCGCTGGTTTGTACTGCGTTTAACGCCGACTTTGACGGGGACCAGATGGCGGTGCATGTACCGCTGTCCATCGAAGCACAAATGGAAACCCGCGCGTTAATGATGTCCAGTAACAACATTTTGTCTCCTGCTAATGGCGAGCCAATTATCGTACCATCGCAGGACGTCGTGCTGGGTTTGTACTACATGAGCCGTGATGCAGTAAACGCACCCGGCGAAGGCATGGTGTTTGCGGACATTGCGGAAGCCCAGCGTGCTTATCAGAATGGTGTTGCGAAATTGCATGCCAAGGTCAAAGTGCGAGTGCGTGATGTGAAAACCAATGAAGAGGGTGAACGTGTTGCGATTACCCGTTTGATTGATACGACAGTGGGTCGCGCATTGATTATGGGTATATTACCCAGGCAGTTATCTGTGGATACCGTTAATCAGCCGATGACCAAAAAAGCGATATCCAATGTTATTAATATTTGTTATCGCCAGGTTGGTTTGAAAGAAACCGTGATTTTTGCTGACCAGTTGATGTATATGGGCTTCCATTATTCAACGAAAGCGGCGGTATCATTTGGTATTAACGACATGGTGGTGCCTGACGACAAGCATACCATTATTGATAAAGCCGAAGCCCAGGTGAAGGAAATCGAAGACCAGTATAACTCCGGTCTGGTCACTAATGGTGAACGTTACAACAAGGTAGTGGATATCTGGTCCAACACCAACGACCAGGTTGCCAAGGCGATGATGGATGGTCTGGGTACTGATGACGTGGTCGATGCCGAAGGTAATACTGTTAAACAGAAATCCTTTAACTCTATCTTTATGATGGCCGATTCGGGTGCGCGGGGTAGTGCCGCCCAGATCCGGCAGCTCGCTGGAATGCGGGGTCTGATGGCGAAGCCCGATGGCTCTATTATCGAAACGCCGATTACGGCAAATTTCCGTGAAGGTCTCGACGTATTGCAGTACTTCATCTCAACTCATGGTGCGCGTAAAGGTTTGGCGGATACTGCACTGAAAACCGCAAACTCGGGTTATCTTACGCGTCGTCTGGTTGATGTTGCACAGGATCTTGTTATTGTTGAACCTGATTGCGGCACCGAGCGCGGGCTGTTTAAACAGCCTCTGGTTGAAGGCGGAGACGTAGTAGAGACGTTAAGCGAACGTGTGTTGGGTCGGGTTGTCGCCAGGGACGTACTGGTGCCGGGTAGCGAAGAAGTGCTGGCACCGCGAGGTACTTTGCTGGACGAAAAGCTGGTTGCCCTGCTGGAAGAAAAAGGCGTTGATCAGGTTATTGCTCGTTCTCCAATCACCTGTGAGACGCGCTATGGTGTGTGTTCTGCCTGTTACGGTCGTGATCTGGCGCGAGGTCATCAGGTCAATATCGGTGAAGCAGTAGGTGTTATTGCTGCACAAAGTATCGGTGAGCCGGGTACCCAGTTGACCATGCGTACCTTCCACATCGGTGGTGCGGCATCTCGTGCAGCGGCGGCGAACAATATTCAGGTAAAAACCAAAGGCTCAGTCCGTTTGCACAACATCAAGACGGTGCAACGGAAAAATGGCAACCTGGTTGCGGTATCCCGCTCCGGAGAGATTACGGTGCTTGATGCCCATAACCGCGAACGTGAACGTTACAAATTGCCCTACGGTGCTGAAATCTCTGTGCATGACGAAGCTGAGGTTACTCCGGGACAAATCGTTGCTAACTGGGATCCACATACTCACCCGGTTATTACAGAAGTGAAAGGAACCATTAAGTTCAACGACTTCATTGAAGGTGTAACGGTACAACGTGAAACGGATGAGGTAACCGGTTTGTCCAGTCTGGTTATTACCGACCCCAAACAACGTGGAAGCGCCGCCAAGGATCTGCGTCCCATGGTGAAACTGGTAGATGATGGGGGCGAGGATTTATGTATCGCCGGCAGTGAAGTGCCTGCCCATTATGTACTGCCCGCCGCGGCAATCGTGGTCATGGAAGATGGCGCCAAAGCCGAAGTGGGTGACGTAATTGCGCGGATTCCGCAGGAATCCTCCAAGACGCGTGATATTACCGGTGGTTTGCCAAGAGTTGCGGAATTGTTCGAGGCGCGTAAACCAAAGGAATCAGCTATCCTGGCAGAAATTTCCGGAATCATTGGTTTTGGCAAGGAAACCAAAGGTAAACGTCGCCTGGTTATTACGCCAAATGAGGGCGATCCCTATGAAGAACTAATTCCGAAGTGGCGCCATATCACCGCATTTGAGGGCGAGCATGTAGAAAAAGGTGAGGTCATCGCCGATGGTGCGCCAAATCCGCACGATATTTTACGCCTGTTGGGTGTGGAAGAAATGTCGATCTATATCGCCAACGAGGTGCAAGAGGTTTATCGCCTGCAAGGGGTAAAAATCAACGACAAACACATCGAAGTCATCGTGCGTCAGATGTTACGCCGTGTCGAAATCAGTGAACCGGGCGATTCTAAATACCTCAAGGGTGAGCAGGTGGAAAAAGCCCAGGTGTTGGATGCCAACGATGAATTAGTGGCCAGAGGCAAAGAACCCGCGCAATTTGTGCCGCTGTTACTCGGTATTACCAAGGCGTCATTAGCCACCGAATCGTTTATTTCGGCAGCATCTTTCCAGGAAACGACCCGAGTGTTAACCGAGGCGTCCGTCAGCGGCAAAATCGATTACCTGCGCGGTCTGAAAGAAAACGTGATCGTTGGGCGGTTGATTCCTGCCGGAACCGGGCTTGCCTATCATCTCGAACGTCAGCGCAGGCGACACCCCGGAGCTGAGGAAATCACCGAACAACCGGCCATGGAAGAATCGTCCACTTCCAGCGGCAGTGAGGAAGAAATCGTCAGTTCCTGAGTCGGTGCTAACCCGCCGAACACTTGACAGAACCGTCACTTACGCCTAAAATTCGCGCTCCCTGACAGGCGAGTAGTCTCGCCTGTCTTTTATTTTGGTCGGAGATCTGAATGCCTACGATTAATCAATTAGTACGAAAACCGCGTGTAAAACAAGTAGATAAGACGAATGTGCCGGCATTGGATGCATGTCCACAACGTCGCGGCGTATGCACTCGTGTGTATACAACGACACCTAAAAAACCTAATTCAGCATTACGTAAGGTGGCGCGTGTTCGACTGACTAACGGCCAGGAAGTAACCACTTATATCGGTGGTGAAGGCCACAATCTACAGGAGCACTCGGTGGTTCTAATTCGTGGTGGTCGTGTTAAGGATTTGCCAGGTGTGCGCTATCACACCGTACGTGGCAGCCTGGATACCTCGGGTGTATCTGATCGTAAGCAAGGGCGTTCAAAATACGGCGCCAAACGACCCAAATCGTAACGCGGGTTCGCATAACTCACTATTTATTAACAGAATTTAACAAGAAATCAGGTATCGATAATGGCAAGAAGACGCGTAGCAGCAAAACGGATTATTTTACCCGACCCCAAATTTCACGATGGTACGGTTGCCAAGTTCATTAATATTGTCATGTTGAACGGTAAGAAGTCGGTTGCTGAACAAATTGTTTATAACGCCCTGGATCAGGTAGTGGGTAAATTGAAAGGTGAACCCGTTGAAATGCTTAACAAGGCGCTGGATAACGTGCGTCCCATGGTGGAAGTAAAGTCCCGTCGCGTAGGGGGTGCTACTTATCAGGTGCCAGTGGAAGTGCGTGCCGATCGCCGTACAACCTTGGCGATGCGTTGGATTGTTGATGCAGCGCGCAAACGTGGTGAAAAATCCATGGATCGTCGCCTCGCGGGTGAATTGCTTGATGCTGCAGATAACAAAGGTTCTGCAGTGAAAAAACGTGAAGATGTACATCGCATGGCGGAAGCCAACAAGGCTTTTGCTCATTATCGTTGGTAATTAACTGAATAGAATTATTTGGATCAGGTGAGATTGGAACAGTGGCTCGTAAAACCCCCATAGAGCGTTATCGTAACATCGGTATCATGGCGCATATCGATGCGGGGAAAACTACGACCACTGAACGTATCCTTTTCTACACCGGCATTTCCCACAAAATCGGCGAAGTACATGATGGTGCGGCCACCATGGACTGGATGGAGCAGGAACAGGAGCGCGGTATTACTATTACGTCCGCTGCGACGACTTGCTTCTGGAAGGGCATGGATCAGCAGTATCCCGAGCATCGCATCAACATTATTGATACCCCCGGGCACGTTGATTTCACCATTGAAGTTGAACGTTCACTCCGCGTACTTGATGGCGCGTGTGCCGTTTTTTGCGCAGTAGGTGGTGTGGAGCCCCAGTCTGAGACAGTCTGGCGCCAGGCAAACAAGTATCACGTGCCGCGTATGGCTTTCGTTAACAAAATGGATCGCGCCGGTGCCGATTTTCTGCGTGTCGTGGATCAGATCAAGAAGCGATTGGGCGCCAATCCCGTTCCCATTCAATTAGCCATTGGTGCCGAAGAAAACTTCAAAGGCGTAGTGGACTTGATTCGCATGAAAGCCATCATGTGGAACGAAGATGATATGGGGGCAACATACCGACTGGAGGATATTCCAGCGCAGATGCAGACGCAATGCGCGGAATGGCGCGAGAAGATGGTCGAAGCGGCGGCTGAAGCCAATGAAGAATTGATGGAAAAGTACCTGGAAGCAGGTGAATTATCCGAAGCGGAAATCAAAAAAGGTATTCGTATTCGCACGCTGGCCAATGAGATTGTGCCAACCTTGTGTGGTTCAGCGTTTAAAAACAAGGGCGTACAAGCCATGTTGGATGCGATCATCGACTATATGCCCGGTCCGACAGACGTCCTGGCCATCAAAGGGCACCTGGATGACAAAGACGAAACGGAAGCAGAGCGCCATTCGTCTGATGATGAACCGTTTGCCGCGTTAGCTTTTAAAATTGCTACCGACCCGTTCGTTGGTACCTTGACGTTTTTCCGGGTTTATTCGGGTGTATTGAATTCCGGGGATTCGCTCTACAACCCGGTGAAAGGCAAAAAAGAACGCATCGGCCGTATCCTGCAAATGCACGCGAACAGTCGCGAAGAAATCAAAGAAGTGCGAGCCGGTGATATTGCGGCTGCCGTGGGTTTGAAGGATGTTACCACTGGTGACACGCTGTGTGACGTGAATAATGTGATCACGCTGGAGCGGATGGAATTTCCGGAGCCGGTTATCTCGGTGGCTATCGAGCCCAAGACCAAAGTGGATCAGGAAAAAATGGGTATTGCGCTTTCCAAACTGGCGCAGGAAGACCCGTCATTCCGTGTGCACACTGACCAGGAATCCGGTCAGACCATAATATCTGGTATGGGTGAGCTGCATCTGGAAATAATTGTGGATCGCATGCTGCGTGAATTTAAGGTAGAAGCCAACGTGGGCGCGCCACAAGTGGCCTATCGCGAAGCAATCACTAAAACGGTTCAGTCGGAAGGCAAATATGTGAAGCAAACCGGTGGCCGCGGTAAGTATGGTCACGTGTGGTTGCGTATTGAGCCTGCAGAGCCGGGTAGCGGGTTTGAATTTATTAATGAAATCGTCGGCGGGGCAGTTCCCAGAGAATATATTGGGGCGGTCGAAGCGGGTGTTAAAGACCAGATGCAAAACGGTGTATTGGCCGGCTATCCCATAGAGGACGCGAAAGTGGCGCTCTATGACGGTTCGTATCATGATGTCGATTCTGACGAGATTTCGTTCAGGATGGCGGGCTCCATGGCATTCAAGAAAGGTGCTCTGACTGCCGGTGCTGTACTTTTAGAACCGATCATGACTGTTGATGTTGTGACCCCGGAAGATTACATGGGTGATGTGATGGGTGATTTAAATCGCCGTCGTGGCATTGTTCAGGGTATGGAAGACGGCATTAATGGTAAAAATATCAAAGCAGAAGTGCCGTTAGCTGAAATGTTTGGTTATGCCACAGACCTGCGTTCCATGAGTCAAGGTCGTGCAACGTACTCCATGGAATTCAAGAAATATGCGCAGGCGCCCACCAGCGTCGCGGATGCAGTAATTAAAAAGGCTTCATAAATTTAATCGTTGAATGACTAGATAGAACAGAAAGGGGTATTCATCGTGTCCAAAGAAAAATTCGAACGAACGAAACCGCATGTGAATGTAGGAACGATCGGTCACGTCGACCATGGCAAGACCACGTTGACAGCGGCGATCACCA
>Ga0209536_100008110_pt1 | contig 15815 bp, 15 predicted proteins | sample DeeMarSeWOR28_12_FD_187461 | JGI IMG/M metagenome (GOLD analysis project Ga0209536, IMG submission 187461) | Marine sediment microbial communities from White Oak River estuary, North Carolina - WOR-2-8_12 (SPAdes) (version 2) | ecosystem: Environmental > Aquatic > Marine > Intertidal zone >...
GCCACCACTTTGATACGCGAGGGCAATCGGCGCCGGATTTGTGGATTACCTCCTCTCTACACCATGCTAAAAATACTAGGGCGAGAGGTTGAGGGAACACTTCTGCGCTACGACTATACAAGGGTCGACAACGAGGGTTCCTTTGTCACCTTTGCCAGCATGGCCTTTTTTAAGAACTGACGGTGAGATCTTAATGGGAGGATAGTTCTTTGCTCATAGAGAGGGCCAGTTTCTCATAGAGCGTGAATGTGTCGTGGCCACCATAGCCTTGCGAGGCGAGAATAAAGGGATGGTGGCAGTCTGTGGGCTTCTCATGAGTTGAAACCACAATGGTGGGAATATGTTTGACCTGATATAAGGACTCAAGGAGGGAACGGAAGTGACTTCGGATGATTATCAGGTCAGGCCTAGGGGTGCCCAGCCTCACATAGTAAGAAAAAACCTCCTCCTTTCGAAAAAGAATTAGGTTTACCGGGAGATCTGCTTTTTCACATGACCTTTCCACTTTTTTGATATCCAGGCCGCAGTGTAAAATGAAAATGTTCAATTTCTCGGGCAAATTTGACTGTGTAAGTCTCGCGCCAGGTCTCACAAGCAAAATTCCTTAAATAGGTGTCCTTTTTCATGGGAGATAGCGTTAACCCAGAGGAGCATAATCGCGATTCAGCTATCTGTCAATAGGCACTGTTCCCAGGACTTTTCATCAGTTCGCCAACCCCACATTAACCACAAAGAACACAAAGAATGTCATTTGATGCTGGTATCCTGCTTTGTGACCTTTGTGTACTTTGTGGTAAAAGATACTCGCACGAGTTAGAACGGTATAAGTCCCCCGTACCTGCAAAAGGGCAATACGAGTTCGAGATGGCCTCTTTTTCAATTATTTACCATAAAGGATATCTCACTCCCTACTACACTTCTGCAGTGGAATGTCCAGAGAGATTAAAAGCCGCTTATTCCAGGGTGAGAAATCGTTTTCCTGTAATCCGGCCGGAACCTGCAGAGCTCGAAGACATCTATAGAGTACACTCTCGAGCTATGGTGGAGCAGGTAAGGCAGGAGGGCCGAGATACCTACGATACAGCACTTCTTGCGGCTGGCGGAGCTATCACTGCCTCAGAGCAGGCGCTTGGCGGGATGCCATGCCTAGCACTCATCCGGCCGCCTGGTCATCACGCTGGCCCTAATCGCTACTGGGGCTATTGTTTTTTTAATAACATCGCGGTAGCTATCTCTAAACTGCTGGTGAAAAAATCAGTTGCACGTGTGTTCGTTTTAGACCTGGACTTACATTATGGTGACGGAACCGAGAAAATTTTCAAGGACAATGAGGCAGTTGCTGTGGTCAATATTCGTCATAAGACGAGGCAGGCCTATCTTGATTCCCTGGAGCAGCAGCTGGAAAACTGCGGTGAGGTTGACCTAATCGCCATATCTGCAGGGTTTGACACCTATGTTCGTGATTGGGGAGGCGTTTTGGAAACTGAAGATTATCGGGCGATTGGTGCGGTTATAAGGAGAACGGCACAGCGTTTGTGCCAAGGGAGATTTTTCGCTGTCCTCGAAGGGGGCTACTACCTACCTGACTTGGGCCTTAATGTTCTGGCTCTTTGTGAAGGGATGGCCGGAGAATAAAGCGACTCCTCTGGGAGCCTTTCTCTTCGGAGATGATTATAGACACTGAAAGAAATGAACTGCCGGTCTTTTTCTGAGAGTATGATGAAACGAACAGCAACTCCCTGAGGTGGATTTTCGTTTTCAGCGCACTCAACATGAGTTCTTACCACCTCCGCTGTGATTTCCAGCTGAGCTCTTATCGAGGGATTTACGGTGAGACGGACGATCTCATGCAATGAGGGTTGGTACGGACAGCATATCAATGCCCCGCTAGCACTGATATTGACTGTCCTGCCTTGCCAAACTTCGACCTCGGTAGTTATAGTAACGGGCCATTCTATTTCTGCCCTGAGTTCCAAGCGTTTTTTCTTCTCCTGCCTGTCATAGTACTCATCTCTTGCTAGGAGAAGTAAAACGAAGGCAATGAATCCGCCTATTAAAATCCACCCTAAAGTCATATTTCTTCCTCGAAGGATTCAGATGTAGTCTGAAGTCTGATATGACCCTGGCTAAATACTTCAAACCCTTGCACATAGGTGCATTATCCATACCACCGAAGCAACCTACATGCGAGGTTTTTACGCTCAGTCTCAGGTTTCAGGTGTGAGAATGCAATGAGCATAGAACAATGGGCGTGGGGCAGAGGGTAATACAGCTGGCAGCGGGCAGCCTTTTCAGAGCTACAGAACCTCGGATCCACGGAACCTCAGAGCCACGGAGCCACAGAGCCATAGAGCCTCAGAGCCGCAGAGGACAGACGACAGATGACAGATGACAGAAGTTCAAGGTTCCAAGTTCCAAGTTCCAAGTTTAAAGCTAGAACGAGGTATAGGTTGAGCTTTTCCGTATAACGCATAACCAATAACGTATAACGTCATATACTGTTTACCTTTTACTGCTCACCGCTTACCGTTCTCTGATGCAGGCTTCTCCAAAAGCCTAAGACCGTTTTCCAGGTTCCTTTGCGCTTCAGTGAAAGTGGGGTCGATCCTCACCGCTTGCAAAAAATAGACAACAGCCTCCTCCAGTTTTCCCTGCTCGGCAAGTGTTACTCCTATGTTGTTATGAGACTGTGCGTCTCGGGGGTTTATTCGCAGTGCTTCTTTATAATGACGAATTGCCTCCTCGTACTTCCCCTGCCGATCCAGGACCACTCCTAGGTTGCGCTGCGTTTTTCCTTGACTGGCATCGATTCGCAAGGACTCTTTGTAATGTGCAACTGCCTCGGCCAAGTTTCCTTGTAGGGCCAAGCTATTTCCAAGGTTATTGTGAGCTTCAGCATAATCGGGCTTTATGCGCAGAGCCTCCTTATAGTTAGCGAGTGCACCAGCCAAGTTTCCTCGCCGGGCCAGAGCATTTCCCAAGGTATAGTGGGCTACATAGTTGTTGGTGGTCACATCGATAGTGTGTTCAAAAAGGTAAATGCTGTTTCGCCAGAGTCTCGCTTGCTGCCAAGTACAAAGAGCCAACACAATCAAGAGCAAAGGTACCGATACTGCCAATAGAGTCCGTCTGCGGAGACTTTCTTTTCCCCAATCAGCAAGTCCCCAGGCAATCGCAAGATAGATCCCTATGAGAGGAACATAGGTGTAGCGATCTGCCATGGCCTGTTCGCCAACCTGCACCAGGCCAATGACCGGCACCAGAGTCCCCAGATACCATAGCCAACCAACAATAACGTACTTATAGCGGGAGGCTAGCCTAACAGCTCCTGCAGATAAAATTAACAGAAAGAGGCCAGCCAGTACTACTAGCCAAATCGGCAGGTTGTCTTGCGGATGGGGGTAGAATACCGCCAGGTTTCGAGGCCAGAACATCTTTTCTAGGTAGGCCACATAAGATATGAGAGCATTTGCTATTCTCCACTTCAATGGCACTATTTCCAGTCCTGACATGGCCCCGGCTCTCCCTTGAGCCCAAAGGGCGATAGCACTGAAGATTCCTGACAGCACAAACATTGGCAGCTTTTCCACAATCAATTCGGAAACCGGCACCCTCTCGGTGCTTGGCTCAGCTGTTGTGTTATCCGCAGAACCGCAATCTCGCCCTACCTGGAAACGGCCTAAGGGCCAATAGTCCAAAAGCATCAGAACAAATGGGAGAGTCACCAGCATGGGTTTGGCTGCAAGGCCCAAAACAAAAAAAACAAGGACCAGCATGTAAGTTCCTCTCCTTGGACGCTTAGCGTAACCGATGTAAGCCACCATAGTTAGAAGCCAGAAAAAAGTGCTCAGTACATCTTTGCGCTCAGCTACCCAGGCTACCGATTCCACGTGGAGTGGATGGATTGCAAATAGCCCGGCAACAAGCGCGCTTGGCCAGACACTTGAGGTGGCCCACCTCAACGCCAAAAAAAGTAAGATACTGTTTATTATGTGTAGAAAGACGCTGGTTAGATGGTGTCCCTGGGGATTCAGACCAAACAGTTCGTAGTCCATCATGTGGGAGAGCCAGGTGAGTGGGTGCCAATTTCCGGAGCGAGTCGTAGTGAAGGCCCAACCGATACTTTTGCTCGTCAATCCTAATTGCACCTGAGGGTTGTCGGTTATGTAGACATTATCGTCATAGTCGATAAACTCGTGCCCCGTCACCTGCCAGTAAACAGCAAGGATAGATAGAGCTAGAGTGAAGCATATAAGAGATTCCCGTCTCATGCGTGTATACCTTATCTCAGGGCTCAAGCTTCAGGTTCCAGGTGTGATTTCCCTACCAGGTTTCAGGTTTCAGGAAGAAAGAAACAGAAACGGTAAACTTCAAACCTGAATAGGTGTCCCTGAACGCTGAAATCTGTTGGAGCGAAGCGGAAATCCCGTCTGAAGCGAAGCGGCAGCCGGGAACACTGAAACCTTTGTAAGCTTAAATCACCCAGAGCATACATGGTACCGAGGAGAGAGGTAAACTTATTTTTAGCAGGGTATTTTCCTCTTGCCAGTTTTCGTGTTATTTCTGTAGGCTATAAACGCACCAATGATCTATCCATGCAGGTATAGGGTTTATGCATTATAGAAAAATCCTGTCTCTTGTGCTCTTCACAGCACTCGCCAGTCAAGGTTGCGCTTCCACCTATAAAGAGCGTATCACCTCTGAACCGCCCGGTGCAGAGATCTATTGGGGCTATTCTCAGTCACATTTTGTGGACACCGACTACGTCACTCCTTTTGAAAGATCTATATCTGGGAAAGCCTGGGAGGAACGTTGTTATCAAGTTAAAAAGAAGGGGTATAACGACTCGGAAGTTCTTTGCAGATCGAGTGAGACTGGCGACCGTCTGATACATTTTGATCTCACAGCTAAACCTGTGGAAGAGGCTAAGCCTGAGGTTTCTCTAGAGGAGAATGAAAGGGAAACCTTGGATAGTAAACAGCAGTACACCCAGGCTGCCCAAGCCAGCAGTATCCTCCTTGCAGAGACAGTCAAAGAGAAAATACCAGCTGAACAGGGACCTGCAGTCCAATACATTGAAAAGTATTTAGAAGATAATGGTTACAAATGTTATGTGGAGATTTTTCGATCACGAAAACATCACGGCAAGTTCGCAATCGTGATCAACAGACGTTCATCGGAAGTGAAGTTCAATAAAGACAAATTTACCGCAGCTGCAATAATTGCCACGGCTATTTTAGCTGAACATGTAAAGTGGACTCCTTCAGACCTATTTTTCAACTATTATGCAATATTTGAAATAAAAAACAAGAGCGTCGGCTGGGCGATATTATCTGTGGATGACTGTGTAGCAGCACGAAAGGTATATATGACTGCAAATAATATTGAAACATTTACCACCTTTTGGAAATCAAAAATACATTACATTTCCGATACCGACCCGGAACCGATACTCTAGTGATGGAGTGCTGGAGTTTTGGACTAATGGAGTAGAGAAATCCAAATCCAAAAGGCAACGACTAGCTTTTTAGAGTTCCCCGCCCCCACTTCAATTTAGCCGATCTCGCAGCTCCCTCGCCCTCCCCTGCTCTTCCCGGCACGCTAGCCCACGAAAAATTTTTGCGGAAGCCTGATTTTAGAAGGGTGGTAACCCCCCCTTCGGCCGAGCCGATGCCGGAATGACCCCCAATAATCGCGCACCAAATTTCTAGTCCATTTTGTCTGTCATGCTGGGCTTGCTGGACAGGAGGGTCTTGGCGTTTTCCTTTTGGCACCGGGTTTGCATTGGTGAATCCGTGGGGTGAGAATGGCAGCTCACCCCTTTCTACATCTTTCTTTTCTGCCCCCATCGGCATAGGGTTGATGGGGGTAACTTTTTCCTATCGCTTTGACTTGAACACCCACAGTATTTTGTGCCAGAGAGAAACCTAGCTCAGTGAATTACATACTTAATCCACACTTCTCCACTTTAGAATCAGCTACGATATTTTGGTTTAAGCTAAGAAAATGCGGAGTCCTTGCCTCCGTTATCTTTTTCTCAAGATCTTGCGTTGAGCTTTTTTGGGGATGAAGTGTAAATAGGGATGTAATCTTAGGTCTTCGTTAAGGGAACTTGCCTTGAGCCTGTCGAAGGGGAACAAGCTCGCTTTATGCAAGTTCCTTGCCCCACTGGCGAAGATAAAGAAGCCCTTGCACGGCAATCTCTTCATGTATTGGTGCCCCCGACAGGACTCGAACCTGTGACACCCGGATTAGGAATCCGGAGCTCTATCCGCCTGAGCTACGGGGGCATTTGAGATGGATTGCAGAAAAGGGCTCGTCAAAAATCGCCAAAATTCATACACCAATGAGCAATTGTTTGCAAGAGGTTTCTATTTTGGCGCACAACGTCAATTCCTTTAAATCGTTCAAGTCGTCAATTAGTCGATTAGAGAATTAGGGAATTGTTGAAACCGTAAAAATCGTAGAAATCGCAGAAATCGCAGAAGTCGTAAAAATCGTAAACAGTAAACGGTAAACGGTGATCGGGTCATAGGGTCGTTGGGTCGTAGGGTCGTAGGGTCAAGTCTTAGAAGTCGTAGAAGCCGTAGAAACCGTAGAAGCCGTAGAAGTCGTAAAAATCGTAAACGGTAAACGGTGAAAGGAACAAGTTGTTATCCGTTCTTCGTTACAGGGAGAACTTCAGCCCACAACTTTTCCTAACTTGGAACTTGGAACTCGGAACTTGGAACCTTGAACTGCTGTCATCTGTCCTCTGTCATCTGTCGTCTGTCCTCTGCGGCTCTGAGGTTCTGTGGCTCTGAAAAGGCTGCCTCCTGCCAGCTGCAAGCTGCCAGCTAGTTTGGTTCGCCGTGTCACCCCTTCTCCGTATCGTCTCTTTTTACCCGCTGCCCTCCGACTTCCGACCTCGGACCTCTGTGGCTCTGTGGCTCCGTGGCTTTGAGGTTCTTAGGGTCTGAGAGGGACTGCCATCTGACTTCTTGCCGTCAATGACATGCGGAGATCCGGAGAGGATAATGCAAAAATTTTTTTGACACTAATTGCTTGGACTGTTAATCTCTATCTATCCTATATATATTGTGGAGGTTTTATGAGACTCTCGACACGGGGTAGATACGGTACTCGACTGATGGTTGATCTGGCTCAGCGCCATGCTGGTGGGCCCATACCACTGGCTGAAATCGCCAAGCGTCAGGATCTTTCCGCCAAATATTTGGAGCAACTGATCATCTTGCTAAAAAGGGCCGGTCTTATTCGAAGTGTTAGGGGGAGACGCGGTGGCTATGTCCTGGCAAGAAAGCCTGGCGATATAACCGTAGGTGAGATAGTTGAGACACTCGAAGGCAAACTATCAGTCGTAGACTGTGTTTTGGATCCCGAACTTTGTCATCGTGCTAACCGGTGCCCCACACGGGACATCTGGGTCGGGATAACGGATGCTCTCAAGAAAGAACTTTTCGCCCTCAATCTCAGGGACATACTCGAGAAAACTGCCTCAGTTGATGACTTGCTGCAGGGCATTGATTAAACAGGAGGAAGACATGGGAAAGGTCGTACACACCTCGGAGATCACCATTAAAAGAGAGAAGGGCCCAACCAGAATAGCTAACATCAAAGGCTTTGGTGAGTCGGTTTATTACGGCATCCACGGTGGGATAAAAGATTTTTACAAGGTAGAACCAGAAGAGGAGCACGCCGCCACTTTGGATCACATTGTCGGCGCTGTGGGTGGCTGAATGATGGGAACACTGGCCGTGGTACTGGCCGGAAAGAAAATCAGAACGTTCGAACATCTATACGAGGCTAAGGTAACGGGTGACATCGAAGAGGTCGACAACGTACTAAAAATTACACGCATCAACGTCCACTACACTCTTAGAGCCCCCGAGGAAAAATGGCAAGATGCCAGGGAAGCTCTCGACAGCTACTTGCCGCTCTGTCCTGGTGCACAGAGCGTGATTGGCTGTATCGATATCAGACACGAACTGACCCTGGAACCGATGCCAGAATGAAGAACCCAAGCCCAAAGGGCGTTGCTGCAGGTAACCTTAGAGGGGTTTACGTTGTCAACTATCTCAGATGGTTTAGGAGTCATGGAGTAGTGGAGTGATGGGGTAATGCTGGGAGAATAGATCAAATCAGACTTGGGTGATGTGATTTGTGGTGGCGGGCTAATTGCTTACCTTGACCAGCGACGGGTATGGAGCTCCGGAGGATTGAGGAATGAGCTTGCCAGTGCCAGCTTTCCCTGACATTATTATTCTGGCGTTAATCTGCGCACCCAGGGCCACCTTGAGAACAGGCGCCTGAATCGTGCCCATGATTTTTGCTGACTCGTAGATCTCAATCCTCTCCGAGCATCTTACTATACCCTCGACAATTCCTGAAACCGCAACTTCCCTTGCGGAGACCTCCCCCCTGACCACCGAGTCTTTGCCCAAGACTATAAGCCCTTGGGAGCACAGATTGCCTTCAACCACGCCCTCTACAAGAAAATCTTCCCTACACTCAAAATTGCCCTTAATAGTTGTGTCGCTGCCAACATAAGAGTGGAGAGTCATAGCCACCAGCCTTTCGCCGCTCAATTAGCCGATTAGAAAATTAGGGAATTGGTCAATTCGTTGAAATCGTAAAAATCGTAGAAGTCGTAAAAATCGTAAACGGTAAACGGTGATCGGGTCATAGGGTCGTTGGGTCGTTGGGTCGTAGGGTCAAGTCTTAGAAGTCGTAGAAGACGTAGAAATCGTAGAAAGCCCAGAAGTCCTAAACGGTCGACGGTAAACGATAAACGGTACCTGATGTTATTCGTTATCCGTTATTCGTTATAGGGAGAACGTCAGCCCACAACTTTTCCTAACTTGGAACTTGGAACTCGGAACTTGGAACCTTGAACTGCTGTCGTCTGTCCTCTGTCATCTGTCGTCTGCCCTCTGCCTTCTGTCCTCTTTCTTTTGACTAGGTTAACCACCTCTTGCGGCGCTTGTAATACTTAACATCTCGGTAAGAGCGCTTTGTACCCACTTCGGTCAAGCCTAAATAGAACCGCTTCACGTCCTCATTGTCCCGCAGTTTTTCCACCGTGTCATCCAAGACAATCCGTCCGTTCTCCATGATGTAGCCGTAGTCAGATATGGTCAGAGCAAGTCGTGCGTTTTGCTCGACCAACAAAATTGTGGTCTTCTGTTCTTCGTTGATTTTCTTGATAATATGAAAGATTTCACCCACTAGAAGGGGGCTGAGTCCCAGGGACGGTTCATCCAGAAGCATAAGCTTTGGTTGGGCCATCAGGGCCCTGCCAATAACCAGCATCTGTTGTTCGCCACCGCTCAAATAGCCGGCAAGAACATTTTGCCGGTCTTTGATCCTGGGGAAATAGGAATAAACCAATTCCTGTAGCCCTTTGATCTTTTTCCTTCCCTTCTGCAGGTGGGCGGCTGCTATCAGGTTTTCCTCTACGGTCAGATCCTCAAACACTCTCCTTCCTTCCATAACCTGGAAAATACCCCGGCGAACAATCTCCTCTGGGTCAAGCCGGTGAATAGGGTCACCTTCAAACTCTATAATCCCATCGGTGACTTCCCCCTCCTCGGTCTTTAGCAACCCGGAAATAGCCTTGAGGGTGGAAGTCTTACCCGCTCCATTTGCACCCAGCAGTGAAACAATCTGTCCCTGGTAAATCTTCAGGGACAACCCTTTCAGTACCAAAATAACGTCGTTGTATATTACTTCGATGTTGTTTACGTTGAGCAAAGCCATACTAGTCCAAGACCCCATTACTCCTGTTCATAAAGTTTTATTTCATAGCTTTATTTCCCCTCGGAACTCCCTGAGAAATGTGTTCACCAGCTCTCGATAATAATCGTCAGCTCGCAAAAAATCTTTCCTGGAAAGTTTTTCTCTCTGGTGTCCAAAGAAAATGAAAGGTCCATCTGGTAAAGGGTAAAGACCGTATATATTGCTTATACTTAGAGAAGATACCTTTGTGGTGAATTCGAAAATCTTTTTTCCCCTATCCCTCTCATAAGAGATCATCCGGCGCGACAGCTTCTCTTGGCGGATCGACAGTGGTTTGTACTGATCTCTTCTATCTTCGGGCAATCCACCCAGAAAGTCTTTAATGGCTTTGCGCACATCATGTGGGAAACTGTCAAGATTCGAGTGCGCTAAGGATCCTCTGTTCTCCAAGAAAAATACTTCCGATAGTCCGTCTCCATGAGGTTGCACTTCGAAAAACTGCCGGCGAATAGTTGCAGAATATGAATTGTTGAGTTCCAAAACTTGCCTGGCCCGTCCGTCACCGTCGACTGCCCTGTAGCCTTTGTATAATGCAATGGTAACCAACTTCTCCAGTGATCTGTCTTGACAATACTGCAGCCGTTCGCTCAGTTCTTCAGAAGTCAGGCGGGGCCTCAGGTAGGTGCAACTAACAACACATATAAGACAAAGAAAACCAATAGAAGAGCGCAAAGGCCTCCGCCAGGCAGACAGCAAGCAGCTGGCAACAAGCAGGAGACAATGGCTGAGACAACTGGCGAAACAAGAGGCAAAATACCGCATAGGTTTTACAGTTTCCTGGACAAGGACATGGAAACACTGTCCTAAACTTCTCCCATTATGCCTCGCGCACGATTGTCTCCCTCGTGGTCTAGTAACTGGCTGTCCGCTGCCTGCTGCAAGCCTGTCGAAGGGCTGTCGGCTCCGCGCTCTTGCCCTTACTCCCTTACCAGCCCAGGAAACGGTCTTCCCTTTCAATGGAGACAGCTTTTACCGGGACCAACTTGTTCTCACTCATTTTAAAGATCCGCAAGGCAGTATTGGGACGATGGTCAGTCGGGGTGAAGGAAACAGGTGCAGTAAGTCCACCGGTGTCAAAATTGTCAAGGGTTTCAAGTGCCGCCTTGAGTCCTGGCCCGTTCAGCTCACCAGCGTTATCGGCACGCTTGAGACCCTCCCACATGACCATCATTGCCGCCCATCCTTGAATGTAGCACTTTGTATAGCTAGCATCAGGAGCGCTCTTTTTTGCTGCCTCCATCGCAGCTTTCATACCGGGGACATCTTCTCCCCAAAAAGCGAAGGGTGCCATGCCGTAGACGCGCTCGTTGCCCGCGTCACCTGCAAGTTTGATAAGATTTTCATCAAATCCCCAGACATTGGAGATGATCTTGGTCCGGAGATTAAGTTTGGCAGCATCCTTAACAACTACAGAGGTGGAAGGAGTTGTGCCACCAATCCAGGCCCAGTCAGGATCGAACTCCTTCATGTGCAACAACTGGCTAGTTGCGTCGATCGCTCTCAGTCCGACGATCTCATCCGGTCCCACTTCAATGCCAAGCTCCTTGGCCATTGCTTTGCCGGCAGGTATGGGAGCCTTGCCATACGGGTGATCAGGGTAGATAAAAACTACCCGGGGAGCCCGGTCCCCCGCATCGGGGAACATCTCATTAAAGGAGTCTTTGATAAACTTCATGGCAAGCCGGATGGCATCCGAGTAGCTGGTTCCAACATAAAAATTGTAAGGGGTCTTGGATGGATCGTTGAGGGCTGAGTCGTAAGAAGCTGAAATATAAACGATCTCGTCATTGTTAACCTGCTGTTTTAACGCATTGGTGTCTCCCGTGCCCCATCCCTGGATGACAAAAACCTTGTCCACGTCCTTGTATTGCTTATAAAGGCTTACGGCTTCCGGAATCTTGTAGGCATAGTCATTGGCAATTAACTGAATCTTGCGGCCATTAATTCCACCATTTTCATTAATGTAACGTTCGGCGTCTTTCGCGGCCTGAGCGTAGTCTTTACCTACTCCCGACGTGGCACCAGTGATGTCGAAGATGCCTCCGATCTTGAGGGGTTCAGCCTCTTTCTTGCCACAGCCCCAAAACACCAGCCCACTGACCAGTAAAACCACGCAGGCCCATTGGAAAATCTTCATCCTTTTCATCATCTTTCTCCCCCTCTGTTTTTCAGTTATCAATAGGCCGGCAGCCACTTTGGCTCCATCCTTATTCCTTTATTTAACTAGGAGGTCCCGTTTGAGTCCCTTGTCACCTCCTCTCCTGACATCGGCAGGCTGTCTAGTTTTGCACACTAGTAAGAAAAGGGCCACAACTTCCAGTAGGCGCGAATAGTATGCCAGCGCGCAGCCAGACCATCCGGTTCAAATATCAGAAATAAAATAATAACCAGGCCAAACACCAGTTCTCTTAAGGTCCCGAAGATAGCAAAAATGTTGGGATAGATATTGCTCAGTATCTCAGTTGGAATACGCAGCAATTCGGGTAGTAATACCATAAAGATGGTCCCGAAGATAGCCCCCAAAACATGGCCCAAACCACCGATAATTACCATGGCCAAATACTGGATGGAAAGCCACATGGTGAAATGTTCGTCACTTACGACCAGATTGTAGTGGGCAAACAGTCCCCCCGCAACCCCCACGTAGAATGAGCTGATTCCAAAGGCGAGAAGTCGGTATTTGAACAGGTTAACTCCCATTATCTCGGCTGAAAGATAGCGGTCGCGAATGGCCACCATGGCCCGACCAGTCTTGGTGCGCAGTAAGTTTTTCAAGAACAGGGTGGAAAGAATGACTATTACAAGGATTAAGTAGTAGTAACGAAGATCAGTATCTAGGGAAAAACCAAAAATGCTCGGTCGGTCTACATTCAGACCACCGCTACCTCCGGTAAGAGAGGTCCAGTTACGCATTGCATACCCGATGATAAACTGAGCAGCCATGGTGGCGATAGCAAGATAGAGCCCCCGGAGCCGCAAAGACGGAATGCCGAAGATCATTCCCACTCCGGCGGTTACCAACCCTGCAGCCGGAAGGGAGAGCCAAAAGGGCCATCCTGCTTTCATAAAAAATATTCCCGAGGTGTAAGCACCAACTCCCATAAAGGCCCCATGCCCCAGGGAGATCTGGCCGGTAAAGCCGGTGAGAAGATTAAGGCCGTGGGCTCCAATGATAAAAATACCGATCATATTGGCCATATGTTGCAGGCTAAAGCCGAAAAAATTACTCAAAGGAGAAGCAACAAAGGGAAAAGCCACGAAGAGAAAAACAAGAAGAGCCCCCAACCAAATTCTAACCCAGAGAGTATGGAAGACCTTCTCGTCATCTTCGTAGCGAGTATGAAACAAACCAGTAGGCATGAGCAATGACTATCCCGGTTGTAGAGTATGGATCGCCTAGAATCCGAAGGATTACCTTTAACCACAAAGAACACAAAGGGCACAAAGGTTATTTGAGATTTTAGATCTCAGATTGTTGATGCAGACAAATCGAAAGTGGAATATCATGCAATCTGCAATCAGAATCAACAACCTTACATTCATGCACTTTGTGTACTTTGTGACCTTTGTGGTTTTCCTGCCGTATTCCTTATGGGTTCCGCATTTTGCCCTCTGAGTTCCACCTTCTATCAAACTCTTTCAATTTCCACCGTGCCAAATAGCCCGTAGGGCTTGATCATCAGAATCACCACCAAGACCACGAAGGGAGCCACCTCCTTCACTCCCCCGCCAAAATACATGTCAAGATAGCCACCCATAAGGTTTTCCAGAATGCCTATGGTCAAGCCACCGATAATTGCTCCCACGATACTGTCGAGACCTCCCAGAATGACTGCGGGGAAAACCTTGAGGCCGAAATCTGCCAGGGTGATATTTATACCATTGATGTTGCCTATCAGTATTCCTCCTACCCCAGAGACAACTGCGGCAATACACCAAGAGATAGCGAAAATTCTTTTGACGCTTATACCCATGGATTGTGAAGCTTGCTGATCGGCAGCGGTAGCGCGCATGGCTATACCAGCCCTGGAGTATTTGAAGAATATCGCGAAAATAGCCATAAAAAGCAGAGCAAACCCTAGGGTCCAGATATAAACCTCTGAAACAACTATGCCCTCGAACTTCAGGGGTTCCTGAGGAAAGATTGGAGGAAACACTCTTATTTGCGTTCCCCAGAAAAGGGTTACGATGCTCTTGAGCACTGTAGCCAGCCCAATGGTCACCATAATGACAGTTATAACGGGTTCTCCTATAAGTGGTCGCAGTGTCAACCGTTCAACCAACAGACCCAATACTACCGAAAAAACCATGGTGAGGAGAAAGGCCCAAACAAAGGGAATTTGGAAGCGTACTATCAGGTCGAGGCAGATGTAGGCGCCAACCAAAACAAATTCACCCTGGGCGAAATTGATAACACTGGTGGCTTTATAAATAAGGACAAAACCAAGGGCCACGAGGGAATACACGCTGCCGATAACCAAACCTGTCACCACAAGCTGTACAAAGTGGAGAACTTCTGGACTCATCCTTACACCCCGACGTTGAGATTAGTTGATTAGAGAATAAGAGAATTAGTTGATTCGTGTAGATCGTAAAAATCGTAAAAACCGTAAAAATTGTAGAAATCGTAGAAGTCGTCAATTCAGCTCACAGCTCATGGCTAAAAGCTCACAGGAGTTCGCGTTCGAGTCGCGGCTGAAAGTTGCTTCCACATCAAGAACTGTCATCTGTCGTCTGTCCTCTGTCATCTGTCGTCTGTCACCTGTCCTCTGTCGTCTGTCCTCTGACTTCTGTGGCACTGTGGCTCTGAGAAGTTTGCCCCATGCTCTATGCTCTGTGCCCTACCTCCCGAAGATCCTCTTCCACAGAGAAACCCTCTCCGTTTCTGCATACTCTTCGGGAGGCTTCAGTGTTCGCACCTGCAATGTGGTATTCAAGGTAGTCGTTTTGCCATCCTGGTAGCGGATGACTGACTCTATGTCTATGCTTTGTTGATTGCTGTAGAGACCGTCAATCTCCTTTCTGTACTTCTCATTAATGAATTTGCGACGTACCTTCTTGGTGCGGGTGAGTTCTTCATCATCCGCATCCAGTTCTTTGTAGAGCAGAAGGAACTTCTGGATTCTAGCACCTTCAGGAAGGCTCCGGTTTACTCGCACCACCTCACGCTCAATCAAGTCGTAAACTTCTCCTTTGGCGGCCAGATCTGTATAGGTGGTGTACCCTATACGACGATCCTCTGCCCATTTTCCCGTGTGCTTGAAGTCTATGCAGATCATCGCCGTAATGTAGGGCTTCTCATGACCGAGCACCACTGCTTCTACAATATACGGGCAGAATTTCAATTTGTTTTCAACGTACATGGGAGAAAACTGTGTGCCGTCTTCCAGCCTCATCAAATCTGAGATACGATCAATGCAAACCAGGTGGTCCTTCTCGTTTATGTAGCCGGCATCACCTGAATGCAGCCAGCCTTCTCGCAAAGTCTTCTTGGTTTCTTCAGCATTCTTGTAATACCCCTGAAATAGAGCCGGGCTCCGGGAGATAATCTCTCCAACTCCTGAGGGATCGGGGTTGTAAATCTGGATATCAGTCTGGGGAATGGGCTTTCCCACAGTGTCAAAATCTATATCGCCGTCGCGATGGATGCAGGAGATACCCGAAATCTCAGTCTGACCGTAAATTTGTTTAAGGTTGACACCTAGGGCATGAAAGAAACGGAAAACATCCGGTCCCAAAGCGGCGCCCCCGGTGGAAGCACTGCGCAGTTTGGCGAAGCCTAACCGATCCTTCAAGGCTCTGAATACCAACAGGTGCATAAGACCGTAGACAAGCCGCCAACCAAAGGGCGCTTTTGCTCGGGCAAACTTGAAGTCTGCCATCCGGTAGCCCACAGGCATGGCCGATCTGTAGAGCCTGCGCTTGAGCCAGCTGGCATCCAGATGCTTGACCATCACTGACCGGGAAAGTTCTTCCCACACTCGCGGAGGTGAAAACATAACGTGCGGACCAATCTCGTA
>Ga0209536_100008111_pt1 | contig 15811 bp, 16 predicted proteins | sample DeeMarSeWOR28_12_FD_187461 | JGI IMG/M metagenome (GOLD analysis project Ga0209536, IMG submission 187461) | Marine sediment microbial communities from White Oak River estuary, North Carolina - WOR-2-8_12 (SPAdes) (version 2) | ecosystem: Environmental > Aquatic > Marine > Intertidal zone >...
GCGACCACATGGCACTAGTGGCGCCAGTAACCTCGTGGAGGATGAAACCCAATCACGATGAGTTTCGCTGTGGGACTGTGATTAGCAGTCTCTGGAGTCTGTTACGGGCATAGCAACACTCGTAGGTTTGTTGTGATTGCCTTAGATTTCCGAAAAGGGTCAGGCCAGGGATGGAACAGCCCTAAGGATAAGTGGTGGAGCCCCAGAGGTAGCTGCTTTGAGAAACATTGCGAGCTAACTCAACGAGAGAAGGACATTCGATACATCAGGGTCTGCTGCACCCTCTATTTCTCTTCCTTCAGAATGGCGTCTATCTTTCCAACACACTCATCATAGGGAAGTCTCCAGCTCTCTGACTCTTCACTGTACATGTCAATCAAATGACAGTATCCCTTGTGTGTATAGTCTACGAGAAACTGTACGAACATCTCATCGGTGTATTCTTTGAGACCTCGGAGGTGTTTCAGGAATGCATTGGTTTCAGTTGATGGTAGATGTACCTGTACGAAGAAGTGGCTTCTGCTCTCCATTGTGATCTGATGGTAGTATGGAAGCTTGTTGAACCAGAGTAGAATCTTCCGAGCATCCTTTGATTTGAAGAAGCACATAACTGTCATACCTGAGTCGATAAAGGGCTTCATGACGAGTTTGTAACCCCTGATGATTCCCGACTCCTCTAGTTTCTTAACTCGATTGTGCACCTGTGGTTGGGATAGCTCTAAGATTTCTCCAAGTTCACGCAGTTTGATGTCTGGATTCTCTACCATATGCCGCAGTATCAGGGTGTCCTTTGCATCGAAGCTGACTGTCTGAGGATACTCTTCCAAATCTAGTTCAATCTCTTTGGTCCTCGACATGATCTTTGGAAGAGATTCTGACCACTTCTCCCAGTTCCAGTCTTCAATCTCCGATAGCTTGGCCTCAAATCGCTGATAGTCCACAACATCAAACAAGTAGTAGTCTTCAACCAGGCCCTTCTTCTTCAGATCGGCAGCCAGGTCAATTATCACACGTGGTGTATTGAGAGGATAGACCGAGTATATCAAGAATCCCTCATACTTTCCATAAGTAGTTGCGTGGAAGTAGAATACAGGGAGTTCATCTAGTATCTTCTTGAGAGTTGATTCTTTTGAGGGGACACTAGTGGCGACCAAGATGTATTCGGCTAGACCAAGTTTCCGTTCGTGTGTTTGTACCTTTGCCTTGCAGAGGATTCCACTCTCTTTCAACTTCGAGATACGATATCTGATGGTCCTTCCCGGCTCATCTAAGTGCTCACTGAGCTCTCTTGTTGAAACCTTCGTCCCATACTCTTCAAGGGCGCGGAGGATTTTTAGGTCTAGGGGGTCAAGCGAAGATTTCAGAGACATTGTGTTTAATCACCATTCTACGCTATTTACGCTGATGAATACACTTATACTTTGGCAAACCTATTTAAAAGTAGTCCTACCATTAGTTGACTGACTTGTTAATTATTGGCAGGTTTACCCCGGTTTCTTTTGCCCAAATATCGGCCTAAGTATTGGCAATGTTTATATGCAAATTGTGCCAGAAATTTAGCAGGTGCTTAAGAATTGGCATTCGCAAAATTACTCAAAAAAATCCGTGCTGAACCTGATCTGGAGGAGCATCTTCGGCTAAAGTCGCAAGTGCGGACTGAAGTTTACAGAACCTCTTTCCATAGGTAAGCACTGGTCATTCATCTCAGAGAAAGAGCCACACCAGTGGAAAGGGTCGTGTGCACTTCACGACCTCTCTTCTCTTTATTCTAAAACTGGCATATGACGCCTCTGAACAGCACATCTGACTTCGACAAAGTATTCGCAGAGTCTGATCAAAATGCTTGCAACCACGATACACGATTTCCGTAGAATAATCATCGAGAGAGTATATGAAAGGAGAGTCAAGAAGCAGAGGATTGAGGAGTACCGGGACATTTCAGTTGAGCTCCGACGATACCTTGCGGCTGAGATTGCGAACAGAGAGTTTGAAATACATAAAGACAGAGCACTGACTGAGAACCATAGAGTAGGTTACATCAGATGATGTCTTTCATCTAGTCCTTCTTTCTCAATAACTAGTACTTGTCACAATGTTTATGAGAGAATCCAGAGCCGAACGAAACACCGGTGCTCAGGTAGCCAAGCCTGGTATGGCGCTGGATTGCTAGTGATAGCTGATCCAGCTGTCAGCAAACATCCAGTGTGCTCTGCACTCGAGAGTTCAAATCTCTCCCTGAGCGCCACTTTTTCTACATCAAAATCAATCATTCTTGATCTCTGCTAGGCGAATGCCTCTCTCTAAGTTCCATAAGTTCACGCCATCTAGAACGTGCTATGTAGTAAGATCCTCCAATACAGACTGCCAATGTCAAAATGAGGAGTAATAGAAAAGGCAGTAGGAGTGGATCAATATCTTGAAAGAGAAGAGTTTGGAGGTGTACCAATGACATGTCCAAGTATTTTTTATCTGTCAACAACCCTTCCCCCTCAGGGCCACTTCTTCTCTTCAGTCTTTCAAATGCAGGCGAGTATTACAGAAAGGACAGTGGACCACATCAGTGTCCACTGGGAGTGCATTCACCGCGTCAAAGATGTTGTCACAGTTTCCACAGCGGAATGTGTCTGTGTTAGAGATTCTCTGAGCGGGGAGGGCATGTTTTCTCATTGATTCGAAGACTCTCTCGTCGTCTGAAACATCTGTGGGAGAGATGGTTCTACCCTGTGCCCAACGATAGGTCGCATAGAGTCCAAAGGCAATCATTGGAATGTAGAAGACCATGTAGTATGGAATCTGGTCCACAGGAGCCATCATTGCAATACCAATAGGAACAATGAGTCCTAGTATGAGAATAAGAATGAAGAACAGCCATCGAGCGGGGGAAGGACCTGAATCCTGTTGATATGGATCATAGTAGTCATGTTCTGTCATAGATTGGACTCTCCACATGACACAAGGACCTGAAACCTACTAATCTCTTGCGTCTGTGATTGAATGTAAAAATAGAAGAAAGAACACGGGCCTTGCGGGCCCGGTTCTGCGAAATTTGACTAATCTTTCTTTCCAGCCTTTGCCTTGGCCATTTGCTTTGGTGTGACCTTCTGGACAATACCAACTGCCACAGTCATTCCCATGTCACGTACGGCAAACCTACCGAGCTGTGGGAATTCCTTGTAGGATTCGATGACCATTGGTTTGAGTGGGACCAACTTGGCAATCATGGACTCGCCTTTCTTGACAAAGTCTGGCTTCTCCTCGATGACCTGTCCGCTTCGCTGGTCGAGTTTCTGGAGGATCTCGTCGAACCTGCAGGCGACCTGAGCAGTGTGGGTGTGGATGACTGGTGTGTAGCCAACTGTGATAGCACTTGGATGCTGGATGACCATCACCTGTCCGGTGTAGTCTTCAGCAACTGTGGGGGGATTGTCAGTTGGACCAGCGACGTCTCCACGACCTAAGTCTTTTCTATCGATACCTCGTATGTTGAAACCGATGTTGTCACCAGGTACTGCCTGGGGCAGTATCTCATGGTGCATCTCGATGGACTTGACCTCACCAGTCTTGTTGGGCGGCATGAATGTGACCTGCATTCCGGTCTTCATGATTCCAGTTTCAACACGACCAACTGGCACTGTACCGACACCCTTGATGGAGTATACATCGTTGATGGGTACTCTCAGTGGCTTGTCGGTTGGTTTTGGTGGAAGTGTGACTGCATCTAGAGCCTCAAGAAGTGATGGACCGTCATACCATGGTGTCAGGTCGGGTGTCCTATCCTTCAGGTTGGCTGCATCGAGTGCTGAGGTTGGAATGAATGGAACGTCATCCTTCTTGTAGCCAATGCTGGCGAGGAACCCGCCTACTTCTTCCTTGACCTCTTTGTACCTGTCTTCACTGTATTTGACACTCTCGTCATCGCACTTGTTGATACAGACGATAAGTGAGGGTACACCAAGAGTCATAGCAAGATAGGCATGCTCTTTAGTTTGTCCTCCGGGACCAACACCAGCCTCGAACTCTCCACGCTTTGCAGATACGACAAGAAGACCAACATCTGCCTGTGAGGCACCAGTGATCATGTTCTTGATAAAGTCCTTGTGACCTGGAGCGTCAATGATAGTGTAATAGTACTTGTCAGTGAGGAACTTGAAGAAAGCGATGTCGATTGTAAGACCTCTCTCACGCTCCTCCTTCAGTCTGTCTAGAGCGAAAGCCCATGCCCATGAAGGCCTACCGAGTTTCTCGGCCTCTTCCTTGTGCTGCTGGAATGTTCGCTCATCTACTGCACCTGTCTCATATAGCAATCTACCCGTCATAGTGCTTTTACCGTGGTCTACGTGCCCTATGACGACGAGATTGAGGTGCTCTTTGTCTTTTTTGCTCAATCTTATTCACCACGTTGTTTTAGTCTGTCCTCTGAGCTGGACAGACTTTTGCTGTGACCTTTGGCTGTGCTTTTAACGCTTTCGACAAGGCCTATAGGTTATGAGGGGTTGGAATGCCCTATAGATTGCCATGTGTCATTCCTCAGAGTGAGTTTCTTCTCGTGATGCTTCTAGATGCAAATATGAGAAGATTCCACCAAGAGCGAATGCCAATATCACAATGGCGACAATAGCTGAAGTAGACTCTGTAAATAACACCATATCTCCAAATTCAGGCCAAAGGAGCCAAACTATTCGAGGAATGAAGGCAAGAAAGAGATAGCAAATTGGTGCGATGATGTGGATAATCTGGTCAGGATTATTGAACGACTCATGAATCTTGGGATTGTCTTTGAGTGTCCAATCGTTCAGGAAGAATGCAATTGAAAAGATGATACCAAAAATCACTAGGTTGAAAATTCCCAAGATAAAGATCCCTTCAGAAGCCATAATGATTGATACAGTAATTGTCAGAAGATAGAGAATGATTGAGAGTATGCGCCTTCTCAAATTCATTCTTCCCTCCATCCAATAATATCTTTGGATTTTGTATATGCGAATATTTCACCAATCTCAAGTGCACTGAAAGGAACGGCGATAGCTAGGTAAATGTAGTTGATTGATATCATGAAAACGCCTAGTTCAGGCGAAAATATCCAAACGATATTTCCAGAGAGTATCATAACCATATAGAAAAAGGGCAAGATGATGTGCCTTTTGTCACTAAGATTGAAGGACCTGTGTATTCCAGGATTCCTTCTGATTGACCAATTAGTCATGAAGAAACCAGCAAGTCCAGCTATTCCAGCAATTCCTGCCCACATCAATCCAGCCAGGAAATGCTCTTGAAGGCCCATAATTATCGATATGATGATGACTGTGAGAAAGAGCAGGACTGGAACTACTCCCTTCTTCATAATATAACCACGGTATCTAAGTGGTTACCTGGTTTCTCAAAGTCTTTTCTGTCGAATCTCATAGGGATCTTCTTTTGTACCAGACAACTGCAACTATGGCAACAATCGTTATTCCAGACACAGTTAGAATCTCTAGTACTGGTATAGGAACAGGAGTTGATACTCCATCAATCGCTTCCAGAATGTAATCCCTGAAGAGTTCAAACTCGGGGTCATATCCATCGTCTGGAACATGTGCAGTAAATACAACCACTAAATCATGCTCCGGAGCAACCATGATTTTCTGGCCATAGCGACCCCATGCAAAATAGATTCCAAGATCTGCTCTCATCCACCAATGCCATCCGTAGTCTAATCCTGGTCCAAATGAGTTCGGTATTTCGATAGGCGTTGTTGCATTTGTTACAAAATCAGATGGTAGTATTTGGGTTCCATTCCAAGTTCCATTGTGCAGATACAGAAGACCTAGCTTTGCCATGTCACGTGTAGTGAGGTAGAGTCCACTGGGTGCATTGCACCATCCACCAGACACTGTCAACCAATCAGCGAAACCGAAGCCGAGAGGGTCGAAAAGAAACTCTTCTGCAAACTCCTCTGTTGTCTGGTTCGCCACCTGCTGGACTATTGCCCCTAACAATATGGAGGCTCCAGCACTATAGGCCCAGTGTTCTCCTGGTGTATAAGACATAGGTCGATCAAGAACATATTGTACCGAATCAGGACTTGCCATCATCTCCATCTGGCTATTACCGGAACCATACTCGTAGGGAACTCCCTGTTCGTACCATTCGAGACCAGCTGTCATGGTGAGTAGATCTTCGATTGTCATGCGATCCTTTCGAGGATCAGGATTTGCGATAACATACTCCGGAAAGAAACTTAGAACAGTTTCATTGACTCCACTTATGAGACCCTGTTGGATGGCAATCCCAATGAGTGTGGATGTGAAGCTCTTGGAAACAGAGTGGAGAAGTTTGAGGTGGCCAGAAGGATAATACTCGTGTGGATACCTCTCATAAACTGCATATCCGTGTCTTATCACAAGTACTGAATGTATGGGATACTCTTCTTCCTCGATGAGGTCCATCATGGCATTCAAGGTGTCGTTGTTCATTCCATGTTCCTCTGGAGTGCTGTATCTCCAGCCATCGGTTGGCCAGTAATCTGGACTATCTTGGGAAAAAACAGATGTGACAGGCTGAACACAGGAAAGAAGCATACTCAGCATCAATACAACAATAACAAATGTTGTGATTCTTGTACGAAATGCGCTCCCACTCATTATACTAACCATTCAGAAAAGGAAATCTATCGGTCTTTAAAGAGCCTGAATCCAGCAATAACTCAGAAAATCTGCGGACAGTTTTACTAGAAGTTCATCCCATGAGGTCTGGGATCGAATCAGGTTTGTCTTTCAGATCCTGTACTTTCTCCAAGGGTATCCATCCTTCCTCTCCCAGAGTTGTTCGAACCCATATCCACCCGCTATCCTCTTCCAACACGATTACTTCCTGACCCTCTTCAACATTCAGTTCTCTGGAATTATAGTCCTTCAGAAACTGATACTTTCCCGAATCAGATGTTGCTTCGAGGTGTGTTTCAGGCACCCACGCATTGACACCATGGTTGTTCTGACACCAGAGCCATCCTTTGTACTGGGTTTCACGCTTCTCGCCCTGAACAATTTCACCTTTCATGGCAACCATTGGAACATGGAACTCGCTCTTGTGATCCTTAGTGACCTTCAGTATTTTCATCTCTTTCACTCACTAAATCAATCACGAAGAACGGTGTGCATCCTCACAAAATGCTTTCGACATAGCTGTTTCCTGTGGAGAATCCGCGGATGGTTTTACTAGAAATCACTGTTCATCTGAGGTGAAGATGTATGCAATGTTGGCACCGGTCTGGACAGCCTGAAGACTTCCTGCTGTACCAAGAATATCACCACACGGATATGCCCAGATGTAGCCATCCATTGGACATTGTACTCTCTCCAAAACATCCCCATAGAGATTGTAGATCTCAGCGAAGACCTCTCCCTTCTTCAAGAAGTCACCGGGTGTTTTCAGGAATCTGATCAGGCCTCCACGATTTGCATGGACTATACCATGCCAGGTGCAGTTTCCAGGAATGACTATGATTCCTTCCTGTGGTTCCTGTTGGCCATCCATCATGTCAAACTCTTTCATGATGTTGAGGATTCCGCGGACACCGACGGAAGTAGAGGGTTCGGAGATCCATCTACCATCGATGAGTTCGATGAGGATGTCGGGGACATCGTTCTTCACAGCTAAGTTTGCCAGTGTGTCAGGTGCATTATCTGGAAGTGGACTGTTCTCAACGACATTTGTAACACCAAATGCCTTCGCCATCCTCTCTAGTTTGTCCTTCACCTTTGGATTACCGATGTTGATCTCAGTGAAGAAGAGTGAGTCTGGTCTCGTGTTACAGTGAATATTGAGGACCATGTCAGCCTTACTCCATGCCTCCTGCCAGAGTGCATATGCAAGCCTCTCTGTTGCGTTGCCGTTGGGTTTGTCAGCAGTCAAAGGACTGGCACTTCCTCCACCACCAAGATCGAGATTGTCAATCCAAGACAGATACTGATGATGCATAAACGCAAGAGGATTCTCCACTGGAATTCCAATGATTGCTCCTCGGAGGTCCTTCGGTTTGATCTCTTCTCGCATTATCTTGATGATTACCTCAGCACCCTGTATCTCAATACCATGCTGAGTAGACACCATGAGAACAGTGGGACCATCCTTGGCACCATTCATGACCATAACTGGAATGTCGATGCTGGTTGTCGTATTCAGTTCTACACCTTTGATAATACCCTTCTGAAGTTCGCCTCTCTTGGCAGAGGCCGTACCGACTGTGAGTTGTTCAGGCAATGTTTCAACCTCTCGAGAAACGAGTCGTTATAGTTGGACATATTCTTTCCGGAGGTTCTTCTAGGTCATCAGTTTCGAACTTCAAGGTAGATGACAAGTAGAACTAGAAAGATCATAATGAACACGAGGTAGAAAGTCTGAATCCAGTACCTAAGTATGGGATCAATTGCTATCGAAAAGGTACTGACTGTATATTCAAAGACAGTGAGAAGTAGAAGGATGAATCCGAAGATTATGACCAAGTTCTTCACAGTTTCTTTTCGATCCATTTTATGCACACGGAGAGTCTTAGAAATCCCCCTTATAGATGGTTTTCATCGGATTTTCTCGTCATCATCTGAGCTATGACCACACCCACCATGGTGAGTAATCCTCCAACAATCTGAAGAGCTGTGACCGTTTCATTGAGCACTATTACTGACATGAGGACTCCCCACACACCAATAAGATTCAGTGTGATTTGGACACGAGAGGCCTCGATATACTTCATGGATTCATAGTAGAGGATGAAGGCAAGGAAAGTGTTCACCACAGCTACCCACAACATGATGGTCCAAGCCAATATACTCATTCTAAACAGTACAGTCACGTCTTCAAGAAATATTGCAGACATCCAGATGAAAGGAACAGCGATTAGTGTGCTGTAGAAGGTCGTCGATACAGCATCTACATGCTTCACAGCTATCTTACCAGCAATGCCATTGACTGCGAAGAAGAATGTCGATGCAATGATGATGATGTCACCAAGTACTCGCAAGAATCCAAATGCAGTATACTCTGGAGAAGTGTTCAGTACTATGAGAGTTGCACCGATGGTTGCGAGAATGAGGCCTGCAGTCTTTTCCACAGTGATAGATTCATTCAGGATAACTGCAGCCAAAACAACAGCAAAGATTGGGGTCATGTTAAGGAGAAGAAGAGCATCGCTGGCAATGGTCATTTCGAGTCCTACGTATTGCATTATTTGAGAGATGAACGGACCACTGAGTCCAGCAATTGCAAGTATTTTCCAGTGTTGTCTGATAGGTCCTACTGTCCTCCTTCTTCTATATTGAAAAGCTGCAACCAATAGGAAAGGACAGGCAATGGTGTATCTAAGTGCTACAAAGACAATTGGCCCTACGTCCTCTGTAAAGACAATCTTGGCAAAGATCAGCGATGACGCCCAAGCAAATGTAGTGGCGACAAGTGCAAGGTATGCCACAGAGAGTTTACTCATCAGTTGGTCCTCGCTGTTATTCTTGGAATTGAACCAACTGATAAGATACACTGAATGGCTACAAAATAGAGTATGAGTGCACGGGAGTCCCGTGCAAACTGTAATAGACTATCTGGCTGAACGAGCCACTCTCTCACGTTCTTCTTTCCTTGCAACTGAAAAGCTGCCAGGATCGTTCTTGTATGCGAGCAGGAGTTCATCAACAAGACACTCCTCGAATGACTTTGCGTTCTTGTGTGCCGAACGAACTGCTCCCACTGAGAGATATCTCAGAGCAAGATCGATTCTCCTCTGTGGAGATACGTCTACTGAACGAGGATAGGCCATTCCACCGTAGGAGATCCTTGTAGTTTCCTCTGCAGGTGCTGCGTTCTCAATGGCAGTGACTAAGACTTGAACAGGATTCAGACCAGTCCGATAATTGATGATATCAAACACACGTCTGAGTGTGCTGATTGCTCGGAGCTTCTTGCCTGCACCGCGCCCAGTTCGTGTCTTCTTGTCTTTTCTTCGACCTGCATTGAGCATCTTGTTCGCAAATCGTTCAACAATGGGAACATGGGATTTATGGAACCTCTTGTGAGCATGACGACCGGATGTGTGAGGAATCAGGACTGGTTTCAGAGAGATGTACCTTGCAAGACCCACATCATTGATCTGCACGTCTGTCGAGTCCCACTTTCCAAACAAGAGAAGTTCAGGTGGTTCATGAGGAGGAGCTTCCTCAACGACTGGTTCAACGGTTTCTTCTTCAGACATGTCTTCCACCTAACGAATTGGTTTCTCTTTCCTTCCGTAGATCAACGATTCTAAGCCTACACCGTTGACTTTGATTACTTTCCATGAAACACCGGGCAGGTCACCGATTGGACCACCCTGCGCACCACCAATCCCCTCGACAACAACAGAATCGTGCTCATCTATGTACTTCAGTCCACCATCCCCAGGTATGAAAGCAGTAATCTGTTTACCATTCTTCGAGAGTTGAATCCTCACAGCCTTTCGGATAGCCGAGTTTGGCTGCTTTGACTCTATACCGACCTTCTCCAGCACTATACCTCTAGCTTGTGGAGCCCCCTCTAGTGGGTCGGTCTTCCTCTTCAGCTTGAGAGTACGCCTTTTGTATGAGGGCTTTTTCCAGCGGAATTTCTTCCTCTTTCGGAGGAGAGGTCGCGCTGCGAACTCGCCCAATGGGGATTTTGAACCTGTCAAGATGATATACCTCTTGGACGCACCATCCATGGTGCGCTCTGATTGGTGGTTATCGGCTCCGGCCTGTTGTAACCTTAAAAGGATTTGGAAAAGAACGCTTCCGGACGCAGTTTAGGCAATGACTACGTTGTTCAGATCGAAGTGTCGACGCACTAGAATTCGTGCTCGAGCGACATTTCTTCCATCTCTACCTATTGCAATGCCGCGGTCTTCAGAATTCACAGTTACTGATGCCACTCTGGTACCGTCCCTGTGCTCAATGATTTTGACCTCTTCTACTCTGGCGGGGGCGAGGGCACTCTTGACAAAAGCCTCTGCTGTGTCTGCAATCTCCACAACATCTACAGGTCTTCCGAAAGCCTCAGATGCAGCCTTAACATTGACTCCACCGCGACCGATGGCCTTGCCCAGCTGCTTGGCTCTGACTACAATGATTATCCTCTCTCCCTCATCATCACGGATCACATCGATTGCTGCAGCACCAGTGATTTGCTCAAATTTTGCTATAAGGGCCATGTCTTCCATGGAAAGTTTGACTCGGGCCAAAAAAATCGCCTCAGACCATCTTTAAAATCTTTGAATCCCCAGGCTTGATAATTGCTATGGCTGAAACCATGAACGGTTTACCTACAGTTTCACCCAGGTCCCAGGAAGTACCTTCGAACCTGTGCACCTTGATCTCTGATAGTTTGGCGAATCTGATGATGTCTTCATAGTCATCCTTTGGACAGTTGGCAGCAACAACAACAAGTTTTGCTGCACCGTTCTTTATGGCATCGATTGAAGACTTTGCGCCTATTTCACACTCGCCTGTGTTTACTGCGCTTGCTATTGGTTGATTCAGGCTCATTGTATGACCTCGTATGTGTTTGTGTACAGGTACGAACTGGTTGCGTCAAAATGGATTCGGTTTTAACGTTTCCGTCGTATCCTATTTCTTCTTCCTTGTCTTTCTCATAGACATAGCATATGTGTCTTGTAATAGGTCTACTGCGCCAGTTCCAAGTGGGATTAATTGGCCAAGGATAACATTCTCAGTTATGCCTCTGAGAGGATCTCGCGTTCCTGCTATTCCAGCACCTAAGAGGTGCTTGATTGTAACTTCGAAGGCTGCTCTTGCAAGAGCGCTGTTCTTCGACCCGGAGATTCCATGACGGCCAATCTGACGGATTGTACCATCAGCTGTCATCATATCTGCAACTAGAATGATGTGTCGCACATCAACATCCATACCCTGTTCGTTGAGTACATTCATGGCTTCCTGGATGATGGCGTTCCGTGTTGCCTCGATTCCGAGTACTTGGAAGATCTCTCGAAGGTTGTTCGTGTAGATCTTGTGAGGATTCACTCCTTTGACCTCTAGAGCGTCCTCAAGGTTTGACCCCTCAGTGTAGAGGACGTAACCATCAGACTCCTTTCTAATTACGACGTGTGTGACGTTGTTGATTCCCTTGACCCTGACCTCACGTATCTTCTCACTCAGTCGTTGAAGGTCAGCTAGAGTTTCGTTTGCAGGATAAACAAAGATTGTATTCTCTGCAGCCTCGACCTCACCCTTGGCCTTTATTTTCTCCTGAATTGCTTCAGCGACCGCCTCAACAGTGAGACCCTTGTCTTCCATCAGTTCAGGATCGAATCGAATGTCAATGGCTTGTCGAAGCAGGTCAATCGATACGTTGCTCGCAACACTCTCGACCAAGACCATCTCAATGTTTCGGGCAATCTCTTTCGCAGCATTACGTTCATCAGCAACCTCTTCCACCAGATGGATCTTCATGGTAGGAGTGCTTGGATTGTTTCTTGCATCAACAATCTCGATGAGTCTAGGAAGACCCTGAGTGACGCTCAGTTCTGCAACACCTGCATAGTGGAATGTTCGAAGAGTCATCTGTGTTCCAGGCTCTCCGATGCTCTGGGCAGCAACTGTACCCACGGCTTCACCAGGCTCGACTAGTGATCTCTCATAGGATTCTATCACGTTATCACAGATATCGTCGAACTCCTTCTTTGTGATGTCTAGATTGCTTACTTTGGTAACAAGCTCTTCCATTACACTTGGAGGAAGTCTTCGTTCTTCACGCATCTTGTCAAAGCGCTTCTCCATGTGTTTGGCAATAGCTGTACTGGCTGTAGATTCCTTTTCTGAAGGCTTCTTGGCGGCAGGCGTCTTTGCTGCTGGTTTCTTCTTAGCAGCTACCTTCTTAGTAGCTGTCTTCTTAGCAGGTGCTTTCTTGGTTGTAGTCTTCTTGGTCTTGGTGTCCTTTTTGGTTGTCTTCTTTGACATTGTCTAGACCTCCGCTAATCCATCCTTCCTTTACCTAGGACCTTCTCGATTGCTATGTCGATATTGACAGAGCGCCCGTGGTCTGATTTGCTTGGGTCCACACCATCGTCACCGAATCGGAACTGGACAATTCGTCCAGGTGCGGTCCTGACGGTTCCATCGCTCTCGACCTTGAGGTCCTGGAGAGCCGTCATAAGACGCCTCTGCATGTATCCTGATGTTGAAGTTCGCACGGCAGTGTCTACAAGACCTTCACGGCCTCCTGCAGCGTGGAACCAGTATTCTATTGGATCAAGTCCACTCTTGTAGCTGGATGTGACGAATCCTCGTGCTCGTGCTCCGAGATCACCCCTCTCAAAGTGTGGGAGTGTTCTGCCAACATAGCCTCTGCTGATACGTTCTCCTCTGACTGCTTGTTGTCCTACGACTGCGGCCATCTGTGAGAGATTCAGTCGAGACCCACGGGCTCCCGTCTGTGCCATGATTACTGCAGCGTTCTCAAGACCAAGGTGCTCTCCTGCAACCTCACCTGCTGAGTCTCGTGCTTCTGCCAGGGTGGCCATAATCCTCTGCTCGAGGGTTTCCAGTAGTGTCTGACCTGGGTTTGGATCAAGTTCTCCTCGTTTGTATGTTTCAATGAGTTGGTCTACCTTAGCGTCTGCATCATCGAGAATTCTTTTGATTCTTTGAGAAGCAGCTCTTGGAAGAGTGACATCATTCAGACCCATGGAGAATCCTCTGTCAGTGATAAGACGGACAAGGAGTCTTCCGACGGAGTCCATGAAGATTCTGGCTGTGGTTGGTCCCTTCTCCTTGATGATTCTGTGGAAGAGTGAGTCTGGCTCTCCTGCGCCAAACGCTTTCTCATCGACAACTCCGAACTCAAGATTTCCATCACGTACTACTACGTACGCATCGTACTCACAGTCCTCTCTCTTGCAGGTCTGGCACTTTCTGCAGATGTTCGCCTTGAAGGAAATGTTGATTCCCTCTGGGATGAACATGCTGAAGATCTGTTTACCAGTCCATAGGGGAACAGGAGCTATGATTGCTGGTTCTGGAGGTGTACCCTCGAAGTTTGCAGTGGCCAAGAGCTGGTTGACCTGATTCAATGTGTACAGACTGGACTTCCTTGTCAACAGAAATGCAGCTGATATGTAGTCTTGTAGTGCTCCAATGATGGGACCACCATAACGAGGTGATAGAATCTGTTCTTGCACACGCATGAGAACTCGAGCCTCTGCACGTGACTCTTCTGACTGAGGTACGTGGAGGTTCATCTCATCGCCGTCAAAGTCTGCGTTGTATGGCGGGCAGACGTAGAGTGAAAGTCTGAAGGTTCTGTAAGGCATCACCCGTACTTCATGTGCCATGATTGACATCCTGTGCAGTGATGGTTGTCTGTTGAACAGAACGATGTCCCCTGTGTTCAGGTGACGTTCTACAATGAAACCAGGTTCAATGAAGCCTGCAAGGTCTGACCGTTCTTTCACAAACCGTAGGTCTACACGGCGACCATCAGTACGAATAAGGTAGTTACATCCAGGGTGTCTATCTGGACCACGAATGACGAGCTCTTTCATCTCCTCTATGTTCCATTCGGTAACTCGCTGAGGAATAGTAAGAATTCTAGCAATCTGTTCTGGAACACCAACCTCGTTCATGCTGAGATTGGGATCTGGTGAGATTACTGTACGTGCTGAAAAGTCGACTCGTTTTCCTGAAAGATTGGACCTGAATCGACCCTCCTTACCTTTTAGTCTCTGAGCCAGAGTTCTGAGTGCACGGCCTGATCTGTGTCTCGCTGGAGGAATTCCACTCACACCGTTATCAAAATAGGTTGTACAATGATACTGGAGCAGTTCCCAAAGGTCTTCAACAATGAGCTGAGGAGCTCCTGCATCCAAGTTCTCACGAAGTCTCTGATTGATTCGGATGATATCGATTAGTTTGTGACTGAGATCGTCCTCGCTTCTGACACCTGATTCGAGGGTGATTGAGGGACGAACTGTCACTGGTGGGACAGCGAGAACCGTGAGAATGGACCATTCGAGTCGAGCTGCTTCAGGATTGATGCCCAACAAACGATAGTCATCGTCTTCGATGTTCTCCAAACGAGCCCTGATGTCAATCGGGGTTAGTCGGACTGAACCAGCCTCACCGACCTCGTAGATAGAGGTGGGTTTCTCCAGTTTCAGTTTTAGTGGTTCCTCTTCACAATGAGGACATGACTTAGTCTTCGCAGCCCTCTTCAGAATCTCGTTGGACAGGTTTGCCGTCTTCTGGCCAATATCAGGGTATCTCTTGAAGAGTCGCTGATAATGTTCGATTTCTTCATCGGTGAGGAGAATCCTGTTGCAGTTTCTGCATATTGCTCGTAGAACCTTGTGAATGACCTTTGCATAGCCTTCGTGCATGATTGGACGTGCAAGCTCAATATGACCAAAGTGTCCTGGACAGTTACCGACTCGGTTGCCACAGGTCCTAGATGTCTGCTAGAATCCAGACGGATAGAGCGTCGACGGCCAAGAGTCACGGCGCGCCTCGTCAAGAGGCTGCGCAGAGATGTCTCGGCCCCGACCGATCTGTGCCAGCAGCGCGGTCGGTACGCGTCCTATCCAGCGCCGAGGCTGGGTGATACCCAGCCTCGCCCTTTTACACCTTGGACATCGCCGGCGACTCTTCGCCGATCACAGCCCTCAAAAGGTAGATCGCTCCTTCGTCCAGAGTGGTGTAGTCCAGCACTATCGCCGTCTGCTCCGGCTGCACCAGCGGCAGTACCTCATCAGCCACATAGTCTGAGGCCACGACGACAGGGTATTCCGGCACCGCCTCGGCAAGCCTCTGTGGCTCGT
>Ga0209536_100008112_pt1 | contig 15810 bp, 14 predicted proteins | sample DeeMarSeWOR28_12_FD_187461 | JGI IMG/M metagenome (GOLD analysis project Ga0209536, IMG submission 187461) | Marine sediment microbial communities from White Oak River estuary, North Carolina - WOR-2-8_12 (SPAdes) (version 2) | ecosystem: Environmental > Aquatic > Marine > Intertidal zone >...
TTTAACGATAATAATAGATGTTTGACCCTGTATAAGGTGCATTTGCAGGCCGGATTTGTCCCGGCGATGGTCGTAAATGCTTATGGAGAAATTGTATGCAAATCAGGTACGTTGTTTCAACTATGATATTCTGGGGGCGTGAACACCCCCTATCCTTCGAGCAGGAGTGTCAGTACCTGCAATCGCTGGGCTTCGGGATCGAGTTATGGCCAAATATTAAGGGCCAGCACGAGTGCCGGTACGATAGACGTAACTGGCCCAGGCTGGCCGCGGCGACGGAAAATATGCTGGTAGCGATGCGTTCTCGCGATGATAATCCGAGCTTAACACAATGGAGCGATCAAATCGAGTGCGCCAAGCTTCTTAAGGCCAGCATAGTAACGAACTTAAAGAGTCTTGGCCTGCCGGATGGGCCGGAACTGAACGGCTGCGGTTTTGCCGCTGATGTAATAGAGCTTGCCGAACAGAACGATGTGAAATTATGCCTCGAAAGCGGCCCGTTACCGATGCTCATGGATGCTCGCGAAAAGTTCGAATCCCTTTGGTTCTGTCTTGATACAGGTTTTGCCAACGTGGACAGTGAGTATTCATTTAAGCAATATGTGGATGAACTGGCCCCGCACGTGACTCATCTGCACTTGACGGACAATTACGGCCATATGGATGATCATGTGCCGCCGGGCCTGCAGGGAGGGATGCCGAGGGAAAATTGGGATTACCTGCTGGAAGTTTTGAGCAAATACGACAATGATGTTGTCGGTTCGTTTGAGATGAGCCCGTGTATGCCGGCAGTGATGATACGTCAGGCGAGCGAATTTATGTTCGACGCCTTGAAATGGCCGAATCGGCCGCAGAAAAAGCCCGGATATGCGGATGCCAGCTATAATCCGATATGATAGTGAATGGTGATTGGTGATTGGTAAATAATAAGTAGTAACCAATAACCAGTAACCAAAAAAGGTTATTGTGTTGGAGATATAATCATGAAAATCGTCATTAATATATTAGCGATAAGTCTTTTATTGATAAGCGGCTGCCGCTCAAAGCAGGAAAGTTCGTTTCGTGTCGGCTATGATTTCGGTGCCGTGAATAAGGTTGCTATTGTGTCCGTCGAAGGAGTTGTACCGAGTGAAGTAGCAAAAGATGAAATCGCAGAGTTCTTCGCGATAGAGCTTTTGGAACAGGGTTATGCTCCGATGGGCCGGGCCCAGGTAAGAGCATCGCTTGCCGAGCAGGAAACCGAAGACGAGATAACAGACCTGACTACTCCGGAAGGGGCCGTTGCTGCCGGACTGGTTCTTGATGTCCCGGCTGTTCTGACGGTTCGAATACCACACTTCGGTAAAGAAATATCTATCACAGCAACGATGATTGACGTTGATGATGGCAGTATTCTGTGGCTGGCCAATGGTACCGGCAAAGGCGGTGGGGGCTTTTCATCCATATTCGGCTCAAAATCTGGCGGCAGTGAGGAAGAAGGGTTATTAGGCCCTGTTATGGGTGACGTGATGGGCGAAAGCAATGAGCCTCTTACCCCTGAGGACGCCGAAAGGGCGCAGAGCATTGTAAAGAAGATGTGTAGAAGTCTGCCCATAAAACAGGCCATGGCAGCACCAAAATGGTAAGCCCCGATTTTGCATTTTGAATCCTTCTGCTGGGCTCAGGAAATGTTTTGATATTTGACTTTTAACCGTGCCCTGCCGCTGACAGGAAGGCTTCGATATTCTCCGTCGGGACATCGGGGGGCATACCACCGCCGCACGAAAGGACGATGCGGCTCTTATCTTCAACCGAATCGAGGACGGCTTTGACGCTGTTGTGAACGTCGTCGGGGCTGCCGGCTGCAAGTACGTCCCGCGTGGGGATGTTGCCTACCAATGTGACGGCATTGTTTGTCAGCTCTTTCATCTCGGCCAGCGTATGCTGAAAGCTGAAATTGAAAAGATTCACGCCCATCTCAGACAGGTATGGGGCACATACGAGGCCAGCAGCATCATTATGGAAGAACCTGACAGTGACATCGAACGACTGGAAAATCCGCTTCAGGTAAGGCAGGGCCGTTTCCTTGAAATCCTGCTCGCCCAAAAAGCCTACGATGTCGTCGAGAATAAAGACGCCGTCGATGGACGGGAAGGTTTCGATTTGCAATTCGAGCCATTCGATAATGAAATCCGTTATCGTCCCGAGCAGCTTATGGATCTCTGCCGGGTCAGTGCGGACGGCCATGAGAAATTCCGTGCTTCCGGCAAGGAATGAGGCGACGTTAAGCGGTCCGCGAGCGACCGCGAATTTGATACCGTGGCCCTGGTCTTCTATTTGGCCCTGGTAATGCCTGAGGCGATTTAGGGTGAAGGGCAGCAGCCCATCTTTCTTCGGATTTGGTTTTACAAGTGAACCGGCTGATTTGATATCGACAAGGATCTTCTCGGCGTAAGGCATCTCGTTCGGCTGCCAAGAGCACTTGGAACCGAATGCCGACGGCTCTGTGCACATGCCGAATTCGGACCAGAAGCCCGGCATGAAAATAACTTCCGGAAATTGCTGTACGGCTTTGAGGTTGGCTTCGAACCACATTTGTTCGCTGGAGTAATAATCGAGCGCTGAGATACCGGCCCAGCCCGGAAGCCATGGGCTGTCGATAATAAAACCGACCGGCAGCGGCTCAATCAACTCGCCGTTTATAACAGCGAGCAACTTATCCCATTGCTCTTGTCTCATGCTGCCGATGCCTGTCCTTTACTCTTGCGAATGAAGTGCACAACCAGAACAAGCCCGATGAAGGCCAGAAATACCACAATGCCCCACCAGCGCAGTCTTGACCACAAACTCCAGATACTGACTAATGTGGCTACACCGGTAGCGATTACCATCAGGACATTCCACAGGATACGCTTGCCTCCTGTGAGCATATGTTCACCGAGCATGGCTTTTTGGTTCATCAGCAGAAAGAAAGCCAGATATGCGATAGGCAGCAGAATAATGCAGAACACCGAAGTCGGCATGGCCAGCCACGGTGCGGGCCTGGTCCAGAGAATCGCCGCCAAAGCTGCAGGTGCGACTATCAATGAGCCGATGCGTTGGGTCCAGCCTTTCAACGGCCTGTTGAGCAGCTCGCAAAGGCATAGTCCGTTAATAGTCATCAGCATTGTTGCAGCACTGATGCCCATGCCCAGAACGCCGAGGCCAAACACGAACTGGGCAAGAAATTCACCCGTGAGCGGTTCCAGCGATTTGGCCAGGTTGAGATTATCGCGTTTGACCAGCATAGCCGCCATCTTTCTGTCGGCATAGGGTAGGTTTTGGATTTGGTGTTCCAATTGTTCGCCTGAGAGTTTGACGATTGCTTCGGCACCGATGTCGGCTTGAAGGCGTTGCTTTAGAAGGGCTTCATAGGACCCGACGAGATTCGGTGCTGGCTCTTCTGTTATCGCAGCGCCAGGCTCGTCCGGGACAAAACCAGGAGCGGGTGTTGTGTGGAACCGTGATGCCGAGGCGATGATTACAAAGCCGGTTGCCAGTATAAACGGGATAAACAAGCCGGTTGAAAGATCAAAAATAGCCAAACCCCTAAAGTCCTTGTCCCAGCCTTTTCGCAACATCGAGTAGGGCAGCAGAAACGTCATGTTGATACCAACTGCCGCTGCCGTCGCAGCGATCATGATATCACGCTGCTGACTTACCACGAGATTTGTCCAAAACTGCTGGAATTCAGGAGCAACTGCCCCGATGTAAGACTTGACCGTTGCCGCCGGCTCCCACAGCATCCGGATCCTCGGTATAAGTCCATTGAGAATCTGCCCCCAGTCGATGGCACCGGCAAGGCTCAGCTTTATGACGACACCCATAAAGGAAAGAACAATCATGCTTACGATGGATTTGATAATGATTTCAAATATCTTCACGCCCCGGCCACCGGCACCGTAGAACATCGTAGCTGTGATACAGATGGCTAGAATGAAAGCGACGCAGATGATTCGGCCCCAGGGATCGGGGATGGCTTCAGGCCCCAGGATAGACGGAAAGAGATTTTGCTGAATTGCACGCGTTCCAAGTGTGTATTGCGGCATAGACCAGACAAGGTTCGCGGCCATTGATGCAAATAACCAGCTCCATCCCAGAACGGGACTGACATGGTCGTTAATTGCTTTGAGCGGCCTTTCCCGAATCGAAAGCGTTACATAGGCCATTGCACCAAGCATAACAATACCCAGGATCATTGCGACCGGCTGAAGCCACATCATGCTGAAACCAACGACAACGCCAAGGTACAGACTCGACGAGAACGACACACCTCCGACAGTTATGCCGCTCTGAAGCCAGCCGGGGCCAGATAATCTCAAGTACGCCTTAACAAGCGCGCCGGTGCCTTTCTGACGTGCAGTCACGATTGATTCGCGGTCCTTTTCGATTCGGGGATTCATGTGCGTTACCTGTTGAGCTTCCGGGCCTTTTTGTGCCTCTTCTTGCGCCATGTTCAATCTCCTGCTTTAACTTTGCCTTAGACGTTCCTTGACAAGATATATTCTTTTGTTTTCAAAACCACTTCGGGTTCCGCTTCGTACGGAAGACATCCCGTGCCGATACAGACATTCGGCCTATTGTCTGTAAGTGCAATAACTCTGTCAACTTCCTTTTCAATATCCTCGAAATTTTTTGACGTTATCGCCCTGGCGTCCATGTTGATTCTCACAGTTACTTCGGGATGTTCTCGCATCTTTTCCATGAACTTCTGCTGGTTTGTTTTTGCCGGGCAGCAGACATATCCCGTTCCAGTTTGTAGGATATCGTCAAGAATCGGCAGCGTATCACCGCCCATAATGCACGGAACGGGATAACCCACAACAGCAGCCGTTTTTTGCATTATTTCCTTTAGTGCTCCAAGCTCGATTTGCCTGAACTGCTGTGGAGACAAAAGCGGCGGAGTAGCAGACGATTCGAAGAAAGCTATATCCAAACCGCTGTTGACAACTTCTCTGCAGAATTCTACCTGTCCGGCTACAAGATGCTTAAGAGCTTTGGCGACCAAGTCAGGATCGATGTGAATCTCACACAAAAGACTCTCAAATCCCACAAGATTCGATGCTAAAGAGAAAGGGCCACTCAAGGGAATTCTAACATCGGCATCAGGACAATTCATGGAAACATGCTTTGCCGCTTCAATAACCATCGGAATCCTGCCTGCAATTTTCGGATCGAACGGTTCGAGTGAAAGCAATTCTTTTACGGCCGAACAGGGATATTCGCTGATAGCGGGGATTGTGTTGCCTGTCGCTTTACCTACTACCGCACCATACGCTTCAGCTTCCAGATTGTAAATATCAATGCCAACTACTATCGGCCGATGTTGATATATACGATAAGCTTCGATATGACCTTTTGTAAGAAGCTCGACATCCCGTGAGACCTCCCATGGGCTGTTGCCGATTACAGTCGCGGCGTGTTCATAAATCGAAGGACAGAATTGCACGTGTTTTGATTCCTTTGCTTATTTTATTCTTTTCCTCTGCGCTGGATCTCGCGAATGACTGCGGAATTATCCAGATCGCCGTCGCCGGCGGCGATTGCTTTTTCCAGCACCTCCAGATGCATTTTTGAGAGAGGCAAGTCCTGTTGTAAACTCTCCGCATATTTGAGCATAATTGAAACATCCTTGCAATGCTGCCGGAGCCTTGCCTGAGGTGTAAAATCACCATCCAGCATCTTTTGGCCTTTGACGTCCATAGCGGCAGAGTACGCCGGCGTAACTTTGAGCACTTCGAGAAATGTCTGCAGCTCAAGACCGAGTTTGGCAGCGAATACAAGTCCCTCAGCCAGGGCCAGTCGGTTCAGCCCGAGAATTAAATTACCGGCAAGCTTTGCCCGGGAGCCGTTTCCCGAATCGCCCAAGTAAAATATCTTTGTACTAAAGGTATGAAAAATGTCCGAACATTGTTCATATGCAACCTTTTCTCCTCCCACCATAAAGACTACTTCTTTATCTCTGACTTGCTGGCTGGAACCGGAAAACGGAGCATCAAGAAAATAAACGTTCTGCCCGGCAAGACGTTTTGCTAGTGCGGCGGTTTTGTCTGGTTCACCGGTAGTCGTATCGATGATATATTCAGGGATTTTCTTTGCCTCTAAAATACCACCGGAACCTTCGATCACCTGCTGCACCACATCGCTGTCGGGAAGTGACAGAATAATACGGTCGGTTTGTTCGGCTACCTGTGCTGGACTATTGGCAGCAATTCCACCTAACTGCTCAAGCTGCTCGCACATTGCCTTGTCGATATCGAAACCTATGACATTGAATCGGTCGGCTATCAGACACTCGGCCATCGCTGAACCGACAAGACCAATACCTATTAATCCAATATTACCTGACAAAATGCCGTCCTTTCACTTTATTTAAGTATCGCCAGCATTACCAGCACACAAGCCAGGCAGATTACGAGTGTTACAACAAAACCCACCAGGGATTGTCGCGACGGTTTGACAAGGAAAAGCCCACCGGTTGTGCACCAACGACTGGATTGTGGCACGGCCTCTTCCAGCGGTAGTTCGAGTCTCTCTTCCTGGCCGATAGGGACATAAATCTTCGTGAAGAACTTCTCAATCGTTTCGCGCTTTGGTGGCTTTGTCACGAGGCTGCCTATCACACCTGCAAGCACGCCGACCACAATTGGCGCTCCGATGGTAACATCCCGGCTGCAATCAAGGACATACCGGCTTATTAAAAACGTCGCCGAGGCCAAAATCGTGCTGCAAAACATCCCCGTCGTGTTCATCCGTCGCCAGAGAATACCCATTGCAGTTGAAATCCCGACAAGACTCAGAATATTAAAATAATCGAGAATGGCTTTGACCAGATTACTTCTCATTAGAATAGCCATAACGAGCGCTAAAAGAGCTATGAAAACACCTATAACACGGGTCACTCGCACCAACTGTTTCTCACTAGCACTGGGATTAAAATACTCGCGATAAATATTTTGCGAGAACAGCCCCGCAACCGTTACCTGAACTGCGTCGCCCGATGACATCGCCGCAGCCATTACACATGCGAGCATAACGCCCTGAAGTTCCGGCCTGAGTAATCCGCGGATTGCATCGCCAAAGGCAGCATCTTTTTGAATTTCCAAACCGGTGTTGAGCAGATAAGCCAGCCAGCACAGGCCAAGCACGCACCAGCCAATCGTGCAGACACGTTTTAGGATGTTGCCGTACGTAAAACCGATCCGTCCTTCCCATTCGGTCTTACCGGCGGCGCATACACTCATCAGATGCGGAAAAGCCAACGCCGTCAATGGCGCGTTTATGGAAAGTAACAGCACTGTCAGCAGACTAAATTCTTTCCGGTCAAATAAGCTAAGGTAACTATCGCCCTGTGCCCCTAATGTAGCTTGCATTCCGCTCATGCCGTCCACCCGGCCAAGTGCGACAGGAATGGCGATAAACGACAGGGCTATTATCATCAAGCCCTGAATCATATCGGTACGTATGGCGGCTATTATCCCGCCCCAATAGCTGTAGATTATGAACACCGCAGTAGTTACGAATAAGATACCGAAAAACCAAATATCGCTTTCCTCGATCAATGCCTTGCCCATGACGCCTTGTACAGTTCTGGTAGTAGCGAGCATAACACCGGCAAGGAATACTATCATCCCAATCGCTGCTACAATAATGTACAGCACGCTGGCCGCTTTGCCGAAACGCTGCCGGAAGAAATCGGCCATTGTCAGGCACCGCATTCGCCGGATTACCGGCGCGATGATCCAGTAGAAAGGCGTCCCGAAAAGCCACATCCACGAGACCCAGATACCAGAGGCCCCGCTCACAACACCCTGGCTCATTACCCCGGCAACGTTTCCCGGATGGGTACCGGCGCCGAAGGCGTGCATAACCATCATCAGCGAGCCAAACTGCCGGTTGCCCAGCAAGTAACCCTCCTGGTTGTGGATGCCCCTTTTGCTCCACCAGCCCATAAGGAGCATTCCGGTAAAATATAAAATTAGGACAATCCAAATCGCGTAGTGCAGACCGAGAATTTCCATTTAAAGCCCTTAAAATGTATGACTATTCGAATTAGTGCTTTTTGAATAGTATAAAACGCGGCGATTTGCAAGTCAGAAAGTCTTAATGGGAACTTCCGCACCCGCTTTTTCTGCCGAGACGTATGCACTGTATATCGTCGAGATGCAATCGGCTGCCAGATTACTGTTGCTCTCCAGAGCATCGCCGTAGGCTATGGTTCTATAGAACGCTTCAATCTCCTGCGGGTATCCCGTAAACCAGTCCTCGTCCGGTGACGGATTCGACCAGCCCTGTTTTGTGCCGGTCTTTTCGACGACGTAAATGTCCTTGAAGTAATGTTCAACCGGATTGTATGTCTGCATTGCCGTATTCGGATTGATATTACAAATGGTCCGGTGATTGTTGGCCGAGACCTGCAGCCAGTTATGGATACCGCCGACAAGAATATCAGAAGCGTAGATATCGGCAATCGTACTGTCCTCGAATACCACGTGCATCATTGAGAAGTCATCGATATCGTGATAATCACAGCGTATATGTCCCTTGTCCTCGAAACCTTCCAATCTTGTCAGAGCATGCGTGCGGGCAGTAACAGCCTTAGGCAGAATCGGTTTGCTGTTTCTGGCGTTTCCTTCGACTCGTTTCAAATAAAGCGCCGCCGTCAGCGGGTGACAGCCTTTACCTATCATTACACCGCCGCCGGAGAACTTCCAGTAAGCGTAAGTAGTAGCATGCGAGCCTGAGTGGGCTTCTTCGCCGTAAATCCAGAGAATCTGTGCACCGGTTTTTTCGATAATCTCGCGCTCCTTCTGAATCGAAGGAGCGTAAATCCAGTTCTCGGCGTAGAGAATCCTGCCCTTGCTCTTCGATTCGGCATCCAACATTCGTTCGATACTCTCAAGCGAATGATCCAGCGCATCAGTCTTGGGGAAAGTGTCGCCGTTGAAATCTTCCGAGCCGTCGCCGAAGTAGCCGGTCAGCGGTTTTTCCACGATAGCGAACATGTCCCGCTCGAGAGCCGCTATAGCAATCGGCTCGTGAGCTACGGGCGGTGTGCAGACATGAATAACGTCAACCTTATCCAGCAGCTTCTCAAGACTATTGTAAGCACGAATTCCTCGTTTATCAGCGTAAGCTTTGGCCTGGTCAGTATCAGTGGCGAAAACGCCCTCTACCTCGACATTTGTGCCGTGAACTTTCTTGAGACATTCGAAATGAAACGTTGCCGCAAAACCAGCTCCGATTATTCCGGTCCGAATCGTTTTTTTCTTCATTTGATTTTAACCTGCCAAGTCAAACGGCGAAATGTAATCGCCATACTTTTCGGCGGCTTCTTTAAGACGTTTTCGTGTTAACTCCAGCGTATCGAAAACTGCCTGCGGACTTCCTGGAATGTTTTCCTTGTGGTATTTCTCAACGCGGTCGATCTTTGCCAGGTTCTCCGGCACCCGGATAGTAAACTGCTTGATGTAATCCTCTTTTGTATAGTCCTTTTTCAGGACTTCTTTAAACAACGGCACCAGGTCTTCATAACGAGGAATCTGGCCGGTCGGGCAGTCAATAGCGGGAACATCGTCGTGAATACGCAATTCCATCCATTTGATCCAGACGTGTTTGTCCGGCACGTCATTGACAAATTTGCCTCCTTTGTCTCTGAGGAAGTAATTAACGCCGAACACCAGAGGCGGCTCCTTGATACCCTTTACAAAGTCGATGTTGTTCTGGATGTATTTGCCGAGTGGAATCGCGAGGAAATCCTGGATACTCATCAGGTTGATTTCCATCACACCCTCTTCGCCTATAATCGCAAAAGTCGTCTCGGTTTCGAGCGATGCGCCATAAGAGACTATCCCGTGGGTCCAGTCGTAAGCCTGCTGCACCGGTACGGACGCTTTCGGATCACGGCCACCATAAATCACGCCGCCGAGGGGGACACCCTCGGGATTTTCCAGTTCGGGATCACAGTTGGGCAAAGCCTTCAAAGCTACCGTATATCTTGCGTTTTTGTGGGCCAGCGGAATTTCTTTGCCATTGGCGTCCTTTTTGCCCTTATACCATTTACCGGTGAAATTAACGCCTTCATCCGGTGTCTCTTCACCCATTCCAAGCCAGTAGGGTTTCTTGTCCTTGACCAGGATATTGCCAAAAATAATCTCACCTGGCTTATGGAGAATCTCCCATATCGCCGGATCGTCCTTTTCTTTGACATTCTGAATTATACCGAAGATTCCCGCCTCGGCATTAACGGCGCGGAATTCCCCATTAATGTTCCTGAAATAGGCAATGTCGTCGCCCAATATTGTCTCGCCGGGCAGCATTGCTGTCGAAGTCTTGCCGCATGCACTCGGAAATGCACCGGCAAGATATGTTTTGCGGCCGCCTGGGCCGTAAACGCCTGATATGAACATATGCTCGGCCAGCCAGCCTTCACGGTCGGCCTGACGGATTGTGAGCCTAAGAGCAAGCTTCTTTAGCCCCATCGTATTGCCCCCATACTGGGTATTGACGCTGTAAATCGTGTCCTTAGTATAATCCATGTATATCCGCTTATTTTCCACATCCACGCTGATCATATCTTCGTTCATTTCGCCGGCAGAGTGCAGAAAGCAAAAAACGTTCTTGTCCTTTTCTATTTTGCAGAATTGATTGTAGGCAGTCCGATAGAGCAAATCCTCGTTGTGGCCCACGTACCACGAATCGGTCGCCTGTACGCACGGGACGCTGAATACCGAGCCGGCCGGCCCAAGTGAAAGGAAGCGAAGAATCATCGTCCTGCCCTTCATGGAATCTTTTAACAGGCCTCGCATCTCAGCAAGTCCTTCTTCTCTTTCGATCTGGTTCAGCGCCTTGCTCAGTTTCTCGGTCTTCGGTACCAGGTACTTGGTAACTTCTCTGTCGCGGCCCTGATCGCTGGGGCCATCGAAGTGATAGGTATGACCGGGGATTTCGAGTGGTTTTTCTTCACCAGCCTCAACCGCCATTTTGCGAACATGCTTGACATCTTCCTCAGAATCCGTGCAGACAAACACGTTTTCCGGATTTGTAAGCTCAATCGCATCGGCCACAAAAGCGTGTATCTTGTCGTTATCTACAGCCATAAGCCTGCTGTAGCTTTCCTCTGATAATACTTTTTTCAGTAATTCTTTTACATTACTCATTTATAGTTACTACCTCCATACGAGTTATTATGGTCTTAAAAGACCGTTGATTGTATTTTCCTATCCGTTAAACGTCAAGTTCTTTCTGTCTGGCTCGGACAGTAAGCTTCGGTTATGACATACCTTACCCTTTCTTTGTCAGTTTCGGCAGTATCTTTACTTACCGACATTCTTTTATCCTCAATTTTCCGCCTCATCCCCGGGCCCAATGGACAGAAGGCGACGAAGACACTCGCTGCAACGCATTTGAGTTTCCGATCGCGGAACTACCTCACCGGCCATCAATGCAACCGCATCCCCAGTCGTGAATATGGCTACTGGCCGGCGATGAAATCCGCCATGCGTGACGATAACCAACTGATGAACACCATGTTCCAGCATCAGTTGAACGGCTTCATGCACCAGAGTTTCCGGCGAAACAGTGATTATCTCGGGAGTCATAATGTCCTCGGCAACTATACGAGACAATTCCTTGCCGTAGGATCGCAGCAGGTCCGTCTTTGAGACTATTCCGCAGGCATTAAGACGTTCATCTACTACGACTAATGCAGAAACATCGTTATCAAGCATTATTCTTGCAGCTTCAGCAGCGCTTGCATTAACTCCGCAAGTAACCACGCCTCTGCACATGAAATCCCTGATTATACGATTCATAACATTCACCCTGTGCCCGGCACCGCAAGCACCAGCATCAAATAAAAAAAGCCAGCACACCCGTTAAACGGGTTTTTACTGGCTCGTAATTTGTTCTGCCATTCGTAAAAGAATCGCGAACAACGTACATTAACAGTTTTCACGCAGAAAGAGAACTGACGACATTTTTCAAGTCACTTGTCTTCCGCCGGCTTATTTATCAGCAGGTAGCGAGTACTACCCCCTGCAAATCTGCCTTTTTTGATTCCGGCTATATTATCCGGAAAAATTTCAGTTTATCCAGAAAAATCTTTGCATTCTACAAATCTTTTTCACTGTTAAACGGGACAGAGCTATCCAGAGTGAAGATAATAACGCGTTCTCCGGTTACTGTGCTAATGTCTGTATGAAGACTTTTTATACTTTTTCCGGTAAGGTCCGTAATTATCCGCTCCAGCAGCGGCCTGGCTTTTTCGAGCAGCTCTGTTCTTATCTGCTTGATTAGAGTCCGTCCTTTCGTTTCATCAGACGCCCCGGCAAGTTGCTGCTCTGCAGGAGTCAGAACACGCTGGAGCCGGACAACTATCATGTCGCCGATAATGTAGGTCTTGGTCTGTTCGGGGCCCCGACCCATGTATTCCTTTTCGAACTTGATCAGGGCTTCGCTAATATCAGCTTCCAATTGTCCTTTGCTTTTGGCCATAGAGATTGATTATTATATGAAAGAGGATGAGTGTAAACAGGAAATTTTCCAATAGAGGAAAGGTTCAGGAAGGAATATCCCTTTTTCGCGTTGACAGCAGTATCAGGTTCCTAATCGCTTCAGTATCTCTTGCCGCGAACCATCTCTTCTCGAAGTCCTTCTCCTGGGCGACCTGGGCGATAGCCATCAGGGCCCTGAGATGATAATTTCTCTCGTCTTTGCTGCCGGCCAGAACAAACATGATTTTGACAGGATCAGGAGCGTGTGGGAAATTGATGCCGCCACGGGCACGGATGAGCAAAACGTCGAATTTATTCTCCCCCTCAACCACAATGTGCGGTATGGCGAAGCCCGGCTGGACAACCGTGCCGCCCTCTGCTTCACGATGGAGGAACTTTTCGAAAAGAACGTATTCATTGGTCTGTAGCCTCTCAGCCAGAATAGTAGAGACCCGGCGAAAGATGTCTTCGGCACTTATTGCGCCTTCGATATCCAGGATTTGACATTCACGAATTAGATGGTCGAATCGATCTTCGATTACATCATCCCGTTCCAGCAAAATATCGCGAAGCTCATTTTCGAGAGTAACCGATTTGAGTTCCCTGTCTGTTACGCGCTCGACGACGTGCATAACCGCCGAGGCCCTGCTAACCCGCCTGTATACATAAAGCAGATACCAGGCGGCGCTCATGCCGATAAAGCCGACAGTAATCAATAATGGCACCCATCCCATATCGATTATCAAAGCGCAGTAAATAATAATCACGGCTATATGAATATAAGGATAAAGCGGCGATTTAAATTTAGGCCGGTAGCTTTGTATCCTGCTTTCCCGCATGATTATCACGCTGGTATTAACGAGAATGAAAAGGATTATCATTAAGGTCGAGGCTGTCTTTACCAGCAATTCAATCTCAAGAAAGACAATCGCAGCGATCATAAAGATGCCGGTAAGAAGGATGCTTGTGTGTGGAGTTTTGAACCGCTCGTTGATCCGGGCCAACTGCTGGGGCAACAGCCGGTCCCGGCTCATCGCCATCGGATAGCGGGAGGCCGCCAGGATTCCACCGTTCGCAGTCGTAACAAACGCGGCCACGGCAGCCAAGCCGAGAATGGCAAAACCCGCGGGGCCGGCAAACTTGCCTGCCGCCAGTGATATCGGCATAAGACTGCCTGTCAGTTCCTCGCTGTCCACAAGACCCACAGCTATAGTAACAACGGCAACATAAAAAAGAGCGACAACACACCAGGCCAGAAGCATACCGAGGGGCAGGTTTTTACCGGGATTTTTCACTTCTTCTGCTATGCTGGCAACTTTGGTCAATCCGCCGAAACTCACAAAAACCAGCCCCGCTGTCGCGAAAACGCTGAACCAGCCCTTGTCGAGAAATCCTTTGAACCGTACCGCCTCAACCCTGCCAGCGCCAAAAACCACGAAAAAGGCAAGCAAAGCCAGCAGAATACCGACGAGCAGAATCTGGAATCTGCTCGTGTGTTTGACGCTGACTACATTCATCGTAGTAAAAATTAGACAGCACAAGACAGCCACGGTCTTCAATTGCAACGGGCTGAGCTGAATGTCAAACACTTCAAGGAATATTACTTCGATCAGCACCGCCATACCGACGACGGCAAAGGCACTTTTCATAGCGACTGAAAACCAGTTAGCCAGACCGCCGAACAGGCCCCAGATCGGTCCCAGACTTCGTTCCACGTAGAAGTAAGCCCCACCGGCCCGTGGCATTGCAGCGGCTAATTCGGCTTGGCTGAGAAGGCTTGGAACGATCAAAAGCGATGCAAAAAGATAAGACAATATCACAGCCGGCCCTGCTTGTGCATAGGCAATAGCAGGCAGAACAAACAAGCCCGAGCTGATCATCGCCCCGGCCGCTACGGCGAAAACATCAAGGGAACCGAGCTGTTTTTTTAACTGAGCCAAATTAAGACTTCCAAATTAAGCCGATACTTATTCAATCCTCGAATCTCCCCTGTATTCATACTAAGCTTGATATGTCACGGCTTCTGATTTGAAATTATACAATAATCCATATCTGTGCCGGCGTCAAAATAAAACAACATAAAGAAAAAGTGAAGCTCTAATGGCATGAGCGCATAAAAAAGGCCGGGTAAATAATCCCGACCTATATTCATATTTAGAATTTACCAGGTTTTACCGGAATATTAGTCCAGCAATCCCATAAGCACTAACCTCGCCTGTTGGCGGAAATCAAGAACCTCACGAAGCTGCTGCTGTACTGCGATCCATTGCCTCCTTGCTTTTTCCCTTGCTAAACGCAGAGCATCAAGTTTCTGGCTGACTTGCTCCGGTGTCGTTTGTGGGTCGTTCAGCAACATTTGGATTTCTTCGCATAGTATTTCGCCATCGGAAATCGGACCGTCGGAAGCCTGCCGGCTTGGGAAAGTCTGAAAATTTCCGCCGGAGCCGCCAAAACCTGCCTGGAACTGAAAGCCGCCGCCAAAACCACCACTGAAGCCCTGGGCGCCTCCCGGGCCTGTGCTGAAGCTGGAGAAGTTGCTCTGAAATGGTGACTTTGTCCCGATGAACGCCTGCTCTCTATAGTGCTTGACTTTTTTCAATCTCGGCTCGATGATTTTCCACTGTTCGTCGCTGGCCCCGAGTGCCTGCTGCATCGCGATGGCTTCCTGTTCTTCCATTGCCTTGCGTTGCTCTTCAAGCGCCTTACGCCGCTCTACGACGAGCTGCTGGAAATACTGCATCCTTTCTTCATGGCTCATATTCTTCATCCGCTCGAAGTCGGGCTGGCCCGGCATTCTCGGCGGTCTGGCACTACGCGAAGTCATAGAACCGGACCCGCTCGAAAATCCGCCTGATCTGGTACCTTGTGACAATAACTGCTGAGTGAATACTCCAAGTGAAAGACAAACAACCAATCCGAGAATTATTTTTCGCGTTGACATTATCAATTCCTTTCATTGAATAATCAGTATGTGAAAATCTGTACCTTCCGGCGGAATTGCCCGAAAAGCTGTTCGTCTTTGGCATAAGCGTCAATATCAGATTTTTTTGCACGAATAGTAAGGACCGTGGCCGGTGAGACGCCCATTTCGCTGAAAACGCCCGGTTCGCTGAAACCGCCCATGCCGCCCATGCCGCCCATAGCTCCCATGCCCCCCCCCATCATACTACCACCCATGCCGCCCATCATACCGCCAGATGAGGTTCCTCCATACATTCCTCCCATGCCACCCATAATAAAACCTCCGCCACCAAAGCCGCCGCCTTGACGACCGCTTCCGATGACTGTAAGAATAATC
>Ga0209536_100008113_pt1 | contig 15810 bp, 12 predicted proteins | sample DeeMarSeWOR28_12_FD_187461 | JGI IMG/M metagenome (GOLD analysis project Ga0209536, IMG submission 187461) | Marine sediment microbial communities from White Oak River estuary, North Carolina - WOR-2-8_12 (SPAdes) (version 2) | ecosystem: Environmental > Aquatic > Marine > Intertidal zone >...
TTTCCCGCTCGGCCTGCGCCTTGCCCTTGAACCTGATCTGAGGTTTTGAAACCACTTCTAGTTAAAAATAAGTTTGGATACATAAATGGTTCGGGGTCAAGGTTGGCGCCTGTGGCGCCGGCTCCCCGGTTAAATTCGCTTCGCTCGTTCTTTTGCGAGAGATTTAAAGGGGCAGGCAAAGCTGAAAGCTCAAAATGAGATCAGGATTGCCGGTATAAACAGGAATGGAGAATGCATGCAGAGGACTGAAGGGGGGGCAGGTGCACACCGGAGTTGTTATGCTTTGTGAAAATAATAAAGCCGTATGCTAAAAACCAGCATACGGCTTTATTGACCTTTGTCATTGATTGATGCGGTTCAATCTTTGCATGAAATTTTACGGGCTTTATTTATGACCGTTGCCGCCGCCGTTGCCGCCACCGTTACCACCGCCGTTACCGCCGCCGTTACCACCGCCGTTGCCGCCAGCGTTACCGCCACTATTGCCGCCGCCGTTAGCGGCGCTATGACCACCACCATGACCGTTACCGTGGCCGTTTCCATGGCCGGCAAGGGCGCCGGAGCCTCCGCCCTTACTATGCCCTAAAGCGAGTCCCCGTCCGCCGCTATGATCTGAGCCTTTCGTGACGGATAAGCCTAAGCTTTTACCTTTTGATACGGCGCTGCGGCTGTAATGCCCCTTTGCATTTTTGCCTTTACTGCTTCTGGCATTAGCGGCTTTGATCTCGGATTTGGTATAAGCGTGGTTTGAATACAATACATTATGTTTACTGAAAGTGATCGATTGTCCCCTGCCTAAATAAGAAGGGTGCACGTTGACGTGTTGGGCAATTTTGCCCCATCCCGTATCCTCTGCCCGCAACGCGTCAATTTCCTTGCTGACCGCTTCCATTTTGGCATGAAAAAGATCGTGGGCGTATTGGATGTCCTGTTCATCTTTGCTTGTTTTAGCCTTCGCAATGGCCTCGGCGACTTCAGGATCCTGCAGTGCGGCCTGGAAAGCCAGGTTGTGGGCATGCTGCTCTTGGGCTGTATTCTGGTAGCTGAAGTTGACATCATCCATACCATAGTCACTGGTGGCCTCATTCGCCCATATACCGGATATGCCGGTTCCGATGATAATAAAAGTTCCCAGCATGAAGATTGAAATCAGGCTCTTCATGGAGATTGGTTTTCCGGATTTTCCTTTTGACATCAGCCCGTTCATTGTTTTCCTCCGAAAGTTTGTGTGTTTGATACCTAAAACGCTATCATTCCGATTTGCAACCTGCAAGAATTATGCAAACCTTTGGTCGCAACTATATTGCATTTGATTTCAATTTGTTAGTTCACAAGTATGTTTTCTTAGGGTTTGTGTTTGTGAACTAAAGTCAACAAAAGTGTCTGGTATTTTTCACAAATTAAAGTTCAGTCAAAGGGACCCATCCAATCGAAGATTCGTAAGGTGAGTGATTGCGGATTAGAAATTTTTAAACCACAGATTGCGCAGATGATCGCAGATTTTTTTTAAGCTTGAAAGCTGGGAAGCTATAAGGCTGACAGGCTAAATGAGGCCATAGCTGAAAGTTCAAAGGGTCAATCAGGACACGCCTTTGCTAAAGCGCCCGTCTTCGCTACAACGAGCTGCGCCGCGGCAAGCAAGGTGTCGAGCATCGGGGCAGCCCGATCGCCAAGAAACTTATAATTTTATGGGCGTCCGCCAAGCACGGGCGGCCGTGGGAATATCCTGATTTACTGGGATTCTGAATTGTTTTCACAGTAAGGGGTTAGGCGGGGGATCCAGCGGCGCACAGACGCCCGATAGTGCTTATAGCTTTCTCCAAATAAATCTGACAAACGCGGTTCCTCAAAGGCCATAACATGTACATTGATAATCGCGAACATTAACAAAAAATATGCAAGCAAATCTTGAGACTGAAACAGTAACACTTCTCCGGTGAGTATAAGAAAAGCGCCAATATACATTGGATTGCGGACAAAGCGGTACAAACCGCTTACCACAAGCTTTTTCGGTGGCATGGAATGTATGGGTGTGCCCTTGCCGACTAGAGCAAAGCAAAGGGAACACCAGAAGTAAATAATCGCCCCGACCGCAATGGGGACTACCCCGAAATATCGTAACTCCCCGATGTCAAAAAGCAGCGAATGATTGGGTGATGAGAGAATCTTATAGGGTATCCCGATAAAAATTATAGGCAGCAGCACAAATAAGAATCCCAGCGTCCCCAAAAATGCCTTTATGATTTCGAATCGTTGTGGCTTCATTTAATCGAAAACCCTCTTACGGTTTTCTTTTTTCAATCATGGCCAATTTTTTTTGAAGCTCTTTGATGTTTTGTTGCTTTTTTTCCTCCCTTAGCGCTCTTTGAGACGCCGTATGATATTGGTGGTTGGTTATAAGATCGAGGGTTCCTTTATACCACTTGGCTTCATCACTGACATCTATTCCTCTGGCCCCTCGTCCTTTCCTTAATTTACCATCGCGTTTGAAAAAATCCTCTCTGCCCAAATGGTCGAGATCCGCGTCACAGAGGATTTTTTCAAGAAGATTTTGCGGTTTGCGCGCCAGATCGGTGGCCAGGATCATCTTCTGAACCTTTTTAATTTCGGCCGGCTTATATCCGATCAATTTGAGGATTCTGCCGGCCATGCGTGCCGCAATCGGTTCATTTTTGTCGTATTCTCTGATGTAGCCGGTGTCATGGAAATAAGCCGCGGCAATTAACAATTCACGATCATGTTCGGAGATATTCTCAGTCAGGGCAATACGGTTGGCGACCGCAACCACACCTCTGGTTGGATGCAGTGTATGCTCGGCATCATGGAATTTAATGCCGGCCGGCAGTTCATCTCTAAATAATTCCCGAATGTATTCATCAACGATTTTCAACCGCGCTGTATGAGGCTTATATTTCGTTTTCATTATTCGGTTGGCCCGTTTTTCTGTTTTTGGCACCTCCATTTTATAAGCGTTAAACGAGGCACTCATGAGGTTGACTATCGAGAGAGCCTAAAATTCAGGTGGAGAAAGAGGATTCGATTCTGAAACCGGCGAACCGCTTTGGGTCAGTTTGATCGGGAAAATCAGAAATAGGTTAAACGTACCTATATCCAAATTGGAGGGATTTAGTCAATAATAATCGAGGGTTTCTGACCATCGCAACTATTGTACATATCAAAAGCGGATGTGCGCGGGCAGCCGTATATTTTTGCGCCGGGCTTCACCGGGCTTTATGGCATCAGCGGGGGAACCAAAGATTACGGCTTTAGCCGGCATATGGTCGATCCTGAACGTTCCAAACTGGATACCTTTCTTTACGAATATGGTATCGATACGGATTTTCAGCCGCCGTACGAAGATCCTTCGGCTCCTGACGACATGGTCCGGGTGATCAAAGATTGTGCCTCGGGTCTTATCTCGTTTTGCGTGAATGCGCAGCGGGTTCCGATTGTCGATCACAACCCCAAAATACTGGACTTCGGCAAAGTCAGAATTGGCGAAAGCGAACATTCATATATTCGGTTGTATAACAAAAGTGCGAGAGAGCTTGAACTCACCAATGTCAATGTTATTTCTGTCAGTCCCGTCCCTTTTAGTGTTACACCCCCATCGGCGGACATTATCCCTCCCAACCAATTTATCGACATTCGCGTTTCGGCTGCACCAACGGATATGAATCAGGTCAAGGCTTTTGTCGGAATTGAATTTCGCTACCATGGTGAAAAAGCGATTCAGGATGTGCGTATGATCGAATGCTTTGCCGAGGGTTGTGCAGTCGAGGAAGATGCCTGTATGGCCCCGCTATTCAGCGCCGGCAATACATTCTTTTGCCTGTTAAATTCAATCATTCTTTTTCTGGCGATTGCGGTTTTGCTGCCCTTTATCTGGATTCCAAGCGTGCATTGCCGGATAAAGCAAATCTGGTTTCGAATTCAGAACTGCACGAGCGGAAACAGTGATACGTGCAGGGAGCTGTAAAAACAGTTGATCGGTTAAATAGTCGAATCGTTAACTCGTTAGAAGATAGAATATGTTCAGGTGTTTGGCCTTTGCTCTTTCGAGCTTCCGGCTCCGCACTTAATCGGGCAGGCGGGGCAGGCATAGCTCGAAGCTCAAAGTCAAACCAGGGATGATGGCATAAAAAGAAATGAAGGCTGGGAGCTGAGTATTTAGAGCGAAGTGGTCTGAAAAGATGATATGCGTTTTGGGTTTGAAGCGGCGGTCAAATGATGAGACCGATTGATATCAGAGCCGGTGTGAGGATATTGATGACCACGTTTATACCCATCGCCGGAATCAATTTCTTTGCGTTCTCTGCATAGCGATAAGCGCCCAAAATGACGGGGACGGCCAAGACAGCCGTGGCAAGCCCGATCAGACTGGCCCTTGGTAGGTACTGGCTATAGACGCCCCAAATCAACACAATATACGTCATCACCAGAAATCCGGCATACAACAAACTGCTGGCACGGCGACCGATAACGATGGGCAGGTGTTTGCGGCCGACATCACGGTCGGCCTCTACATCCGGGAATTGATTCAGCAGCAATAAATTGCTGACCAGGAAAAACGGAATCAATGATGCAACCAGCGCAGTCCAGCTGTAGTAGCCGGTTAGCGCGATATGGGTACCCATTACCATGAATGGGCCAAAACCCAGTCCCGGAGCCACCAGGCATAAAAAAGGATGATGGGCGATCCAGGGTGTGTAGAAAATGAGCAGAAACAGGCCCAGAGCACCGATGGGAAGCAATGCCGGGCCGCGCACGCTTAAGAAATAAATGCCAATGGTGACAACAAGGCTGAATGAGGTTATGGCAATAACCAATGCATGTTTGGCCATATGGGGCTTTGCCGGTAAGGTTCCGCTGCCCCCGCTAAAGGGTGTCCGCTGCGTGTGAAAATCCAACCCGCTTTTGAAATCAAAATATTCATTAAAGGCATTAACGCTGATATGCGCCGCAATTGCTCCGACAAGCACCATGATGACTTGAAAAGTTGACACATTCCCCTGTGTCCAGAGCGCTGTTCCAAAACCAAGGGCCACACACGCAGGGGTTAAAATTAAGAAAGGCAATCGCATTGGCCCCAGCATATATTTAATCTCAGCCATCTTAGTTGTTTTCCAGTTTCAAGGATTTAAACCGTGGGGATGCTATAATACAAAATCGGTCCAATTGCAATTGAATACGAATATCAGCGAAGTGCCATGTTCCGTGTCAGCACGCGACTGGTAGCGATAGCGCGAAATCTCGCTATTCTGCCGTCTTCACTAACGGTATGCCATTGGCACCGGAATAAATGTACACGGTTTTGTGGTTGGGCGAATTCGCCATAACCAGCTACGCCTGAATAGCCTCATGTTGCAGATAATTTTTTATCAGCGTTGAATTGATAATCCCTTGCGCCTCCGCTATTCCTTTTGCCTCTTCGATTTTGATCTCTGCGTCCTCCTCGGCAATTTCTTTTTGAGTCTCTTTCTCTTCTAATAATTGCTGTGCGGCAAGTTTATTATCGACGGCCCTAGCGACAATTTCCGGATAATCAATGTTTCCGACAATCAGTTTTACCAATTCGAATGGAGAGGTTTTCAGGTAATCTTCCAATGTCGGTCTAGTATCGAAAATCACGGTAATCATCGGATCAAAGTCGGTGCCTCACAAAAATATGCCTTTGAACCGAACCAAGGGTGAAGTCGATCATTGGATGTCATTGTTTTCTGGTGGTAATAACAAATATGTTGAGACCTTGAGGATATGTTGAGGATATAAAGGGATTTGTCATCTGAGGTTTCGAATAAGGTCTCGAAGTCGGCTTTACAGATCAAGCATTCTCTGTTGGAAGGTGCAAGGATTCCCGGCTTCGCCTCAGCAAGCTGCGCCGCGGCGAGCAGAGTTGCGGGATTACGGATGGATGAGATTAAATTAGTCACCCCGGTGGACGTTTTCTAGCGGCAGGCAGCAGAGCTGCATCCCACTTCGAATAAACAGGCGTTGCCGTTGTTCGGGCAGGTGGGGCAGGCACAGAGTATCGAATTTTAATTAATATAAGTAATGGTGCATAAACCCAGTTTCTGAATTCAGCGCCATGCTTCAATCAACTCAAAATGATAAAAGACCAGTTTCCACTCACCTTCTGATTTTACCCATGTGGTAGACCAGCGTTTGCTAGCGGATACCCACGGATATTCTCTGTGTTTTCTTGAGACCTTGAAACTGCCGCAGGCGATGCCCGTGTTTCCAATCACATTCGTTTGTGATGTTACGATTTCGATATCATAGTATTCATACTGGGATATCAATTCCCTCAACTGAGATTTCCAAAGCTCTTTATCGACGAGTTTATTCTGAGTGATGTAACGCAGCGTGGAGGTGAATCCAAAAGCCTCTGCTTCGATATCAGCAATACGGTCAGCATCCCAGTGACTCAATGAATCATTATATCGTTGAACCATCAAATTAAATTCCGCTACATCGTCAGCGCGAGCACCGGGGATATTGACGGCCAGTGATAGCATCACCGATAGAACAACTGAAATTGATACAAGTAGTTTCATAATCTCCTCCTTTTGGCAAATTGCGACTACTCCAGCTGGAGACCCAAAGAATAGTATTCGTACTGCGCCTCTCCAACGTAGTAGTCTCTAAATTCATCTATATAGGCCTTGCGCTCATCACTGTTTTTCCAGGCCTCCCAGTCTTCAAGCGTTTCCCACATCGACACCACCAAGATTTGATCTCTGTCCTTGAGGTTTCGCAGGTTTTCTGAAGCAATATAGCCCGGTCGTTTCATTGCCCCGGTGCGGGTGTTGATGATAAACCTGGATGCCGCCTGCATGTTGCCATCTTTAAACTTGCGCTTGATTAAAATTTTTACTGCCATGATGGGGCCCTCCTTTCCTCAACCTAAATTGAGCGTTTCAAATTAAAAATATGGGAAATACTCTTAATTTTAATGAATTCTATCGTTTTAAATCAGACCTGTTGATAGAAAGACTTTTCGTGGCAGCAGTGGCTTCCTCATGCTCAGCAGACTTAAAAAAAATGTGTTTCGCGGTTCGCTATTCGAAGTGACAACTCGCTGTAAATGAAGGGAATCCGGCTCAGGCCTGACATCAATTTAAATAGATAAGAGCCGGTTAAAAGTCAATAGAAAAGGTTCAGACGTTCAAAGCTTCAGCGTTCCCGTCTACGCTCTATTTTACCGCGCCGCCCCGTCGCGCCGAAGTTTTAACGCAGGGAGAAGCTGTTAACGTGAAGGCGGGCGAGCTTCCGTCTTCGCATTCGCATGCTGCGCCGTGACAAGATGCTGCTTGCAGGCAAGGTTAAAGGTTCGTAAGTATCTTCATTTATAAGTTTTTTTAATTATTTAAGCAGGTTCAGGTGGCCGGTGCGGACAGAATCAACTACCAGTTTGCCGGTTAGCTTTAATTTTTCCAGGCGGCCTTTTTTAGCAGCCATGAGGATTTCACGAAGCTCCTCCAGCGTTTGTGGCGGTCTGAGTTCGACCGGCTTTTTGACGAGGGAAATCGATTCGGTCGGACATCCGGGGACACATACCCCACAACCGATACAGCGGTTCAGGTCCACCGTTGCCGGCTGCTTTTTGGCGGGCACGCGCACGGCATTGACCTGACAGCTCTGCTCGCAGGCACCGCATCCCACACACGTGTCCTGGTCCACCGCAGCATAAAAGTTAGAGGCCCAGTGTTCCAATGGTTTGGGTAGCGCCTGGTGGACCCTTAACATCCCGCAGCAACATCCGCAGCATGAACAGATGAATTCGGCTTTGCCCGTGTTGGACGGCTGAAGCACCAGACCCTGTTTCTGATTTTTTTCGATAAGCCCAAATGCTTCTTTGCCGGTAAGCTCTCTGCCGATACCGTTTGCCAGGGCCATATGGGCCATATTGCCGATGGCCAGACAGGTTTCTTTACGATCCGTTACCTTGCACGTTTTCCCTTCCATTGATTTTTTCTTGCGGCAGATACACTCGAAGACGGCAAAGGGCGGCTCGGCCTGCCGCAACAGGGCCGAGACCTCATCAAAGGTGCTGACCTGATGTCGCGGATGAATGCTCTTTGAGATGGGGATCGTACGCATCTGCGGCAGCTTGGTACTCAAAAACGCCAGGCCGAATTTTTTATCCGAAGTATATTCATTGAAGTCTTTGACAAATTCCGGGGTCAGGCGGTTGAGCTGATATTCATACATCCCCACCACCAGAGGCGCATTGCAATACAGCATTTTGTCGTTGTCGCATTTGGACTCGATGCCCCCTTTTTTCTGAATTCCCTGCAGGATATTGGCCAGATCTTCGGGCGAATCGACCCGGTCTCCGGCTCTGCCGAGGATCGTTTCGAGCGGTTCGTATTGATAGCTTAAACAACAGGCAATCTCAGCCTCTCCAGGTGTAAATATGTGCTTTAGAATTTTTATCTCAACGCCGGACCGGGTCGCCGGAAAGCCGACAGTTTGGCTGTTTAAGTGCTGCTGCAGTCTGACATAAACCTGATCGTTTTGATCCACCGCGCACCTCCACTTCAAATCAAGCATTCTGGATTTAAGAAGGCGTATTAAAACCCATAAGGGGCGGTTGGTCAAGAGTTCTATATAAAAAGGTGTCGGGTTTCGGGTGTCAGGTGTCAGGAAAAGAAGACAGATGACATAGGACCGAAGTCAGAGGGCAGCGGACAGAAGACACAGGACTCAGAAATGGTTTGAAAAGAGCTTGCGGGGGCGATATTGTCAAATTTCTGGTAAAGGGACCATTATGGTTCAAAGGCTTTTTTTAACGGAAAGTGTATAGACATGTCGATTCTGAAACATACACCGCAGTTTACCGAACAGGACGCAAGCGCGATCCTGAGAGATCTTTACGATATCCAGGCCACGGCGGACGCCCTTCCGAGCGAACGCGATCAGAATTTTCGCATGTCCACCGGGCCAAACGGATCTTTTGTTCTGAAAATTGCAAACGCCTTAGAAGATCCGGCTCTGCTCGATTGTCAAAATCAGGCCATGCAACATCTCAATCGCCAGGTGACGTTCTGTCCCAAAGTTATTGCAAACCGGGACGGAGAGCTCATTTCCGACATCCAGTCTCCAACAGGCGCCCGCCATAAAGTTCGTCTGGTAACCTATCTGCCCGGCGTTCCAATGGGATCGGTCAAAAGGCGCTCAGCCGGCCTTTTTGAAGACCTGGGGCGCTGTGTTGGTGAAATGGACCGTGTCATGGCGGACTTCGATCATCCTGCAGCCCGGCGCGATTTCTACTGGGATTTGGCCAACGCCTCAGGGATCGTCAAGGAATACCAACCATTGATAGTGGATGCCAATTTGCGGGAGCTGATCGAAAGATTTGCCGCGGATTTCGAACGCATCGTTACACCGCTGCTCCCGGAGCTGCGCAAAAGCGTTATTCACAACGATGCCAATGATTATAATGTTATCGTCGGCGGCGATGGCGATCTGTACATGCGACGTCAGCGGGTGGTCGGTATTATCGATTTTGGTGACATGGTATTCAGCCATACAGTCGGCAATTTGGCCATCGCCATCGCATATGCGGTTCTCGACCAATCCGATCCCTTGCAGGTTGCTGCCCGTATGATCAAAGGATATCATGGATCCTTTGCGCTCACCGAAGCCGAAGTCGCCTGCCTTTTTCTGATGGTGTGCATGCGGCTGTGCATGAGCGCCTGTATTGCGGCTCACCAGTTAAAGGAGCGTCCCGATAACGAATATCTGTCGATCAGCCAGATGCCCATCCAGCGAACCCTGCCGGTGCTGGCTGGAATCCATCCGCGTTTTGCGGAGGCGGCCTTTTGTCAGGCCTGTGATCTGTCACCGCTCCCACGCGCTGAAACAATCTGCAACTGGCTGGACGCAAATTGCGACACCGCAGCGCCGATTCTGGATATGGATTTGCGCACAGCGCCGCTGAAAATACTTGATCTGGGTGTTGCCAGCCCCCTGGTGAGCGGAGACCCGAAAAAAAACGAAGAACCCCATCTGACCAAAAGGATCCGCGAAGAAATGCATGCCGCCGGTGTCTCAGTCGCTATCGGGCGCTATGCCGAAGCCCGCCTGATCTATACGGCGCCCTTTTTCGGCACAACAGATTCCCCGACTGCAGAGCGCCGGACCGTTCACATCGGAATGGATGTGTTTGCCCGGACCGGGACCGCTGTTTATGCACCCTTTTCGGGTGAGGTGTTCGCCTTTTCAAATAATAAGGGATCCCAGGACTACGGGCCGGTGGTGATCCTGGAGCACACCACCGATTCTGGAGAATTGTTTTATACCCTGTACGGACATTTGAGCCCCGATTCGCTGGAGGGCCTGGTTACGGGAAAGCGCGTAGCCGCCGGGCAGCCGATCGGCCGAATCGGTTCAGCGGATGACAACGGTAATTGGACTCCCCATGTGCACTTTCAGATTATCACGGATTTACTGGATCTGAACTGTGATTTTCCGGGTGTGGTTCGAGCCGGTGAGCTTAGTCTCTGGAAGCTGTTTTCCCCGGATCCAAATCGTGTTGTCGGCATCCCCCAGGATCGTTTTCCGGCGCCGGATCCGAGCGCATCAGACACCCTGGCCGCGCGCCGCAAATACATCGGTCGTAATCTGAGCATCGGCTACCGCAAACCGATCAAGATGGTGCGGGGCTGGCGGCAGTACCTGTTCGACGACACCGGACGCAGATACCTCGATGCTTACAATAATGTTCCCCATGTCGGTCACTGCCACCCCAGAGTGGTGGAAGCTGCCAGTCGGCAAATGTCGGTTTTGAACACCAATACACGCTACCTTCATGATTTCATTAACCGCTATGCCGAGCGCCTGTGCGCTACCCTGCCGGCACCCTTGAGCGTCTGTTTTTTTGTCAATTCGGCCAGCGAAGGAAACGAGCTGGCCCTGCGCCTGGCCAGAGCTTATACCGGGCAACGCGACATGATTGTGCTCGAGGCCGCCTACCACGGCCATACGACCTCGCTCATCGATATCAGCCCATACAAACATAACGGCCCCGGTGGTAGAGGCGCGCCAGCGTGGGTCCATACGGCGCCGATTCCCGATCTATACCGGGGTCTTTACCGCTCAGACGATCCGCAGGCAGCCCTCAAATATGCAGGGCACGTTGAGGACATCATCCGCAAACTACTGGACAAAGGGATGGGTCTGGCCGGATTTATCGCCGAAACCTGTCCGAGTGTGGCCGGCCAGATTTTTCTGCCCGCAGGTTACCTTTCGGAGGTTTACCGCCATGTCCACACTGCCGGCGGGGTGTGCATCGCCGATGAAGTGCAGACCGGTTACGGTCGGATCGGCACCCATTTTTATGCTTTCGAAGCCGAACATCTGGTGCCCGACATTGTGGTCCTGGGGAAGCCTATCGGTAACGGGCACCCGATCAGCGCCGTCATCACCACCCCTGAGATCGCCGAAGCCTTTGACAACGGCATGGAGTTTTTCAGCACCTTCGGCGGCAACGCAGTCTCCTGCGCGGCGGGCTTGACCGTGCTCGAAGTGGTCATTGAGGAAAATCTCCAGGCCAGGGCGTTGAAAGCCGGAAAACGGATGCTTGCCGGAATGACCCCGTTCATCGATCGTTTTCCGATTGTCGGCGACGTGCGCGGATCGGGACTTTTTTTGGGCGTTGAACTGGTGCGCGATCGTGAAACCCTCGAACCGGCCAGGGAAGAGGCGGAATTTATCGTTAATCGCATGCGCGATGCCGGACTTCTTCTGGGCACCGACGGCCCTTTTGAAAACGTGATTAAGATCCGGCCGCCCATGCCTTTTGACGAAAGCAATGCCGAGTTTCTGGTGGCTAACATGGAGCGAATTCTGAATGAAGATTTTTGGGGATAAGGGTTCAAAGGTTCAAGGGTTCAGGGTTCAAAGGGTCGGGGTTCAGGGTTAAAGGGTTCACGCCTTCGCCCATAGGGCTTCCGGCTTCGCCGCGACAAGATGGCGCGGCAAGCAGGGGTTACGGGTTTGGGGTTGTGCCTTGCGCGTGAGGGATGGTTCGAGCTATCAAGGACGAGTACGAGGACGACGACGACGAAAGCGCATACTATTTATCGTACTTGTCCTCGCGTGTTTTGAATGGTGTCGAATGGCTTGCCCAACCAATGGATCGTCGGAAGGCGATTTAGAGGAGATATCCATATGCGGCGTATACTTGACAGCGTATCCTATCCGGTTCTTATTTTTATCGCGGCCTTTATGCTGCTGGCGCCCTTCAGCCCTATGCCGCATGTGGTCGAAAAATTGATCATGCTCAAAAACGGCAACCTGACCCGGGCGGTCGATATATTCGATCTGTGCTTTCATCTGGCACCCACCGTTTTGCTGGCGATTAAGTTTTTCAGGACAAGATAGGTTCAAAGATTAAAGCATTCAAAAGGAATTCAAAAAAATGAATAAAAATGTAGAAGCACGCGTTTGGAGCACGCCTAAATCAGGGTCCAGAATATCCACCTCGCCTCTGACCAGCTTCGGTCTTTTGCGAAGCGGCCAGCTACAGATGGGAGTGTTGGGTGCCCTCGTGGCTGTTATTCTGCTCTGGCCGCAGATTGCGGCTGCAGATGAAGGCGCTTCGAAATCGATCAATTCTCTGGCCATGGGGGTGGGGCTGCTCGGAGGGCTTGCACTGTTTTTATACGGCATGGAAAAGATGACCGACGGCCTCAAAGCAGCTGCCGGCGAGCAAATGAAGATGCTGCTCACCAAGCTGACGCGCAATGCGGTAACCGGGGCTTTAACCGGGGCCGTGGTGACCGCGGTGATCCAGTCCTCATCGGTCACCACCGTTCTGGTGGTGGGCTTTGTGAGTGCCGGTCTCATGACCCTGGTCCAGTCGGTGGGCGTGATTATCGGCGCGAATGTGGGCACCACCGTTACGGCTCAGATTGTGGCCTTCAATGTCACCGCAGCGGCGCTGCCTCTGATTACTATCGGTTTCTGTATGATCTTTATCGGGAAAAACAGCCGCGCGCGTTATTACGGTGACATGCTGATGGGGCTCGGTCTGATTTTTTACGGCATGGCGGCCATGGGCGATGCCATGTCGCCGCTGCGAACGCACGAGGGCTTCATCGAGTTGATGCGTTCCATGGAGCGGCCAATCCTGGGGATGCTCATCGGCGCACTTTTCACGGCACTCGTACAGTCGTCGTCGGCGACCATCGGTCTGGTGGTGGTGATGGGCACCCAGGGGTTTGTCACGCTGCCGGCCGGTATTGCGATTGTTTTCGGCGCGAAAATCGGCACCTGTGTAACAGCGCTGCTGGCCGCGCTGGGCAAACCCCAGGACGCGCTGCGGGCGGCTGCGGTGCATGTCATCTATAACGTGCTGGGGGCCGCGATATGGATCGCCTTCATCGATCAACTGGCGAGTCTGGCGGTATGGGTGTCCGCCTCCTATCCGGAGTTGCAGGGCGTTGAGCGACTTGCTCGCGAAGTGCCGCGGCAGATAGCCAACGCGGCCAGCATCTGGGCGGTTGCCAACCTGGTGATCTTTCTGCCTTTCAGCGTGCTGCTGGCACGCCTGGTATGCCGGCTGGTGCCGGAGCGCGAGGTGGCAGCGACCGCCATCGTAAAGCCGAAGTTTCTGGACAAAGAACTGGTGCGCGTTCCCTCACTGGCGCTCGAGCGGGCGCGCCTCGAGCTGGGGCACATGGCCGAGCGGGTCGATCAGATGTTGACGGACGTGCCGGCGGCCTTCCAGAAACGGAATTTTCGCGAAATCACTCAAAACCATGATCAAGTTGTGGTGCTGCGGGAGGCCATTTTGAAGTATCTGCAGCATGTCGGCCGTGAAAATCTGACAGATGTTGAGTCGGACGAGCTCTCGCAACTGGTGTCTGCCGCAAGCGAAATCGAAAGTATCAGCTCCGTCATCGGCCGCGAGCTGGCACCGATATCCGATGCCTTCCGAGACAAGGGCCTCACCGTCAGTGAAGCGACCGGTGCCTTGCTCGTGCAACTTTACGAGGCAACGCGAGAGGCCGCGCGCGCGGGGCTGCGCGCCATCGTAGATAAGGACGAGCGGGCGGCTCAGGACGTTGTCGCGCGCCGCGACAAGCTCTGGGCGCTCGGCAACACGCTGCTCCAGCAACAAGCAGCCCGGCTGGCGAAAGACGACCCCCAGCGGCTGCTCAAGCACCGCGTGCAGGTTGATCTGCTGGACAAGATGCGACGGATATATGGGGTGGCCGAACACATGGCGATCTCGGTGCTGCCGCGCGGCGTTCTGGCCGGCGAGCTGGCGGCGTAGGATTGAGACCTACATTTTTTTCGGTTTTCCTTATTCAAAAGAATTGGATTTAACCTATCTGGAAGGAGGGGGAAAATATGGCCAAGTTATGGTTAAATATTTTCTCGGTAAAAAATCTTCTTTCCCTCCCGAATGACCCTTCTCAGCCGTTAACGCGATTTGATTTATTCCGTCTCAAAAACTGGATGTTGGCAGGGATTTTTTTGGCCAATGCAGTCGCCAAAATCCTAATGGATAATTTTTTGTTCCGGGGCGGGCCTCTACCATCCGCCGAGTCGCTAGAATTTGTTTCTGCTTTTGGCGATGTATTTAGAGGAATTTTTTTTCTTTTAGGTACCGTATTATTTGTATTTATTTATGAGTTGCCCATTCGACGAGCCTTGAATGATACTTTCCATAATCGTCCAATCCCTGCTGAAACGGTTGAGACTGCCCGCCGTCGTTTACTTAATGAACCTTTCTATATGATGACCTTCAATCTCTGTCTTTGGATTCTTGCGGCATTTTTCTTTGCATATTTATTTAAAATCTTTGGTGAACCCCGCCCGGTGGTTTTGCGCATTTTCCTTATCAGTTTGAATACCGGATTGATCACGGCAGTGATGTGCTTTTTCTTGCTTGAGCATGTTTCCCAGAAGCACATCTCGCGTTTCTTTTTTCCCGAAGGAGAGCTATACAATACTTCTAAAACCATACGCGTGCGGATTTTCATAAGATTCATCGCATTGTTGTTTGCCTGCAATATCATTCCGCTTTTGTCTTTTATTCAATTATCCTATTTATCAAAGCCGGGATTGCAGGATACCGGAGATGTCCTAAAAGAGTTGCGAATTGCTATCCTTACCAATTCCATTTTCTTCATTGTCGTCGGTCTCAGTGTAACCCAGTTTGTTATCGCCAATTTTGCCGTGCCCCTTAGAGAGATCATTCAAGTTTTAAAGGATATCCGCAGCGGTAACTTTGAACGTAAAGTCATCGTCAGATCCAATGATGAAATTGGGTACACCGGAGACGTGGTCAACGAAATGGCTGCCGGATTAAAGGAGAGAGATCGGATGCGCCATTCTTTATTTCTGGCAAGAGAAGTTCAGCAAACTTTACTTCCGGCTGCCAATCCGAAAATCAAGGGGTTGGACATCGCGGGAACCAGTATTTATTGTGACGAAACCGGCGGTGATTATTATGATTTTATTATCAACGATACCGATCAAGATGCACAAATCGGCATCGCCATCGGAGATGTATCCGGACACGGTATTTCCTCCGCTTTAATAATGGCCGCTGTTCGATCATCTCTTCGCCAGCGTTCATCCTTAGCGGGCAGCGCCGCAGAAATTATCTCCGACGTAAACCGCCAGTTGGTCGGCGATGTGGAGGATTCGGGCCAATTTGTGACCATGTTTTATATAAAGCTCGACCCGATAAAAAAGCATCTCCAATTTATCTCGTTTTGGGCCATAGCCATCATCTTATGGCAAGCCAGGGACAACCTATTTTATTTGTTCAATTTTGGTTATATCGGG
>Ga0209536_100008114_pt1 | contig 15809 bp, 13 predicted proteins | sample DeeMarSeWOR28_12_FD_187461 | JGI IMG/M metagenome (GOLD analysis project Ga0209536, IMG submission 187461) | Marine sediment microbial communities from White Oak River estuary, North Carolina - WOR-2-8_12 (SPAdes) (version 2) | ecosystem: Environmental > Aquatic > Marine > Intertidal zone >...
TAGGGTGTTGGACCCGAGGCGTACCTGAACGGTACGTCGCAGGGCACGACACCCGAGGACACCCGGAAGGACGGTCATATCCGCTGACGCAGCAAGTGATTCATGAAACATCCGGGCGAGAAAAACCCCGGAATGAAACCCGCCTCACTATATTCAAACCGAATCCCTGCCTTCGCGGGAATGAGCCTGCGACCATATCGTCATTCCGGCGGAATCGGGAATCCAGCAGCCCCGGCTCGATGAACTTAACCCACTGTAATCAAATGAAATTTAACTTTGAAGGAACAGCCGGTATTTTTTGATTTCTGGTATCTTTTTGGCTTGACAAACGGTGGACTATTTGAGATTAGATACCAGATAAATTTATTCTAGACAAAAATTATCTAGATTAACTTTTTCTATAATGTATTGTATTTAAATAAATGAAGCTTTCCACCAAGACCCGCTACGGTACAAGATTGATCCTCGATCTCGCCCGACACCACGGCCAGACGCCGGTCTCGATAGGAGACATTTCAAAGAGACAGGATATTTCGGTTAAATACCTCGAGCAGATCATCCGGCCTTTGAAAAAGGCGAATCTGGTCGTGAGTACGAGAGGTCCCAAGGGTGGCCATTCGCTGGCTAAAGCCCCGAAAGAGATCACCTTGGGTGAGATCGTCAGGGTCTTGCAGAGTTCAGACGTATTGGCGGAGTGCGTGAGTGAGCCGGAAAAGTGCGTCCGGTCGTCTGACTGTTGCGTGCGAATTGCCTGGCAGGAAGCCACTGAAGCCTTGTACGAAAAGCTCAACTCCATCACCATAACCGATCTCATGGTATATGAAGATCGAGCCTCTGGGTTTCCAGAGGACTGCCGTTCTCTAGGAGCAAACAAGACCTGATGGTTCTAGCCTCCGACCCATTTTCAGGGCGTGGACAGGATATCTGAAGTCTCATGGGATGGGTTGTCCACCTGAAACAATAACCAATAGGGATTGACCATGACGAAGCGAAAATCACTGTTAATGCTGACTGGAATCTTTATCACAGCTACGGTCGTTGCGATTCTCACAAGCGGCGCCCAAGGGGTCAAGGATGTTGCCAGTGATTCTCCTGAGGTGAGAGCCGATGTCATCATGATTGATGTGTTGAAAAACTTCCGCGAGCTTGAACAACCGCCGGTGGTATTTCTGCACGATTTACACACTAACGCCTTGGTTGAGCAGAACAAAGATTGCGCATCCTGCCATTTGTCTGAAAAGGATCTGCAATCCCCAAAATTCAAGCGTCTTACGGACACCAGCAGACAAGAAGTGATGGACACCTACCATACCGGTTGCATGCAATGTCACCAGGAGATGGAGACGGCCGGAGTAAAAGCCGGACCGGTAGAAAAATGCGGCGATTGTCACCACGGCAAGCCCGAGGTTGTTTCTGAGAGACAACTTATCGTCTTTGATAAATCTCTCCATTACCGCCATACCGAGAGGACCGAAGACAAATGTGAACGGTGCCACCACCAATACAATGAAGTCACAAAGCAACTATTCTACGACAAAGGTAAAGAAGGCGCCTGCGTCTACTGTCACAAGCAACAGCTAGAAGAAAACCGAATTTCCATCAAACAAGCATCCCACCTCTCGTGCATTGCCTGCCATAGAAAAACATTGGCTGAGAACAAGGAAGTGACGCCTGACGAAGACAGCAGGGAAAAGATTGCGGGGCCTATCCAATGCAGCGGCTGCCACGCTGAGCAAAAACTACAACTGATCAAGAAGGTTGAAGACGCTCCCGGTATGAAGCGGAATCAGCCTGATGTGGCCCTGATCCAACCCGCCAAGATCGACCTAGATAATCCGAACCTGGCCCCGATTGTGGTGATGAACCCTGTGCCGTTCGATCATAAAACTCATCAAGAACATAACGATACCTGCATCGTATGCCACCATGCCAGCCTGGACAAGACTTGCAGCGAATGTCACACCCTCGGAGGTGCAAAAGATGGAAAATTCGTCAAACTCGAGCAGGCCATGCACCAGATCGACAGTGAGCAAAGCTGCTTCGGCTGCCACACAAAGAAGCAGCAGAAACCAAGTTGTGCAGGCTGCCACTCTCTATTGGCGAAAGGGCGAAAGCAAGAGGCAGCTTTCTGTGCGCAGTGCCATATGGAGCCCCCGCAAGCAGGTATCGGCGCCAACTTGGAGCCCCAAGCGATGGCCAGCATGCTGCTGAGGTCAAGAACGTCGACCCCATATACCTACACCGATGAGGATATACCGGAAGCAGTCACCATAGAAGATTTGGAGGAACAATACGAGCCTGTCTATTTCCCCCACCGCAAGATTGTCCGCACACTCTTGGCTGAGACCAAAGACGACAAGCTGGCGCAGTATTTTCACAGGCAAAAGGAGACGGTCTGCCAGGCGTGCCATCACAACAGTCCTGCCGCCAAGAAGCCTCCCCGCTGCTACAGTTGTCATGGCAAGCCCTTTGACGCCAAGGAACCTCTGAGGCCCGGAATGAAGGGCGCCTATCATCAGCAGTGCTTCGGGTGCCACAAACAGATGGGTATCAAAAAGCCTGACCCTCTCAATTGTATGGAGTGTCACCAGGAAAAAAAGAAACAAGTAGCCACTAAATAGTAAGTTTTGAGGTGTGTCTATGTCCATATCGCGACGACGGTTTCTCGGCTGGTTAACCACTGCAGGATTGAGTGGTAGTGCGTTTGGCAAGGTAGCTCACGCTGCCACAACCAAGCACTTTGAGGGTTATCCGGAAAGCCTCGGTGTGCTGTACGACAACACCCGGTGTATAGGGTGCCGAACCTGCGAGGCGGCTTGCAACAAGGTCAATGACCTACCTCCCCCAGGCCGCCCATTTGACGACCTTTCCGTTCTGGACAATAGACGAAGAACGGATGCCGGGAAGTATATGGTCATCAACAAGTATGACCGTTTAGCCAAGGTCAAAGACCCATTGTTTGCCAGAACAGGGTGCAATCACTGCCTTGAGCCTGCATGTGCATCATCATGCTTTGTAAGGGCTTACACCAAGACAGAGTCGGGCGCAGTGACGTACGACTCCTCCGTTTGTGTGGGCTGCAGATATTGCATGATCGCCTGCCCGTTCAACATCCCGACATTCGAGTATAATAAAGTTCTCAGCCCGCGGGTCATGAAGTGCACCATGTGCTACGACACCCGCCTGGTCAAGGGCCAACTCCCCGGCTGTGTTGAAGCGTGCCCGACAGAATCCTTCAGCTTCGGCAAGCGCAAGGACTTGCTCAAGATGGCTCGCGAGCGCATTGGAAGATTCCCTGATCGCTATGTGGATCACGTCTATGGCGAAAGCGAAATGGGAGGAACCAGCTGGTTGTATCTGTCCGGGGTTCCCTTCAGACAGATAGAGATGCGGGAGGACCTGGGGGTTACACCTGCCCCTGCTCTCACCTCAAGTGCTCTCGCCTCGGTGCCCATGGTTGTGGGGACCTGGCCACTCCTGCTCATGGGCATCTATGCAGTCTCAAAGAGGAAAGAGAAGATTGCCAAGGAGGAGCAAGAGCAGGCCGTTGCCCAAGTCCTGGCTCAAGCAAAAGCAGAGACAGACAAGAAGATTTCTGAGGCATGGCAAAAAGCGGCAAAAGACAAGGACAAGGCGGTAGAAGCGGCAGTAAAGAAAGCATTGGAAGCCGCTGCCGAGACCCAAACCGAGGAGAATTATTAATGTCCCCAGAAACCACTACAGCCAGCAGATCATTCATTACCCCCTTCAATATCGTGGCCTCCATGATTGTTTTGCTGGGGTTGTACCTGACGCTTCGCCGATTCACCGGGGGATTGGGAGCGGTAACCAATCTTTCTGACAATAATGCCTGGGGCATATGGATCGGCTTTGACCTGCTCACCGGAGTCGCACTGGCTGCCGGAGGTTATGTCACTGCTGCGGCTGTTTATATTTTTGGCATGAAAAAGTACCATTCTGCGTTGCGGCCCGCTGTGCTCACGGGGTTCCTGGGTTATGCCCTTGTGGTCCTCGCGCTTCATTATGACGTGGGACGTCCCTGGCGGCTGCCCTATCCATTTGTGGTGCAGCAAGGAACGAGTTCGGTTCTGTTCGAAGTGGGTGCGTGCGTCGCACTGTATCTTACCGTGCTCTTTCTGGAATTCTCACCGGCAGCGCTGGAATGGCTCGGGTTGAAGAGAGCCCGGAACCTCGCGGTCAAATTCACCCTGGCACTGGTGGTATTCGGCATCATACTGTCCACCCTGCACCAATCGTCGCTGGGAGCTCTTTTCCTCATTGCCCCTTCCAAGCTTCATCCGCTCTGGTATTCGTCCTTCATACCGGTCTATTTTTTTGTCTCGAGTATCATTGCAGGGTTCTCTATGGTCATATTCGAAGCCACACTTTCCTATCGCTTTTTCTCCAGTAAAATGGACGAGGCTCACCTGAAAGAGAAAGACGATATCGCCTTGGGGTTTGGCAAGGCCGCCTCCTATGTCATAGCGGGTTACATCGCCATCCAAATAATGGGGATAGGCGCGGACAATGATTGGCACTGGCTTGGAACCGGGTACGGGCTGTGGTATCTCGTGGAACTCTTGGGCTTCTTCGGGGTGAGCTGCTTGCTGTATGCTGTCGGTGCTCGGGAGAAAAATGTGAAGCTGATCAGATGGACCGCCGCCTGGACCGTACTCGGTGTGATTGTCAACCGATTCAATGTATCACTGATTGCCTTTAACTGGCTACTGCCCTCCAGTGACCGGTATTTCCCAAGCTGGATGGAAATCGGCATATCCGTTTTTCTGATTACGCTGGGTCTGATTGCCTTTAGGTTCATCGTGAGCAGGATGCCCATCTTGCATGAGCTTCCCGAGTACAAAGATTCACACTAACAACCCTATGCGGGGGCGAGCAGAGACATGGAGAACATATTCTATACGTTACAGGATTTTTTCACACACACGAAAGGTGTCGTTTATATCCTTATCATACTAACCCTGATTGCACTGGCTGGCTTCTGGGACTTCCTCACTTCGAGGGACGGAGATTGAGAATGGAGAAAAAAAGTCTTGATCTTTCCACGGGTTGCTTGAAAAGTTATTATTCTGTGCTCCTGCCGCAAGGGACAGCATGTACTCTAAATTACCCGAAAAATTGCTGACGTCTTAACCAGGTCTGAGGGGTGTAAAATGTACAAGTTTCTGACAGGTCCTCTTTTGTGGCTGTCATTTCTCATTTTCTTCGTCGGCTTGATCGTCCGTGTGGTCTGGTACGTCAGAGGCCTGAGTTGGCAATTGGACAGGGTGGCGTACACCGAGCACGTGGCTTACGGAATCAAAGGGGCATTGAGGTCCATTGTTTCCTGGCTGCTTCCCTTCGGAACCCGAAGGTGGAAAACCAGGCCGGGCATGACCATACTCGTCTTTGTTTTTCATATCGGTCTGGTATTCACACCTATCTTCTTGCTGGCTCACAATATTATTGTGCAAGAAAGGTGGGGAATAAGCTGGTTCACTCTTCCCGGCAGCGTCGCCGACACCTTGACCATTGGGGTGATTGTTTCTGCCGTTTTTTTGGTGCTGCGGCGTATCGCATTTCCTGAGGTCAGGATACTCACCTCAGCTTATGATTACCTGCTTCTCGCTATCACCGTGGCGCCATTTGTTACCGGTTTTCTTGCCAGTCAGAAGGTGGCGGGCTACGATTTCTGGCTTTACGCTCACATTATCACCGGAGAAATTATGCTGATAGCCATACCCTTCACCAAACTTTCTCACATCGTGCTTTTCTTTTTGTCCAGGGGCCAGCTGGGCATGGACTACGGCATCAAGCGCGGCGGGATGAAGGGAAAGGGTTTAGCCTGGTAACATCCGCTTCAGGATTGACACATCAGGAGGAGCGAAAGATGCCTGAGGGAAGACTTTGCAATAAAAAGCCTGTAGATAGCATGGAACAACTCCAAGCCCTTCTGGATGACCGGCGCGGGTTGAAGTACTACGAAGAGATGAATGAACTTGATGTGGACCGGGCCGCACTGAGTACCGCGATCCAGAATACTTGCAAGTCACGCATAAGGACCTGGCTGGAGATATGCGCCCACTGTGGTCTGTGTGCCGACGCCTGCCCGTACTATCTGGTCAATAACCGGGACCCAAAGCAGGTCCCGGCTCACAAGATACAGTCCACTCTCGGCGAAATCGTAAAACGCAAGGGTGATGTGGACAACTCCTTCATGCAGAATGTTATGGATACCGCCTGGTCGAAGTGTACCTGTTGCAACCGCTGCGGGATGTACTGCCCTTTTGGCATCGACATGGGGATCATGTTCGGTTACCTCAGGGGCCTTTGTTTTGCCCAGGGTTTTGTCCCCTGGGAATTGAAGATCGGCTCCGGCATGCACCGGATATTCAGGGCCCAGATGGATGTCACCCAGGAAGACTGGGTTGAAACCTGCGCCTGGATGGAAGAAGAGCAGGAAGACGACTGGCCTGGATTGAAAATCCCCATTGACGTGGAAGGCGCCGACCTGCTTTACACCGTCAATGCGAGGGAGGTAAAACACTATCCTGAAGACCTGGCCGAGGCTGCCATCCTCTTTCATATCGCCGGTGAAAATTGGACCGTTGCCAGTGAAGGCTGGGAGGCGACTAGCCTTTCCATGTTTGCCGGCGATTGGGCTGCCTGCAAAATGCAGGTGGAGACCGTTTACGACTCAATGAAAAGGCTGAAGCCCAAGCGGATGATCACCACCGAATGCGGCCATATGTACAGGGCTACAGTGCTGGAGGGACCCTACTGGGCTGGCTACAAGAGCGGTCAGCCTCCGGTCGAGTGTATCCACTACGTTGAATGGGTCGCCGAAGCCTTGAGGACTGGAAAGCTCAAAATAGACCCGGCCCGGAAGATAAAGGAGCCTGTAACGTACCAGGATTCCTGTAATTATATCAGGAATGGAGGGCTAGGCGATATTGCGCGGGAAATTATCAGCTATGTTGCCGAGGATTTCAGGGAAATGACACCAAACCGGGAGCATAACTTCTGTTGCGGCGGCGGCGGTGGCCTGAACGGTATCGGCAGATATCGAGAGCAGCGGAACAAGGGGTTGGAAATGAAACGCGACCAGATACTTGAAACCGGTGCAAAGATTGTGATCTCCCCGTGTCACAACTGTTGGGATGCGATCAGGGATTTGGAAGAGATCTTCCATATAGGCATCAGCTGGACCTTTTTGAAGCCCCTTCTCCTCAGCATGGTTGAAGTGCCGGAGCACTTGAAGCCCCCGGAGCAATGAAACAACAGAAAGGGGGGAGATATTTACGGTTTTTCGAAGGAGCTGACTGCAAGAGAATATGGTGGACGGCCGTCGACCCTCAACAACCTCCGACATCAGAGATTCATAGAGGAACCCCCACTTCAGACAACCACTGCAGGGTGGGGTGGGCAGCCAAGCAACGGACGCAAGTTCTTTGCTGTCGCCAAGATCAATGTGTCCCCAAATTTTGAAAAGCATGTTGCACCGTCCGCTGGTTCTCTCGGAAATTCCCCCTGCGCTTGACCTTGAGACGCAAGAGTTCTACAAGTGAACGATCCACGCCTTTCCGTGTTGATAAAAAAGTTGCCATGCACACTGTCACACTGATCAAAGATGGCTCGATCATCAGCAGCGGGAAAACCGTGCAGGCTGACCCGCTGATGTTTCTCAGCTATCAGGTAGGTCTCGGGCCAGATTATCTATTGAGAAGCTACTTTCGGATGCTGGAGAAATATGCTTTACTGGCGAAGCTCAATGTCTTTTTCCCATCCTACATGGAGCGGTACTTTTCATGCCCTGAGGAGAATTGCGTGGTTGATGGGATAGACCACCTGGAGTTCAGGAAGACGGTCGAGATGATCGGCTTTCCGGGCAAGCCGCGCCTGGAGATCTATAACTCGTTTCAGGGCATCCGCGGTGATGAAACGTGCGAACTAAGATCCCACCCTCTCGAGAACCTTTTGGACATGCCGGTTAAACTTGGCAGACTCAAACACATTGTCTTTGGCGACAAGGTGGACATATTCGAGTTTGATACGGTGTTCACCCTTTTTGAGTTTGTCGAAGGGATTGCCTGGGAACTTAGTTTTCACGTTGCACCCACAGAGTGTGCACTGAGGAGGTGAAATATGTTTGACAGGATCTTGTTTGCCACCACAGCTTCGCCCACATGCAAAGATGCGGCCGATGTGGCTTTCGATCTGGCCAAGAAGTACAATTCCGAACTGACCGTTCTTCACGTTTTTGGCGTTCCCACCCACGGTTTCAGCCGAGATGTTGTGGATATCAAAACCGGTGAAAAGGGTACGTACGACGAGGATTATGTCCAACGGGTGGTGAAAGAGATGCGGATTACCTTCGCCGACAAGCTGGCCGAAGCAAAAAACTGCGTGGTGGAAGCTACTGCTGGGGCTCCTCACAGGGAGATCCTGAGAGCGGCGCGTCAGAAGGACGTCGATCTAATTGTCATGGGCTCCCATACGCGGCAGGAGGATACAGGAGCTGCACGATTTAGAACGGTTGTGGGGAACACGATGCAGAAGGTTGCCAAGGCAGCCAGGTGCCCCGTTCTCATAGTGAGCAGGCCATGCCAGACCTGCTGGTGGTATTTCTCCAACATTGTGTTCGGCACTGATTTTTCCAAAGCGGCGCAATCAGCCTTTTTGTTTGCCCTCAAGACAGCGCGTGAAATCGGCTGCAAACTATATCTTTTCCACGCCTGTGACATCGGCGCTGAGGATCCCGCCCAGGTCCGGACCCAAGCAGATATCGAGGCAAGGGTCAAAGAGGCGCGAAGAAGGTTGGAGGAGGTGTACGCATCCCAGATGGAAGGTTTCGACAACTATGAGATCGAGGTGTGGGAGGGGACACCTTATGTCGAAGTTTTGAAGTACGCTCGAGACAAGCAGGCCGACCTCATTGTAATGGCTCACCACACCAGGGAAATTGATCCGGAAAGGGCGGTCTTGGGGAGCACGGTGGAACAGGTAGTGCTCCGTTCAGCATGTCCAGTGGCAAGCGTGACCCATCCGGACAAAGTGGCGGCTATCCAGCAACAATAGCCTGAAGTCGCTGCAAGCCGTTACGGTGGGGCCGCGAGCTGAAAAAAGGTTCTTCCGGAATTTGCTTGGATGGCAGAGAAAACCCCAGGTCTGGCCAGTGCAGAAAATCTATGGTCATAGACATTCATCCAAGCAAATTCCGGAAGAACCTGAAAGGAAGCCACATCCTGGTGGTTGAAGATGACTTGCACATGAGAATTTTCATCTCCACCGTGCTCGAGACGAGCGGATATAACGCGACAGCTGCCAGAGACGGAAAAGAGGGCATTCAAAAGGCAAAAGAGGTTCCACCCGACCTCATCATTCTCGATGTGATGATGCCGGAAGAAGGCGGTGTCTCCATGTACCGGCAACTCAAGGCGGATGGCAAGCTAAGGGGGATTCCTGTGATTATGCTTTCCGGCGTCGACAGCAACTCTTTCCTCCATGCTTTGAGGATGATGAACTTAGGGGTCCAGGACCCCCTACCCGACCCAGAGGCCTACGTGGAAAAGCCTCCCAAAGCTGAGCATCTGCTCGAGGTAATCGAGAGACTGCTCAAAGATGCAAATTGATCGATAGAGGCTGGGCTGATGATTAACTCCCAAGTTGAATGAGAGGTGCTCTATGGCAAAGAAGATCCTGGTCGTGGACGATGATCCCAATGTGGTTTACTACCTCGTGGGGCTGTTTCACGATCATGGTTATGAGACCTGCAGCGCCGCGAACGCCTCGGAAGCGTTCGAGGTAATGCAGAGGGAAAAGCCGGACCTGATGACGCTGGATATTGATATGCCGGAGGTGACAGGCCCACAATTTTATCGAAAATACACAAAAATGGATGAATTCAAGGATATTCCGGTGGTTGTTGTCAGCGGCTTGGCCAAGCCGCACCTCGCAATAAAGAAGGCCGTGGCTGTTGTTGAGAAACCTTTCGATCGCGATGAACTCCTGAAAATAGTCAGAGACAACATAGGCGGCTGAAATCGCCAGGTCCCCACCCGCTATAACCAGAATGCCACAGGGGGCATACCTGGATATTTTCTCTATCCGACAGGACAGGCATGGACGAGAGAATCCTGATAGTCGACGACGAAGAAGACATCCGAGTGGTTCTTGGTATCTCTTTGTCTGATCTTGGCTATGAAGTATATACCGCGGAGAATGGCGAGGAAGCCCTCCGAATTCTCAGAGAAACCAACCTTCCCATAGTTCTCACCGACATCAGAATGCCGGTCATGGACGGCATCGAGTTGCTTCGCAAAATTAAACACGAGAACCCTGAAATCGAAGTGATCATGATCACCGGCCACGGGGATATGGACCTGGCCATCAAGAGTCTCAAGCATGAAGCAACGGATTTCATCACCAAGCCGATAAAGGACGAGGTGCTGGAAATCGCTCTGAAAAGAGCGCGCGAAAGAATCTCCATGAGGCGGCAACTCAGGGAGTACACCGAACACCTTGAAGAGCTGGTTCAGGAAAAGTCGGCCAAACTTGTAGAGGCCGAGAGACTGATTGCCGTGGGCCAGGTGGTTGAGGGGTTGTCTTCGGCGATGAGGAATATTGTGGAGGATCTCGAAAGCGGGTTGACCTACTTCAATGATATGCCTTGCTTCGTTTCCATCCATAACAGCGACCACAAGGTGGTCGGCACGAACCAGCTCTACAAAGAGCGGTTGGGTAACAAAATTGGCCACGACAGCTGGGACATATATACCCAGAGCACGGGAAACAAGGAAAACTGTCCTGTGGGCAAAACCTTTAGCACCGGAAAGGGGCAGCGAAGGAAAGAGACCGTCCTGAATTTGAGCGGCAGCGAGATTCCCGTTATTGTGCACACCGCACCCGTCAGAAATCGAGACGGTGAGGTGCAATTGGTCCTCGAGATGGCAGTGGACGTCACGGAGGTGAGTCGTCTTCAGGAAGAGCTTCTTTCATGTCAGCAGAGATACCAGCAGCTTTTTGATGCGGCGCCTTGCTATTTTACCGTTCAGGACAGGGAATTGAAGCTGGTAGCCACCAACAGGCAATTCACCGAAGATTTCGGTGAAGAGCTTGGTTCTTTTTGTTACGAGGCCTACAAGCATGCGGATGAGCCATGTCTCGAGTGTCCCGTCTTGAGAACCTTCGAAGAGAAAAAACCCCAACAGTGGGAGACCGTGGTTACATCGAAAACCGGCGAGCAATACAATGTTCTCATCTGGACCGCGCCCGTAAAGAATGCTGCAGGAGAAGTTACCCATGTGATGGAAATGTCCACCAACATAACCCAGATTCGCCAGCTGCAGGATCACCTCTCGTCCCTGGGGCTCTTGATAGGTTCTATCTCTCACGGAATAAAGGGGCTGCTGACAGGTTTGGACGGCGGGATGTACCGGGTTGAGTCAGGCTTTGAGAAGGAAGACCAGGAGCGAATCAAAGAGGGCTGGCAAATCGTAAGACACATGGTCAGCCGCATCAGGGATATGTCCCTCGACTTGCTTTATTATGCAAAAGAGAGAGACCTGCAATGGGAACGGACCGATGTGTTAACCTTTGCCAACCATGTGGCCCTGACCGTGGAACCGAAGGCCCGAGGGCACCACATCGAATTTGTTCGTGATTTCGACGAGTCTGTGGGAGAATTTGAGGTAGACGCCGGCGTTCTTGCCTCAGCACTGACCAACATCCTCGAAAACGGGATGGATGCGTGCATGATGGACGGCTTGAAGAAGGCGCATAGGATCGTCTTTGGGGTGAGGCAGGATGAGGACGACATCATCTTCGATGTGCTCGACAATGGTATCGGGATGGATAGAGAGACCAGGGAAAAGGTGGTTACTCTATTTTACTCATCGAAGGGAAGAGAGGGGACAGGCCTCGGCCTCTTTATTTCAAACCAGATCATCGAGCAACACGGGGGTTCGATAAAGGCAGATTCCACTCCAGGCAAGGGGTCGCAGTTCATTGTGAGGATGCCCAAAGTGGTTCCGGAAACGGTCAGGACTTGTCAAAAAGAGCCGATTAAACCCTGTTCGAATATCACACCAAAGCGTCTACCGTGAGACGAGGATAGACCCATGGACATTTGTGATGTGGCCATCATCGGTGGAGGACCGGGGGGCTTGGCCTGTGCCATCAAAGCGCAGGAACTGGGGCTCAGCTATGTGATTTTGGAAAAGGGCCAGAGGGTTCTTCAAGGAATCATTGACTCTTATCCCCGAGGCAAGAAGGTCTACCCCACAATTCCCCGAGGAGAAACCGGCCCTTTTCCCATTGCAGAGCTTGAACCTGACCCCAACAATGAACCGGTGGAGGAGTATCTGGCCAAGATAGAGGCCTGCGTAGAGAAATACAAGATATCCGTCGATCTGGCTGAGGAATTTCAAGATGTTCTCAGGAACAACGCTGGATTTACCGTGGAGACTCGCAAGAGCCGTTATCGAGCCTCCAATGTAGTCCTGGCTTTTGGGAGCAACATTCCCGTTGATCTGGGAGTATATGGGGAGGCAAAGACGGTAGCTCGAAGCCTCGACAACCCGGAGGAGCATCTTGGCGCCCCCACTCTGGTTTTAGGAGGAGGCAATGCCGCAGCGGATGTGGTTTCTACCCTCTCCAAAGCCAAAAGGGCAGCCGGAGACCCCACCACGGTCTATTGGGGCCATAGGAAAATACACTTCAAGATTGACAAGGATGTGGCTCGAGACCTGGGCGAAGAGATTCTTTTAGGTGGAAACATCAAGATTCTTCAAGGCGCCACCCCCAGAATTGGCGAGGTGGATGAAGACGGAGTAGACAGGCTAATGATTCAAACCCAGCAGATCCACCTGGGAGAAGGGGTCGAGTTGCAGCAGGGAATGAGTTTTCCCATGAAGCACGTTATTGCCTGCATAGGGACCCAGGGGCCGTCTCCTGTGTTTAGGCGCCTGGGGCTGCAGCAAATCACCTGCACGGAGGGAGTGTGTAAGATCAGTAAAGAGGGCACCCAGCTTCTGATGTTGACCCCTGAGCTTCAGACCAGCGTCAAAGGAATCTACGCCATTGGGGGCGCCATAAGCCCCACCTACATATTGATTGAAGAACAAGGTGTTCTCAAGGAACAAAAGCATTCCAACCTGATCTACACCGCGGTGAAGGACGGGGTCCGGGTCGCCGCGGCCATCGCCCATCGAAGGGGGAGCGAGACAAGAAATACTACGGAGATCATTAAATAGTTGACATTCATATCCGGTGCGAATCATGGAAAGCGAGCCGATTCAATTGCTCGCAGCATCCTGCGAGCCCAACCGTTGTCTATGCATGATGGCCTTTCCCCTCCACGGGCTCTGCGGGTGCTTGTTCAGGAACTCCCGCCAGCGTTGTAATGCCTCCTCCGTCTTTCCTTGCTCTTGCAGAGCCAGGGCCAGTCCAAAAAGGGCCGCCTCATTATCGGGCGCCACTGCCAGGGCTCTCCGATGCATCTCCTCGGCCTTTTGATAGCGCTCGCTGTCATTGTAGAGGTAACCGAGATTCACCAGGCAAGCAACCTGGCGTGGCTCACGACCCAACACTTCCCTGTAGACCCTTTCCGCTTCATCGATATCGCCGGCCTGATAGAGGCTGGTTCCCAGGAGAAAAAGGATCTCGCCATCCTCTTTTTTGAAGCGGATCGCCTCTTGCAATAGGGTCGTGGCTTTGGCCCATTCCCTCAACTGAACAGCCAGCCGGCCGCCGCGGCGGCCGACGTCATAGTGAACAAAGGCGAGGCGAGGGTTGCCTCGGACGGCAGCAAGATATTGATCCAGGGCCTCTGGACCCCTCCCCATGGCCTCGAGGAAGAAAGCCAGAAGAAACCGGGTCCTGAAGCTACTGGGCGCCAGAACGACTGCACCTTGCAGTTCCTCCTCGACTTGGGCAGTCATGGGGCTGTGGGCATACGCTATCAGGTATGCCAAATCGTCCGAATCGGGCTGAATCAGGTCAAAGAAGCTGAGGCGCTGCATCTCCTCCAGCGGGAGGGCATCGCCCCGTAAGAAGACCAGGGCCCGATCGTCAAAGTAGGCAAGCCGGAAATGGCTTGAGCGGCTGAAGTGGGCGACAAAACTTCGGTCCCTGAAGCTCAGGATCGCGGCCCGGATGTCAAGCCGGTCGAAGAACACGTCCAACTCGGCCGATGTCATTCTGCTCATCTGCGCAACCAACTCGAGTTGCGCATCGAGGGACCGCCCATCCATGAAAATCTTTCTGTCCGGCCAGCTCCAGAGCAGATAGCCGCCAATCGGCCAGGAGTTGTAGATGTTTCCCCCCGGGTTAAGCCGGACAAGGAACTCCACCGCTTCCCTGGGAAAGCGGCCTTCACTGATGCCAAGTCCAAAACGGCGGACCTTGTACTCGGCGAAAGAATTCTGGAAAAGCAGGGCGGTTACGACTACCAGGAGTGGAATTCCCAGAGCAGCTTGCAAGCGTGGCGACGGCCGGTACACTTTCACCGCTAATTTGTCCAGCACCGGTTGCAGGTTGTAGCCGAGTATGGCCGGCTGAAGCAGAGCAGCCAGGGCCACAAAGCGTACTCCCCGGATCGCCAGGAACGACGTCGCCGCAAAGACTAGAAGGTGGAACAGCCGCACTCGTCGAAAAGCCAGAAGGAAGCTCAGTGCAGTGGCAAGCATAAGGCCCCAGAAGAGGGGGTGATCGCCCCACGAAAGGGCTAAGTGCTCCTCAATTTCAAAGGTCCGGGTCACATTTTTCAGGGTAAAATCCGTGAGCACCCAGCGGAGGAGATCGAGGCCGAAGGGATTGAGTAGGATGATGCTCAATAGAAGCACTAGGAGCAACATTAAGAAACCGGGACACTTTGCAGTGCCGTCTCTATCCCGGATTCGCGCATAGGCGGCGGTGAGCAAACATTCACCCAGGAGGCAACCCATCAAAACCACGCCGAGGAAGAAGCTGCCATGGAGGTTGACCCAGAGCAGCATCAGCGGCAGAAGCCAGAGCAGCCCCAGGTTGCGCCCATGCCCCCACACCGAGAGGATCGAGAAAAAAGCAGCCGCCAGGGTAAACATGAAAACGTGGGGCCGGAGAAGGAAACGGAACTGCGCGATATAGATCGCCAACAGCACGAGGGCCACGGCCAGGAAGGGGTTTGTCCCCTGCCTGAGCATCAGCCGGAAGACAATCAGAAAGGCTGTGGCGACGACCAGCGCCTTCAGAAGGATCAACCCGTCAATGCCGCCCACACGCATGACAACGGCGAAGAACACGTCTGAGAGCCAGTAGTGGGGCCACCATGGTGCACCGGGGGTGGTGAAGGTAAAGGGGTCGGCATGGGGAATCTTTCCGGTCTCCAGGATCCACTGGCCTGTTTTCAGGTGCCACCAAATATCGTAATTGTATACCTTTTCCACCGCCACCAGAAAAGCGGAGGTCAAAACCAGCAAGGACAGCAGGCCTGATAGGAGTCGGCTGGCCAGGGGTGTTCGATTCACGCTATTGCGGGTGAGTGATTTTTTGACGTTCGCCTCCCCATTCCAATCTCGTAACCAGTGGCCTCCTCAGATCGCGCAGCTCTAGCCCCAATGCTGTTCACTTAAGCTTAGGTTCATAACACAGATACACCACAAATCCCCCCAACCCCCCTTTGCTAAAGGTTCTTCCGGAATTTGCGTGGATGAACGTCTATGACCATCGATTCTCTGCCTTGACTTTGCCAGGCCAGGGGGAGCTGCGAAACAAAGAGCATTCTGAGCCACCTCTATTTCGGCCATCTCAGCCCGGCAAGGGCCAGCATGAAG
>Ga0209536_100008115_pt1 | contig 15807 bp, 17 predicted proteins | sample DeeMarSeWOR28_12_FD_187461 | JGI IMG/M metagenome (GOLD analysis project Ga0209536, IMG submission 187461) | Marine sediment microbial communities from White Oak River estuary, North Carolina - WOR-2-8_12 (SPAdes) (version 2) | ecosystem: Environmental > Aquatic > Marine > Intertidal zone >...
ATCGACCAGCTAGACGCGCTGGTCATGCGTCGAATAAAGGAGCGGATCCCGGTTGCCTATTTACTCAACGAGGCCTGGTTTGCCGGTCATCGTTTCTATATTGATGAGCGCGCGCTGATACCGCGATCGCTGATTGCCGAATACATTCTCGAGCACTTTCAGCCATGGATTGAAGAAGAGAATATTACCCGCGTTCTTGATCTATGCACCGGTAGTGGCTGCATTGCCATTGCGGTGGCGCTGGAAGTCCCCGGCGCCCGTGTGGACGCGGCGGATATCTCGGCCGATGCGCTCGCGGTCGCGCTAAAGAATGTGCATGACTATGGACTGGGCGAGCGCGTCGAACTGGTCCAGTCGGATTTGTTCGACGCGTTGGCAGGCCGGCGCTATGACATTATTGTCAGCAATCCGCCGTATGTCCCGCCGTCATCCATGCTTGAGTTACCCCGTGAGTACCGGCACGAACCGGAGTTGGCGCTGGTCGCCGAAGATAATGGCCTCGATATTGTTGCGAAGATACTGGCGCAAGCAGCCGACCACCTGAAAGAGGGCGGGTTGCTGATCGTCGAAGTCGGCGAGAGTCGCGAGGCGCTCGAGCAGCGATTCCCGCACCTGCCGTTTACCTGGCTGGGGCACGAGTCGGGCGAGGAAACGGTTTTTCTGCTGAATCGCGCCGACCTGGACGACAACTGAAGGTCGCCCTCTGCCTCGCATCGCTGCGTTCAACACCCACCCTCTGTAAAAACAGTGTTGCCCGGGCCGCCCGATGTTCCGAACCGGATGGTTCCGCCGGCACTATGTTACGGGCGCGCCGGGGCGAGAATTGATATGATACTCTCACGCCAAATCCCACAGGCGCCAGCTCGACAATTAAAAAGATCGGCAACAATGGTTTCAGCAAGCCGACGTATGACATGGATACATACACCATTAATCTGGATGGATTTAACTATGCGTTTTCTATTTTCTGTGGCGACATTTTTCCTGTTGGTTTCATCGGCCTATGCTCATGATCCTGCCAAGCCGGTCGTGGATCGTTGGTGGTGGAATGACAGCTGGTGGAACGAGGGCAAGATCGAGACCGCACCGAATTTTGAAGTCAAGACCCGCTGGGTGAACTACAAAGATGGCGACATCGAGGTGCGCGCGCTGTTGGCGCAGCCGAAGAAACGGGGGCGATATCCCGGTGTGCTGTTTGTCCATGGCCGCCGTGGCCTGGGTGAGCTGGTGCAAAAAAAGGTAAAACGGTTGGCCGCGCGCGGGCTGATCGTGCTGGCGCCCGATGTCTATGACGCCCACAACATCGATGCCTTTCCTTACGAGCACGACTACGCGCTGGAGGAAACGGTGAACAAGGGAGTCGATGCTTTACTCAAGATTCCGGGCCGCACCAGCAAAAAGATCTGCCTGGTTTCGCATACCCGCGGTGGTTACTACAGCCTAAAGGTGGCGGTCACCAAGAATCGTCAACTCAAGGAAGTTGCCTGTTATGTTTCCTGGTACCCGCACATGCAGGATCCGAATGCGCCGGAACCATCGCAGGTCTATGGTTATGCGCCTGAGGCGGACGAGCTGAAAATCCCGACCATGATTTTCATCGGTGAAGACGAGCAATATCAGCGTCGGCGGCCGATTGAATCAGCCGTGAAGCAGCTTAAGGACAAGGGCAGGGACGTGACCCTGATCGTGTATCCCGGAGTTGGTCGGGCGTTTGATTTTCGACCCGAGAATGTTCGCACCTTTGCCGATGACCTGGCCGCCAAGGATGCCAATCGTCGTGCGGCCGAGTTTGTTACCAGGCACCTCGGCCAATAGTCATTTCCCGATCCAAGGCCAAAAAAAGCCCCGCATGAAGCGGGGCTTTTTATGATCATTCCGGCAGTTTACTGCGGAACGACGTTTGCCGCCTGAGGACCCTTCGGACCATCCTGCACGTCAAAGCTGACCTTCTGACCTTCGGCCAGAGTTTTGAAGCCGTCACCGGTGATGGCGCTGAAGTGAACGAAAACGTCTTTACCGCCGTCGTCCTGAGAGATAAAGCCGAAGCCTTTCGATTCGTTGAACCATTTCACGGAACCAGTAGCCATGATATTTCCTCTTTAATTTTTAGTTTAACTTGGGTTGCTGCGGGTTATGAAAGGGAATTTTCGTCGGACTACTAGGTAGGATTTTTCCAGAACGATCACTGCCATACACCACAGTTGAATCAAGTCTACAAAAAAATTTTGTTAACTGCGAGCAAAACGGTTGAAAAAATACCGAAAGTGGCGCTTCATGATATTTTCGCGGAAGCTGAAAATTGGCACGTAAATTAGCAAATGCTGTTTTAGTGAAGGGAGCCCATGAAAACATATTTTATTGTCGCCGCCGTTCTAGCAGTTGTCGGCCTGTTGCCCGCTGTTTATTACGCCGGTTATCACCAGGGCAAAACCAGTACAGCTGCCGCCTTTAATCAGGCGGCATTAGAGCATCGCGACAAGGAAAATCAGCTACTAGTACAGCTCGAAAAGGCAAAAAAGGAGCGAAAAATTGTCTATATGGAACGTATTAAGGTGGTCGCGGAAGCGGCTGATGCCTGCCTCGACAGTCCTGTGCCTGAGTCCATTTCTGGTCTCCTGCACGACGCCAGCGCCGCAAAAACCCAACCCCTTACTAACACAGGATTGTGATTACCCTGTTCTAGCTACGGGTAATCCAACGTACCGGGATGTAATTGTGCTGGCCGAACAACGGGGCCAGGCGTTGATTGAATGCAATTCGCGGTTGCAGACTCTGCGCGAAAGCTACAATTGAGCGGATAAAAAAACGGGGGCGTTCGCCCCCGTTTCGATTAGCTCTTTTCCGGCATCTTGATCTGGAACTTGCCAAGTTTGGCTTCGTAGTAGCCTTCGGAGCCGCCTTTCATGAAGTAATAGTTCCGCACCCCCTCGCGCTCGAGAAAATACTGGAACCAGCGCACCTGCTTGCCAACCTTGTCGTAAACCAACAGGGTCTTGTTGCTACGCTTGGCGTTCGCCACGATCTCCTTGATGCGGTCCATCTCGTCGAGTTGTGCGCGTTTTTCCTGGAACGGGAATAACTGGGTGTCGCGTTGCGCCCGGTCGCGGATGTCCAGTATCTGGGCACGCGGTCCGAAATTTGATTCGAACTCCTTGGCGGCCAGGATACGGCTCTTGAAGCGCTGGTTGTCGATAAAGGCGCCAGCCTGCATCGGGTGCTGGCCCAGCAGCACGGAGTGCTGCGGGTGGGTGCTGGCCCAGGCATAGATTCCTGCGTCAAAGGCAACCACGTTATTGACACCGGCCTCGACTGCTTTCTTGGCGGCCTTGTACGATTTCTTACAGGTACCACCGTTACAGTACATCACCAGTTGCTTGCCTGATTTTGTGCTCAAGGCCTTAACCTGTGCGCCAAAATCCCTGCTGCTGAGGGGAATGTTGATCGCGCCCTTGATGTGCAACGTCTCGAATTCATATTGCGAACGCACATCGACGAATACGACATTGCTGAACTTACGCTGCAAGTCGGCCATCTCGATGACAGGGACGTCTTTGTACTTGCTGCGATGAGGAAACTCGGACACGCTGGCGCCGACAGTCGCCGAAGCCAACATCGCACCTAGTAACCAAACAAATGCTATGGTCTTTTTCATACTTAGAATTGCTCCTGATTTAAATTAAATACCGTTATCACCGGCATTTCCGTCGCCCTTGCAGGCTGATCCACATGGAGCACCCTGGCTTTCCTTTACACCGCCTCTTTAGCAAAGACCGTGCCTATATTAGTTTTTGCTTAAATACCGGGCAGTTACGGCTAAAACCTGGTGTTCCAGTCAGGAGCTAAACGGCCAGGAGACCGGCCGCCGCCAAATTATGTCAGTTAAAGTAGGCGAATATGGGCACCGGGACGGATTTTGTGAACCTCGGGATTAGCCTGTATTTTAGTGGACCATGCCTGGAAGCAGTCCCCGATGAGCCAACCACCAGAACCGAATTTCGATCAGGTCCGGGCACAGAACGACGCCAGTCTGATGCCCGAGATCGACGCGGTGCGCTCCGGTACGGCGGTCAATGCACTGGAGCAATTTGCTCGCGCCTATCTCGGTATGTACATGAACATCGACGTTGAGCTGTCGCCGGTCGAGCGCGTGGCAGTGCTTGCCAACCCGGCGCTGGTCGAGGCCGTGCTGGACGGCTTTATCGAGGCTGCCACCACGGTCGCGCTGCCCGATGCGGCCGAGGTCGCCGCTGCCCGTGCCCGTGGCAACGAACACCCGATGAACTTTATCGCCCTTGCCGGCATGGACTTGCTGGCGGAACGGGCAATGGACGAGGCACTGGCACTACCGGAGGACAGGCTGCGGTCATTGTTGAGTTTCTATTTCGCCAGTACCGCCGAACTGGAAAACCGATGGTACCCTCCGCTGGTTGAACGGCGCCCGGAAACGGTAGCGGCCGCGCTCGCAATCTACTGGGGCGTCCTGATTGACCGCGGTGCAGCCTATCTCCCCGGGCTGCTGTCGCTTTTGCATGAGCAACGTGCGGCACCGATTATGGCGACGCTGTCGTTAACGCTATTGCAACGCTGGAAGCAGTGTCGTTTGAAATTGCTAGTGGAGTTACTGGGCGTTGCCTTTCGCTATGCCGACAAGGAAGAACTTCGTCAGCTGATCGAGGCCATGCTCGCCGATCAGGATGGGGTGAACGTGAAAAAAACCTTGTTGTGGATGGCCGCGGCGTTTTTTATTTCACCGGCCGAACACGAGCAGCAGCTGATCGACTATTGCCAGGCCTCCAAGGAAAAGATACTGCCGTTACTCGATTTCAGTTATCGGTTGTTACAGCCGGGCCCGGGCAACCCGGTAGAAATGAATTCCCATGCCCTGGCTGTGCTGTTACGCATTGTTGGTCCCAAGTTTCCACCCAGGATTGTCGACGGCGAGACTGATGATTCCACTTCGTCAAAAGTACTGTGGCTGTTTCGCCAACTCGGTGAGCGGCCGGCCGTGGAGGCTCTGGTGGAGATCGAATGGTTGCGCGGTGCCCGGGTCATGCGCCGGTGCGAAGCAGTACTGGACGAAGTCGAGGCCGGACTGGCCTGAGTCTCTAACCACCGGCTCTGCGGATTTCGTTGTAACGAAAACAATCAGTCGTGTGGTCGTTGACCATGCCTACCGCCTGCATAAACGCGTAACAGGTTGTGGAGCCGATAAATTTAAACCCGCGCTGTTTCAAAGCCTTGCTCATGGCGTCGGATTCAGGGGTTGTCACCGGAATATCGGCGTGCGTTTTCCAGCGATTGGTTCTGGGCGTGCCGTCTACGAACTGCCACAGAAAGTCGGACAGCTTGCCTTGTTGTTGCCGAAGCTCGAGGTAGGCGCGGGCATTGTGGATTGTCGCCTCGACTTTTAGCCGATTGCGCACGATCCCGGGGTCCGCCAGCAGTCGCTTCACGTCGCGCCGGGTGTAGCCGGCGATGGCAGCGGGATCAAATCGGTCAAAGGCCCGGCGATAGTTTTGCCTTTTCTTCAGAATGGTAATCCAGCTGAGACCTGCCTGTGCACCCTCCAGGATCAGCATTTCAAACAGTTTTCGGTCCTGTCGTTGCGGCACCCCCCACTCCTTGTCGTGGTAGGCCTGGTATAGCGGGTCGCTACCACACCATTGGCAGCGGGTAATCGCCATATCAGGCGCCCACCAGTGCGGGCAACAGTAACCAGACAATCTTCTCGATGGCAGTAAAACCGTGTTGAGTGAGACTTAGCTTCAAGGCTGGACTCCTGTTCTGCGTGGACTCGGTGCCGGGGCTTCATTAGTATGCTGGTACGTCAATCTGGCAACAAAAAATGAAACTGAAGACATATCATTGGGTACTGGTCGGTGGCTTGCTGACCATCGTCTGGATCGGGTTGATGGCCTGGCTCAGTTACAAGTACCTGGTCGAAAAAGATCCGGTACCAGTCGAACAGTGGACGTCTGAACACCGACCCAGATAATAATAGTTGCCGCGGTTTCAATCGAGCGGCAGACCGCAATGCCAGCAGGTTTCGAAGTTGTCAGGATTTTTCTCTCCGCAGCGCGGGCAATCGACATAGACGTCGCTATTCACCCTTGCTTCGAATTCCGTCACCAGCTTTTTTGCCCGATCGATATCCTGATCACGCTCCAGCCAGAGTTCCGGGTAGGTCTGGGTGAACGGGATCTCTCCTGAACCGCCTTGTGCGTGTTCATTCAGTATGCGCGAGCGGATACCGGCATCGGCCAGCAGGTCGCGCACAAGACAGGCCTCGGCAAGGTCGGCTGCCGTGTAGAGCCGTTTCATCAATTCGCGGAAACCGACCCGGGAGCGCCTAGTCCTTTAGCCTGAAGCCGACTTTCAGCGTTACCTGGTAATGTGCGACCTTGCCGTCTTCGATATGGCCCCTCGTGTTCACTACCTCAAACCAGTCCAGGTTGCTCAGGGTTTTGCCCGCGCGGCCAATCGCATTTTCGATCGCGCTGTCGATGCTCTTGCTGGATGAGCCAACCAGCTCAACAATCTTGTACACGTGATCACCCATTGTTATCTCCTTGTTGTGTTGTCGTACCGGGGCCGTAAGGCTGTTGCCGGGACCGCCCCTGCCCGCAGGATGGTTATCGCCTGCAAATCAAACATGATCCTTTTGCCCACAATTATCAAGTGGACAAAATATCGTGGCCGCAGGTCCTGTTCCAGGCGCCCATGCAGCCGGTTTTCCATCAGGTTTTTTGGTACACTGCCCGGCGTTTGATGTCCCGGTATTGGTAAATGCGCAAGACAATTCCTATCGTCGTTGATCCAGAGACTCTCTCGTCAGAAGAGAAGTGCGGTTACTGTACCAACACGACCTGCTGCACCTACATAACCCAGGAACTGGATACACCGAGATCAATGGAGGATTTCGATACCTTGCTGTGGCAGATCTCGCACCAGGACGTACAGGCCTACAAGGATGAAGGCGACTGGTATCTGCTGGTGAACAACCGTTGCCGGCACATTCTCGGCGACGGCCGTTGCGGTATCTACGATGTTCGTCCGCAGATCTGTCGCGAGCACTCCAACGAAGACTGCGAATTCAATACACCGGCTTCCGATGACGATTTTGATCTTTATTTCCCCGACTACGAGTCGCTGGACAAATACTGTCGCAAGCGCTTCAAGTCCTGGGATCGTCGCTGGGACAGGTTTGCCAAGGCCGCCGGTTAACGAGGATCAAAAGCGATGACACCCGACCTTTCCAGCGACGAGCGCAGCCATCTGGCGCGGGCACTGATGCATTTGTTTGATGAGTGGGATCTGGACCTGCAGCAGCGCGTGGCCTTGCTGGATCTGCCGGAGGACACCAAGTCGCGGGCGCTGACCCGTTATCGCAATGGCGAGCCGATACCGGAAGGTGGCGACCTGTTGCTACGGGCGAAGTACCTGCTCGGTATCCAGCACAGTCTCGAAATTGCATTGCCCATGAACGCCGCCATCATCCAGGCATGGCCAACCACCGAGAACTCCTCTTTGCAGAATCGTCGACCGCTGGACGTAATGCTCGACCATGGTGTCGATGGCATCAAGCAGGTTTACGATCTACTGACCGCAACTGACGAATGGGGCTGATTGCCCGTCAGCCAGGCATGATCTGGCGAAAACTCCGAATCGCTTCAAATTCCTGCACTTCCTTTTCGGGTGCCCTCGAATCCGGCTTGAACACTGCCAGCAGATTGGCAATACCGTAGGCCTGCGCCGAGCGCAGCACCGGCAGGCTGTCGTCGATAAACAGTGTACGCTGTTTGCTAAATGGCTCGACGGTCTGCAGTTTTCCCCAGAACGATAAATCTTCCTTCGGCAAGCCCAGGTCGTGTGAACAAACCAGGCGATCGAAGTGACCGCCCAGTTGAGTGCGGTTCATCTTGATTCTCAGTGCCTTGCCGTGGGCGTTGGTCACCAGCACAATGCGTTTTCCCGATTCTCGAACTGCCTCGAGGAAATCCACCACGTAGGGGAACACAGCAATCAGGTGATCGACCTCCTGTTTCAGCATTTCGATATCCAGGCCCAGTTGCTCTGTCCAGTAGTCAACGCAGTACCAATCGAGGGTACCTTCGGCCTTGCGGTAACGAAGCATCAGCGCGTCTTTAGCCTGGTCGACTGACAGCCCGTGTTTTTCCGCGAAACGAAGCGGAACATGCTCCAGCCAGAAGTGGTTGTCGAAATGCAGGTCCAGCAGGGTGCCGTCCATGTCGAGCATGACGGTATCGATATTTTTCCAGGTAACCATAAGGGCTGTATGTCTTTGATTAAGTCGCAGCTATTGTCAATCAGCACACAATCTAGCGTCAGCCATGGGCGGTCGCAAGTACAGTCTTTGTTATACTCACTGGCTCACAAATGGAGTCCTACCCATGTCGTTTATTCGCCCTCTGTTTTTTCTCGGACTGGTTCTGTCGTTCGGGTCTTTCGCCAGTGCCGCGGCCCCGGTGATGGTCGATGGCCAGTGGCTGGCCAACAACATTAATAACAAAAGCATTGTCCTTGTTGACATGGCGGCAGACGAAACCCAGTACGACCGCTTTCACTTGCCCGGCGCAATATATTTACCGTATTACGCCATCGTCAAACCACGAAAAAAGGACAAGGTCACCCTGCCCCTGAGTGACGCGGAGCTGGCAAAGCGACTGGGTCAGTTTGGTATCAGCCGGGATCACCACGTAGTGATCTATGACGACATGGGCGGCCTCAACGCCGGGCGCCTGTTCTGGGGGCTGGAGCGTATTGGTCATCCGAAAGTCTCGGTACTCGATGGCGGTCTGGTGAGGTGGGTGCTCGACGGGCGCAAGGTGGTCAATGTGCCATTGCGTCGCCCGCCAACCGTTTACGCGATCAGTGGCGGCGGCCGTGACAATCTTGCCAGCATGGAAGACGTGGATCGAGCCGGTAAAAGTGGCACCACCCTGATCGACGCCCGCAGCATCGAGGAATACGTGGGAAACACGAAAAAGCGTGAGGGGGGACACGTTGACGGTGCACGCTGGTGGGAATGGTCCCGCGCGGTTGATATCGAAGGTGGCTTCGTCCGGCGGCCGGACAAAACCCTGCAGGCCGAGCTGGCTTCCCTGGGCGCGGAAGATAAAAGCAAACCGGTAATCGCCTATTGCCGTTCAGGTCATCGTGCCGCACAAACCTACCTGACGCTGCGCAGTCTCGGCTACGAACAAGTCAGGCTCTATGCCCCTTCGATGAAGGAGTACGGTCAGTACCGCAAGAAAGAACTCAAGCAGGGCATGCAACCCTGAGCCAGGGCATCAACCACCGTGCGCCCAGGTTGTCGCATCGTCGAGTTCGCGAAACACTTGCAACTCGGCATCGGTAAACAGACCGTTTAACCAGCCCATCCAGCTGGCCCATTGGTCGCTGCTGACAACAGCAATACGCTGGAAATCGTGTGCATGTTCGCGGGTGAACTTGATATCTTCCCACGCCATGTCGATGGTGAATCCACTCATCTGGGTCAGGTCCAGAACCAGTTTTACCTTGGGCATGAGTTTGAGCTCACCGGTCATGGCCTCCTCGAACTCCTTGAAGTCGTCGACAGTGAATTCGCCGAATACGTGGACTTTTAGCAGGTCTTGATCTTCTTCAATGCTGATCATGTCAGACTCCGTCGACAGGGGGTGCGGTTTTGCCCTCGAGGCAAAACAGGTTAATTTACGTTTTCTTACCTTAATCGAATCACGACATGTCTAACAAGCCCGTCATCAACCGCACCCGTACCATCGCTGAAACACGCCTGTTTCGGGTGGAGGAGCTGGAAATCACCTTCTCCAATAATGTCGACGTGGTTTACGAACGCATGCACGGTTCGCCCCACGGTGCAGTGCTGGCGGTGCCCATGCTCGACGCCGATACGGTCTTGCTGGTACGTGAATACGCGGCGGGCGCAGAGCGCTACGAGCTGGGTCTGCCCAAGGGGAGGATCGAGGACAACGAGGCCCCGGTCGATGCTGCCAATCGGGAAATGAAAGAAGAAGTGGGTTATGGCGCGCGGACACTGGTTCAACTGAAATCGCTGACAGAGGCGCCGGGCTACTTTCGTCATGAAACCCATGTAGTGCTGGCACAGGATCTGTATCCGGAGCGCCTCGAAGGTGATGAGCCGGAGCCGATCGAGGTCGTGCCATGGCGTCTGAGTAATCTTGCGGCCTTGCTGGAGCATCCCGAATGCACTGAGGCACGCAGCATTGCTGCTTTATATATGGTGCGAAGCCGTCTTACCGAGGGAGCGAAATAATGGCTGACACGCTGGAGCTATCGGGCCTGCTGGCGCCGGTTCGAGAGATCGCCAAAAGGGCCGGCAAGGAAATTTTGAAAATTTACGACGCTGGCTTTGATGTTGAAGACAAGGCCGATGGGTCGCCGCTGACCACCGCCGATCGCGCAGCCCACCGGACCATCGTCGATGCGCTGGCTGCACTCACGCCGTCGATACCGGTATTGTCCGAGGAAGCCAGCGATATTGACTATGCAGTGCGCTCACATTGGCAGCGCTACTGGCTGGTTGATCCGCTTGATGGCACCAGGGAATTCGTCAAGCGGAACGGCGAGTTCACGGTCAATATTGCACTGATAGACAATCAACAGCCGGTGCTCGGGGTTGTCTACGTCCCGGTAACCGGTGTCATGTATTTCGCAAGCCACGGCGGCGGCGCCTTCAAGCAGCTGGCTGATGATAAAGCGGTGCCGATTGCAGTCAGGGATTTTCAGGGTGGGCCAGTGCGAGTTGTGGCCAGCCGCTCCCATGCGAGCCCGGCGCTGCAGCAGTTCCTCGATGCCGTTGGCGATGTCGAAACCATCAGCATGGGCAGTTCGCTGAAGTTATGCCTGGTCGCGGAGGGCGCCGCCGATGTGTATCCGCGCCTTGGCCCGACATCCGAATGGGATACCGCCGCAGCACAAGCGGTGGTGGAAGTTGCCGGTGGGCAGGTCACTGCGCTCGACGGCACGCCACTTTCCTATAACAAGCCAGACATACTGAATCCCTGGTTTATCGTTAGTGACGGCAAGACCGACTGGACCCATTACCTGAATGTCACCGACTAGCATTGCCACGCGTCACGATTTGTTTCTCGCCATTGACCAGGGCGGGCATTCCTCGCGCGCCCTGGTCTACGATGGCCACGGCAATCTTCGCGCCGGTGAGCAGAGAGCGGTAACCACCCGTACACCGCAACCTGAATGGGTTGAGCAGGATCCCGAGGAAGTACTGGATTCGGTGCGCGGCGCGGTTGATGCGGCAGTGGCGGCGCTGGGTGAACAGGCGCGCAACATCGTCGCTGCCGGTATGGCCACCCAGCGTTCGAGCCTGGTGTGCTGGAACCGGGAAACCGGCGAGGCGTTAACGCCGATTATCAGCTGGCAGGATCGTCGCGCCGCGCACTGGCTGGAACAATTGCCGATCGACAACGAAGCGGTGCACCGTACCACGGGCCTGTTCGTAACAGCGCACTATGGCGCCAGCAAGTTTCGCTGGTGTCTCGACAATATTCCGGCAGTACGTGAGGCGTTGGATGGCGGACAGCTGGCGCTCGGGCCGATGGCGAGCTTCCTCGTGTTTCGGCTGTTAACCGGGCGACCCTACCTTGCTGATCCCGCCAATGCCGCTCGTACCCAGCTTTGGAATATTAAAACGCATGAGTGGGATGCGGGCCTCATGCAGTTGTTTGGCTTGCCCATGCAATTGTTTCCGGAATGCGTTCCGACGGTCCACGAATTCGGTACGCTGCAGGCCGCTGGCCACAGTATTCCGTTTCGATTGTTAAATGGCGACCAGTCCGCGGCCCTGTTTGCCTTTGGCGAGATCCAGGTAGAGACCGCCTATATCAATATCGGGACTGGCGCGTTTGTCTCCCGTCCCTCCGGCCACTATCCCGGGTTTGCCCGACGCCTGTTGACCAGCGTGGTACTGCAAAGTGATACAGAGTCCACCTATGTTACCGAGGGCACCGTCAACGGTGCCGCCAGCGCCCTCGACTGGCTGGAGCAGGAGCACGGTATCAGGGACATGCATGAAAACCTGCCGCGGTGGCTCGCCCGTGATGAAGAACCACTATTGTTTCTGAACGGCGTGGCCGGTCTCGGTGCTCCCTACTGGGTGCCGGATTTTCCAACGCAACTGGTTGGCGATGGCGAGGATTGGCAAAAGGCCGTGGCCGTTGTCGAGAGCGTGGTTTTTCTGTTGCGCGTCAACATGGAGGAAATGCAGAAGAGCGCATCGCCGCCACTACAGATACAGGTAACGGGCGGCCTGTCGGCGCTCGATGGCCTGTGCCAGCGACTGGCTGACCTGAGCCGCATCCCGGTATACCGGCCGGTTGAACACGAGGCCACCGCGCGCGGCACCGCCTACCTGCTGGCGAATTGTCCGCGTGACTGGCCAGAAACTGACATCGGGCGGTGGTTCAAGCCGAAAGACAATGCGGCCTTACATCGCCGCTATAGCGAGTGGCAGAAGGCGATGCTGGCGACCATGCGCCACGGTACGGCTGACTAGTATCCCCTAGCGCAGCGCTTTCAGCATCTCACCGATGGCAAAGGTTTCGATGTCGTCCGCGCCACGCCGCGCCAGTTTTCGCGCCAACTGCGGATCAGCCACCTCGTATAACGCCAGTCGGGACTTGCCTTTTCGTAATGGAAAAATCCGGGGCAGCTTGTTGTAGTTGCAAAACAGGTACTCCGGTTTTATGTCCCTGACTATCGGTAGCTTGCGATCGCGCCAGTGTTTCAGCACTACCCCGATTTGTTCCCAGTTGTTTCGACGTGCGGCGAGCAGGAATTTGTAATCGAAGGAAATCAGTACGCAACGATTGCGAATGGGGGCCAGCTCAGCGTGAATTTTTGACAGCACCACGCTGCTCCCGAGTTGCTCGATCCCCTCGCGCTTGATCTCGACAAACAGCTGGACCTTGGGGTGGTGCATGACCATATCCACCAGCTCTTCGAGAGTGGCAATCCGCACGTGTTCAAATTCATCGCCCAAACGCTCGGGCTCCGAGGCATGTAGTTGCTGTAACCGGGCGAGGGTGTGTTCATGAATCACGCCATCAACACCGCAAACACGTCTTAAATCGTGGTCATGAAACAGTACTGGTACCTGGTCAGCGCTGAACTGTATGTCGAATTCTACTGCCTCGGCGCCAGCCTCTATCGCCGCACCAATGCCGACAATCGTGTTCTCGGGAAAGTGGGCAGTGTAGCCTCGATGGGCAATTAATCTTGGGGTGCTCATGCAGGTCCGGTACCGTGGGGGTGGCTGAAACAACTAGCATACCGACCGCTGCGCCAGCGCGTCGACCGTTATTTTGGTGTGGGGATATCGACCTTGAACAGGATGGCGTACAGCACCGGCACGATGATTAACGTTAGAATCGTGGCGAAGCCCAGGCCGAACATGATGGTTAGCGACATGTTGACGAAGAACACATCCTGCAGCAAAGGGATCATGCCAAGAATAGTAGTCACTGCGGCCATGGTTACCGGGCGCAGGCGGCTGACAGCGGAGTCAACAATGCCATCGTAGGGTTGCTTGCCTCCCTCAATTTGCTGATCAATTTCCTCGATCAGCACGATAGCGTTCTTGATCAGCAGGCCGATGAGACTTAACGCACCGAGCAGGGCCATGAAGTCGAAGGCACCGCGCGCACCGAGCAGGCCAACCGTAACGCCGATTACGGCAAGTGGCACCGTGAGCCAGATAATCAGCGGTTGCCTGACTTTACCGAACAGCAGAATGCTGGTGATGATCATCAACAGGAAGCCGGCGGGCAGCGCCTTGCCCAATCCCTGTTGCGCGTTGGTGGAGTCTTCGTACTCACCGCCCCAGCTCAACGAATAACCGGGCGGCAATTCCAACGCCTCGATTTGCGGTCTTACCCGCTCAAACAGGGGGCTTGCCAGTTCACCTTTCGGGTTGCACGAGGCAATGATGGTCTGAATACGGTTTCGGCCACGAATCACACCGTTTTCCCAGTGCGTCTCGAAACCGGAAACCACTTGCGACACAGGCACCGATTGTTTGAGTACCGGACTCCAGACCTGAACATCCTGCATGTTGCCGACATCCGTGCGCTCTGCGTGCGGTGCGCGCATGTAGATCGGCAATAGCCGGATTCCATCGCGGTACAGACCGAGTCGTACACCATCGAACGCGGCATTAAGGGCATTGGCCAGGTCTTCTCTCGACACCCCCAGCTGGCGGCCGACCTGCTCATTAAACACCGGGACGATGCGTTTCGCGGGCTGGCGCCAGTCATCGCGAATTTCCTTGGCGTCCGGGTCGGCGCGGAAAATGGCCTTGGCCTTTTCGGCAAGCTGGCGAAGTACTTCGTCGTCCGGACCGTGGAAGCGTGCCTCGATCTTGCCGTCGCGGCCCGGACCAATACGCATGGCCTTGATGATGGGATCGTTCTGCGGTGTCTCCCGTGCCATGAACGCATCTACTTTGTCCCACACCTCTGGAATCTGTTCGCGCTTTTCTGTCTGTACGATAATTTGTGCATAGGCCGAACTGCGTTCCTTGGGCTCGTAGGTCAGCGTAAAGCGCGACGCACCGCCGCCGATAAACGACGTCGTGCTCACCACACCGGGCTGGTCGCGTAAAAATTCGGATATGCGTAGCGTTTCATCCCGGGTCTTGCGTATGTCCGTTCCCTCTACCTCCCAGACATCAACGAAAAACATCGGTGTACTGGAACTGGGAAAGAAAGCCTGTTTGACAAAACCGAAACCGAATATCGCCAGGACGAACAGACCAGCCACGATACCCACGGTTTGCCAGCGGTACTGAAGCGCCAGTTGCAGGTAACGTTTGTACAGTTGGAACAGTTTGCCTGCGTAGGGATCATCATTGTCCTGCCTGTTAGCGTCAGGTTTAAGCAGTAATGCGCATAACATCGGTGCAGTTGATACGGCAGTAAACCAGCTCAACATGAGTGAAATCAGGATGACATAGAATAACGAGCTGGCAAATTCTCCGGTGTTGTCATCAGACAGGCCGATGGCAGAGAACGCGAGGATGCCGATGACGGTGCCACCCAGCAGCGCCCACATGTTTTTTCCGATTACCTCGCCCGCCGCGCGCGTGGCATCCATGCCTGCCTTGATGCGAACCAGCATGCCCTCCGCCACTACGATCGCATTGTCGACGAGCATGCCAAGGGCGATAACGAGCGCACCTAACGATATGCGCTGCAGTTCAATTCCATAGAGCTGCATGATCCAGAGTGTTCCGGCAACGGTAATCATCAGCACCGCGCCGATGATCAGGCCTGTCTGTAGCCCCATGAACACCAGCAGCACGACAATCACAATGACGAGTGCTTCCAGTACGCTGATGATGAAGCTGGTGACCGACTTCTGGACCTCGCGGGGTTGAACATAAACCGGTGTAAATTCCATGCCGACCGGAACGTTTTTGGCAAGTTCTCGCAAGCGCAATTCAACGCGCTCACCAACGGATACCACGTTTTCACCGGAAAGCATGGATATGCCCAGCGTAAGCGCAGGCTTGCCGTTGGCGTAAACCAGCTGATCCGGAACCTCCTGATAAGCGCGTCGGATAGTAGCGATATCTTTCAGGTGAATTAGCCGACCCGCTTCCGATCCCACCAGAAGACTTCCGATTGCCTTGACCGACGTGAACTCTCCTGTCGGCGATATACGGATAAGCTCGTCTCCAACAAGCACCCTGCCGGCATCAATAACCGTATTCTGCGATGAAAGTAGTGACTGGATGGTGGCAATCGG
>Ga0209536_100008116_pt1 | contig 15807 bp, 17 predicted proteins | sample DeeMarSeWOR28_12_FD_187461 | JGI IMG/M metagenome (GOLD analysis project Ga0209536, IMG submission 187461) | Marine sediment microbial communities from White Oak River estuary, North Carolina - WOR-2-8_12 (SPAdes) (version 2) | ecosystem: Environmental > Aquatic > Marine > Intertidal zone >...
TTATAAATTTAAGTGGTAATATAAAAAGGAGTATTTATTATTTAAGTACTAAAGTAATTTTTTATCAATTAGATTCATCTTTTTATCAAATGTATAAACAATGGGTTTTCCTGTTGGAATTTCGACATTTGGTATTTCTTTCTTTGAAATGTTTTCTACAAACATTATAATTGATCTTAAACTATTACCATGGGCAGAAACTAATATATTTTTTCCTTTTTTTAAATCTTTTAAAATATGTTTTTTAAAATAAGGAATAGTGCGCTCAGATGTATCTTTTAAGCTTTCACCATTAGGAGGATTAATATCAAAGCTCCGTCTCCAGAGTTTAACCTGATCGTCACCAAATTTTTCTCTTGTTTTTTGTTTATTAAGTCCTTGCAAATCACCATAGTATCTTTCAGCTAATTCAACTGATTGATAAACAGGAATTTCTTTATTAGAATCACTTAAGTAATTTTGCTCCCACTTACTAACTCTTTTATCTTCATGCTTTACAATAGGAGTTTTTTTACTTGAAGACTCAATAATAATATAATGCAATGTCTGAATTGCTCTAAGCATATGCGAAACGTACATTACATCAAACTCGAAATTCTTTAATTTTTTACCAGCGGAAATTGCTTCTTTTATTCCTTTTTTTGATAAAGGAACATCCACCCAACCCGTGAAACGATTTTCTAGATTCCATTGAGATTGACCATGCCTGACTAAAACTAACTTAGACAACTATATCACCTCAACAATTAGACATCGATTTATACTAAATAACTTTATATGTAAAAATGTACTAAATTAAAATAGAAATTATTGATTTTTATAATTGAAATAATCTAAGATCTATTCTTTCCCAATCATCAAAATCATTTCTACCATGTGAACCATCTGAGTAGTCTACTAATTGAAAGACGTATCCATAATTCATACAACTTCTATAATGTCTCCATTTCCACCAACCTCTCTGCCATGGAAAATAGGTAGCTCGATTATCACAACCAGCCGTATTACCTCCATTAATTCCAAGTATATGACCTGTTTCATGCATAATTGAACTTGCATAAATAAATGATTTACGATAGTATCTATTTGGTGTTTTTAGAACAAGAATATTTACTAAACGGAATGTAAACAATTGTTTTTCACAATAAATCCTTTTTAATGCAAAACTGTCAAAAGTTATGTTTTCATCTATAATTACTGGAAAACAAAAACCAGATGCAATTGTTGTATTATATATAATCATTGAATAATGAAATGCGCCTCTACGCGAATTGTTATAATCTTCATGTAGAAAATATTTGTAATAATATGTTTGTAAATCCTCAAAAGGTGTGGACTCATTAAATGGGATTAATTCTCCACCACCCATCCAACCGTCATCAATTAAAAAATAGATATTACGTTTACCAAAAGCATCACGTATCATCTCTTTTGATAATTCTGGCAAATAATCACTATTTTCATTTGGTCCAATTTCCATTTGATCCATTTCAAGAAATATATCTCTTCTATATGGATCAGAACCCCATTTTGAGGTTTTATACTCTTCAATATTATCAAGACCATCTTCATCGATATCAAAATTGGCATGATCTTCCCAAACAAAAGGATCATAGAACCAATAATGTTCATAGGTGTGGTTATGCCAATTATAATAAATCACATGACCCCATTTATACTCCCATTCTATTGGAACACCATCATTGTCATCATCTCTACCTGTATCATTAACTGTTGGATCGGTGCCATATACATTTGTTTCAACCCAAGCAGGTATTCCATCACCATCAATATCAGTTTGAGTTATATCAAATCTTAGCTCACAATCTCTATCATTAAAATTATAACTATGATCATCACAACCGTTTAGTCTGCCATAACCACTTTCATCATAAATTATTGAGTCAGGATCGATAAAATCAGATCCACGCCAATGACCAGATGGTATATTATACAATATAGTTGCTTTACGATCTTGTTTTTTATTATTGTTATTTTTTGTTAAATCACATAGTTTATCAAATCCAATATCTTTGTCCCATAATTCAATCGTTATATTGATATTTTCTTTATCAACAGGAGCTGCAAAAGTATAGGACCACTCTTCTTTGACATACGGTTGATTTTTCCATATTTTACTCTTAATTTTTTCTCCCTCAATATTTAATTTAACATAAAAATCAGGATCGCTAAATTTATCAATTTTATCATAAGCTCTTATTTCCTTAACTGTAAAAGTAATTTGTATATCATCATTTGAAAAGGTAACTTTTTTATTTTCCTGAGTTTTTAATCCATTTGATATAATTTGGTTTGCTGATACATTTGTTGTTATTAAAAACAGTCCTGTGATTAAAAAACATATACTTATTTTTATTATTTTTTTCATGGATTTTTACCCCCTTAAACGTATAATTTATTTATTTTTATAAGATAATTTTTATTATTTATAATTATTTATATTATTAACTATTGTTAATTACAGATATATTTATATAATTTTTGTATAAAATTAATATTTATTATACCTCATATAACTCAAAATATTTATTTTTTATATAATCAACAAAAACTTTTGAATTTAAACCTTCACCACATACTTTATTAATTATCTCATCAGCAGTCATAATCCTACCATATTTATGAACATTTTCACGCAACCAAAAAAGAATATTTGAAAAATCCGCTTTTTCTATTTCATAAAAAATATTTTGATTTTGTTCAGATAGTTTTTTGAAAAGTTGAGACGCATAGATAGTCCCAATAGAATAAGTCGGAAAATAACCAAAACTTCCTCCACTCCAATGCATATCCTGCAAAACACCATCTGCATCATTCTTAGGAGTAATATCCAACATTTCTTTCATAAATTCATTCCAAACTTCAGGTAATTCGTCTACTTTGATTTTATCATCAATGAGTTTATTTTCAAGTTCAAAACGAAGAATAATATGCAAACAATAAGTCAATTCATCAGCCTCAACGCGAATGCAGGAGGGTTTAACTTGATTTACATATCTATACCAAGTTTGTAAATCAGATTCTATGTATTTATTAGGAGAGGTTTTTTTAAAAACTGGATAAAAAAAATTCCAAAAGTTTTTATTACGAGCAATCATGTTTTCCCAAAACCTTGACTGAGATTCATGTAAACCTAAAGAAGGAGAGTCAGAAACTACTGTGTCTTTAAATTCATCTCTTGGCAGCCCTAACTCATAAAGTGCATGACCTGCCTCATGAATAGTTGAAAAAAAAGAAAATAAAGGATTTTCACGCTCAAAATTTGTTGTAATTCTAACATCATCATAACCGATAGAAGTTGTGAAAGGATGAGTAGAGACATCAAGTCGAACTTTCTCTTTAGTAAGAAGCATTTTATTAAAAACTATATTACAAAGGTTTTTTTGGTCTTCAATTTTAAATTTTTTATCTATTGGTTTTTGTTTTTTATAGATTTCAGAGGATTTGATTTTTTCAAGAATTTCAATAAGTTGAGATTTCAAATAATTAAATTCTCTGTTTAGTTTATCAACAGTCATTCCTTCCTCATAGTCATCAAGTAGACTGTTGTATTTAGGACCAGGTAAATTTATGTATTCGCAATACTCTTTTTCCAGATCAATTATTTTTTGAAGATGGGGTGAAAAAATTGTATATTTACTTTTTTTTCTTGCCTCCTGCCATGCTGGATATGCAAGAGTTGTTACTTTTGATAATCTCTCAACAAAATCAATAGGTACTTTACGTGCTTTTTCTACATCTTTTTTTAATCTATTAACAACGATTTTATCTTTTTTTGTAAGTTTTTCAAAGTGAATTGGTTTAGATAAATTTTCTATATGGTTCCAAAATTTATCTGAAATAATTCTCTCATGGGCAAGTTTGGAAATAATAGCACTTTGTTCGGATCGCTCCTCCGCACCCATAGTAGGCATATAAGTCATTTGATCCCACCCTAGCAGAGCAGAAATTCCACCTAATGTTGAAAGCTCTTTTTGTTCTTTATAAATAAAATTAAGTGATTCTCTCATAGACTTTCCCCAAATTATAGTTTTATTTCTATACCAACTGGACAATGATCAGAACCCATAACATCTTGCATAATAAATGCATTTTTAACATGATGCAAAAATTCTTTATTAACAAAAAAATAATCAATACGCCACCCTACATTTCTCTCCCTAGCTCGTGTTTTCATATCCCACCAAGAATATTGATTCGGTTTTTTATTGAAATATCTAAAAGTATCAACATAGCCATGTTCAATAAATTTATCGATCCAAGCTCTTTCTATTGGTAAAAATCCTGAGATTTTTTCATTTTCCTTTGGTCTAGCAAGATCAATTTCTTTATGAGCTGTATTAAAATCACCACAAGCAATTATGTTTTTTCCTTTTGTTTTTAAATCATCAATATAATCTAAAAACGCATCGTAAAAATCCATTTTGAAATTAAGTCTTTCTTTGTTTTTTTTACCATTTGGAAAATATATATTAAATAGAGTAAACAATGGAAATTCGCTAATTAAAATTCTTCCTTCTAAATCAAATTTTTTTATATCAAATCCTTTTATTGTTTCTTTTGGTTTTTCTTTTGTATAGGTTGCTACTCCACTATAACCACCTCTTTCTGCGGGATTAATAAAAACATGGTAATTCGGAGGATTTTTTAGATGAGGAGGTAGTTGTTCTGCTTTTGCCTTAATTTCTTGAAAACAAAAAATATCTGGTAACTCTTTTTTTATAAAATCATATAATCCTTTTTTATCAGCAGCTCTAATACCATTTATATTCCATGACAAAATTTTCATAATATTACCTATATAGTTTTATTAATTCAACCGTAAATCGGAAATTGTATTCAAATTATTTACGTTCTATTAAAGCCATATAAAAACCATCTGTATCGTCTATAGCAGGGTCATATCTTTTTTCTCTAATGAGTACGAATTTATTTACTTGTTTTTCAAGAAATGATTTTATTTGGTCCTCTCCTTCACATGGAAGTATACTACATGTGGAATAAACAAATCTTCCTCCTTTTTTTAATAAATTACAATACTTTTCAAGTAGCTCTTTCTGTATTTTTTTAAGTCTTTCTATATCTGAAAGTGATATTTTCCATCTAATATCTGGGTTACGTCTAAGAGTCCCTAAACCTGAACATGGAACATCAAGTAGCAGTCTGTCTACTTTTCCTTTAAGTCTTTTATATGATTTAGATGAAATTATTTGTCTGGTTTCAATATTATAAGCACCAGATCTTTTTGCTCTTCGTCTTAGTTCTTTAAGTCGCCAATCCTTTATATCCATAGCTATTATTCTACCACGGTTTTTCATGAGTGCAACAATATGAAGTGTTTTACTTCCTTCACCTGCACAAGCATCAACAACAAGCATACCTGGCTCTGGTTTTAAAAATATTGAAACCATTTGTGATGCAGTATCTTGTACCTCGAAAAAACCTTCTTTGAAACTTTTTAGTTTATATATATTTGTTTTGTTTTTCAGAACTAAAGCATCTGGTGCATAATCGATTTTCTCAACACATACTCCTTCATTTTCTAATATTTTTATTAGTTCTTCTTTAGTTATTTTCAATGTATTTACTCGAATCATTAAACTTGGTTTTTGATTAAGAGCTTTTATTACTTGATTCCATCTTTTTCCAATTTCTTTTTGACCTATTTTATCTAACCAACCAGGTATGGATTCTTTAATTGCTCTAATTTTATTAGCACTAGAAAAACGTTTTATTAATTCTTGGTTTTTAAGGGCTTTTTCATTTATATAAAATAGATAGACATTTAAAATCTGATTAAGGTTTTTATCATTAAAAGATGGCTCTTTTTTTATCAAATACCAAAGAAATCTCCAATAGCGGGTTATATTGTAAACATTTTCTGAGAAAAAATTTTTTGTTTCATCATCCCAATTTCTATTTTCTTTTAAGGAAATTTTTATTGCTTTTGTTGCATAGAGATTTTTTTTGAAAATTCTTCTAATCGCAACAAATAATTCTTCTGATATATAATTAAACTTTTCAATATTATTCATTTTATCAAACTCAGATGTTATCATTATATTTATTTATAGTAGTTAAATAATCCTTAAACAAAGGCGATTATTATGAAACATGTGCATTTCACTGACGTAAAACTGGAAGAACCTTCTGAGGAAGGAACAAAGTATATAAAAGTAAGATGGCTTATTTCAAAAAAAGATGGGGCTAAAAATTTTGCAATGCGTATTTTTGAGCTTCAATCTGGTGGTTATTCACCTTTTCATAAACATGATTGGGAACATGAAGTATTTATCTTAGAAGGAAATGGCATAGTAAAAGATGAAAAAGCTCAAGAAACATATAAAAAGGGAGATGTATTTTTTATTCCACCAATGGAATATCATCAATTCATTAATACAGGAAAAAAACTAACAAAATTTTTATGTTTAATACCATACAAAAAATAATTTTAATACTTAATTTATTACTAAAAATAAATGAAAAAATTCAAAAAGAACATAAAACATTATATATAAAAAAAGTGGGAGAGATTTGTGTTTGAACTTATATATATAATATTAGCAACTATAATTGTTTCATTTCTTTCATTTGTTGGTATTTTGACCCTAATTTTGAAGGAAAAAATATTGAATAAAATTTTAATTATTTTGATAGGTTTATCAGCCGGAACACTTATGGGCGGAGCTTTTCTTCATTTACTGCCTGAGGCAACTGAAGATAATAATAGTCTTGACGTTTTTATTTTTGTTCTTGTTGGGTTTATCACTTTTTTTATAATAGAAAAAGTTCTACATTGGAGACACTGCCATAAAGGAGAATGCGAGATTCATACGTTTACTTATATGAATTTAATTGGTGACTCTATTCATAATTTTATTGATGGTCTTATAATAGCAACAAGTTTTATTGTTTCAATACCTCTTGGTATTACAACAACAATTGCAATTTCAAGTCATGAAATTCCTCAAGAAATTGGTGATTTTGGTGTTTTAATATATGGAGGATTTTCCAAAAAGAAAGCTCTTTTATTAAATTTTATTATCGCCTTAACTGCCGTTTTAGGTGGAATTATTGGTTACTTTATTTCAAATTTATTTGAAAATACTGCTATTTTGATTCTTCCTTTCGCAGCAGGAGGATTTATCTATATTTCTGCAACAGATTTAATACCTGAAATAAAAAAAGAGTTAAACATGAAGAAATACATGGCAACTTTATTTGTTTTTATCATCGGGATATTGATTATGTGGTTAATAAAATATGTATTTGAGGTATAAAAAAAATATTAGGTTAAAGAAACATCTTTTCTTAAATCATCTTTCATTTTTCTACCAGTTTTTTTCTCCCATTCTGCAATTGAAATTGAATGTTTATCTCTTATTTCCTCTCCTATTCCAATACCGTTATATGAACAAAAAGGTATAATTCCTTCTTCTGTTGTATAATGAATTACACAACGCTCCAGACGATCTACATTAAGATTGAATGCATCTTGAAACCACATAGAACCTACAAATAAACTTTTATAATGGAAACCACGTAGTGAATCGTAACTTCCGCCAAGTGCTGCATCTTTTAATAATTTTTTTAAATTAAAACCTTCAGGTGCTTTGTTATAATCAACAAATTTATCAATATTTGTTAAAAATGCTGATGCAATTCTAATTTTCTTTAAAGGTCCTTTAATTTTGCTTTCTTTATCTACAAAATTAAGTAAACCTTCTACATCAATAAAACGTGTAATAGGTATAGGCTTTCCTTTGTCCATAAAAATGTATGTTGCACCGCCACAACCAGGATGAGCTGTAAACTCAACTTGTGTTTCACCTTTTAGAATCTCGATTAATTTTGAAATAGGAAATACAAAAGGAACAGGATAGAAATCATCCCTTGATATCTGTCCATCAAATTCTTTTTCAATAGCCTCTATCATTCTGACATAATCAACTCTTTGTTTGTCACGTTTTTCATCTTTTATTTTTGTAATTCTCCCACAAAATGATACAGGTTGGAAATTTACACCACGGATGATATCCATATTATCAAGAGCAAATCTAACAATTTTACCAGCCTCTTGAACATTTTTATCGCCAATTAAAACAGGTACTAAAACTATTTTTAAATTAACTTTTCTTAAATTCTCTATTGCTTTTTTATTATAATCTATCCAAGGATTTGCAGTTTTTGTTACACCATCAAAGCTCATATAAACAGTATTAACTTTAGCATCTTTGATCTGTTTACAATATTCAACACTTTCAGCAAGTTTTATTCCATTTGTGTTTAATTGAACATGTGAAAAACCAATCTCTTTTGCCATCTTAATTATATCCAATAAATCCTCTCTAATAGTAGGTTCACCGCCAGTTATTTGAATTGCCTTTGAGCCAAGTGGTCTAGCTTTTCGTGCTTGAACTAATAAATCTCTAATTTCATCTAAGGTTGGTTCATAAACTCTACCAGATGCACCAGCGTTCATAAAACAATAGTTACATCTTAAATCACATCTATTTGTCACCAAAATATTTGTTAAAACAGTTTGTGATTTATGTTCTTTATATAATGCTGGTTCATCAAATACTTTTACTTTTACATCTGGAGCGCTTTGACCTGTTACCTTGAATTTCATCCATTTTTTATAAAGATCAACATCACCAAAATAAATGTCTTTGAATAAACCATGTTTATCGCAAATTTTAGTTATATATACTTTATTATTATCCTCAATAATTTTTGCATCAATCTTATTGATATTCCCATCTTGATAGCATGCGGGACAAATTGATGTCGTTTTTTCTAATTCTTTCATATCTCAACCTACCACAAAGCAAGATATTTGGGTCTAAACATATTATTCTATTTAGCTTTAACTGTTTAAGTATAGCTAAGATTTATAAAATATGATGAAATAACTCAACAACTATGTGTCTAGCAGTTCCTGGTAAAATAATAGAGATTGACAGAAATAATGAACATGCAACAATCGAATATGGAGAAGGTACTATCCGTAAAGCAAATATTACTCTTGTAAAAGCTAAAATTGGAGATTATGTACTCGTACATGCTGGTTTTGCTATAGAAGTTTTAAATGAAAAAGAGGCTCAAGAAACACTTAAACTTTTTAGAGAAATGCTTTCTATGGAGGGAAATTAGTGTTTTCATTAAATGATAAAAAATTGGCAGAGGATATTATTCTAAAAATTAAAAAATCAAAAGTAAAATTAAAATTTATGCATGTATGTGGAACGCATCAAGATACACTTGTTAAAAATGGACTTGATATTTTATTTAAAAAGTGTGGTATTGAAATAGGTCAAGGTCCCGGCTGTCCAGTTTGTGTAACAACACCTAAAGAAATAGAAGCTATGCTATTATTAGCAAAAAAAGGAAAGATTGTCACAACTTTTGGAGATATGATAAATGTCCCTAGTGAAACAGATTCTCTAAATAATATTAGAACAGAAGGATGTGATGTTAGAACAGTTTATGGTATTGAAGATGCTGTTGAAATTGCTAAAAAGAACAAAGATAAAGAGATTATATTCATGGCTGTTGGTTTTGAAACAACAGCACCTTCTACAGCGTCTGTATTATTAAAAGATCCGCCTAATAATTTTTCAGTTTTTTCTTGTCACAGAACGATTCCTGAAGCCCTAAAAGCAATTATTGAAATGGGCGAAATAAAAATAGATGGACTTATTGAACCAGGTCATGTATCAACAATTATTGGAACAAAACCATATGAATTTTTATCAAAAGATTTTCATGTTCCCCAAGTTGTTGCAGGTTTTGAACCAATTGATATACTTATGGGAGTTTGGATGCTTGTTAAACAGATTAAAAACAAAGAAGCTTTTGTTAAAAATGAGTACACTCGAGTTGTTCATAATGAAGGTAATGTAAAAGCTCAGAAAGTAATAAATGAGGTTTTTAAGCAAGAGGATAAAAAATGGCGTGGTTTTCCTGTTATACCTCATTCTGGACTCACATTACGATCTAAATTTGTTGATTATGATGCAAGTAAAAAATATGAGGATATTTTAAAAGAAATAATGGTTAAGGAATTTTCAGAGCCCTTAGGATGTAAATGTGGAGAATTACTTCGAGGATTATTATCGCCACATGATTGTCCATTATTTGGTCAATCCTGTACACCAGAAACTCCTGTCGGACCATGCATGGTTAGTATCGAAGGAAGTTGCAATATCCAATATAGATATTTAAAAAAATAATAATAAAAAGATTAACTTAAATATATTCTATTTTTTATTTAATATAAAAAGATACACCATTAATAATCCTTGAATACCGCGCATAATAATTATGTTTCTTCAAAAGTTTTAATGCTAAATTTATTCTTCTTTGCATTTCACTTTTTGATATTTTAGGTTCAATTTTAAGTGCATCAGTTCCTACCGTAGGTGAAAATGCAAATAATGTTCCATAATCAAAACGTAGCTTCTCAATGAGTTTTAATGTATCTTCAAATTCCTCTATCTTTTCACTTGGAAAACCTATAATCAACTCAACGCCAATTTCCAAATCAGGATCAGATGCTTTTAATCTTGGAATTGTTTCAAATAAATCTTCTTTTGTATATGGGCGTCTCATAAGTTTAAGGATTCGATTATTTCCAGATTGAATTGAAATAAGGATTTTTTTTATTTTTTTCCGTTTCAATATTTCTTCAAGTTCATTGATATATTTTTTAATCCATCTAGGATGAGTATCCTGTAATACTATCGAATAATTTCCTTCAATATTTGTTATTTTATCTAAAAGTTCGGGTAGACTACTTCCTATATCTAGGCCATAGATTCCAACATCATCTGCATCAAAACAAAAAGAATTGTAACCTTTTTTTAATCCAGATTTAAATTCCTCAATACATTGCTCAATAGGTTTACTTTTCAATTGTCCAACTGCTTTTCTAATTGCACAATAAGAACAGTTATGAATACAACCCCTAGATATAACTAAAATATAACTATTACTATATCTATTTGCTATCATAAAAAAGGGAAAAATCTTAGTAAAAAATTCAAATTTCTCGAACATAAGATTTTTAATGAATGTATAGATTTTTCTTATAAACTTAGATTTCTCTAAAATTACTTCAAATACATAAAATGGTTCTTTTAAAATACCAAATGGATTAAAATTTTCAAATGTTCGATGCTCGTCATTTATATCATTAATTTTTATTTTATTGTCCGAAAAAATTTCATCAATTTTTTCTAAATTTTTTGTAGAAAAAGTTTTACCATTAAAGATCTTTTTAAGCTTTTCTTCTGCTATTTCAGGTAGACAACCGGCAATAATTAGTTCAGCATCATATTCTTGAAGTTTTTTTATAATTTCTAAACATTCGTTTATTTTTACATCAAGAAAAGCGCATGTTACGAAAACTATATAATCAGCATCATTTGGATCATTAACAATTTCAAATTTATTTTTTGATAAATATGTAGTAATTTTTTTTGCATCAACGCGTCTTTTCTGGCATGCGTTGTTATATATGAAAACCTTTTTTTGTTTTTCTTTTGTTTCCATTTCATCACATAAAGTAGATTGCTGATTTATTTTTATTATAGCCCAGTTAATCTGTAAGTTTGACTGCTTATGATTGTCATGTATATAAAATTATGCTCCATTTAATAAAGATTTTAAAAAGATTTAATTAAATAGCATTTATATTGAGTTTTATGGATTACAATAATATTATAAAACAATTGAAATCAATGGCTAATCAAAAAAATGTTGAAGGTATGGCACGATATGGAATCAATCCTAAAAATAATCTTGGAATATCAATTTATAAATTAAGACCCTTTGCAAAAGAAATTGGTAGTAACCATGAACTTTCTATAAAATTATGGAAATCTGGAATACATGATGCAAGATTACTTGCTGTATTTATTGAAAATCCTATAAAAGTTACTGAGGAACAAATGGATTCTTGGGCGCTTGATTTTGATTCTTGGGATATTTGTGATCAAGCATGCACAAGTCTTTTTGATTTAACACCATATGCATGGAAAAAAGTTTATGAATGGGCAAAACGGAATGAGGAATATGTAAAACGTGGAGCTTTTTCGTTAATTGCTGGTTTAGCTGTTCATGACAAAAAAGCAGAGGATTACATGTTTGAAGCTTTTTTTTCTATAATTAAAAAAGAATCAGTTGATGAGAGAAATTATGTTAAAAAAGCAGTAAATTGGGCATTAAGAAATATTGGAAAAAGAAATTATAATTTAAACAAAAAAGCAATTGAAACAGCAAAAGAAATACAAAAAATAAACTCAAAATCAGCTAAATGGATCGCAAATGATGCAATTAGAGAATTAACTAATGAGAAAGTACAAGAAAGAATTAAGAGCAAAACTAAGCAATACCCTTAATTGCAGCTGCACAGCCTTTGCATATTTTTTTTGTTTTTCCTTTGATTTCAATATGGTTAATATCATCAAGACCATGCTCTTCACCACAAACACAACATTTTGCACAACCAATAGACATATTTTATACCTCCACCTTTTTCTATGAAGACTTTGCCAGTTAAATAATTTTATCTTGGTTTATAATTATCTATTTTTTTACCCGCTATTTTATTTATAATTTGGTAATATAAGAAAACAAATATTAGCTCTATTCCAAAAAATATTAAAAAATAACCAAATGCAAAAATGATTTTTAATAAATTATTTGTATCTGTTATATCTAAATTAAATGTTAAAATTATTGAGCCTAAAAAAGGTATTAGCATACCAATAATTACAATTGATATAATCTGAATTAAATCTCTGTTTTTTCCCATAATAAAAAACTGATATATAATTTATTATTAAAATTTACTTAATTAACGTTAAACAATTAAAGAGAATTTATTCTAATTTTTAATATTAACAATCAATGAAATTAATTTATTTTTTGACCAACTATAACATTTTGACCGATTGCAATACCGCCATCACCATTGGGTACATTATTGTGAACTACAAAATTTAAATCTGTTTGTTTTATTCTTTTTTCAACCATTTCAACAATTGGAATATTATATGATACACCACCGGTTATCCCAATATTTTTAATATTTTCTTTTTGTGCGTTTTCAATTGCTAAATCAGATAGATTATCAACAATAGCTTTTACAAAAGAATACGCAAAATCAGATTTTTCTTTTTCTGTTGGATTCTTACTTATCTTTTCATCTAATTGTCTAAATAAATCAACAGTTCCTATAACATCATTTTTAAATTCAATATCAAAAGAATATTTATTTTTGCCAATAGCTAAATATTTTTCTAATTTCATCGCTGGTTCGCCATCATATGTTCTTTTTGTACAAATATTTAGATAACAGGATAACGCATCAAGAACACGACCAAAGCTACTAGTTTGTGGAGATTTATTAATCATCTTAGAAAGAATAACTGCCTCATCGCCTGTAAAGAATTTTTCAATATTAAATCTATTAAAAATTGCATAAACTAGCCTTCTTGGATCAATAGCTGCTTGATCACCACCCAAGAGAGGAATATTTTCTAAATGACCGACACGTTTGAACTTATTAAAGTTTGAAATTAAAATTTCACCTCCCCAGAAATTACCATCACCACCATAACCTAATCCATCAAGTGTTAAAACAACACATTCATCAAGGTTTCGGTCAATTAAAAGAGAAGCAGCATGAGCCCAATGATGCTGAATATCAAAAAGTGGTTCTGAAAATTCATCTGAAAATATCTTAGCAACTTTCTTTGAATCATATCCTGGATGAATATCTTGAACAACAGCATCAAGTTCCTGCTTTTTCATTGTTAATTTCATTAAATGGCGTAAACTTTGTTCTAAAAATTCCAATATACCATAATATTTTGAGTTACCTATATATTGAGTTGAATAAACAAATTTATCATGAGATATTGCTCCGCAAATATTTTCACCAGCTCCAACGCTTAAAATACGTTTTTTATAATTAACTGAAATTGGTTCTGGTACGTAACCTCTTGATTTTCTGATAAAAAAATTATTACCTTTCCAGATTCTAATAACAGAATCATCAATTCTATTAGGTATATTACGATTATGTAAAAGATAAACATCAGCATTTAGTGAAAAAGCATCATTATTTGTAACAATCATTGGTTCACCAGGTAAATTCGCAGAGGTCATAATTAGTGCATCAGCTTTAAGAAAAGTAAATAAAAGATGATGTAGACCAGTATATGGAAGATAAAGACCTATTTTGTTTAAACCTGGTGAAGCTCCCTCTGCTTTTTTCTTTTCAACTAAAACAATTGGTTTATTTTTTGATAGTAAAAGCTGTTTTTCAACATCTATAATTTTAGCGTATCTATATGCAGTTTTTATGTCTTTAACCATTATAGCAAAAGCCTTTTGAGGGCGATTGTACCATTTTCTAAAATGATTAATTTCATCAATTATACAACATAGATGCATACCACCCCAGGATTTTATTACACCAATTTTACCCAAATCAATTTCATGAGCAAAGCGTTTAATTGCATCTTTTTGCCCAAGATCTTTTTTTTGTTTATCATATAAATTATAAACTGGACCACAAACTGGGCATGAAATTGTTTGTGCGTGATATCTTCGGTTTAATGGTTTATTATACTCTTTTTCACAAGAGACACATAGTTTAAACTCACCCATACTTGTTCTTTCTCTATCATAGGGTACATCATCTACAATACTAAATCTAGCACCACAGACGGTGCAGTTGGTGAAAGGAAAAAAATAACGCTTGTTTTTTTTAGTAAATAATTCTTTTAAACAATCATCACAGATGCTTATGTCAACAGGTATTATAGACTCTTTTTCACCTTTTTTACTATACAAAATTTTAAAATCGTTAAAGGACCTGTTATCTTTAAAAAAAGTAATATCTGTTATTTTTGCAATTGATGGCAAATTTTTTTTTAATTGATTAATAAACTCGTTTTTATTTTTATCTATTACTACTTCAACTTCTGAGCCTTTATTTAAAACATAACCCTTTAAACCTAGTTTTTTTGCAGTTCTATAAATAGTTGGTCTAAAACCTACACCTTGTACTACGCCTTTGAAAATAATTTTCATCAAATCTTACCTATTCAACAATCAAATCCTTGGAATACAAATCAGAGTCTGCTAATAAAAATTCATTACTCATACTAAGACAGTTAGTGGGACAGATGTCGTTACATTGGGAGCAAAATGTACATCGGGCTAGATAAATTTTGATCTTTTTATCTTCTGGTTTAAATTCAATTGCTTCAGATGGACAAACCTTAAGACAGAGTTGACAGCCGATGCATTTTTCTTTATCGTACTGAATTTTACCCCTAAAACCTGGTGGTGTTTCAACAGGTGGAATTATTTTTGCTTTACCCGCCTGAACATTCTCTAAAAATTTTGTTGTATTTGATGGAGCGTATTTTGCTGGAAACTTGTTTGTCCAAGGTTTTTTAAACATCTGAGCAAAAGCCTTTGGAAGCATTGAAAACTTCATAAAATAAGCCTCCTAGTTTTTTCAACACTTAATCTATGTAGTTCTTCTTTATTTAATTCAAATCTATTACCATCCTTTACAATTGCTACTCTATTTGTACAAGACATACACGGATCGGTTGAAGCAGCAACAATTGGAATATCTGCTATCTGTTGACCTTTAAGCATTGGTATCCAAGGTAAAATATTATTATAAGTTGGTGCTCGAACTTTCCAAGTATAAGGTGCATCATTTACTCCATCAAGTTTAACATAATGAATTACCTC
>Ga0209536_100008117_pt1 | contig 15805 bp, 15 predicted proteins | sample DeeMarSeWOR28_12_FD_187461 | JGI IMG/M metagenome (GOLD analysis project Ga0209536, IMG submission 187461) | Marine sediment microbial communities from White Oak River estuary, North Carolina - WOR-2-8_12 (SPAdes) (version 2) | ecosystem: Environmental > Aquatic > Marine > Intertidal zone >...
AAAAATATGTTGATCTATATAAGACTATTCTTTCTAACAACTGATGCCCAACCGTGCAGTCTTTCTTGATAGAGACGGAACAATTAACGAAGATCCGGGTTATATAAGTGATCCTGCTGAGGTTGTTTTAATACCAAAGGCAGCGGAAGCACTCGCTGCATTAAAAAAGAAAGGCTTTAAATTAATTGTTATTTCAAATCAATCAGGAATTGCACGCGGAATTATGACTAGTGAAGATGTTGAAAAGGTAAATGAGAAGATAAACGAACTACTCCTGAAAAAGAGTGCCGGTATAGATGCATTTTACTTTTGTCACGCTCATCCTGATTTTAGTACACCTGAAGAATGCGAGTGCAGAAAACCATCACCCGAACTTGTATTTAAAGCTGCTAAAGATCATAATATAGATTTGAGTGAATCTTATTTTGTGGGCGATACTATTTCTGATATCCAATGCGGCAAAAATGCCGGTTTAAGGACGATTTTGGTAAAAACAGGCAAAGGTATGGACACCCTTTCTATCTTGCAAAAGGATGATAATTTTCCAAGCTTTGTCGCCGAAAATCTTTTTCATGCTCATGAATTTATAATTGCAGAAATATAGCGGAGCGACTCATTGAAAAATAAATTAGCTTCAGTTCTTATTTTTTTGATTTCTATCCCATTTTTTATCTCCTGCCAGGATGAACCTTCATCAATAGGTGTGGAATTAATCTCAGGCGATCTTGTAGTAGTAAAAACATTTGATTCCGGAATTGAACCGGTCAGCCAGAGTTCTTCATATTTTAAAAACGTTATTACACTCGGAAGCTCAACCTGGATATTGCTTGGAAAATATCAGGATATTGAAGCATCGACACTTTTAAAGTTTATTTTTGGATTTAGTGACAGTCTCAGAACTGATGTGATAGATGGAAAAATTAATGTCGTGGATGCCTGGATCGTGTTAAGAGACCGTTATACTTTTGGAGATACTTTAGCCTCTATGGAATTTACAACCCACAAAGTAAATTCAAGCTGGTCTTTTACTCAATTTACAATCGACAGCCTTTCAAAGCTTCAATATGAGAATGAAGATCTTGGATCAAATTTAATTGCCACCGATACAAACTATACTTTCAACTTAGATGAATCTTTAGTCCTTTCCTGGATGAAAAACTCGGCAGACAATACACTTGAAAGCAATTACGGTATATATCTTAAACCGAAAGATTTGAGCGGTAAAGTTTCCGGCTTTCAAGCTCTGACTGCACTATCATCCGAAGCCGCCAGACTTTTTGTTGTAATTGAAAAAACCGGTGTATACACTGATACGATTAATGGATTTATAATCGGCGATTTAAGCTTAGTGGATAGTGAGGTTCCGAATCTTCCCCCAGGTTTAATCGGAACCCAATCAGGAATAGCAGTTAATTCTAAACTTAATTTTGACATTTCAGGATTGCCCAAGGGTTTGGTTGTAAATAGTGCGGAATTAATATTAACGAGTGATAGCTTAAACTCTGTACAGGGGACAACTTTCATCAATACTCTGCGTGCAGGTTTTTTAAGGTACAGTGATTCATTAAATACTCAGGGTAGCACGATTGTACTCACGTTCAGTGATAATAAGTATACCGGCAATATAACTTCATTTTTAAGAAACTGGATAAGTACCGGTGAAAATAACGGATTGCTGTTGCAGTCAGGAAATCAGTTTGATGGCCTGGAGCTTTTTGCAATTTACGGCAGTGACGCTGCTGATTTATTGCTCAGACCAAGACTGAAAGTTACATATACAATTAAATAAAATTTATAAGCATGCTAAAAAGCTTTTTAACTTTAATCATTGCTTTAGTTTTTTGTATTCAGCTTAGTGCTCAAAGTACATCAACTTATACCCGCTATGGGGTCGGGGATGTTTATTACAGCTATTCTGCGAGATCATTAAGTATGGGCCATTCGGGCTCAGCTTTAATTAATAAAGATTATGTGGAAATCTTAAATCCTGCATCCTGGTCGGCTCTTTCCAGAACCAGAATTGAATTTAGTTTTGTTTACAACGGAATGCTGCTTTCCAATAGTACAGAATCAAAATATTATGGTGATGGTGAATTTAAAGGATTCACATTTGCATTTCCTGTAAGCCAGGCAAATGGAATTGGCGCAGCCATGGGTATTGTACCCTACAGCCGTTCAAACTATTTAATTGTTCAAAAAGGAGTGGACGAAGGGAGTTCAGTTGGCAGTTATACAGCAACTTACGAAGGGAAGGGTGGTCTTTCCAAAATATTTATTGGCGGTTCTGTAAACCTACCTATGGAATTTGTATTCGGAGGAACATTTGAATACTATTTTGGCAATCTCAGGTATAATTCCAAAATAGAATTTGATAATTCACAGATCTTCCCCTCTCAATATGAATTACGATACGGACCGACTGGCTTTGGAACTACATTAGGTTTAATTTCTCCAAATCTGGCTGGAGTACTAAATTCAGAATCAATTTCAGAAGTAAGATTAAGCTTATCGACTAATTTAATTTCAAAATTGAATGTTGATACCTCACTCATAACCCGTTCTTCTTCAATTATTGACTCAATTGGTTCCGGTGAAACTAATATGGAGGTGCCTTACCGAATTAATGCCGGATTGGGTATAACTTTAGTGGAAAAATACTTTTTTGTGTTAGATTATTTCTTCCAGCCCTGGACGGAATTTAAGCTTCATAATATCAAACAAAAAAATCTAAAAGATTTGCATAAAATTAGTTTAGGCTTTGAATACAGACCAAAAAGGCAGATTGGAGCATCATATTGGGAACAAATAATGTTACGTGCTGGTTTAAGTTTTGAAAAGTCGCAGTACACATTTAACGGAAACGATATAGACCAATATTCAGCATTTGCGGGATTTTCATTACCTTTAAGCGCTGAAAATACATTTGATTTTGCATTTGAGTATTCGATGAGAGGAACGACGGATAATAATTTATTAAAAGAAAATTTCTTCCGTTTTAATTTAGGTATCAGCTTCGGCGATATCTGGTTTTTACGATATGAAAAATAATCTAAATAAAAACAGAGGGTAGAAAAGTGAAAAGCAGAATGAAAATATTGGGATTTGCAATTCTTACATTTTTATTTGCATTAAATCTAAATTACGCAAAAAGCAATCTTTCTGTAATTAATTCTGATTCGATGAAGGTGCTTGAAAAATATAGTCTCTTTTCCGAGTATCACAAAAACAAAGATTATTTGAGCGCTCTTCCATTTGGATGGGAAGTGCTTGAAATGGATCCTGCAAGATTCAGTAAATGGATTTTTTACAAGATGGAAGACTGTTTGTGGTACATACACGATTCCGCAGATGTAGCCCCTGAAGAAGTACAGGCAGCTGAAGATAGCATTCTTTCATTTTACAATATGGCAATTCAATACTATCCGGATGGCATGGCTTACTTTCAGATGAGAAAGGCTTTTGTTGCCGAAACCTGGCTGGAAATGGAACCTGAAGAAGTTATAGCAGAGTATGAAAAAGCTGCTGAATATAATCCCGATATGGATTCATATTATTTTAACAGGTTTGGACAGCTTTACATAAATAATATGAATGATGAAAATGATTATAAAATGAAAGCGATCGATATTTATACTATGCTGGCAGTAAGAGAGCCGGATAATCCGCAATGGCCCGATATTCTTTCAGAACTGGTAGATAACGTAGATCAATTACTGGATATACGTAAAAAGAATTGGGAACTCGATAAAGAGAATATGGAAAAGGCATGGACTTATGCATCCGAATGTATCAGGGCTCAGGCTTTTGAAAGAGCCATTGAACCGCTTGAATTTTTAACACAGCAGTCTCCGGAAACTCTTAATTATTGGAACCAATTAGCTACTGCATATAATAAAATCGGTCGTTACGATGATGCAGAAAGATGTTTTACAAAGCTTATTGAGTTAGAACCAGATAATAAAGATTTTTATTTTAACCTGGGTCTTATATATAAAGAGCAAGGTAAGCTAAGCAGAGCCAGACAATATTTTGAAACTGCTAATGACAAAGCCGGCGGCTGGGGAATGGCAATTTTTTCAATTGGATTACTTTACGAGCAGGCGGCAAGAGGCTGTACTTTCGATTTTAAGACTAAGGTGGTATACAAACTTGCTCAGGATACTTACAGAAGAGCATATAATATGGATCAGTCACTTGCGCAGGCAAGGGATAGAATTGGAGCTCTTTCTGGATCGGTACCTTCACAGGAAGACTACTTCTTTTACGGCTATAAATCGGGAGATGTTATAGCTGTATCCGGTGATTGTTTCGGATGGATCGGTAAGAGTATTACTGTACCTTAAAATTATTATTTGACTGATTTTTGAAAAGTTCTCGTTTTAACAATCCGGCAACTGCCGGATTTTTTTTATAAATTTGTGCTCATCAAAAACAAAAAAGAATCAATAATGTTTACTTATTTAAAGAATGATCCTGAAATTTATAAAATCCTCGAACAGGAGACGGCAAGACAGCAACACAAACTGGAATTGATCGCTTCGGAGAATTTTGTTTCTCCTGCAGTTTTAGAAGCCGCCGGTACTCCTTTAACTAATAAATACGCGGAAGGTTATCCCGGAAAACGTTATTACGGTGGTTGCGAATTTGTTGATATGGCAGAAGACCTTGCACGAGACAGGTTAAAAAAGTTGTTCAGTGCTGAATATGTTAATGTTCAGCCGCATAGCGGTTCTCAGGCAAATATGGGTGTATTGATGACACTGATGAATCCGGGAGATAAATTTTTAGGATTGAGCCTGGCACATGGCGGTCATTTAACACATGGATCACCAGTGAATTTTTCAGGAAAACTCTATCAGGCTGTGGGATATGAACTCAATAAAGAAACCCGGCTGCTTGATTATAACATAATAGAAGACCTGGCAAAGAAGGAAAAACCAAAAGTAATTATCGCTGGAGCAAGTGCTTACTCTAGAGAATGGGATTATAAAAAATTAAGAGAAATTGCAGATATGGTTGATGCATTTTTGATGTGCGATATGGCTCATCCCGCAGGATTAATAGCTAAGGGATTACTTGATAATCCTATTCCGTATTGCGATGTTGTTACATCAACTACTCATAAGACTCTTCGCGGACCAAGGGGCGGAGTCATTTTAATGGGCAAAGACAGTGAAAATAAATTTGGTATTACAACCCCGAAAGGGGATCGTGTTAAACTGATGTCGGAGTTATATGATAGCTCTGTAATGCCCGGAATTCAGGGCGGACCATTAATGCATATTATTATGGCAAAAGCAGTTGCATTCGGTGAAGCTCTTTCTGATTCATTTAAAGTCTATGCTCAACAGGTAATAAAAAATGCAAAGGCACTCGCAAACGAATTAATTAAATATAATTTTGATGTAGTATCTGACGGAACCGACAATCATTTGATGCTCATTGATTTAACGAACAAAAATATTTCAGGTAAAAAAGCCGAGAATGCACTTGAACGGGCAGGTATTACAGTTAATAAAAATATGGTCCCATTCGACACAAAAAGTCCTTTTGTTACAAGCGGCATCAGAATTGGGACACCTGCAGCTACTACACGTGGAATGAAAGAAGATTCGATGATAAAAATTGCAGAGATTATAAATGAGGTAATAAATAATTTTGAAGATGAAAAGAAGCTTGATGAATTACTAGAAGATGTAAAAGAGTTGTGTTCGGGATTTCCTCTGTATCAGGAATTAGCGTTAGCAGAAAGCTAAATAGTCGTGCAAATTGATGAAAAAAATGATCTGGAAGGGGAAAATTCTGAGGGTAATGATGTGGAGATGTCTTTTCTCGATCACCTTGAAGAGCTTCGCTGGCGATTAATCTACGCTGCGATTGGTATCGTGATCGGGGCAATTGTAGCCTGGATTTTCATTGATCCGCTTGTTGATGTAATACTGCTGAAACCTGCAAGAGATGCCGGCGCCGAGCTTCAAAATTTGCGTCCCTTCGGACAGTTATTTTTATTTGTACAGGTGGCAATTATAATTGGTGTAGTTGTCAGTCTTCCTAATCTTTTTTACCAATTATGGAAGTTCATTTCTCCTGCATTAAAGAAAAATGAGCGCAAATATATTCTTTCGATTGTAATTTTTTCATCACTATGTTTTTTAGCCGGAATAGCATTCGCATATTTTGTGATGCTCCCGTTAGCTATGAAATTTGCTGCACAATTCGGTTCGGAAGCGATTAAAAATGAGTTTGCAATTGATGAATATATGTCAATCATTATAAGTGTAATGTTAGCTGCAGGCTGCGTTTTTGAACTTCCGATGGTTTCATTTTTTCTGTCGAAATTAGGAATACTTACACCGGCATTTATGAAAAAATACAGGAGACATGCAATAGTAATAATATTGGTTCTTGCTGCAATTTTAACACCGGGTGCCGACCCTGTTTCGCAGGTGATACTTGCAGTTCCGTTGGTTCTCTTATACGAATTAAGTATATTTATTTCAAAAATATCAGTGAAGAAAAGTTGAATATGCAAAAGCATCTCATAGGGAGAAGCCAGCTATCCGAAATAACCCAACCGATTAAAAACGAATTACAGCTTTTTGAGGAGCAGTTCAAACAATCTATTAAATCCAAAGTTGGTTTAGTTGATCTGATTGCAAAGTATATTATCCGCCAAAAAGGTAAGAAAATTCGTCCCTTGCTGGTTCTTCTATCTGCAAAAGTCTGCGGTGGAATCACGGAACGGAGCTATCGCGGCGCCGTTTTAGTTGAACTTTTGCATACAGCAACTTTAGTGCACGATGATGTAGTTGATAATGCGGATAAAAGAAGAGGTTTCTGGTCAATCAATAAGGTCTTTAAGAATAAAGTTGCAGTATTAATGGGGGATTATTTGCTTTCCCGTGGCTTATTAACTGCGATGGAAGGAAAGGATTATGATTTTCTCGAGGTAATTACAAACACGGTCAAAAAAATGTCGGAAGGTGAACTGCTTCAAATACAGAAAACGCGCAAGCTTGATATTGATGAAGAAACATATTTTAAAATAATCTCGGATAAAACCGCTTCTCTTATTGAAACGTGCTGTACAATCGGGGCACTAAGTGCAACAGATGATAAAAATATGATTAACGCGATGAAAGAATTCGGGCATTGTGTCGGTATGTCATTCCAGATACGGGATGATATTCTGGATTATGACGGTAAGGTTTCTATAACCGGAAAACCTGTAGGCGGTGATATTAAAGAGAAGAAAATCACCCTTCCGCTTATTTATTCCCTAAATAAAGTACCTGATTCCGAAGCAGCACGAATAAAAAAAATAATAAAGAATGGAAAAAAGAAGGAAAATATTTCCGAAGTAATTGATTTTGTTAAAGTTAACAACGGAATTGACTACGCTTTAACCACTGCGCAAACTTACTCCGATAAAGCTAAATCCTCATTAAAACAACTGCCCGATTCCCAGAGTAAAATTGCACTCGAAGCATTGATTGATTTTGTGATTGAGAGAAAAAATTAGTCTTTTTTTCAGGCTTGATATAAAAGTAAAATCTAACGCTACTTTAACAGAACCGCCTTCTTAATTTTTCGAACATTATTTGTACTTAACGAGTAATAATAAATACCACTGGATAGTTCTTCCGCTTTAAACAAGACAGAATGATTTCCGGCATTTAATTCCTGATTTACCAGCTCCTTTACTTTTCTTCCCAGTTGATCGTATACTTCAATTTTAACGTGATCTTGTTGTGGTATATAAAACTCAATATTGGAAGAGGGATTGAACGGATTCGGATAATTCTGCTTTAAAAGATATTCAATATTTATGAGGTCTTCAGAATGCTCAACGCTTGTCCCGGATTTTTCAATTATTTTTAACGCAAAAAAATCCCAGCCATTTGTTGAGTCAGCCGCATCCCCTCCCACATATATGCTATTGCTGTCGTCCAGAAAAATGAAGTTCCCATTTTCAAATATACCGTGTGGGGCGTCAAATTTCTGATGCCATTTAAGTTCACCTGAATCAGAATATTTCAGCGTATAAGATTTACCTTCACTTACCGAATTATGTGATGCTCCGGTAACATAAATGTTATTAAGGTCGTCAATTACCAATGCCATAGCGTAGTCTTTCAAATGTTCCGGACTGTCATAGACTTGCTGCCAGATTTCACTACCATTTACTGAAAATTTTTTTGTGAAATAATCGAAAGTATTAAAGCCTATGTCATATCCCGTTACAATGATATTGTTATCGTTGTCGATACCTATATCGCTTAAAATCAAAATATCACTATCAGCTTCCCAGACAATATGACCATCAGGATCGATTTTATATATTATACCGCTGGAATATGAATTTATCAGCTGGATAATATTATTCTCCTTATCGGTTATTAATTTTTTGGTATTTGTACCCTCAAAAGTCCGATGCCATACGAGGTCACCATTTTTGTTGTATTTATTGAGATGAATTATTGATTCATAGAGATAATATAATTCTGTTGTAGATATGTAAACATTGTTATTCAGGTCTATTATCACATCATTTATTACAAAATCGCTGGTATCATTTTCAAAAATAACCGACCATATCGAATCTCCGCTTGAGGAGTATTTAGTAAAACATGCACCGTTTAAATGATAACCCGTTATGAAATTGTTTTCCTTATCAACCGTAATTTTCAGACCTTCCGAATAAATATACGATGTGTTATAATAATTCTTTTCCCAAACCAGGCTACCATCGGGTGAATACTTATGAAAGATTGCAAACGGTGATGAAGTACCGAAAGAAGCAACTCCGGCACAATATAAATTATTCAAAGAGTCGATAGATATTGAATATGCTTCCTCCCAGGAAGAGGGTGCGGATATATAGCGAATTTCTGTTAGAAGTTCACCGGTTTCCGAATATTTAAGAATAAGAAGATCCTGGCTTCCATCTGAACCTGAGCTTCGACCTGCAAGACAGATGTTGTTATCTTTATCCATTGCTGCATCATTGGTCAAATCTATAGAATGACCTATACCATCATATATTCGGAACCATTCTATTGAAGGGACCAATTGAGAATAGATGGTGCGGGTGGAAAGTACTAAAACCAAAATTAATTTAAATAGTACTTTCATTTCCGGTTAAATCTAAAGTATTAAATAACCTGTTATTTCAAAAAGAATTCAGATATTAATTCTTACCTTCCTGCTCTTTTTTCAACTCCTCTTTAAACTTAAATCCCTTTACAGGTTCTCTTAATGTTAAAACAGGGCAGGGGGCTTTGCGTACGACTTTCTCTGCCGTGCTGCCGAACAGAATGTGTTCAACCCCTGAGTGACCATGTGTTGCAATTATTATCAAATCAATATCCTCTTCTGAAGCAGTTTCAATAATTTCAAAAAATGGTTTGCCGGTTTTAATAATTGTTTTCGATTTTACATCCCCGGGGATCTCAGCTTTTGCAAGCTTTGTCAGTTCATCCCTTGCACGTTCATCCCACTCTGCATTAACGGATGGAATGGCTATCTGCCCCATACTGAAATCAGGCGGATAGATTACAGGCTCGACAACATAAATTAAGTGCATTTCGGCTTTAAAACATTTTGCAAAATTTATTGCGTATCTCAAAGCACCTTTTGAATAGTCCGAAAAATCTATCGGGACTAATACTTTTTTTATTTCGAGTGTCATAATTAGCCTCCGTTATTTTTTATTTTCTGTTTTAAGAGCAAAATAATCTTCATTTATAGTTCTGAGCCGCACGGCAGCAATTTGTGCAATTCCCTGAAGAATTTTAATTCCTTTTCTAGGATACTTTTCTATGAATTCATCAAGATCCGGTTTAAATATTACTGATACTCTCGTATCAATATTTGCTATAGCAGATGCCGAACGCTTTTCACCATCGACCAAAGCCAGTTCACCGAAGAAATCACCTTTATTAAATGTTGCAAGTACAATCTCACTACCGGCATCATTTGTTCTATGGATTGAAACTTCGCCATCCCGGATAAGATACAATCCAATTCCCGGATCACCCTGGTAGAAAATATATTCTCCTGCAAGATAGTGTCTATCGTGAATAATACCGATCAGATTAGAGAGATCACGTTTACTTAATTCCTTGAATAATGGAATGGTTCTCAGTGAAGCAGCAAGTTCTGATGTTTCAGTTGGAGGATTAAATATATTTGACCAAAAGCTGCTGTGAACTATTTTTTTGTTCTCTTCTGTCATTCAAGACTCTAATTTATTTTGTTAATAAAAGTATCTTTTTTACACTAATTAAAACAATATTGGAATAAAACCAATTACATTTTCTGAACTGTAGTCAATTTTTATACTTGAAGGTCCAAACATAGCATTTTTATTATTAAAAGAGACAGCAACAAGTTGTTGATTGACCGCTATTTGATAATCTCCGCCATAAAGTTCAAAATAAAATTAACGGCCATCATCAGATATCATTTTATGATTTGGATCCGAGTATTGATATTTTCCGGTATAGACTTTTGCTAAACGCCAATCTCCGATAATATCTATCTTAGTTTCATTGCTTAAATTTTCATAAGCAAGTTTTTTGAAATCATTTTTTTTCTGAAGAAGACAGAAAACCTTCCTCTTCCGAACATCCGATGAGTAAGAAAAATAAAACTAAACCGGGTAAAGAAGCTTTCATTCTGAAACTTCCTTATTATTTTTAAAACCGTTGAAACGGTTAAATAAAAATATGATATTACAATAACCCATGACTTAAGTCGTGGGAGAATTAAAAAGAACTGATTTCAAAACCGTTTTAACTGTTTCATATTAAATGTAAGAACTACTTTCACTAATTAAAAATCCCTGATTCAGCTACACGCCATAATTTCTGGCATGGGAAACGATTTTCGTAAAGAGCTCTCCCAACAATTACCGAATCTACACCCAGAGGAACAAGCTTTTGAATATCCATCAGCTCATCTTTATTTCTTATTCCACCGGCGTGTGTAACACGAACACCGGTAATCTCCGCAATTTCTTTTGAAAGACCAATATTCGGTCCGATTAATGTTCCATTCCTGGCAATATCACAGACAATAAATCGATTAATCCCTATATCCACCATTTCTTTGATAAACATATTGTAATGAATTCCGGTTTTTGTAGTTCTTCCTTTAATTATTATTTCATCATCACTTATATCCAGGGTTATTACGATTTGTGTTGGACCGAATTTTTCAAATACTTTCAGAAATTCCGTTCGGTTTTCAACCGCAAGTGTATTGATACCAAGTCTGCAAATACCTGTACCCATAATAAGTTTTGCATCATCAATATTTCGTATGCCGCCTGAAAACTCAACCGGAATCACAACGGAAGAACAAATTTCTTCAACTACTTCATAATTTCTTTTTGATAGCTCATGCGCACCATCAAAATCAACAACGTGAATCATCTTTGCATTTTCGGCTCGCCATATTTTTGCCATTTCAACAGGATCATCGCTGTATTCATGGCAGTCAAGTTCAGGAATTCCCTGCACGGAGCGAACGCACTTACCGTTCTTTATATCAATGGAGGGTATTACTAAAAGCTTTTGTTGAGTCATTTGTATTATTCTTGTGTCTATCTATCCATATATATTATTGAATGATTGAAGAAATGATTTTTAAACATACATTCATCAAATCATCTATTCATTTAACTATATTTTCCCATTCGATTTAATCACCTGCCTACCTATTATCATTTTCTGTATTTCTGTTGTTCCTTCAAATATTCTTAAAATTCTTGCATCGCGGTAATACCTTTCCATCGGAAGTTCACGAGAAAAACCCATACCGCCGTGGACCTGCAAGGCTTTATCTGCAACTTCTGCCATTGCTTCCGATGCATATAATTTAACAATTGCCGCATCAACCGCAACATCTTTGTTTTGATCGTAATCATAAGCACATCTGTATACAATACTTTCCATCGGGTAAATTTTTGATGCCATTTCGGCAAGCATAAACTGTACAGCCTGGAATTTCGATATTGTCTCACCGAACTGTTTCCGCTGTTTTGCATATTGTGTTGATAATTCTAAAAGCTCACGTGAAGCACCGAGGCAGCAGGCACCAATTGTTAATCTTCCGCCGTCTAAGGTTTTCATTGCTATTATAAAACCTCTTCCTTCCCTGCCAATCATATTTTCTTCAGGTACTTCTACATTTTCGAAAGTAATTGAATTTGTAACGCTGCCTTTAATTCCAAGCTTCTTTTCCGGCTGGCCAATTATTAACCCGGGAGTGTCAGCTTCAACTGCAAAAGCTGTTATGCCTTTTTGTGTGCGTGCAAATACTGATATAAGGTTTGCAATTCCGGCATTGGTTATCCAGACTTTGCTTCCATTTAAAATCCATTTTTCACCTTTTTTTCTCGCCTCTGTTCTTAAGTTAAAAGTGTCTGATCCTGCTTCCGGTTCAGTCAAAGCGAAAGATGCAATCATTTCGCCTGAACATAAACGGGGGAGATATTTCTTTTTTAATTCTTCAGAGCCTCCAACGTAAATTGCATTAGTCCCGATTGATTGATGAGCTCCAACCATAGCCGCAGTAGATGAACAGCCGCGGGCAATTTCTTCCATCATAATACAGTAACCGATTTTACCGAATCCGCCACCGCCATATTCTTCCGGAAACATTGTGCCTAAAAATCCAACATCTCCTAACTTCTTTATCAATTCAGGCGGAATTCGTTCTTGTTCATCAATTTTTTTAGCTAAAGGTTTGATTTCTTTATTGGTAAAATCGCGCGCCAATTCCCTGAGCATTTTGTGGTCTTCAGAAAAATTATAATTCATTTTTCCAGCAGTTTAATTGATATCAAAATAATAAATTGAATTGAATGTAAAATTATGAAAGCTTAGTTCGACATCAAAAATCTATGAGCAAACATAAAATTAAAATAGCAGCGAATATTGACTTTTCAAGCGATATTAAGGATATTTGATTTGAATGAAGAAAGATTTTGTTCTAATCTCGCAGCGAAACGAAAAAATAAGAATAACAACTTATGGTTCAGAAAAAGCACCTTGCCTTATTTATGTTCACGGATTCAAAGGATTTAAAGACTGGGGATTTGTTCCTTACTTAGGAGAATACTTTGCAAACAAAGGTTTTTTCGTTATTACTTTCAATTTTTCACATAATGGAATTGGTGATAATCCTTTAGAATTTACAGAGCTTGAAAAATTTGGAAAAAACACATTCTCTTTGGAATTAGAAGAATTAAGTGAAGTTATTGATGCATATCAATTTAATTTCTTCGGTGGAAATACGGACAAAGGAATTGGATTGTTAGGGCACAGCAGGGGCGGAGGCATCGCGCTTCTAACTGCGAGTGCAAATACTTATGTAAAAGCTATTGCTGCCTGGGCTTCGGTTAGCAATTTAGACAGATACAGTAAACGGCAGAAAGAGGAATGGAGAAAAAAAGGTGTTTTTGAAGTGTTGAATACACGAACTAATCAAGTGATGCCTCTGAACATCAGTCTGCTGGATGATATCGAAAAAAACAAAAATGGAAAGTTGAATTTGAAAAAAGCAGTAAGCGATCTGAATAAACCGCTTTTAATTTTGCATGGTGAGCAGGATTTGGCAGTAAAGGTTGATGAAGGAAAAGAAATTTATTCCTGGGCAAATAAAGAACAAACAGACTTTTATCCTATTGGTGCTACGGGACATACGTTCGACTGTAAACATCCTTTCGAAGGAAGCAATAATAAATTTAATGTAGTCTTAGATAAAACTGAACAATTTTTTACTAAAAATCTAAATTGAGGGAATTATGAATTCAGGTACAAAACAACTTGCACTTTCATCAATTTTAAATGCGGTTAAAGAATCACAGATATTCTGGATCCTATCTTTTTCTGCATTAACGGCAATAGCAGCACAAATTACAATTCCTGTTAAGCCTGTGCCGTTTACACTTCAAACGATGTTTGTAATTCTTGCAGGTGCTTTTTTGGGTGCAAGAAACGGTTTTTACAGTCAGGTAATTTATCTGCTTTTAGGAGTCACAGGACTTCCGGTTTTTGCCCACACTCCCGATGCTGGAATTGGAATAGCCCGGTTGATTGGTCCAACAGGAGGTTATTTGCTAGCTTTCCCGCTTGCTGCATTAGTAGTTGGATTTCTGGTTGAAAAGAATAAAAAGTATTTGCCGGTTGTACTTTCGATGTTACTCGGTGCAATCATAATTTTAGCCTGCGGAACTCTATACCTGAATTTTGCTTACCTGCATGACTTTAGTGCTGCCTTGAAAGCCGGTGCGGGGATTTTCAGCATATGGACAGTAGTTAAAGTATCCGGTGCAGCAGCAATTTATTTTGCTGTCAAGAAAAACAGAATCAAGTAAAGATTAATTTTACAATTCTTTTCTCAAATGACGGTTAAAAATATAGTATTCATACTTGTATTTCTTCTTTCCTTTGGATTTCTCTTCTGGAGCTGCAGGAATCTGTTTATCTATATGAAGCTTGCTAAAAAGAAAGATGATAGATTTAACAACTATGGCAGGCGAATACTGAATGTTCTTAAAATTGCATTCGGGCAAACTAAACTGTTGCGTGAACCTTCCGCTGGATTGGTTCACTTTTTTATTTTTTGGGGATTTGTCCTTTTTCTAATCGCCGTTGTTGAAGCAATTATACAAGGATTTTACTCTCCGTTTAGTCTCTCATTTTTAGGTCCGGTTTATTCTGTTATAACACTTGTACACGAGTTGATTGGCATTTTAGTTATAATTGCTGTTTTTGTTGCATTGATCAGAAGATACATAATTAAAGTACCGCGTCTGCAGGTTGACAAATCAGCTTCAATAGATGCCACTTTCATACTGTCGCTTATTTTAATTGTTGTGCTCTCCATGTTCTTTCAGAATATGGCTGCCTATGCCGGAAATGGATTTACTAATCACGCTTACGAGTTAAGACCGGTCTCTGCATCTCTTACGCCTTTACTATTCAGCAATCCGTCTGCAGGAGCCGCAACTGCATACGAAGTTTTCTGGTGGATACACATAGTTACAATTTTCGGATTTATGAATTTTCTTCCGTATTCAAAACATCTTCACGTTTTAACTTCAATTCCAAATACGTTTTTTGCAAACCTCGATCCCGTTCGTAATACTCTGAAGCCGTTAAATCTCGAAGATGAAGATGCTGAAATTTTCGGTGCAGCCGATTTTGAGCATCTGTCCTGGAAACAGGTACTGGATGGTTATTCCTGCACTGAATGCGGCAGATGCACATCTGTTTGTCCTGCAAATACTGTTGGCAAATCACTTTCTCCCCGGGAAATTATTGTTAATATACGACAAAGGACTAAGGACAAAGCACCCTTAATGGCAAAAGGTGTAACTGAAGGTGAGCAACTTAAAAAAACTTTAGTGCACAATTACATTTCAGATCTTGAGTTATGGCAATGCACCACATGTATGGCTTGTGTTCAGGAATGTCCTGTAATGATTGAACACTTAGACAGCATTGTTGATTTGAGGCGAAATCTGGTATTAACCGAATCTCAATTTCCCTCCGGATTGAATAATGTGTTCAAGAGCCTTGAGACAAACTTTACTCCCTGGGCGTTCAGCTCAGCGGAAAGAGCAGATTGGGCAGAGGGCTTAGGGGTTAAAACTGTGCAAAACGACCCAAATTGTGAATATTTGTTCTGGGTCGGCTGTGCCGGCTCTTTTGATGACAGATATAAAAAGGTTTCCCGGGCACTTGCTAAATTGATGCAAAAAGCTAATATTGAGTTCAGAATCCTCGGAATT
>Ga0209536_100008118_pt1 | contig 15805 bp, 11 predicted proteins | sample DeeMarSeWOR28_12_FD_187461 | JGI IMG/M metagenome (GOLD analysis project Ga0209536, IMG submission 187461) | Marine sediment microbial communities from White Oak River estuary, North Carolina - WOR-2-8_12 (SPAdes) (version 2) | ecosystem: Environmental > Aquatic > Marine > Intertidal zone >...
CCCAATTTTTAATAAGCACCTATGCTGCTTGGAAAATTGGAGCAATTGTCGTCCCTCTAAATCCCATGTATAAAGAAAAGGAATTATCTTACTTCTGTGAAAATTCAAATGCAAAAATATTTATCACCCTGGAAGAGATTGCCGCTCAATTAGACTTTTCATTTTTGAAGAAATCGTCAATCGAAAAAGTGATTACAACTTCCCCTTTGGATTTTTTGCCCGATCAAATTAACCTGCCCGGATTACTAAACAAGGCCAAAAGGCAACATGTGCCGGACTGCATTGATATGCTTGAGTTGATCAATCATTATCAAGAAGCCCAGATCACCTGTTCTAAAATATCACCTGAAGATATTGCCTATCTCACATATACCTCTGGAACCACAGGTTCTCCAAAAGGCGCAATGAATACGTACGCAAACATCGCCTTCAATGCGCGTGTTTATCAGGCCATGCAAAGACTCAATGAAACCGATGTCATTCTGGGAGTGGCGCCCTTATTCCATGTAACCGGAGAAGTGGCACACTTAGCAGCTGCCGCGCTTGCGGGCATTCCAGTCGTGCTATATTACCGCTTCGATCCCGCAGAAACACTTCGGTTGATAGAACGCTGGAAAGTTACCACCACCGTAGCATCCATCACGGTTTATATCGCCTTAATGAACCATCCGGATATTAAGAAGAGAGATCTTACCAGTTTTGCCAAGGCATATAGCGGGGGAGCGCCCGTATCAAAGGCTGTGGTCAATCAATTTGAAAAGATGACGGGGCAGTATCTTTACAATGTATATGGCATGACGGAGACAAACTCGCCGTCTCACATTGTCCCTTTGGGCAAAAGGGCACCCGTGGACCGGGAGAGCGGAGCGCTTTCAGTTGGCGTCCCGGTACCCGGCTGCATCATGAAGATAATGGATCTGGAAGAAGATACCCGCGAGCTTCCTGCCGATCAAATAGGCGAAATCGTTGATTCCGGGCCAATCGTTGTGCCGGGTTACTGGCAGCAGCCGGAAGAAACTAAAAAGGCCATCCGCAACGGTTGGTTATATACCGGTGATGTCGGGAAAATGGATGATAATGGTTGGTTTTATGTGGTCGACCGTAAAAAGGACCTGATTATCGCGTCCGGATATAAAGTATGGCCTCGTGACGTTGAAGATGTCATCTACCAGCACCCTGCAGTTAGAGAGACTGCGGTGGTCGGCGTCCCTGATTCATACAGGGGGGAAACAGTGAAAGCATACGTTGCTTTAAAACAGGGGGAGGAAAATTCGATTCGCCCTGAAGAGATCATCGCTTTTTGTAAAGAAAGATTGGCGGCATACAAATATCCGCGTGAAGTTGAAATCGTTTCTGAAATCCCTAAAACATTAACAGGGAAAATTCTTAGAAGAAAACTGCGAAAAGAGGAGAAGTAAATGGCTTCTACTCAAATCGCAGAATTCTATAAAAGGAGACTTTTGCATGAAATTAAAAAATGGAGCTGAATATTTAGATAGTCTACAAAAACTGAAGCCCCGGATATACTATCAGGGTAAAAAAATCAATAATGTCGTCAAACATCCTGCAACCGCTCCGCATGTCAGAGCCGCAGCGATGACCTATGCTATAGCGAATCAGAAAAAATACAAGGACATCGCCACTGCGATTTCCCACCTCACCGGCAGAAGAGTCAGCCGTTTTACGCATATTCATCAGAATATAGAGGATTTGGTAAAAAAAATAAAATTACTGCGGGTACTGGGTCAAAAGACCGGTACCTGTTTTCAGCGCTGCGTGGGTTTTGACGGAATCAACTCGACCTATTCGGTCACCTACGAAATGGATCAAAAATATGGGACGGATTATTTCGAACGGTTCAAGAAATGGCTGACCTATATTCAGGATGAGAATTTGATGGTCGTCGGCGCAATGACCGATCCAAAAGGGGATCGATCAAAAGGGCCATCAGAACAAGATGATCCGGATCAGTATGTTCATGTGGTTGATCGCAAGGATGATGGGGTTGTCATTCGCGGTGCTAAACTCCACATGACCGGAGCGGTCAATTCCCATGAGATCCTGGTGATGCCGACAACGGCCCTGGACGAAAAAGCAAAGGAATATGCAATTGTCGGCGCCATCCCCATCGATGCGCCGGGTGTTACCCTGATATTCGGGCGTCAGGCAAGCGATAATCGACGGGATCGACGCGAGCACATCGATGTGGGCAAACCCAAGTTCGGGGTGGTCGGTGGCGAGGCGGTCATCGCATTTGAAGATGTTTTTATTCCCAGGGAGCGTATTTTCATGGATGGCGAAATTGACTTTACCGGAGCCCTTGTCTATCGGTTTGCAGCGCACCACCGGGCCAACTATGGCGGATGCAAGGCGGGTTTAATGGATGTGCTTACCGGAGCTGTGAGCTATTTAACTCAAATCCAGGGAACCGCTAAAGGATCACATATCAAAGACAAGATAACCGAAATGATTCACCTTTGCGAAACGCTTTACAGCTCCTCGATTGCCTGTTCGGCCGAGGGCTGCCCGACCCCGTCCGGCGCCTATATGGTGGATACGATGCTGGCCAACGTATGCAAGCAGAATGTTACCCGATTCCATTTTGAAGTTGCGCGGCTTGCCACCGATATCGCCGGCGGATTTATTGCGACAATGCCCAGCGAATACGATTTAAAAAGCGAAAATATCGGTCACATCGTGAAGAAGTATTTTTCGGGTGTGTCCGAAATTCCGGTTAAAGACCGAATCAAGATCGGCAGACTGATTGAGGCGATGACCGGCGGCACGGCAATGGTCGAATCGATGCACGGTGCCGGGTCTCCCCAAGCGCAACGAATTATGATTTTGCGGGAAGGGAAACTCGATGAGAAAATTAAACTGGCCAAAGCCTTGGCCGGAATTCCGAAAACAAAGAAGAAGAAAAAACAGACTGATTAGATATAAATTTTTAATGGGAACGAATGCTTCAAAATCGCCGATATCCTTAATTGTGTTAACCGAATCTGAAAATCATTGGTCTTTAAAAAATTTATTGAGGAATAGCTATGTCATACCAGTTTAAAGATTTTCATTGGGCAAAAGACATTCGGATAAATAACTATCTTATGCCCCGGACGCTGGATGAAGCGCTAGGTTTTCTGGAAGAATATCAAGGCAAAGCCCAGGTGGTAGCCGGTGGGACGGATGTAATTTCTCAGCTCCGCCACAGGGACCTGGAAGTGGAAACCCTGGTGGATATTACCCGGCTTCCGGATATGGACGGCATCCGGCAGGATGGCGACATGGTTACTTTGGGGGCCTGCGTAACCCACGCTCAGACGGCTTTATCTCCTTTGGTCCGGGAAAAGGCCGCTATTCTTGCCAAGGGTGCTGGGAGTTTGGGCTCACCTCAGATCAGAAACATTGCCACTGTTGCCGGAAATCTGGTAAGCGGCCATCCCGCCGCCGACACGAGCATCCCCTTGTTGGCCTTAAATGCATCGGTATTAATTGCATCTAAAGAAGGACAACGGGTTGTGCCGCTGACTGAATTCTTTTTTGATAAGGGGCGGACTGCGATTGACTGTCGCAAGGAGATTTTGATCCAGATCAAGTTCCCGGCCATGCAAAGCAACCAGGGGTGCTGTCATTTGAGATTAAGCAAGCGTCGGTCTCTTACCATTGCCATATTGGTCCTGGCTGCGGTGGTAAAGGTCGATCCGCAAAAGAAAATTATTCAAGAGGCTGCGATTGCATTGGGACCTGTGGCACCCACCCCTTTTCGTGCGGTGGAAACAGAAGCGCTGCTCGCGGGTGCACCGGTGTGTAGGGAAACCATCGAGCGGGCGTCAAAATGTGCCTACGCCGAGGCGAAACCCATCGATAGCGCTGTTTGGGGGTCGGCGGAATATAAAGGGGAGATGGTTAAAGTTTTTGTCAAACGCGGTCTTGAAAATGCCTTAATAGAAGCAGGCGCATTTATCGATTAAGAGGGGGAGTTATGAAAAAAGTGGGACTTTCTTTTAATGTAAACGGCAAGGAGGTGGATCTCGAAATTCATCCGAATACGATGCTGGTGGATCTGCTGAGAGACACACTGCGCCTGACGGGCACCAAAGAGGGGTGTCGTGAGGGTGAATGCGGGGCGTGTACCGTCCTTCTTGACGGGCTTGCGGTAAATTCCTGCCTTATCCCGGCCCTAAAAGCACAAGGCAAGTCTGTGGTCACAATCGAAGGGCTGGCCGAGGCGGACGGGCAGCTGGACAGCCTCCAGCAGTATTTCATGACCGAAGGCGCTGTCCAGTGCGGCTTTTGCACACCGGGTATGATCTTGAATGCAAAGTCTCTTTTAGAAAGGATCCCCGATCCAGATGAGCAAGAGATTAGACACGCGATTTCCGGTGTGCTTTGCCGGTGCACCGGTTACCAAAAAATCGTTGATGCCATCAAGGCGGCGAGAAATGACAAGGGGCAGACCCCACAGGGTTGAATGCACCCTTCGACCTAATTTTAAGGGAACATGCGATGAATGAAAAAAGCGAAAAAAAGAAAAAGGTAAAGACGCTGACCAAAGAGCGTGTTGATTTGCAAAAGTTATCCAGGATCATGTCCGGGGGCCTTTCCCTGGCGGGTCAATCCGCGGTGAGAACCGACGCCCGAAGAAAGGTTACAGGCACTCAGCTATACGGGGCCGACTATGCTCCGGATGGGTTTTTACACGGCAAAATCTTGAGAAGCCCTCATCCGCACGCCTTGATCAAATCAATCAATAGCGACAAGGCCAGGGCATTACCCGGTGTGGTTGCCGTGCTCACGGCCAAAGATATTCCCGGAAGAAACGGTTTCGGTGCGATTATTCCTGACCAACCCGTAATTTGTGAGGACAAGGTGCGTTTTGTGGGCGACGGCGTCGCGCTTGTTGCAGCGGAGACAGAAAAAGCGGCCCAGGAGGCGCTAAGTCTGATTGAGGTGGACTATGAGCCGTTGCCGGCTGTTTTCGACCCACGTGAGGCCCTCAAAAAGGACGCGCCCAAGATCCATGAGAAGGGCAACCTCCTTTCCTACAACAAACTTCGCAAGGGGGACCTGGATAAAGGATTTGTCCAGGCCGAGGTAGTCCTCGAAAGAACCTATCAGGTTCCTTTTCTTGATCATGCCTACCTGGAACCGGATATCTGCATGGCCGTTCCGCAGCAAGACGGTGTCATGTTGGTTGAGGGACCGATGCAGGCGCCTTTTACGGTGAGGCGTAACATTAATGCGGTACTTGGGGTGCCGATTAACCGCGTCCGGGTGCGCCAGATACCCATGGGCGGTGGTTTTGGGGGAAAAGAAGACTCCCCCATTGATCTAGGCTGCCGAGCGGCCGTTTTGGCCTACCGAACCGGCAGACCTGTTCGGATGTCGCTGGAAAGGGAGGAAGTCGTCCTCCAAACCTGCAAACGCCATCCGATGATCATGAAAGTCAAGATCGGGGCCAAAAAAAACGGATCCCTAGTGGCATTTCACGGGGTGATTTATGACGAGCAGGGGGCTTATGCCAGCTTGGGCCCCATCATTCCTCCGGCCGGCGGATCTCATATCCACTCGATGATCATGATGGCCGGACCTTATGAAATCCCAAATGTGCATGTGGACGCCTATCTTGTTTATACAAATCACCCGTATGGCGGTGCTATGCGCGGGTTTGGGGCGCCTCAGGTTCACATTGCCCACGAGCAGATAATAGATGAGTTGGCTGTGCAACTGGGGATGAGCCCCTTGGACATCCGGCGCAAGAATGGTTTCAGGAAAGGGTCGGCGACCGCCACAGGGCAGGTCCTAGACCAGAGTGTTGGGCTTCTGGATTCTCTGGAGGCCTGCGCAAAGCGTTTTGACTGGGATCGCAAGTACAAAAACAGAGGTTATGTGGACGAGCAGCGCACCAAACGGCGCGGCCTGGGAGTGGGTATGGGCTGGTATCGAACAAGCATCGGCACAGGTGGCGACGCATGCGGCGCCAATGTGCATGTCCATGAAGACGGATCAGTTTTACTCTTTACCGGCATTACTGAAATGGGACAGGGTTCTTACACCGTTCTTCCGCAAATCTGTGCCGAAGAACTTGGTGTATGTTTGGAAGACGTTCGGTATGTAACACCGGACACGGACATTGTGCCTGAAGCAGGTCCCACCGTTGGTAGCCGATCTACTACTTTGATGGGCAATGCCATTATTTTGGCGGCACGACAGGTCAAAAAATCCATTTTAGAAGCAGCCTCCGAAATACTCGCCGTGCCCGCAGACCGGTTGGAAGCCAGGGACAGAAATATCTTTGATCGTGAAGCTCCCGGGCGTGGGATAACATTTAAGGAGGCGGCGGCTAAATGCATGGCAACCGGAAAGCGACTCATTGGTCAAGGATGGTGGGCACCGCCAACACCGAGTCTGGATCCTGAAACGGGTCAGGGCAATCCTTATTTTGTTTACACTTACGCGACCCACATGGCAGAGGTCATTGTGGACGTGGAGACCGGAGAGGTGGCGATTACCGACTATGCGGCGGCCTTTGACGTAGGCAAGGCCATCAACCCCAGGGCCCTTGAAGGTCAAATTGAGGGCGGAGTCGCTATGGGGATGGGGTATGCCCTGATGGAGAAGATTGTTACCGAGGCGGGTTACATTCAGAACCTGAGCCTGCGAAACTATCTGATCCCCACCGCGCTGGATGTTCCCGGAATCAAATCCGTCATCATTGAAGTGGAGAACAAGTATGGTCCTTACGGCGCCAAGGGAATAGGTGAAATGCCCAACATTCCAGCCACTCCGGCCATCTTGAATGCCATCTCCGACGCCTGCGGTGGGCGCATCAGAACCCTGCCGGCCGATTCGGAAAGTGTTTTCCGGGCGATTCAAGAAGCCGGCGGACCACCGGATAAATAATAGCCATGAAAAAAACCTTTGAATCCATCGATGCAGTCTCCCAGGCCCTCAAGAAACAAAAATATATTTGCGACCGCAAGCTGGCCACCGTCATTTACCTGGCCTTCCAGATGGAAAAACCCCTGTTGCTGGAAGGTGAAGCCGGGGTGGGCAAGACGGAACTGGCCAAGGTCCTGAGCAAGGCCCTGGACCGCCGCCTCATTCGACTGCAATGCTATGAAGGCCTCGACACCCACACAGCGGTCTACGAATGGAACTACACCAAACAGATCCTTCGCATAAAGATGGCCGAGGCGCACCAGGAGTGCCTGGACAATTTCAAGAGTATCTTTGACGAAGAGTACCTCATCCAGCGGCCCCTGCTGGAGGCCATCCGCAGTGAGGCCCACGGCAAGCATGTCAGCCTGCTGATCGATGAACTGGACCGGGCCGATGAAGAGTTTGAGGCCTTTTTGCTGGAGGTTCTGTCCGAGTATCAGATTACGGTACCTGAAATCGGCACCCTCAAGGCCAAGACCAAGCCACTGGTGGTCATCACCTCCAACCGCACCCGTGAACTGCACGACGCCATCAAGCGGCGCTGCCTCTACCACTGGATTTCTTACCCCTCCCTAGAAAAAGAATATGAGATCGTCACCACCAAAGTCCCCCAGATTGCAGAAGAGCTTGCCATGAAGATTTGCTCCCTGATGCAGCAGGTCCGTCAGATGGATTTTTACAAGCGGCCCGGCGTTGCCGAGACCCTCGATTGGGTCAGCGCGCTTCTGCTGCTGAACCGCAACCACCTGGACGCGGAGACCCTTGAAGAAACCATGGGCTGCCTCTTTAAGTATCAGGAGGACTTGGAACGGGTTAAAAATGAAGACCTGACGGTGTCCTGGGCGGAGGCCCTGCGGTCATGACGAATCGCGGAATATCTTCAGGAAGCCGCAACCGTCCGGGGGATTTTGTTCTCAACAGCCTGCATTTTGCCCGGCAGCTCAAGGACAAGGGGTTGCCCGTCACCCTGGGGCGCACCCTGGACGCGCTGCGGGGTCTGATGCTGATCCGGCTGGAGGACAGGGAAGAGACTTACAGTCTGTTCAGCACCCATTATGTCAGCCGGCCGGAGGAACTGCCCGTTTTTGATGCGGTTTTCGAAGAGTTCTGGAGTTCTAAAGTCCGCCCCGCAACATTGGAGGCAAAGCGCCAGGTGCAACCGGAAACGATCCCGCCATTGACCCTGCCCGGCGCAATGGAGCCCTCGGCCGATCAGACAGAAAACGGGCAGCAAAAAATCTCCTACAGCTCCCAGGATATCATGCGTAAAAAGGATTTTGCGGCCATGATCGACGCAGAATCCCAGGACGTCTCGCAGTTGATCATGGCATTGACCCGGGATCTGGGTCTGCGGCTGGGAAGGCGATGGCGTACAGGGGCAAAGGGCAGGCAGGTGGATCTGCGGAGTTCCATACGCAGTTCCTTGCGTCACGGTGGGGAGCTTTTGGTCCTGCGCAAAAAGCGTCGGCAGCCCAAAAAAACCCGGTTTGTGGTCATGTGCGATGTCAGCGGTTCCATGGATTCCTACAGCCGTTTCCTGCTTCAATTTATGTACGGCTTTCAGAGGCATGTCCCCAGGGTGGAGACATTTGTCTTCAGCACCCGGCTGTCGCGCATCACTCCGCTGCTGCGAATGCGCAAAATCGATGCCGCCTATGCCCTGATCGAAGAGAAGGTTTTTCACTGGTCCGGCGGTACCCGCATCGGGAGCTGTCTGACGGAATACAATCGGCGTTACGGCCGCAGATTTTCAGGTCCCAACACGGTGTTCATCCTGCTCAGTGATGGCTGGGATCAGGGCGAGACCGGCCTTTTGGAAAGGGAGATGAAAGAGTTGAAACGTCGAGTCAAACGGCTCATGTGGCTGAACCCTCTTCTGGGGATGCCCGGTTACCGCCCCATCGATCGCGGAATGAGCACCGCCCTGCCCTATGTGGAGGACTTTCTGGATTGTCACAACCTCGACCAGCTCGAGTCCTTTGGCCGAGAACTTCAGAAGGCCTGACGCCCATCAACTGGATGCCCCCCCAATTCCCCCGGCGGGACGCTCCATAAATAATTATGGACTACCCGCGAAACCCGCGCAAACTCGTGCATAAGGGCTCGTAACAAAAGAACAGTTAATGGCTACGATAACATTACATTATCTAAATGTAGGGTCTGCTTTGCGATCAGCAATACCGCGCCGTTCCCGGTTCTTTTGCAACGATCTCTAATGCACTCAAACAGTGCCCGGTTTTCGCAAATAGCCCATAATCATTTATTCCGCTCCTTGTAGTGCTTTGCGTGAAAAACTCCGCGACCCCTCATTTCGATTATCTCGCTGGATCACAACGCGTCAAAAGAATGGACTCTAAGTGAAAGAAACTGCAGCGGGTATTCTAAACTGAGGTCTTGACAATACGGGGGGGAACCGATTAAAGTCGGTCGAAACGGTGTCGGGCAAAAGGTTGCAATTGGACACTTTCACTCATACAAAGGGGTGCGACGTATGAAAGAATTTGAATTCTATGAGCCAAAGCGTGTTATGGACGCCTGTAAACTTCTGACAAAATACGGAAGCAAGGCGCGAATTCTGGCAGGGGGAACAGACCTTTTGGTGGAACTCAAGAGAGGCTGGCACAAACCGGCCGCCCTCATCAATCTGAAGACAGTTAAGGGATTGGATAAAATCAGTTTCACCAAAAAAGAGGGCCTGCGCATCGGGGCCATGGTCACCTGGGCTCAGTTGCTTGACTCCAAACCGGTAGCCGGACACTACCCCCTTCTGAGAATGGCGGCCGAACACCTGGGTTCCATGCAGATCCGCAATACGGCCACCCTGGCAGGAAACATCACCCAGGCATCACCCGCAGCCAACGGCCCGCTTCCCCTTCTGGTCTATGACGCCCGCTGTGTGATCAAGGGCACCAATGGGGGCCGGACCATCCCTGCGGAAAAGATGTTCAGGGGCGTGCGCAAAAACGCCCTGCGAAAGGGTGAAGTTCTCACCGAGATTCGCATTCCCGTGCCGCCGGCGGGGGTAAAGGGAACCTACTATAAGTTTGCCCTGCGGCGCGCCATGGATCTGGCCGTGGTGGGGCTCTGCGTTCTGGTCAAGACCGGGGGGGGGAATTTTCACGAGGTGCGGATTGCCCTGGGCTCCGTCGCGCCCAAACCTTTTCGCGCCAGAAATGCCGAAAAGTTGCTGAAGGGTAAAAAGACTGAAGACGCGCTCATCCGCAAGGCCGGTGAGGCAGCGGCCGCCCAGTGTGCCCCCATTACCGATCTGAGGGCATCCAAAGAATATCGAATCGAGCTGGTCAAAGAACTTGTTTACAAAGGCATCAAGGAGAGCCTGGCCTGAGTCGCACCATGCGGCGGCCAATTTGAATCAATAAGACAATCACGTCGACGAGGAGATGAGGTGTGTCATGAAAAGAGAGATTACGCTTACGATCAACGGTGAGGCCTATAAGCTGGAGGTGGAGAACCGACGAACCCTGCTGGATGTCCTCCGAGAAGACCTCCGTCTGCTGGGCACCAAAAAAATGTGTGACATGGGTGAGTGCGGCTCCTGTACCGTCCTGCTGGACGGAAAAGCCGTCAATGCCTGTCTCACGCTTGCCGTGGACGCCCGGGGGAAAAAGATTGAGACCATCGAAGGGGTGGCCCGGGGAGGAGAACTTCACCCCATCCAGAAAGCCTTTGTTGACAAGGGCGCCGTGCAGTGCGGATTCTGCAGCCCGGGTATGATCATGACCACCAAGGCCTTCTTGCAAAAGAATCCCCGTCCCACCGAAGAAGAAGCCAAAACGGCCATTGCCGGAAACCTTTGCCGCTGCACGGGTTACGTTCGCATTGTGGACGCCATTCTTTCAGCGGCAGACAGCGTGAAGGAGTAAAAATCCATGAAAGAATTAGACTTTGTAGGCAAGGACGTCCCCAGGGTTGACGCGGAGGTCAAGGTTACGGGTGAGGCCATTTTTTCTGTGGATGTGACGGTTCCCAATATGCTGTGGGGTCGCATGCTGCGCAGCCCCCTGCCTCACGCTAGAATCCTCAATATTGACACCAGCAGGGCCGAGCGGATGCCCGGCGTCAAGGCCGTGATTACGGGTCAGGAAACCCCGTTTGTCTTTGGCGTATCGCATATGGACCAGACCCCCCTGCAGACCGAAAAGGTCCGCTATGTGGGCGACCCGGTGGCCGCCGTGGCTGCCGTGGACGTGGATACGGCCCTTGAAGCCCTCGAGCGCATCAAGGTGGATTATGAGCCCCTGCCGGCGGTCTTTGATCCCGAAGAGGCCATGCAGGAAGGTGCGCCGATCATCCATGAGGGCATCAAAAACAACATCGCCGCCAATCCCCGTTATAATATCGGTGACGTCGACAGGGCTTTTAAAGAGGCCGACCACGTCTTTGAAGACCGTATTGAGACACAGCGGGTGGCGCATGTCTGTCCGGAACCCCATAACTGCACTGCGGTTTGGGATGCCAGCGGCAAGCTCACCTTCTACTATTGTTCCCAGATGCCCTCGGTTTCCCGCATTCAAATATCCAAGGCCCTGGGTATCCCAGAAAGCAAGGTTCGGGTCATTACCAACCACGTGGGGGGAGGATTTGGCAGCCGGGCCACGAGCAAGTTCCCCATGGACTTTGCCGCCATTGTGCTGGCCAGGAAATCGGGGCGGCCGGTCAGGATTGAATACACAAGGGATGAAGAGTTCATCTTTTCCACTTTTCGGCACAAGTTTATCATGACGGTCAAGACCGGTGTCAAAAAAGACGGCACCATCACCGGACGCCATATTACCAATATCTGCGATAACGGCGCCTACTGCGACTACGGACCGGTGGTGACCAATGTGGGCGGCGCCATGCAGGGAACCCTGTATCGATTCATGGACTACCGTTACGATGGTTACACGGTTTACACGAATCTCCCATACGGCGGCGCCATGAGAGGCATCGGCAATCCGCAGGTCCACTATGCCGGTGAAACCCAGCTCAATATGATTGCCGAGCGGCTGGGGATGGATCCACTGGAAATTCGGCTCAAGAATGCCGTGCGCACCGGAGATGAGACGGCCTCCGGGGCCATACTCAAGAGTTGCGGCCTGGCGGAGTGCCTGGAAAAGGTGGCCGAAAAAATCGGCTGGAAGGAAAAACGCGCCAACCCGAAGCCCAACAGGGGCCTGGGGATCGCCTGCGGGGTGCACTTTACCGGCGTGCGGCTTTCCCCCGGCATCGATGCCGACTTTGCCGGCGCGACCATGACGGTCAATGATGACGGGTCCGTGAATCTGGCGACCTCCTGCGTGGATATCGGAAGCGGCTCCAGTACCGCCCTGACGCAAATCGCCGCCGAGGTCCTGGGAATTGAGGTGCAGAAGATCAACACCATTTTTGGCGACACCGAGACCTGCCCGATGGGATGGGGCTCGCGGGCCAGCCGTAATACGGCCGTCGGGGGCATGGCTATTCAGAAGGCGGCTGAGGACGCCCGCAAGCAGATCCTTGAGGCTGCCGGTGTGAAAATGGAGGTCCATCCGGATGATTTGGAGATTCGAAACAGCACGGTCTTTGTCAAATCGGCCCCCGGCAAGAGCATGAGTGTTGCGGATGTGGTGCGCTTCAACCGCTACCGCAAGGACGGTCAAGCGATTATGGCCAAGTCTCACTGGGATGCGCCCAGCCAGCTGGCGGATCCGGTGACGGGCCGCGGCAACTTCTCCATGGCCTTTTCCTTCGGCGCCAAGGCCATAGAAGTGGAGGTCGATCCCGGCACCGGTCAAATTCATGTCCTTGAAGTTGCGGCTTCACAGGATCTGGGCAAAGCCATCAACCCCCTCGGAGCCATAGGGCAGATCGAGGGTGCCGTGCACATGGGACTCGGCTTTGCCATGAGCGAAGAGATCGCCCTGGATGATGTCGGAAGAATGAAAAACAACTATCTTTTGGATTACCGGGTATTGACGTCTTTGGACATGCCTCCGGTATCCCCCATCCTGATTGAGACAAACGATCCTATCGGGCCTTATGGGGCAAAAGGGTTGGGTGAGATGGCAACCATCGGCACGCCGGATGCCCTTGTAGCGGCGGTGGCCGAAGCGACCGGTCTTTTTATTACCGACCTTCCCATCACACCGGAAAAAGTGCTTCTGGCCCTGAAAAGAAAAAAATCGAAGTAGCGGATTTTTTGATCAGTTACTCTGTTTTTCTATAAAACTGGCCCCCGGCACCACAGACAGGGCAGACTTTTGGCGGCTCGTTTTCAGCGGTATGGCCGCACTCACCGCAAATGTAATATGAAATCGGTTCCCCGGGCGAGTCGAGGGTATCCAGCAATTTTTTAAAAAGCCGGGCGTGAATCCTCTCCGATTCCAAAGTGTATCGAAGCAGCCTTTCTGCCTCTTTATTCCCTTCCGCCCTTGCAGCCGCTATCATTTCCGGGATTCGGTTTTGAAACGCATGGGTCTCAACGGAAATGGCCTCCTGCAGGTTCTCTTTGGTGCTGCGGATCTCCATGAGCGCCCGCAGATAATTGTGGGCATGTAATGTCTCGGAGTCCGCAGCAGCCCTGAAAAGTCGGGCCGCTTGAGGATAGCCCTCCTTTTCGGCCCTGGCGGCATAGGCCAGATACTTTCGGTTGGTCTGGGATTCCCCGGCAAAGGCCAACCTCAAAAAATCCTCTGTTTGGGTCATGGTTTTCTCCCTTGTTCATCCCTAATTTCAGGCAGGCATAATGGATTTTCCCATGTGAGCCACTACCACTCGAACTTGAAACCATCTCAAAAATAGGATTTTGGGCCAAAAGACATTTTTGAGATGGCTTCTATTGTTGTTCCTCAGGAATAATTTACAATAATTTTGCACATCCCCGCGTCATTGCGAGGAGTGATACGACGAAGCTATCTGATGAAATAACAGTGATGTTAATGCGTTAAAGCTGAAGAGATTGCTTCGCTTCGCTCGCAATGACCGCTTTGGAACAGAAGATATATTAAAGGAACTTAAGGGACACAACACTAGCAGGCGGTAAACCCGCCATCTACCATCAGAATTGCGCCGTTAACGAAACTGGAAGCATCCGAGGCCATAAAAATGGCCGCCCCGACCACCTCTTCAGGCTGTCCCATGCGGTGCAGGGGAATCCGGTTGGTGCTCCATTCCACGAAGTGGGGATCGGCCAGAACCGGGTCGTTCATGGGAGTCCGTACAAAGGCCGGGCCGATGCCATTGACCTGGACGCCGTAGGGGCCCCATTCGGTGGCCAAACAGCGGGTGGTCATCAGCAGCCCGCCTTTGCTGACGCAGTAGGCACCGATGCCGTGCTCGGCCACGAAGCTGCAATTGGAAAGGATGTTGATGATTTTGCCTTCCTTCCGTTTGATCATTTCACGGCCGACGGCCAGCGCAAAGAAGAAATTCCCCTTGAGGTTGATGTTCATGGTGGCATCCCAGATCTCTTCGGTGGTCTCCTCGATGCGACCTTTAAATAATACGGCGGCATTATTGATCAACACGTCAACCTTGCCGAAACCGGCAAGCGTCTCGGAAACGGCCCGATTATGGAAGTCGATATCCGAGATATCCCCTTGCAGAACCAGGGCCCGCACACCTGCGGCCGTCACCTCCTTTTCGGTCTCTTGCAGCGGCTCCAATCTTCTTCCGATCAAAGCTACATCGGCCCCCGCCTGGGCCAAACCCACCGCAATGGCTTTTCCGATCCCGGTCCCTGCCCCCGTAACGATGGTTGACTTACCCGTTAAATCAAAACCTTTGTAGGCCATACCGTCCTCCTTTGCATCCCCGTCCTCTCAAATGGTACCGGTCGATTTTTAAGTGAAAAAGCGGGAAGGCCGCAGCGCGGTCTTCCCGCTTGTCTGTATAAAAATTATTAGAAGTCGACGACCATAATCTCGTCGATCGGCCACTGACTCAATATCTCCACCCCATCGTCGGTCACATGGATCATTTCCTCAATCCGGATACCGCCAATGCCGGGAACGCCGTGCTGGGTTTCGATAGCAAAGGTCATGCCCTTCTCGAGGGTCATCGGGTGCTCGAGGGAACATCCGCGCCAGATCAGAGGCAGTTCATACAGGGACAGCCCGATCCCATGGGCCCAGTTGCTGCCGGCCGTTTGATCCTCATAGGCAACCAGAATGTCGCTCCAGTCCTTCTCGCAGGGGGGCCATTGTGCGGCCACTTCCTGAGTGGTTACACCCGGCTTGATGACGCTAATGGAGTTGTACAGCCATTCGAGAGCCTGGCTGTAAACATCGACGAGCTGCTGAGGGGGTTTTCCGACACTGAATGTCCGGTAATAACAGATATGGTAGCCATTGTAAGTGGTGTTGTATACATCGGCGAAAACAATGTCGTGGGGTCGAATAATGCGATCGGTCATATAACGCGAATTGGGCCAGCTGAAGGGACCTGAAGTGACCAGCATACCGGAGTAAACTTCTCCCCCCAGGTCATAGGCTGTTTTGTGCATGGCCCCCATAATCTCGTTCTCTTTTACCCCCGGCTTGAGCATATCCTTGAGGGTTTGCATCTGTGAATCGCCGATGGCCGACGCGATTCTAAGGCATTCGACCTCGTCCGGGTTTTTTATTTTGCGGGCCTCAAACATGAGCTCGGTGGCCGGGATCACATTAACCCCTTTGGCTTTGAATCCCTCGATCAGCCCGGGATCCCATGTATCGATAGCCAGGGTTTCCTTGCCCACGCCATAAGCCTTCATGTCGTCGATAATCTGGGTTACCAGCTTATCCCTTTGAGCCAAGTGGGCGGATTTGCCCATGATAATACTGCTCCAGCCGGCTCCGGTTATGGCCACCTTGACCTTGTCGAGCCAGGGGGCCACCTGACGGGT
>Ga0209536_100008120_pt1 | contig 15803 bp, 13 predicted proteins | sample DeeMarSeWOR28_12_FD_187461 | JGI IMG/M metagenome (GOLD analysis project Ga0209536, IMG submission 187461) | Marine sediment microbial communities from White Oak River estuary, North Carolina - WOR-2-8_12 (SPAdes) (version 2) | ecosystem: Environmental > Aquatic > Marine > Intertidal zone >...
GACAGCAGCGGAGGCCGCGTAAACGATTTTCCTGAGCACATGGATCTGCAGCCGCGTTTTCATGGTCGGCGGCACGAGATTGAGCGCGGGACGTGCCGTGGCCAGCAGGTGCAGTTGCAGTGCGTCGGCGAACTGGGCCATGTCGGTGGCTTTCGCGCCAAGCCCGCTCTCCAGTTCGGCGGGCCCCAGCCTTACGCACTCGATGTTGCTACGATCCTGGGTGATCGCTGGCTCCAGGCCGGCGAGCGAACCGTCATGATCGAGCACCAGCACGGTAACGATGTCATCGACGTGCGTGACCGTGAGCGCGTCCAGATACATACGCGTGCTGTTGATTTCTTCCGCGTAGAAACCGGTGCTTTCCGAACTGTCTTCCTGCGAAGGCGTCAGCCGGCTGATGCGCATCTTGTCGTGCTTGCAGAATGTCTGCCGCAGGCCCGATTCGTTCTTGCTGACGATCAGAAGATTGGGGCGCTTGATGTTCAGCCGCCCGGAAGCATCGAGCGTGACGACGGGCAGCAGATAGATTCCCGAAATCGGAATGCGCAGCGTATTGACTACGCGAAGCCATGGGGCGAGCAAATCGGGTCGCGTGACGGCGGCAAACAAATACTGGTCCTGGCGGCGCTTGCCTTTCGATCGGTCTTGCAAGCTGGCGGCAGTGAAAGGCGTTGCCCTGAAAAGCTGACGCAGTTTGCGCGTGACCAGTTGCGCGCGGTCGCTGCCTGAGGCGTGGGGCAGCGTTTCGGTACGGTAATCCTCGTCGATGGAGTCGACCATGATGCTGATGGTCGACCTGGGCGCGCGGCTCAGGTAATCCTCGAACTCGGACCAGCCCTTCTCGCTGTCGGGGAAGCGGCGCAGGCCCGCCAGGGCGCCACGCTGCCAGCGGGCAACCGTAGCGCCCTTTCCGGATATACAAGCGAGAATCTTGGCTGCCATGTCGGTGTTAGATATCCAGTTGTCCGAGTATGTCGTAAACGGGGGTGAGCACCGAAAACAAGATCAACGCAAGGATGATGCCCAGAAACAGCGTCAACGTGGGCTCCAGAAGTTTGAGCGCCTTATCGACCGATTCCTTGACGTCACGATTGTAGAAATAGGTGATATTCATCAGCGCTGTGTCCAGCGCGCCGGTGGTTTCACCAACGCGCAGCATACGTACCACGAGAGGCGGGAACATGCCGAGATTCTGGAATGCCTCCGAAAGGTTTTCCCCGGCATTGATCTGCTGGCCGGCCCGGCGCAGGCCGTCTGCCACATAGCCGTTGGCGACGATGTCTTCACTGGTGCGCATGGCTTCGAGCACCGTGATGCCGGAGCGGTACATCAGCGCGAAAAAGTTTGCAAAGCGCGCCAGAAGGATTTTTTGCAGAATCTGTCCAATGACGGGCATGCGCAACAGCAGATAGTCAAAGGCGTACTTCATGCGCGGGCTGGTACGCACGGCGATGGTGAAGGTGCTGATCAAAGCGACCGGGACGATCAGCAACAGATACCAGTAACTGGCGGTAAATTCGGAAAGCGCGATCAGGATGCGTGTTTGCAGCGGCAGTTCCAGCCCCATTGTCTTGAGCAGGCCGACGATTTGCGGTACCAGATACAGAAGCAGGAAAATGACAACGGCGCCGACGACGAAGAACACCATCGCTGGATAGATCAGCAGCTTGCGTGTTTGAGCGATCAGTTCGTCCTGCCAGCGCAGCGTGGTGCCGAGATTCTCGAATACTTCGGTCAGCTGGCCAGACAGTTCGCCGGCCCGGATGAGGCTGATGAAGACCTTGTTGAAGACTTGCGGAAACGCGGCCAGGGACTCGGACAGCGTCTTGCCGCCTTCAATGTCTTCCAGTGTCGATGTCAGCACTTCGCGAAATCGCGGGTTGTCCAGGCCGTCGCGCAGATCGCGCAGTCCTTCCACCAGTGGGATGCCGGCGCGCGAAATCTGCTCCATGTCGAAACAGAAGGTGATCAGGTCCTGGCGCGTGATGCTGCTGCTGCCGATGGCTGGCGCGTTGTGTGCCAGGGCCCGAGAGGTAATGAGGTCGAGTCCCATCTTGCGCAGGCGCAGTTCGAGGTCGACCTCATTAAAGGCGTCCAGCCGGCCCCGGGCCTTGTGCCCTTCGCGATCAATCGCCTTGTACTGGAACGATGGCATGTGCTCGACGCAGGTACCGGGTCAACTCGCCCGCGAGGTCAGGTCAATGGCCCGCGCGACTTCTGACAGGCTGGTGGTGCCATCGATGACGCGTTGCAGGCCTTCGTCGGCCAGGGAGCGGAAGCCTTTGGAAACGGCCGCTTCGCGCAGTTCCCTGGGGGAAGCGCGGCGCGCCACCAACTCGTCCATGTCAGCGTCCATGTGCAGGATCTCCATGACCGCAGTACGGCCCTTGTAGCCACGGTTGTTGCATCGTACGCAGCCGGCCGGGCGATACAGCTTCAGTTCCGCGTCGGGACTGGTTCCGAGCAGCAAGCGCTCCTCGGTATTGGGTTCATAGGCCTCCTTGCAATGGTTGCACAGCGTGCGCACCAGCCGTTGCGCCATGATGCCAATGATGTTGCCGGCCATGATGTCCGGCGCGATGCCGATATCGAGCAGGCGGGGGAAGGTTCCAAGCGCCGAGTTGGTGTGCAGGGTGGTGAACACCTGGTGCCCGGTCATCGCCGCGCGGAATGCCATTTCCGCCGTATCCCGATCGCGCACCTCGCCCACCAGAATTATGTCCGGATCCTGGCGCATTATCGATCGAATGCCGCTGGCGAAGTCAACGCGGGCGGACTCGTTTACCGAGGTCTGGCGCATCAGCGCTACCGGATATTCCACCGGGTCTTCCAGCGTCATGATGTTGACCGACTCGACGTTCAGTTTGGCCAGCATCGAATACAGAGTGGTTGTCTTGCCGCTCCCGGTGGGCCCGGTAATGATGAGTATGCCTTCCGGCCTGGCAAGCATCAGATTCAGCTTTGCCATGACGTCCTTGGTCAGGCGCATCTGCTCGAGGGATATGATCGACTTTTCCCGGTCGAGCACGCGCAAGACGATGTTCTCCCCCCAGATGGTCGGCTGGGTAGAAACCCGGAAGTCCACCGGACGGCCGTTGAGGTTGAGCGAGATGCGGCCATCCTGGGGCGCGCGCGTTTCAGCGATGTTCATGCCGCTGATGACTTTCAGCCGAACGGCGATGCCGGCCCAGTAGTTCTTGTGCAGGCTGCGGATCTGTTCGAGTACCCCGTCGATACGGTAACGCACGCGCAAGAAAGCGTACTCGGGCTCGAAGTGAAGGTCGGACGCGCCGCGTTTGACCGCGTCGACCAGTAGTGCGCCGACCAGGCGCACGATCGGCTGCGTGTACTCGTCGCCGCCTTCCTGTTGCAGGCTCTGGTAGTCGACTTCGCCGGTTTCGATTTCGCGCAGAATGCCGTCCACGGAGAGCTCGAATCCGTAGAACTGGTCGATGAACTCATCGAGCTGTGCCTGGCCTGCGAGAACGGTCTTGATCTGTACCCGGGCGCCGACCATGGCGCGCAACTGGTCCAGCGCCGCCAGATTGAACACTTCGGTGATGGCGACCATCAACTGGCTTTGATCGGCATCGAAAGCGATGGGCAGCAACCGGTGGCGCCGTGCGAATTCCTGGGGAACCAGGCTGAGTGCTTCGGCATCGACCAGCACCTGGTTCAGGTCGATGCTTTCCTGGCCGATGGTTCGCGCCATGATGTCGCGAATCACTGCCTCGGTAACGAAACCGAGGCGCACCAGCAGGCGCCCGATGGGGATTTTCTGGACGCTTTGCTCTGTGAGCGCGATCCGCAGCTGGTCCTGGGTGATCAGGCCCTGCTGGACGAGTAACTCACCCAGGCGGAGCTTCTTGCGTTGCTCGGCCATCTTGTGTGCCTAAACTCTATTTGACTCGCGCAGAGAGTTGGCCGACACGCTCGATCGCCCGCTCCTGGTCGAAGTTCGCCCGCCCTTTCCTGAACGACAGGTCGAGTGCCTTGCGGTAGTAGTCAAGAGCCGGGCGCGATTGTCCGAGATGCTCGAGCCCAACCGCGAGGTTAAACGCGTAATCCGGGTTGTCCGGGTTGAGTTGATACGCCTGGAAGTAAGCATGTTGCGCCTGCGACCAGAGCTTCCGGTCGGCGTACAGGTTGCCTAGCGTGAAATACAGGAATGCCGACGGTTCGCGACCGATCAGTTCCTTCAGTCTGGTTTCTGCCGCAACGGGGTCGGCGTTACCCAGAATCGCAATGAGGCCGGCTTGTGCGTGCGTGTTGCGCGGGTCGAGCTCGAGTACGCTCGCGTAGTACCCGCTCGCCGCGTCCGGGCGGCCTTGTTTCCAGGCGATCGCCGCCAGACCGAGCATTGCATCGGTGTTAGCCGGCGCTCGAACGAGAACCTTGCCATAGAGTGTTGCCGCCTGTTCGTAGTTGCCCAGTTGCAGCGCTTCGTAGGCCGCTATCAACTGCGGGTCGATTGGCGGCAGGCCGGTATCCTGGCGCTGCACTTCGATGCTGCGCTGATTGGTCGGCTTTTCCGGCTGAGGCAGCGCGGCAATGCTCGGCGACGCGGGGATTTCGACGACCTCAACACCATCACTGTAGGTCCTGCTCTCGGCGCTCGCCGCTGGCGCAGCGCGCTGAGCGCTGCGTTGGCGCGCCGGTGCTGCCGGCCGTACATTGGAAGGTGGTTGCTGCTCTGCCGACACAGCCGCCTTGATTTCGCTCGACGAGTTCGCCTGATTGGTCGAGCCGGCTCCCGCCTGCTGCGGGGGCCTTGATGCGTCAGCGTTCGCTGCCGGCACAGGGCCCGCCATTGCGTTCTGCCTTTGTTCGGCGGCGGGCAAGTTAGAGTCCGGCATGCCGGATACCTGCGGCGGCTCACTTGCGGCCATCGTGGCGGGTGCGGCCGCCGTTTGCATGGGGGCGGGAACCGGTGGTGGCGGTGCGCGAAACAGCGCCGGGTTCGAGATCTGGATGTAGACGTAAAGGCCGTAAAAGATCGCAACCAGCGCGGCGGATGCGAGAAAGGTGATCATGTAATGGTCACGCGCCCAGTCCACTGCCGAATAACTGCGCGCTTCATTGGCGCGCATGACACCCGCGGCGTCGGCTGGTGAGGACAATGGTTCGATCTGCGGTTCGCTGACCGGTTCGATGCCGCTGTCGATTTGCCGCTGCTCCTCATCGTCGATCGGCGGCTGGCGCTCATCGCTCAATTTCGGCTCGGCCAGCGGCTCCAGCGACAAACTGGCGTCAGATTCCGGTTCCGTCGAACGGTTCTCCGGATCTTCACCGCGATTTTTGGCCGCCTTCTGCAGTGCCTGAAGCAGCAGACTCATGGATTCTTGCCGGTCGGGTCGATGGTTGGAAGAAAGCGCTGCAGAAATCTCAACTCATCACTGTCGAGGCTTGGATTGGCGACCACCGTGGGCTTGAGGAAGATGATGAGCTCGGACTTGGTGACTTCCTCGTCGCGATAGGCGAATACGTCCCCGACCGTGGGAACGGATCCGACGAACGGAACCTGGTCGCGGTCACGCCGCACGTCGTCCTGCATCAGCCCGCCGAGGACTATGGTCTGGCCGCTGCCAACCTGCAGCATCGACTCCATTTCGCGCACCTGAATTTCGGGAACCAGATTCTCGACTCCCGCGCTCGCCAGCGCCGGATTGGGGTCGGGCACGAAGCGGATCACCCGCGAGATGGTGGGCCGCACCGTGAGGCTGACCATGCCGGTCTCGGCTACCTGAGGCAGCACGGACATGACCAGGCCAACCGGCACGGTTCGCGCCGTGGTATCGAAGGTGGTAAGAATCGGAACATTGCTTCCTGACGTTGTCTGGGTGTCCACCTCAATCTCGAAGTAGACAACATTGTCGACGACCTTCAGCAGTGCCGGCTGGTTGTTCAAGGCCATGATCTTCGGGCTCGACAATACCCGCGTGTTGCCGAATTGCTCGAGCATTCTCAGTGAAGCGGCAATGCTGGAACCATTGGATGACGGGTTGGAGTAGCCGACGACCATGCTCGGCGCCGTGCTCAGGCTGCCGCCCAACAATTGTTGCTCGAATGACCAGCCGCTGCCGATGCTGAGGCTGCTCCAGTCAATGCCGGCCTGATAGGAATTCGAAAGCCGCACTTCGGCAATCGTGGCTTCGATCAGGACCTGGCGCTGGGTGGAAGTTGTGACGCCGTCAAGATAGGCCTGCACCAGTCGGTGCTGTTTTTCCGAACCCAGTACGGTGACGGTGCCGGCGACGGCGTTGACGATGATCTCATCCTCGCTTTGTACATCGGCTCTCAGCGCTTCGCCAAACGCCGTGTTGAACAGGCCGGCGGCGTCGCCGCCGGCGCCGGCCACGGCTTCGGCCTGCGCGATGCGCTCCTGGCGCGCTCTTTGTCTGGCCTCGGCACGCACCGCTTTCTGGTCCTGTGTCTCGCTCAACGCGTTGGTAGCGGAGAGTATGCTCATCAGGTTGGTGCGCAACAGGCCCCAGAAATCCACCTCGGAGTTGGAGCCGATGGTCGTCTCCGACGAGCCGGAGTTCGATGTGCTGGACGTTTCGCCCACGGAGGACGAGGCGACATCGCCACTGACGCCGACGGTGGCCTTCGAGTTGCGGTTGACGTTTACGTAGTTAACCCGGTAGGTCTTGAAATAAGGCGTGTCCGCGACGACGATGATAGTCTTGCCTTCGGTCCGGTAGCGGATGTTTGTCTGGCCCGCGATGCGGTCCAGTATCGCCGGGAAGGTTTCGTCGATGGCATTGATGCTGACCACGCCCTGGACGTCAGGGTGCACATCGATGTTCTGGCGTGTATCGCGCGCCAGTGCGAACAGCAGCTCCTGTACCGGTACCTGGGTCACGACCACGCTGTAAGTCGGCAGCTTGACCTGCGGCTTGGGCGGGGGAACGAAATCACTCACGGTCACCGGCGGCAGGATCTCTTCATCGGCAGGCGTCACCGGCACGGTATCGCTGCTCAGGTGTCCTTCGGACGGCGGGACCGTGGGCTTGTAGGTCGCACATGAGCCCAGCAATGCGATGGTCAGCAGTAAACCGAGGCATACCTGCATCGAGGGGCGCGGCGAGCCTGCTTGCGAGGCAGTGCTCAACGCCGCCGGATTCGCGCTCACTGCCATCCCTGCGTCACCTCTGTCGCTGATCAATGCTAACCACCTCAATTCGGTTGGGACGAATCACCCGGTTCTCGCAATCCGGAAAACAAATCATTCATTAGCCGCTGTTGCGCGCAATTTCGGCTTTTATACCGTTTATCGTCCGGTAATAGGGGCCGTTTGCTCTCAACTCGCCGGGTAAGGTTTCTATTGCCCGCAGCGCGTCCGAGCGTGTCACGTAAGTCCCGAACAAGACGGTGAAAGAGGGCCGCGAGCCAGCGACGGTACGGTACACAAAAACCCTTTCCAGATCAATTAGATTGGCGAGATTTCTTAAGTCGCTCCGCAATAGATCTGCGTCGAACGTACCGAGCAGCTGGATGGTGACGCGTTCGTCATCGGTCTCAGCAAGCCATTGGCTGGTTTCACGCAATCTCTGTTCCAACAGGTCGTCAGCTGCCGGCATCGATGAATCGTTCGATTCGCGCAGTGCCGCGTCGGCGGGCTCGGGCTGCTGTGATGCAAGGTCGACGGAGGTTGCTGCCGATTCCGGCACGGATTGCTGCTGGGTTGCGGTCTCGTCGGATTGCTGCCGGGCCATCACCGGTTCGGATAAAGCCGGCGCGTACCCAACCTGGTTATTGAAGCTGCTGACGGCAACGCTGCGGTTTCCTGACAGAAACTGATTGAATTGCTGGTAGGCGATCAGCGCCACTACGCCGATGGCGCAGCCGATCAGCACACCGGGAATGATGTAGCCCCAGGGCAGTCCCGCAGTCGCGGTGGCGCCGGCAAACTCGGTGTCGCGCACCGCTGCTTTGGCGTGCTTGAGGGTTACGTTGTGCGTGCCGTCGGCGAATGCCGCCAGAAGGGCCTTGTCGGCAATGATGTTGACCCGCCTGGTTAGGCCTTCGCTGACACGGCTGATGTAGTCCACGACACGGCCATTGAACAGGTCCGGTCCGCGGTAGCCGGCCGCCCGCAGGCGAAAGGTGAGGTAAGGGCCGACATCGGTTGCGGCGAAAGGTGCAAGCGTAAAGCTGTGCGTAATTCTCTCGCGCAGTTGGCGAATCTCGGGCAGCCGCAGATTCTCGTCGAGTTCGGGCTGTCCGAACAACACGATCTGCAACAGTTTGTGGTGATTGGTTTCCAGATTCGACAACAGCCGCACTTCTTCGAGCGTAGAGAGCGGCATGCTTTGCGACTCCTCGACGAACAGCACGACCTGTTTGCGCTCGGCGTGGCGCTCCAGGAGGTAATCGTTGATCCGGTGCATCACTTCGATGCGGTTGGCGTCTTTCGGTACCGTCAGTTGCAGTTCGAACGCGATCGCATGCAGGATCTCGTCGCGCGAAACACTGGGGTTGGCGAGATACACGGTTTCGACGTTGTTTGGCAGCCGCGTTTGCAGCATGCGGCACAGCATGGTTTTGCCGCTGCCTACCTCACCCGTTACCTTGATGATGCCTTCGCCCTGCGAGATGGCGTAGATCAGCGCTTCGAGGATCGCGCCGCGATTGCCGCCGTCGAAGAACATGTCCGTATCCGGCGTGATCTTGAACGGCGGCTGCGACAGGCCGAAGAAGCCGTAGTACATGCTTATTTGTCTTCCCGCGGCACCTGTTCGTAACTCTGCATGCGGCTATACAAGGTTGTGCGATGGATGCCCAGCATTCTGGCGGCCTTGCTCAGATTCCCGTGGGTAATATCCAGCGCTGCTTCGACATAGCTGCGCTCGAGATTCTTCAGCATCTGATCGAGCTGAAAGTTGTTGTCGTTCTGCAGTCGCTGGCGGGCTGCGTCGGTCGATTCCGTCATGGCATGTGCCGGGGAGGTCACGTCAGCGTCGGTGTCCTCCCAGTCGAGTTCATTGAGCAGCTGGTCCGGCGTCACGTTCTTGCCGGGGTATTTGGTGCACAAGCGGATCACGATGTTGCGCAACTCCCGCACGTTTCCGGGGAATCCGTAATCGAGCCATAGCCTGGCGGCATCGCTATCGAGCATAAATGGCTCGACCCCGCTCTCCTGCGCGTAAAATCGCGCGAAGTGCTCGAGCAGCAACAGTTTGTCGTCCCCCATGTCGCGCAGCGGCGGGACCTGGACGGTAAACACCGACAGGCGGTGGTAGAGATCCGCCCGGAAGCGTCCTTCCCTTACCTCGCTTCGCAGATCACGGTTGGTGGCGGCAATGACCCGTGCATTGCTCTTGCGGCTTTGGGTTTCGCCGACGCGCTGGAACTCGCCGTTCTCCAGCACGCGCAACAACTTGGCCTGGAGTTCAAGGGGAAGCTCGCCGATTTCATCGAGAAAGAGCGTCCCGTCGCGGGCATCTTCGAAATAGCCGGAGCGCGCGGTCGTTGCGCCGGTAAATGCTCCTTTGCTGTAGCCGAACAAAGTGGGTTCTACCAGCGTCGGTGAGATGGCGGCACAGTTCAGCGCAAGGAACGGCTTGTCGCTGCGCGGGCTTTGGGCATGAAGCGAGTTGGCGACGAGTTCCTTGCCGCTACCCGAAGCGCCCTCGATCAGCACCGGGAAAATCGAGCCGGCGTACTGCTCGATCTGTTGATGCAGTTTCGCGATTGCCGGCCCGTTGCCGATCAGTCCGGTCCTGGACGTACCGGCGTGCTGCTCTACGGCTGTGACTTCCAGCGCGTTTGCCAGAAGTGACTTGAGAACGGCGGGTTCAGCCGGTTTGGCGACAAATTCCATTGCGCCGAGCGTACGGGCATAACGTGCGTTGGACTCGTCAGTCTGGCCCGACAGCACGATGATCTTCATCGATGGCGACACGGCCAGCAATTCGGTGATCAGGTGAAATCCTTCGTCTGGCCGATGTGGCGCGGGTGGCAGGCCCAGGTCGATCAAGGCCAACTGAGGCGGGTTGTCCAACTGGCGCAGCAGGCTCTTGACTTGCGCACGCGACTCGGCCACGCGCACGTTGTAGTCCTTGCCCAGCACGAAGTCGAGCGTATCGGTAATCAGCGGATCGTCATCGACAATGAGCAGATCCGGTTTGTTATCTTGTGTGTGAGTATTCACGTCTGTTTTGTCAGGTCAGCGCATACCTTGCGCAAAGGCAATAATCATGCCACAAAAACCTTGCGGTTCATAGGCTTGCGCTAGGTTTCTCCAATGGACTTTAGGAAGGCCTGCTCCAGAGTGCTCGCCCCCTGTTGATCCTTGAGGTCACTTGGGCTGCCGCTGAATCGCAGACCGCCTCGATGCAACACTGCGATTCGATCACAGATTTCATCAACATCTGCCAGTGTATGCGAAGTCAGGAAGATGGTGCGCCCGGCCGATTGAGCGCGCCCGAGTGCGGCCTTGAACAACGCGCGGGCTTTAGGGTCCAGCCCGCTGCCGGGCTCATCCAGGACCAGCAGGTCGCGGGCGCTGAGCAGGCAGCCGGCGAGCCCCAGTTTCTGCGTCATGCCCTTGGATAGCGTCCGTACGGGTTTGGCGAGCACGTCGCTGTCGAGGTCGAGATCGGCGAGCGTATTCGCACATGCTTCGGGATCGAATTTGCGGCAATACATCCGGGCCATGAAGCGCAGGAAATCCTGCCCGGTGAGGTAATGGGGCGGAGTAAACCGCTCCGGAAGGAACGCCAGCCGTTGGCGGGCCTCGGTTTTCGTGGCAGGCACGCCAAAAACGGCCACGTTTCCGCTGTCGACTTCACAGAAATCCAGCAAACACTTGATCAATGTTGTCTTGCCGGCACCGTTTGCGCCTACGAGCCCGAACGTCATGCCCTTATCGACAGTCAAAGTCAGCGACGAAACGGCCTCGGTCTGTCCGTAACGCTTGGTCAGTTTGTCGAACCGCAAGGCGGGCAGGGCGGTATTCATTTCAAAGGGTGTCCGGTTTGAGCAATCGGGTTCAATCAGGTCAAATGGCTGAAACGGCAAGGCGATCCGGTGCGGCGCACAGGGCGACTCCACTGCGCGAAGCGCTCATGTCCGTTAGAATGCCAGCGCTAGTCGCCAAACTCAAAGACTTAAAGTGCCGCCTGAACAGCTGGTTGAATTCGACCACGTCGATTTCTCGTATAACAAGACCCCTTTATTGCGGAATCTCAGCATTGCGTTTCCGAGGGGCAAGGTAGTTGCCATCATGGGTGGCAGCGGTTCGGGCAAGACGACGCTGCTGCGGCTGATCGGCGGGCAGATCAGGGCGCAAAAGGGCAGCGTGCGGTTTGACGGCGAAGCGGTCGAAACCATGTCTCATGCGAAACTCTACGCCGCCCGCAGGCGCATGGGGATGTTGTTTCAGTTCGGTGCGCTCTTTACCGATTTGTCGGTGTTTGAAAACGTGGCCTTTCCGATGCGCGAGCACCTGCAGTTGCCCGAACCGATGATCCGGGATCTGGCTTTGATGAAATTGCATGCGGTCGGTTTACGCGGCGCGCATGCACTCAAACCGGCCGAGTTATCGGGGGGTATGGCGCGCCGTGTCGCTCTGGCTCGCGCCATCGCGCTGGACCCCAACCTCATCATGTATGACGAGCCATTCACAGGACTTGACCCGATTTCCATGGCAGTGATTGCCAATCTCATCCGGCGCCTCAACGAGGCTTTGGGTGCGACCTCGATCGTTGTCACGCACGATGTTCAGGAGTCGTTCAAGATCGTTGATTACGTCTGCTTTCTGTCGCACGGGGAAATAGTCGCCCAGGGCACGCCAGAGCAAATGCGGGCATCGAACGAGCCCTACGTCAGGCAGTTCGTCGATGGACACGTCGACGGTCCCGTGCGCTTCCATTACCCGGCCGGGGACTATGACGCCGATCTTGGCTTGGGAGGCTGAATGATCACCGCACTGTTGCGTGGCGTGCGTCTGATCGGGCGCCTAACTGTAGATGGCGTGTGGCGGCTCGGGGCGGCCAGCCGGTTCATGGGCATCGTTCTGTTGCGTTCGGTCACGACCTTTCGCCGATTTCGTTTGTTGATCGACGAAATCTACTTTGCCGGAACCCTGTCGCTGATCATCATTATTGTGTCGGGTCTGTTCGTCGGCCTGGTTCTGGGATTGCAGGGATACGAAACATTGAAGCGATACGGTTCAGCCGAGGCAGTGGGTACATTGGTCGCGCTGTCCCTGGTGCGAGAACTGGGACCGGTTGTGTCAGCCTTGCTGTTTGCAAGCCGGGCGGGCTCTGCGATCACGGCAGAGATCGGCATCATGAAGTCAACGGAGCAACTGTCGGCGATGGAGATGATGGCGGTCGATCCTTATGCCCGGGTGATGGCGCCGATGTTCTGGGGTGGCTTTATCTCAATGCCGCTTCTGGCGGCGATTTTCAGCGCGATGGGGGTGTTCGGGGGCTATCTGATTACAGTGGTCGTCATCGGTGTCGATGCCGGTGCGTTCTGGTCGCAGATGCAGTCAAATGTCGATTTGCGGGATGACATTCTGAATGGCGTGATCAAGAGCGTCGTGTTTGGCGGCGCGGTGACTGCGATCGCCGTGTTCGAAGGATACGATGCGCCGCCGACGGCGGAGGGCGTTTCCCACGCCGTAACGCGCACGGTGGTGACTTCGGCGCTGGCGGTTCTGGCGCTCGACTTTATTCTCACCGCTTTCATGTTTACTGGGGTCTGAACCATGCAGCGCACGACGGTTGATTTATGGGTAGGGATATTTGTCACGGCTGGGCTGATCGGGTTGCTCGTGCTCGCTCTTAAAGTGGGGAACGCGAGTTCGGTCAGCGTGTCAGACGGTTATACGATTACGGCGGACTTCGACAATATCGGCGGACTCAAGGCACGAGCACCGGTCAAAAGCGCCGGAGTGGTGGTGGGCCGTGTTGAGCAAATTGCGTTTGACAATGAAGTGTTGCGTGCGAGGGTGATCATGCGCATCGACAAGCGCTATGAGTTTCCGAAAGACAGCTCGGTGTCAATCCTGACTTCCGGCTTGCTCGGAGACCAGTTTATCGGGATTGACGGGGGCGGCGATGTCGAATTGCTCAAGGACGGCGACCGTGTAAGGTTGACGCAGTCGGCGATCGTGCTTGAAAAGGTGATCGGGCAGTTCCTGTACGGCAAAGCCGCTGAAGGCGGGTCGGGCGACTGAAAGCGTTTTTCGCTGAACTCGCTACATAGGGAGAATCAAACATGAGGACGTACATGAGATACCGTTTCGCGTTCGCGCTTTTGGCCCTTTTACTGGGGATGTCGTCCGCGTCGGCGGCGGCGGTTCCGCCCGACGAACTGGTCAGGCAGACAATCGAGGAGGTTCTGTCGATCATTCGCAGCGACGAGAAAATCCAGGCGGGCGATCTGGACCGAATCACCGAAGTGATGGAGCAGAAGATCGCGCCGCATTTCGATTTCCCGAGGATGACCAGGCTTGCGGTTGGTCGGCCCTGGCGGCAGGCGACGCCACAACAGCGCGACGCCTTGATCAAGGAGTTCCGAGCGCTGCTGATTCGCTCGTATGCGTCGGCATTTACCATGTTCAAGGCGATCTTTGTCGAGTACCGCCCGTTGCGCGCAGGCCCGGAAGCAACCGATGCCACGGTTAACACCCTGATCCGCCTGCCCGGAGGGGCGCAACCGATCACCGTTGATTACGACATGCAATTGTCAGGCGACGCATGGAAGGTCTTCGATGTTCGCATCGACGGCGCCAGCCTGGTCATCAACTACCGGAATATCTTTTCACAGGAAATCCAGCGAAACGGGATAGATGGCCTGCTGAAGAGCCTGATCGAGAAAAACGCTGCTGCAGTGTCTGCGGCGAAGGCCCAGTAATGATTCGTGAAGAAGGGGACCGCTTGTATGTCAGCGGGCCTGTTACCCTGGGCACCGCGAAGCAATTGCTCGAAGCCGCTGCCGATCGCCTCGGCGGCTCCCGGAAAGTCATCGATTTTTCCGAAGCCGAGGAAATTGATTCGTCTGCGGTGAGCCTGATGCTCGAATGGTCGCGCAAAGCGCGTGCTTCGGGGGGCGAGGTGCGCTTTGCCAATCTTGGCGACGCCATTACCAGCCTGACGGATCTGTACGGGGTCGAGGACCTGATCGCGATCGATGTGAAATAAACTTGGTGAGAAGCAAACCCGGCGTAAAGTAATCGTCGTTGCTCCGCCGGATTTCTGTCTCATCGGTCGCATAACAACCAACTGAAAGAAGAGTGGTTCCGTGTTGCCAGCCATTGAAGTACGGGGCGTGAGCAAGGCCTATGGCTCGCTGCAGGCACTTTCGTCCATCGATCTCGAAATCAGTCAAGGGGAGTTTTTCGCGCTTCTCGGTCCCAACGGAGCTGGGAAGACCACGCTGATCAGCCTTGTAGCCGGGCTGGCGAAAGCTGACACGGGTACGGTCCGCGTCATGGGGCATGACGTTGCCACCGATTATCGGCGCGCCCGTCGCAGCCTCGGTGTCGTGCCCCAGGAGCTGGTATTCGATCCCTTCTTTTCAGTACGTGAGACCTTGCGGCTGCAATCGGGCTACTACGGACTGCGTCGCAACGATGACTGGATCGACGAAATTCTTCATTACCTCGACCTGTCGTCCAAGGCCGATGCGAATATGCGCGCGCTTTCAGGGGGCATGAAACGGCGCGTTTTGGTGGCGCAGGCTCTGGTGCACAAGCCGCCGGTAATCATTCTCGACGAGCCTACCGCCGGCGTCGATGTCGACCTTCGGCAGGGGCTCTGGCACTTCATGCGCAAGCTCAACCGCGATGGTCATACCATCGTTCTGACCACGCATTATCTTGAGGAGGCCGAATCGCTGTGCACCCGGATCGGCATGCTCAAGCTGGGACATATGGTGGTGCTCGATTCCACGGAGAACCTGCTCAAGCGGTTCTCCGGCATCAATCTGCGTTTGCGCGTCAATTCGATCTGTACTTTGAAATTGAGCGTGCCGCCTCCCTCGAGCGCCTCCAGCGCGCCTTTGCCGAGGTGATAATCGATACGGCCATTGAGATAGAAAACGTCGTCCTTGAGTTCGGCGAACGCGGAACGAATGTCGAATCGACCCTTGTCTTTTGCCACGCCAGGAGCAGCCAGAGAAAGGCAAAGCAATACGGCAAGAATGCAGCGTACCCGCACATCCATCGCCCGATTTTCCGCCCCTGCAGACATAGCTACCCAGGTTCACCGTTTCTGGTCAAACAAGCATAATAGAAGCCGTCCATGTCCGCGTCACCCGGCAAAATCTGGAATCCATGAGGAGTCGGCTGCCACGGTGGCTGAGCGAACGGAAACGGCGATGGCTCCACCCTGGCATCGGCAGTGGCGGCGACGAAAGCGGCGATGTTTTTTTCGTTCTCCTCGAGAAATACGGAACACGTGCAATACACCATCCGTCCGCCTGGCCGCAGCAGTGGCCAGAGCGCATCGAGCAGCCGCCGCTGCAAAAGCGCCATCGCAGCGATATCGCCCGGCTGGCGCAACAGCTTTATATCCGGATGGCGGCGGATTACGCCGCTGGCCGTGCATGGCGCGTCGAGCAGGATACGATCGAACGCCAGACCGTCCCACCAGCTTTCCGGGCGGGTGGCATCGGCCTGCAACAAGTGCGCCTCGCTGCTCACCCGGCGCAGATTTTCGGCAACCCGCTCGAGCCGCCCGGCACTCAAATCTATCGCTGTGACCCGAAGGTTCCCGCCCGCTCGCTGCAACATGTGCGCGGTCTTGCCTCCGGGCGCAGCACACGCATCGAGCACACGCATCCCC
>Ga0209536_100008121_pt1 | contig 15802 bp, 13 predicted proteins | sample DeeMarSeWOR28_12_FD_187461 | JGI IMG/M metagenome (GOLD analysis project Ga0209536, IMG submission 187461) | Marine sediment microbial communities from White Oak River estuary, North Carolina - WOR-2-8_12 (SPAdes) (version 2) | ecosystem: Environmental > Aquatic > Marine > Intertidal zone >...
GAAATGATGGAGTATCGGAGTGTTATTTTGTCCCATTACTCCATTACTCCAATACTCCAGAACAAGTATTAACTTCTCTCCCCGCGCCCTTTTCACGCTGTATATCCTTTCAAGCCGCTTACACCAGGCCCTGGTCAAGCATGGCGCTCACGACCTTGACAAAACCCGCGATATTGGCGCCGGTCAGATAGCTGCCGGGTTCACCGTATTCTTCCGCAGCATCCAGGCAGGTCTGGTGGATGGATTTCATGATAATTTTCAGGCGGCTGTTCACTTCTTCCGCCGGCCAGTTCAAGCGCATGGAATTTTGCGCCATTTCCAGGCCTGATACTGCCACGCCTCCGGCATTGGCAGCCACGGACGGCCCGTAAAGCACACTGCCGGCCATAAAAATGTCCACAGCTTCCGGAGTCGAAGGCATATTGGCCCCTTCGCAGACAAGCTCTAGACCGTTGCGCATCATGTTTTCCGCATCTTTTTGCCGGATTTCATTTTCCGTGGCACAGGGAAATGCGCAGTCTGCCTTATGGTTCCAGAGCGGATTATGGTCCAGCATGAGGTCTGCCGGGGAATAGAGCGCTTCAGGATATTTTTCCGCATACAATTTAATGCGGTCGCGTTTTATGTTTTTAACCTGTTTTACAAATTCAAGTTTTTCGGCATCAAGGCCCCGGGCGTCAAAAATATAACCGGATGAGTCTGAAAGGGTGACAACCCTGCCGCCCAGGTGCAAAATCTTCTCTGCTGTAAACTGGGCAACATTGCCGCTTCCTGATACCAGGCAGGTTTTGCCTTCCAGGTTCTCGTTGCGGGTTGCCAGCATCTCCGCCGCAAAATAGACGCAGCCGTAACCGGTTGCCTCGGGCCTGACCAGGCTTCCGCCCCAGTTGAGGCTTTTGCCGGTCAGCACTCCTGAAAATTCGTTTTTCAGTTTCTTGTACATCCCGAACAGATACCCGATCTCCCGGGTGCCGACGCCGATATCGCCGGCTGGAATATCTGTATTGGGGCCGATGTGCCGGAACAGTTCACTCATGAAACTCTGGCAGAACCGCATGATCTCGTGGTCTGATCTGCCCTTGGGATTGAAGTCTGAGCCTCCTTTGGCGCCGCCCATGCCCAGGGTTGTCAGGCTGTTTTTAAAAACCTGCTCAAAGGCAAGGAATTTCATAATGCCCAGGTTAACCGATGGATGAAAACGCAGGCCGCCCTTATAGGGCCCGATGGCGCTGTTCATTTCAACCCGGAAGCCGCGGTTGACATGGACCTGACCCTCATCGTCCATCCACGGCACCCGGAACAGTATGACGCGTTCCGGCTCAACGATCCTTTCCAGCACCGCTGCCCTGCGGTATTCCGGATTCCGCTCCAGGACGGGCCTGACAGACTCAAGCACCTCTTCCACCGCCTGGTGGAATTCCTTCTGGCCGGGATCCTTTTCCCTGACCTTTTTTATGAAATCTTCCATGGATGCTGCTCCTGCTTATAACCTTTACTGTTAACCATCTTAAATCATTTATTTTCAAGCATGACGCATTGTGACGTCCGGCTGTCTACCTTAAGGAGAAATGGTTTTGGCAGACGCACATGCCGCAGGTGCCTGGTTTCATCAGCTGTGTGGAGTGCCGCAAACCATTGCCAGTTTATGAAATCAGGCAAACTCGCATCATTTTCAGTGACTGTCAGGTACTTGATGCCCATGGCCGTAATATTCTGGAAAAAGTGGGTGCCCTGGGAATCTTCCGCAGAGAGCTGGTCATTACGCAGCTCAATAATTGCTCCCACTCCGGAAATATCCTCCCACCGCACCGGGATGCCCAGCAGGGGATCAGCCGAGCCCCATCGTCCCGGGCCGATAAGGAGGTATGGTTTTTGTTCTTTCCTGAGCCTGGCATTGATGCGGCTGATCTCCAGCCCTATTTTCCCGGTTTCGTCAACATTGAATGTTTCCGGTTTAACATAAACAATATCTGCAATAGTCTCATTGACGCCATGGCCCAGGGATTTGCTGGAATAGCAGAAGGCTCTGTCTATCTCACCCCGGTCAATGGTAACTTCGTACCGGTCCTCGCCGGCAGCCATGGGACGGATCTGCAGAAAATGAAACCGGCTTTTTTCAGCATCGCTGCCCAGGTCAAGGGCAAACTCGATTTCTATATCACAACTCATGCCCTTGCGGCCCAGGGCCAGAAGATCCTGCAGCAGGTCTGCCAGGGGAAGCATCCGGTGCTTCAGGATCCTGGCAAAAGTAACGACCTTCGGCCCCTTGGCGAAGCTGTCACGAACGGCATGCTCCTCAGGGGAATAGGTGCTTACCGCGGCCTGGACTGGCGGTTCGTTTTCCGCCTCGCTTATTTCCCTTTGCACCAGATTTGACTGGCGGTAGTCCAGTTCCGGAGGGCATCCACTGAGGCGCAGGGCATAAAAGGTCTGCTGGCAACTGGACAGCATATCATCGACGTTTGCGAACTGGGGCAGACTTTCCGGGTAACGGGGAGAAAAGAGCAGGCATTTTTCGCCTTCCACCACTGTTTTGCCGAAACCCAGGGCTATCTGGGCAATGCCGTCATCGGCTTTCATCTTGCCCACAGGATAGTAATTATAGGATTTTGCTATTCCGGAAATTGCAGGGTAGAGATATTCACCGTATGGCTTGCCGGCCAACAGCTGAATAATGACGGCCATGCTGTCAGGGTTTGCTGCATGCCTGGCCGTTTCTGAAGAAAAGGCGCGCGGGCCGGCGAAAAAGGTTGATGCAAAGACAAGCTTCACAGCCTTAAGCAGCTGTTGCAGGCGGACTTCATGGTCGGGATGGTTATTTGGCAGCATATAGGTCTCAAAAAGCCCGGCAAAGGGCCTGTACAAGGCATCTTCAAGCAGGCTTGAGGAACGGACGCTCAACGGGGCCCGCACCTGCTGCAGAAAAGCGCCAAGTTGTTTTGCAAGCCAGGCCGGCATTGTTGCTTCAAGAAAACGGGAGGCTATCCAGGCATCGTTTTTGTTTTCAAGATCAATGAAGAGATTATTCTGCTGCATAAAGGCATGAAAGCCTTCTGTTGTGATCACAAGGGTCGGGGGGATGACAATGTCAATCCCGGGATATTTTTCCTGCAGCCAGCCATGTTTTTTGAACTCTGAGGCCATGAAAGCCAGGCCCAAAGCCTTGCCGCCCATAGAGCCGTGCCCGATCTTGACAATCTGCATGACATCGGCATCAAAATCGTGCTCGGCAAAATGCGCCACAACACCCTGTTCCCTGTGCCTGCGCAGGGTATGGATCTGCACAATAAGGCTCTGCCGCAGGATGTCAGCATTTTCAAATTCCTGGATGCGGCTTTTATGCAGAAGGGCTGCCAGCCCTATCTCTGAGCGTGCCATGACCCAGTTTGAGAAATGATTATTCCGGGCATGAAACAGAAGGCACTCATCCGGGATAGTTGCCAGTTTTTTTTCAAATGCGTGCAGATTGGAAGCCCGGTCAACTTCAGTGCCGTCGGGCATATGGAAGACAAAATCTCCAAAACCGAGATGGACCAGAAAGAATTGATGGATCGCTTCTGCCAGGGTGTCCGAGTTTTTATTGATAAAAGCTGCGGGAATTGACTCTGCCTTTTTCGCATTGCTGGATTCGGAACTGAGCAGCAGCAGCGGGATGTCGGGGATTTCTCCGCGGATATGCCTTAGCAGCTCCACTCCGGCCCCATCGTCCAAACGGCCCTTTCTGGGAAACCGGGTGTCGGCAAAGATGCCGAAAACAAAATTTTTATACCTGTTATAGAGTTGCAGGGCTTGTTCATAGTTCTCCGCCACCAGGATCTTTGGCCGGGCCCGCATCTTCAGGAGCCTGTGTCTCTCGTTGAGGCTTTCATTCAGGACGGCCTGGGTCTGGGCCACTATCTCCTTGTAGAGCAGAGGGAGAAAAAAAGATTTGTAGAGCGGTGAATCCTCCACCAGGATCAGAACGCGAACCATGGCCAGGGCGGTATCCTGTTCAACGTTGAGATGATCTTCCATATTTTTTATGAGTGCCAGGAGGAGTGCAGGATCGGCGGACCAGATATAGAAATTGTCGATCCCGGCCGGCTTCCCTTTTTCCAGGAACGGGGAAATGGCTTTCAGGCTGTGGGCCAGGAGGATAACAGGCAGGTTGGGGCAGATATCCTTTATCTTGAGCCCTAAAGAATTGCAGTCCATCCCGCCTATCTGGGGCAGGGTAATGACCAAATCGAATTTTCTGGAACGCACCAGCTCAAGGGCGGCATCAGCATTGGAAACGCTGGTCAGGCGGGGCGGCTTGCTGAGGTTCAGCCCCCTGTATTCATTGATGATCCGCGTCGAGAGGCTGGTGTCCTCTTCCATGATAAAGGCATCGTAGGGGCTCAGCACCAGCAGGATCTCATGTATTTTATGGGCCATGAGCTCGTGAAAAACCTTGAAGCTGCTGTCCGGGTCATCAATCCGTAAATTAATGTCAGGCTTCATCTGTTTGCACGTCTCAGGGTTGTGTGGTTCAAATTTCCTCTTCTTCTTCGGGAATGATGGAACGGGGCAGGCTGTCCAGGTCAAATTTTTCAGCAGCCTTGATGCCTGCCTGCAGAGCTTCGCGGTTTATTTTCCTGGTGTCCCGGGGCACCCGGGCGGAGAGGGCTGCCTCCAGGCTTTTGCGTGAGAGAAGCGGGCAGAAATGACCCATGGCGCCCAGGGCGACTATGTTGGCAACCAGGTCCCTGCCTGCAAGCTCCCGGGCAATTTCTGTAAAGGGAAGTGCGACTACCCTGCTGGTGGGGGCCTGGCCCACAAGACCAGAGTCGACAAGCAGCAGGCCGTTGGGCTTGAAATCAAAGCAGTAGGCATCGCAGGATGCCTGGTTCATGGCCAGCATCATGTCAAGCTGCACCGCTTTCGGGTAATCGATCTGCCTGCTGCTGATGACCACCTCTGCCTTGCATCTGCCGCCGCGGGCTTCAGGGCCGTAGCTCTGAGTCTGGCTCACGTTGTATCCTTCGAAAATGCCGGCTGCTTCAGCGAGAATAATGGAAGCCAGGATGATTCCCTGGCCTCCTGAGCCGCTCAGCCGTACCTCAAAACGGTCAACATCCATGAATCCGGTTCCTTTGGGCTTTTTCCCTGATCTTCTTGTATTCCTCGATATAGTCGGGTTTTTTTACGTCGGCCAGGATGCCTATGGTAAACTTGTCCTCAAGTGAATCCGGTGACATGCTGAAGCCGTTGTCCTTGGATACGGCATGGTCTTTGAACCATTTGAGCATGGTGACAGGATCGCTCATCCTGTTGCGTCGGCCGAACTGGACATGGCAGTTGGACATGACCTCCACGACACTGAAACCGTTTCTGCTGATACCTTTTTCAATGAGCTTGTCCAGCTGCACGGCATGATAGACTGTCCCCCGGGCCACAAAACCTGCCCCGGCGGCAACCGCTAGTTCAGCGATGGAAAAGGCATGTTCGATGTTGGAGAAGGGGGAAGTGGTTGACTGCGCACCATAGGGAGTGGTTGGAGAAGCCTGGCCGCCGGTCATGCCGTATATCTGGTTATTGATGATGATAGCGGTGAGATCAATATTACGCCTGGCCGCATGGATGAAATGATTGCCGCCGATTGCAGTGGCATCGCCGTCTCCCATGACAGCAATAACGTTCAGGGACGGTTTGGCAAGCTTGATGCCGGTGGCAAAGGTCAGGGCCCTGCCATGGGTGGTATGCAGGGTATTGAAGTCAACATAGGTGGACATGCGGCCCGAACACCCTATGCCCGAAGCAAAGACTATATCATCTTTTTCCAGGCCCAGACGCTCAATGGCCCGGAGAAGGGCGCCGAGGACAATACCGTTGCCGCAGCCCGGACACCAGACATGGGGGAATTTTTTGTGGTGGCGCAGGTACTTGTGGCGCAGTTCGGTCATGCCTGAAATCATGCTTTATCTCCCATGCTGCGGTATTGCTTCGATTTTTATCATAACAGCCGCACTTTAAACTTTCTGAATTTCTTCAAAGATCTCGAACGGGGTAATGAGCTGCCCGTCAATACGGTTGTATTTCAGGACCTCGGTCAAACCGGTATTCACCCTTTTCACCTCACGGCTGATCTGCCCCATGTTCATTTCAGGGACCAGGACCGCTCTGCATTGGCGCATGACGTTCACCACCGTATGTTTCGGAAACGGGAAGAGGGTGACAAGCTGGATGAGCCCTGCCTTGATGCCATGGGCCCGGGCCATGGCCACAGCACGGCGTGCTGACCGGGCCACTGAACCATAGGCTATCACCGCGATCTCAGCATCTTCAATATTAATCTTCTTGGTTATCTGGATCTCAAAGAAGCCATTGGTGATTTTTCTGAACTGCCGTTTCAGGAAAGCCTCAATCTCATCCTGTCTTTCCGTGGGAAAACCCTGGGTATCATGTACCAGGCCTGTAACGTGATGCCGGTAGCCATCTCCCATGGAAGCCATGAGCGGGACGCCACGGCTGTTGTCTTCATAGGGTTTGTACCATTCAGGCGGCACATTGGGAACAATCCTGTCCACTACTTCAATGGAGTCGGCAGACGGGATGGTGAAGGTTTCCCTGGAATGGGCCGTCACTTCATCAGAGAGCACAACCACTGGTACCCTGTATTTTTCCGAGAGGTTGAAGGCTGTTACAATAATGCTAAAACATTCGCTGACCGAAGAGACTGAAAGAACAATAACCGGATGGTCGCCATGGGTTCCCCAGCGGGCCTGGAGGACATCGCCCTGGGCCGGGCTGGTCGGCAGCCCTGTGCTGGGGCCGCCGCGCATGACATTGACAACAACACAGGGCACTTCAGTCATACAGGCATAGCCCAGGTTTTCCTGCATGAGTGAAAAACCCGGGCCGCTGGTGGCGGTCATGCTTTTGACCCCTGCCAGGGAAGCCCCGATCACAGCACCTAAACTGGAAATTTCATCCTCCATCTGGATAAAGGTGCCGTCCACCTGGGGCAGACGCAAGGACATGCGTTCGCTTATTTCTGAAGCAGGGGTTATGGGATAGCCGGCGAAGAAACGGCAGCCGGCGGCAATGGCTCCTTCAGCCATGGCTTCATTTCCCTGCAGCAGGAATTTTTTGCCGCTCAGTTCAGGCGCCATTTTTCTTTTTTCTCCTGTCAGGGTAGCGTTCATGTATGGATAGGGCAAAATCAGGGCAGTGATATTCACAGAACCTGCAGCCGGTGCAGGCATCGGGATTCTTTATGATCGGCAGGCCGCTGTCACTTTTTTCAAAAACGCCGGCAGGACAAAAGGCAATACAGATGCCGCAGGACTTGCACCAGTCGGCAAAAATTTTCTGGACAAAAAGCTTCTTTTTTTCCTTTTCCAGGTTCTGTTTCATTTCCCAGTAATTACCGTTAGAGTTTGCGGCTTCAGGAGCCTGACTCTTTTTCGTTTTTCGTTTGGGCATCACTAAACCTGTTTGGACTATCAGTTTACCTAAGCTGCCGACCGGTATAAGAAATCTTATCGGAATCATTAGGTTTTGTCGATGGTTTTTCAGAAAATGATGGCTTGGGAGAAGCAGGTCCGACTTTTTTTAAGTTTCCGATTTTGCTGCAGTATGGTAAACGGCACAGTATAAATACGGGCTAATTATTATTGGTAAGTAGCTGATATGGAGAAAAATTTTATGACGGCAAAAAGCAATAAATTTGTCTATGACGAATTTGGCAATACCAAAGAAATAAAAGTAAGCGCCCGTGGTGTCTGGGTGCATGTTAATAATTATGTCAACAAGGGTACGGCCTTTACAGAGACTGAAAGGCGGGACCTCGGATTGGACGGCAGTCTGCCGCCGGCTATCAGGCCTCTCCAGCAGCAGGTCAGAAACAGCCTGGAAAAGGTCTTTAAAAAAGAAGATGACATTGAACGCTACATTTACATGCGGTCATTGTTTGACAGGAATGTAACTTTGGCCCATGCTGTTATTGCCACTGATATCCCGCGCTTCATGGAAATAATATATACGCCGACCGTTGGGCTGGCCTGCCAGCAGTATTCCTCCATGTTTCGCACCGCCAACGGGGTTCATATTTATCCTGGAAATATTGATAATGCAGAGGAGATACTTCGTCGCTACGGGCACCGGGATATCCGCGTTGCCGTTGTGACAGACAACCAGGGGATTCTGGGTATCGGTGACCAGGGCGCCGGCGGCATTGCAATCTGCCTTGGAAAATTGATGCTTTATACCCAGGGGGCGGGAATCGCCCCCTGGCACTGCCTGCCCATATCCCTTGACGTCGGCACCAACAACCAGGCCTTGCTGGATAACGAAGAATACCTCGGCTGGCGCCATCGCAGGCTGACCGGCTCCGAGTATGTCAAGTTCATGCAGCAGTTTGCCAAAGCCTTCAAAACAGTGTTCCCCCATGCTCTCTGCCAGTGGGAGGATTTTTCCAAGCAGAAAGCCTTTGCGGTCAGGGATGCCTACCTGCACGACCTCATTTCCTTCAATGATGACATCCAGGGTACCGGCGCAGTGACCCTGGCAGCCATTTTTGCGGCCATGAGGATTAAAGGCGAGAAGATCGAAGACCAGGTGTATCTTGTCCACGGTGCCGGGGCCGGCGGCATTGGCATCGCGGAACAGATAGAGGCAGCCCTCCTGGAGCACGGGCTGCGTGAAAATGAGGCCAGGAGAAGGATTTTCACCCTGGACAGCGGCGGAGTGGTAACGTCGGACAGAATGGTTGAGCCCTACAAGGCGAAATATGCCAAGAACCCTGTTGAGATGAGCTGGCTGCAGGAGTCGGGTGATAATGCCCTGCTCGAAGCAGTCAGGCATGCCGGGGTTACTGTATTGATAGGCACCTCCGGGCAGGCCGGTTGTTTTACCCGCGAGGTTGTTGAGGCAATGGCCGCAAATTGCGAGCGTCCTGTTATCCTGCCCCTTTCCAACCCTACGGAAAAGACGGAGGCCCTGCCCGGGGATATTTATCAATGGACTTCCGGCAGAGCTTTGGTTGCAACAGGCAGTCCGTTCCCCCCGGTAGAGCAGGACGGCAGGAAAATTCGGATCGGCCAATGCAACAATGTCTTCATTTTCCCCGGGGTGGGATTGGGAACCCTGGCATCTGGCGCCAAGGAAGTGCTGCCATCTTTTTTTACGGCAGGTGCAAAGGCGGTTGCAGAACTTGTTACCCAGGAGGACCTGGATCAAGGTATACTCATGCCGCGCGTGGAAAAGCTAAAGGATGTGAGCACCAGCGTTGCCCTTGCAGTTGGGCTTGCCGCCATCAGGGATGGCGTGAGCGGTCCCTGCGCCTTCAGCAGATTCAGGCACAAAAATGATCCGGAAAAACTGAAAACACTCATAGAAAAGATGCGCTGGGAGCCCAAATATCTCCCCCTGGTGCCAGTATAGCCGATGTTTATGAATGAGGCGGTTCCAGCGAGGCTGTATCGGTAAGCCGAGGAAAAATCAGATATGAAACTCCGTTTGATTTTACTCATACTTTCACTCATGGTATTTGTATTCGCTTCCGCAGGCGGATATTCTTATTATGCTTCATTTAAGGAAGCGTCTTTCAGGGAAGCTGAAAGTGAGACCATAATCCGCCTGGAACGGATAAACAAAAACCTGACAGCTCTTCTTTCGGTGTACAATTATCCGGTGCGGATCCTTGCCGGCATGCAGGAATTCCAGAAACTGCTGAGCAACCCCAGGCCGGAGACGCTTACGGTTGTCAACCGCAGCCTTGATCACTTCAGGAATACCCTGCAGGCAGACGTGTGTTACCTCATGGACAATAAGGGGAACACGATTGCTTCGAGCAACCGCAATGATCCTGACAGTTTCGTGGGGCAGAATTTTTCCTTTCGCCCCTATTTTCAGATGGCAATCAGGGGGCAGGCTGCAAGCTACCTTGCCCTTGGCACTACTTCCGGCAAAAGAGGGGTGTATTTCAGCTACCCTATCTATGGATACGGCAAAGAATCGCCGGATGGCATCGTGGTTATTAAAGGCTCCATTGAAATGATTGAGCGGGAGATCGGTTTTTCCGGTGATGAAATAGTGATGGTCACCGATCCGAATGGGATAATTTTCATCTCAAACCGTCCGGACTGGCTGTACCATTCAGCCTGGAAGATTTCACAGGATAGAGCCGCCGAGATCGCTGCTTCCCGCCAGTTCGGGCCAGGACCATGGGAATGGGTGGGGCTGGAGAGGACGGAGCAGGAATTTGTTGTAGACAGAAAGGGTAAAAGATACCTGCACCACCAGATCGAAATGGACAACTATCCCGGCTGGACGGTCAACCATCTCCTGGACATGCGGGCGATTACCCAGAAAGCCTTCAAGCCGCTGGTCGTTTTTGTCCGCCCCATTGTTCTGGCTCTTTTTGTCGTCATGTGCCTATCCGTGCTTATGCTTTACAGGCAGGCTAGCCTTGAGATACGACAGCGCAAGGCCGCTGAGGAGGCCCTGCGGGAAAGCGATGCGCGTTACCGTTCCCTGTACCACAACACGCCGGCAATGCTTCATTCCATCAACAGGAATGGCGAAATTGTCAGCGTCAGTAACTACTGGAGCGAAATGCTGGGCTACAGGGAACAGGAGGTTATCGGCAGGAAGCTGACAGACTTTTTTACTGAGGCATCAAAAAAATATGCAGAAAATGTTGTTTTCCCCGAGTTTTTCAAAAGGGGATATTGCACGGATGTTCCCTACCAGATCTTCAAAAAGGATGGGCAGATCATCGACATCCTGCTCTCCGCCATCGGCGAAAGGGACGAGAACGGCGAAATCTTCAGGACACTGGCCGTATCCATAGACGTCACCGAAAGGAACAGGGCGCTTGAAGCACTCAGGCTTGCCAAGGAGGAGCTATCCCGCTATTCCAAGGATCTGGAAAGACAGGTCTCCATCCGCACCAGGGAGATCACCAACATCCTGAAATATACTCCCGACGTCGTGTACGTCAAGGACAGGGATGGCAGGTATGTCCTGGTCAACTCCCGTTTTGAGGAGTTGTTCGGGGTCAGCAGCGAAGCAATCCGCGGCAAGACAGATTATGATATTGTGTCAGAGGATTTTGCCGATGAATTCCGCAAAAATGATCTCCGGGTTCTGCAGGAGGGCAGGTCCATGCAGGTGGAGGAGCGGGTGGTCCATAATAAAGAAGTACATACTTACCTGTCGGTCAAGTTCCCGGTGTACGATGAAAAAGGAGCTGTCAATGGTGTCTGCGGCATATCAACTGATATCACTGCGGTCAAAAAGGCCCAGGATCAGCTGCGCCGACTTTCGGGCAGGATAATGGCCAGCCAGGAAAAGGAGCGCACGGCCATTGCCCGGGAACTTCATGATGAATTGGGCCAGGTGCTGACCGCCTTGCGCATGGACGCAGTCTGGATGCAGGAGCGCTTAAAGGAAAGCGATGCTAAAATTGCCGAACGAGCCTTGACAATGTGCAGCCTGATCGATAAAACCATTAAGGATGTCCGTTCCATAGCTATTCGCCTGCGCCCCGGAGTGCTGGATGACCTCGGGCTCGTGGATGCACTGGAATGGCTGACCGCTGATTTTGAGAACCGCAGCGGCATCACCTGCGTTTTTGAACATGCACAGGTCCCGGTGCTGAATGAAACAGTATCTACAGCAGCTTACAGGATTTGTCAGGAAGCCTTGACCAATGTTGCCCGGTATGCTGAAGCAGGCCGGGTGTCTGTTGTTTTGAAGGCGGATAAAAATATACTAAACCTTTCTGTCAGGGATGATGGCAGGGGTTTTGATACTGAGGGACTGTCTGAGTTTGAAGGGATCGGCATTGCAGGTATGCGGGAGCGGGCGGCCCTGGCAGGTGGAAGCCTTGAGGTCATGTCAGAAGAGGGCAAAGGCTGCCATGTGTTGTTTAATGTCCCGATCAGGGTAGAGACTGAGGAGCAAGGATGATAAAAGTACTGCTTGCCGATGACCACTCTATCGTGCGGGCCGGACTGCGTCGTATTATTGAGGAAAGTGAGGATATTGAGGTTGTTGCCGAGGCGGATGACGGCAGAACTGCTATCCGGCTTGCCCGGGAAATGAACCCGGATGTGGCTGTAATCGATATTTCCATGCCCGGTCTGGACGGGCTTGAAGTGATCAGTCAGCTTAAAGTCTATCTTCCCGGCCTGCCTATAATCGTGTTGACCATGCATGAAGAGGAGCAGTATGTGGTGCGGGCCATTGAGGCCGGGGCCATGGGATATGTCACCAAACGCTCTGCTCCCGAACATATAGTCAAGGCCGTCCACCAGGTAATGGGAGGAGCAAGGTACCTGACTGCAGAAGCAAGCGAGGCGCTGGCCTTAAGGGTTGCCAAGGGAGCGGGTGGCAAGTCTTCGCTGGATTCCCTTTCAAACAGGGAACTGCAGGTGCTCAGGAGGCTGGCGATGGGCCATACCAACCATGAAATTGCCGAAGCCTATGGGATCAGTACAAAGACTGTGGACACCTATCGCTTACGGCTGCTAAAGAAATTGAACCTGCGCAATAACGCTGAACTCTCCCGTTTCGCCATACAGAACAAACTTATCGAGACCTGATGTGCAGAATGTTTGCAATCATAAGATGCGCTATGTTTTGAGGCGAAAAAGCGGCGGTGTATCACCTGGCACCTCTTATCCGGCTTGCTTTTTGCCGGTAAAATTATTCCGGTTTCCTGGAATCCGGAACCTTTATGCCGGAAAATAAACATAAAAATAACTCCGGTCATCAGTCTTGTTCGCACAACTTACCGTTATCATTGAATATTTAATTCTGTCTGGTTATAGGTGCAGATTTTGCATAACAAAATATTGAGAGCATTCAATATTCCATCCTTTACAGGAGGATTAAGGCTTTCGGAGAATTTGGGGTTGGGCGTTTGCGGGCTTTTTCTGAAGATCAGGGGATTTCGTTCATGGGTATTGCGCGGCGCAACAACCCCGTCTCCGAACCAAGCAGAATGCTTCTGCCCGGCTCAGGCTTAGCTGGTGCTTTCGGCTCTGCCGGAATAAAGAGGAATAAGGCGTAATTGTTTCCAGTGAAAAATGATGAGAAAAGCACATGACATAGAAATTCTTTGAGGTCGTGATGCATGAAAGTAAGTAGAAAATTTACAGAACGGAGGCAGAATAAACGCACATATGTGCAAAGGTTTATTGTCGCCATTCTCAATTCTGATGAACCTGTAATGATTGGAGCGATCACTGATATTTCCCTTGGTGGTGTCAAGTATATATTTGAACTCAAAATGGCGCCTGATGATATCCCTATCAATTCAATCGATCTCATAGCAGACAACAAATGTCTCTTTGATTTTCCCTGCGAGTATGCCTGGAATGTTAAGGCAGAAAGGGGATCCTCTTTTAAATTAAGGGAGAAAAGGCAGTGCGGGATTCAATTTGGTGACCTGACCCCTGAGCAGAGTTCATTGTTGAGAAGTTTTATTGACCACTGTACGTCTTCAGGCATTGAGGATAGAACCCCCAATGTCCATATAATTCACGGCTAACAGCTTTCTGCTTTCATTTACTCTTTAAATCAAGAAGAATTGGGTGAGGAGAGAAAGTCCGGCAGAGTCAGAAATGGCTTTGCTTTTTTTGTGTTTTTTGTTGACTGCAGGACTATATCTCCTCCAAGAGCGGAGACTTGCCAACCCATTAGCCTTCCAGAAAGTATTGCCGCAGAGCAGCTTTTTCCCCGGATTGCCCTGGTCGTTGCACAGGCTGCCTGCAAAACAGGTGATGGCAGAATAACCGAATGGGAAGCAGAGTGTAAATTTCCTATGGAATCAGGAACCAGGGAGGATAGTCCGCAAGGTCCCGCCTCTAAGGCAATGGCTGATTTCCGAAAAAATCTGTATACTAACATCCAAGTATGCTATAGATGTTGACCGGGAAATTGCCGTTGCAACCGTTTGTGCTGCAGAGGATTAGGTCTGGCATCCTAAAGGAGCAGCTTTTGCTGGGAATGAAATAAAGAACTTTCCTTCTCCGGTCTGTCTGTGATAGATTATTATTTTTTGAAAAATTTATGCGGGTAGAAGTCATGAAAATAACAGACAAAGAAATGTCGCTTCTTGATGAATGGGTTACGCTGCACCAGGAGATTGAAAAGCTTGAAGATGAACTGGAAACCCTTGCCCAGAAGCTGAAGAAGATCAACAATAAGCTGTATGCCAAAAATCCCAAGGTGGAGTTGGAAGAATTCCGTGATTTTCTTGCCGCCGAGATAAAAAAACTCGATAAGAAGATTGACAGGGACCGGATTAGACAGTTAAGCAATTTAAAAGGCATTGTTGAGCATGATATCAATATTGACAACCTTGTGGAGCAGGATATCGATATCCAGGAAAAAGAGATAAATATCGACTTGAAGGACTATAAAAGCAATAAAAAATGAGTATAACGGAAAAATTGGAAATACAGGGTAAGGCCGCTTCCTGCCAGGAAGCGGCCTTTTTTTGTAAGAAAATTTCCGACAGGAAAATCAGAATTCTCCGGATTGATTTTAAAGATATTCCCTGGCAGTATGCAGCAAATGATTGTTCACAGGAAGTTGTTTGATGCTAAAGGAGTCTTTGATTTGCAAAACTCCTCAAATTTATGCATCAGGCAATCATGGCCGGCAGCAATGCAAGGTCAGTAACCGAAAAATCAGTGAATGGAGGGTTAAACCTATGTTTAAAAAACTCAGTTTTCTCGTTGTGGCTTCTTTGGTGTTTGCTTTGGCCCTGGCTCCCCTGGCAGCAATGGCCAAGGATAGGCTGGCATTCTCAGGCGGTCCTGAAGGCGGCACGTTTCAGTATTTTTCAAACGGTATAGCAACACGCCTGTCTAAAAATATCGACAACCTCGAGGTCTCCAATATGGCATCTGCCGGCTCCCTCGAGAACCTCCGCCGGGTGAATTCCGGTGATGCGGACTTCGGCATTGTGTATTCCGGCGATACCTACCTGGGCCGCAACGGCAAATTGACCCAGGACACCAGGGAATACAAGAACGTCAAGGCCATGGCTTACCTGTACGGCGCTCCGGCGCATCTTATTGTCAAGGCTGACAGCGGCATAAACAAGGTTGAGGATCTGGTCGGCAAGCGCGTGGCAGTCGGTGGTCCCGGTTCAGGTGCAGCCGGAGCGGCCCAGCGGTATTTCACCTCCCTGGGTCTGTGGGATAAAATGAATGTTGAATTCATCGGCTACTCAAAGGCTGCTTCAGCCCTTGGGGATAATCTTATTGACGCTATGTGGGTGTTTGCCGGTTACCCGAACTCTTCAGTTATCCAGGCAGCTGCCAGCAACAAGATCAAGCTCCTTAATGTCGTGGAAGCAGGGGAGAAGGCAGGCTTTTTCAAGGAGTATCCCTTCTATACGAACCTTACAATTCCTGCCAATACCTACAGTGGTGTTGATTACGATACGGCCTCTTTCCAGGATTCCGCCCTCTGGGTTGCCGGTGATCATGTAAATGCAGACGTTGTATACAAGGCTCTGGAAGATATATATTCCAAGGAAGGACTGGGCTACATGGTGAAGGTGAAAAGCACGGCCAAAGCCATGTCAGTGGAAAAGGGCTTACAGGGTATTGTCACCCCGGTGCATCCCGGCGCCAAGAAGTTCTGGGAGGATAAAGGTTTGACAATTACCCCGGATCAACAATAGTGATTGCCTGGAAGACTCGAAGTCAGTCACAGGGCCAATTGGTGATTAAAAAACGTGAGCAATACCTGTCGGCGTCATGTCTTTTATGAGGAAGACAACAATAGTGATTGCCTGGAAGACTCGAAGTCAGTC
>Ga0209536_100008123_pt1 | contig 15802 bp, 21 predicted proteins | sample DeeMarSeWOR28_12_FD_187461 | JGI IMG/M metagenome (GOLD analysis project Ga0209536, IMG submission 187461) | Marine sediment microbial communities from White Oak River estuary, North Carolina - WOR-2-8_12 (SPAdes) (version 2) | ecosystem: Environmental > Aquatic > Marine > Intertidal zone >...
TACTTATAGAGCAGATGAAGTACCGCAAGCTGATAGAGCAGGCCTATCACCGTGACCTTCTGCCCTTCTATATCAACAGCACACCGCTTGGTATCTACTCCTTTGATCTGACAGAGATAGATGAGCCTTACTGGTTTGTGCGTGAGATGCCAGCAACTACAGAGTTTGATAACAAGCAGACAGTTGAAAAGGTAGTAGGATTTCTTGATACAGAGGAGGCAATCAAGCTATGAGTATACGTACTACATTCAAGCAAGACCTTACTAGGGACTATCTTTTTATATTGCGACATATACGCAAACAGATAGAACAGATAGAAAATGATGTACCCATCAGGCGTGACAGCGATTGGCAAAAAGCTAGAGAAGGCGTCTATCGTGAATTAGAATGGCTTATGCAAGGCCTTACTATTGAAAACGAAGAATACTTAGAGGATTTAATATGACATACGACTACGAGTGCCCAGGGTGCGGTGATGTTCGCTCTATCGAGCGCAAGATAACCGACCCAGAAGAGACATACATTTGCGACAACTGTCATACAGAGTTCAGACGCAAGTGGTCTGCTCCCACTGTACTTTTTAATGCACCTGGTTTCTATAGTACGGATAACAAGCGTGGCTGAGTATCCTAATTGGTTTGAGTATGTGCGTGCTAACTTTGAGGAGTTCCTTACTCCACTAGCAGGGCAAGATAACTTAAAGTTCTTGCAGCTTGGTGTATTTACTGGAGACGCCAGCGTATGGTTAGCTGAGAATATCCTTACTGGCAACGGCAGTTACCTTACTGATGTAGATACGTGGGAAGGTAGCGATGAACTTGATCATAAGTCTATGGACTTTGACGATGTCTATGTTACCTACTCCAACAGAATTAAAGACTTACCTATTACTCCCGTTCAGATAAGAACTGATGAGTTTCTTATGCGGGTAAGAAATATATTTCCCGAAGGATATGACTTTATCTACATAGACGCAGACCATACAACTGTCGGTGTCATACTTGATGCTGAACTATCGTGGCCATTGCTTAAGTCGGGTGGCATTATGGCCTTTGATGATTACACGTGGGCACACCATACAGGTGATCCTCGCCTTGCACCGCAGGTGGGCATCGACCTCTTCCTTCACCGTCATCAGGGCGACTATGAATTACTGGCTAAGAACCATCAGGTGTGGATTAGAAAGAAGTAAACCCACCGGCGAAAGAGGTAAACTCCGGTGGGCTTACTAGAGGAGGGCGAGTCAGACTATATCACAGATATTGCCAATGATCCATTCAACCACAGGAATAGCAACTGCATTTCCTACCTGGCGATAGCGTGTTGAATCAGAACACTCAGCAGTCCAATCATCAGGAAATCCTTGCAATCTTTCGCACTCTACTGGAGTTAGCCTTCTAATAGGTACTTCAGGCTTGACAACATAAGGAACTCTTGCTCCCCCAGTTCCCCAATAAGTTGCCACTGTTGGTGAATACTTATCATAGAACCTTGTATCATCAACACGAGTAGCTTCAAAGATCAGAACAGTTGCTCTTGTTTCAGCTGTGTTATCAAATGCGTTCAATGTAGGACACACTCCTCCCTCGACCCAGGTCTCATAGTCTTCATTAGTCTGCGCTCTCCGGCTTTTGACGTACCACATTTTCAAACGCTTTCTGTAACAAGTCCGGCAACTTCTTGCCGTGACGATTGCTCCTGCGTAAGACTCCCTCTGCCGCGGGAACTGTTAAATAATACTTCTGCTGGACCGGTTGAGTATGGATTACGTTGGCCAACGATGAAGACACGCTTCCTGCGCTGGGGTACTCCAAAGTATTGAGCATCAAGCACCCGCCAGGCAATAGAATACCCGAGGTCTGCCATCGTGCTGAGTACAACAGCAAAGTCTCCTCCGTTGTTAGAGGTAAGGAGACCAGGGACATTTTCGATGATGAACCAGTTGCTTTTCGTTTCTTCCACAAGTCTTGCAGCTTCCCAGAATAACCCGCTTCTCGCGCCAGCAAGACCAGCCCTTTTCCCAGCGACAGACAGATCTTGGCAGGGAAATCCTCCTGTAATAATGCCTCTGCTCGGTACGAAACCTGCTCCAATTAAATCACTCCCCTTTACAGTTGTTATATCGTTAAATTGTTTTGTATTAGGAAAGTGTTTCGCTAATACTTTATTACAGTTTTTATCTATCTCCACCGAGGCTACAACTTTCACTCCCTGGCGTTGCATAGCAAGGTCAAAGCCTCCTATGCCAGCAAATAATGATACGCCTGTTAGATCACTCATCAGTACCACCCTCTTCTGTGATGGGCGAGAGCGCGGCACGCAGATCCTCGATAGCGGTGTTCAATGTATCGTATACCGTGAAGGATTTGTAGTTCAGGTCTTGAACTATGCTCTCCAAGGAGCTGAGCAATTCCGTAAGCTGTGCTAGTGGGTCTTCCTTTACGATCTCTTGGTTTAGCAAGGTGGTCAAACCTGCTTTCACGGGTCCATAGGGTGATAAGGCACGATGTCTCTCTCTTCGTATAGCCGAGAGCGCGACTATATTCTCTTGCGATTCGTTTATTCTCACGCTTCTCCTCCATTGTTGCCTTCGTTCTCGCGCTGATTACTGGTTTGGCTATCGTGTTTAGCGGTGGTATCGGGTCGTAGACCCAGCTCACTAGCAGTAGTAGTCCCGTTAATATCAAGCCATTTCTTACCCAGTTGTTCATCGTTCGCCTTCTCCTGTTCCAACAATTCCTTGTAAGTCTCGGGGTAGGCGTTAGCCAACCGCACAAGCGCTCTCTCTCGCGCTCGTCTGTAATTTCTGTACTGAACCGCTTGATTAGCGGCAGCCTTCATCCTCTTTTCGTTCATTCTCTCCCCCTAGCAATTTTAGCAGCAAACTTAAACGCGCTTTTCATTTCGTGCGTACGTTGATCTATGCAAGATTGAGTAAGTGGTTCAGTGCCACATTTCCAGCAAGGTGGATGAACTTTTATACCACCTTCAAGAGTAGCAATAGTTACCGTCCAACCTTCAATTTCTTTTGCAATTTTCTCTCTTAGTTGAACTTCCGTATCGTTCATTCTCTCCCTCTCGTGATCATTGCATATCCTATCAGTAAGATAGTTACCATTACTAGCCAGTACATTATCTCCCCCTGTAGTCGTGAAAGTCTAAAGACGTGTACGATTTTTGGCAGACGGAGCAATATCCGCATTGGGGACAACCTGTAGGTAGCCAGGTTTCGCATTCGGGACAATAGAGATTCTCTTCTCCACCTCTTCCGCAATCTTCACATAGTTGTACGTCTTCCTCACTCATAGCCAGCCACCTCTCACCGCAGCTATAAAGTCTGTAAGATCAAGAGGTTGCCCTACAGGCTGAGCGTCTATATCGTCACTCTCCCAACCGGAGACAAGGATTCTTGTACCAACTGGCGCAGATTTGTACCATTGAATAGCCTCAATAGGGGATTCTCCTCCCCATCGCGTCTCGCCATCTCCCTCGACTACCTCATAGAAGAGGTTAAGGCTAGACGTCTTAGGATGAAAAGACTGAAAATAAACTTCTGCAGAATTTGGTATATCACCTTTAATTAGCCTCATCTTCTTCCTCTCTCTCTTCCGTGTTAAATAGCCTATCTATGGCGCGATTTGCACGAATCATCATAGCCATAGCCTCCGCCATCTCTCTCTCCATCGTCTCTTGCATACTTTCCTGGCTCATATCTCACACTCGCATTCTGTAATAGGTACTAGATGATCCCCGCACAGGGTTGTATTATCCCATTCGCAACAAGCTCCGCAAAATTCATTGCCACACTTATCGCAACCTTGCCCATCCACGACGATATTATCGTCGCATTGCTTACACTTCATTCTTCTTCTTCCTCTCCATCGCTAGGCACTAGCCAAAAGGTGGCACCTGTAGGCTCATCGTGTGAATATCGTGTAATCTTGAAAGTCTCCCCATCGCATTCGATAGCTAATGTCCAATCGCCGGAAAAGGTAAGCGCAGCAAAAATACTTTTATGATCTGCATTGACTTCCTTATATCCGTGGAGACGCTGCCATCCGATATGCTTGCCGGCAATCGTTACCTGTGAAGGGTTGTTGTGGTGGCTAAGGAATCGCTCCACGTCTTCCTCAAACCAATCGCGCTTATATTCTGAACAAGCACCATCGCACCAATCGGTAGGGGTTGTTTCCGCCTGGCATTCGTCGCAGGTTACAGATTCTGTACCCAATCCGCAGGCGTCGCAATAGCGACATTCGCAGCTTGTAGATAGTTCATACTTACTTTTTTCTAGTGTTGCCATCTTCCTCTTCCTTTTCTTCTGCCCTAAGCATTAGGTACAGACTACCATCCTCTACCGTATAGGCAGAAGATGATAGTACGCAACTAAGCGAACAATTCTCCACGCTCACGGATTACCTGGCGCGCTAGGCGCAAGGATTCTGCGCGTGTATAGCCTGCGAATATCTTCTCGCCTAGGTAACTATTACCACGCCAGGCGCTCACACGGTAGAAGTTGCCTAGGATATTGTTTCCATCCTTGTATATATTGAGATCTAATCTTTCGCGCATTTTAGTATTCCTTTCCTGTAAGTTTAGCGATTACGTACCAACTAGCCTCGACGATAACCAACAAGGCCACAAGCTGCAAGGCTAATCCTAAGAGGCCGCCTGCCAATTCTGCAAGGGTTGTCATCATCTTTATAGCCATTCTTGCTTGAGTACGTAGCCTGCGTCGCTATCGGTTGAGTTACGGAATAGCACGCTTGAAAGGGTATAGACGAGGTGGAATCCCATATCCATCCCTGCGCCACCAACACGGATCGCACGGTATCCGCTGCGCTCACTTAATGGCCAACCTAGCGCCAGGGCTGCGCTATAGGTGACATTGTATAGTTGCCCATCTTTTACATAGACAAGAGAGATATCTCTAGTCATTCCACTAGCGCTTACGTGGCGCAAGATAGTGTGGATGGTTGGGTTGTTATCGCCTGCGAATAACTTCTGCAGGCGTGCGATAGATTCTTCCTTTTCAATCTGCGCTAGTTGCTTGCGTGAGATAGTTGTAGTCATTAGTTATTGTCTCCATTCTTGAAAGAAAATCGTGCTTGATAGTTTAAGTCATTAGTGGCAGCTATAGCGTGAGATTCACTGCAGAACATTCCCGCAACTTCCGCACTGCACCATTCTTGCAGATCATAAGTATTACGTGAAGTCTTACGCGTTGGGATGATATAGCCACAATAACTGCAGGCATAATCACCTTGTGTTGTATAACGTATTGATTCTTCTTGCATTAGTAAATCTTTCATTCCTAGCCTCTTTTCTAGTGTGTGAGCTTGTGCCCACGGGATAAACTTATACCATCCTGTACGGTATAGGCAAGATGGCGCATAAAGTTAGGTAACGATTAGATAACGATTCAAGAGGCTAGACGGTTGACATTCTGCACCGATATGTCTAGCCATTACCTGGCAGATATCGCGCCGGTTGTGAGGTAGTTAGGGCAGATCATTACGGGTTGCAGCTGCAGAATTGAGACGGTTAAAAGATAGGGGAGATTACGGTATAGCCTGCCGATTACATAGTCCGCCCTGCAAATTTCTGCAAAACTTATCCACAACTTATCCACAGCCTGTGGACGGCTAACAACGCGGTCGGGCGTGGCGCAGAAACCGCGACCCCCCGTGTTAAACTTTTATGGCGCGGGGATATATACTCCCCAACAAAAAATATTTGCTAAAGTTAAGGATCTAATATAGCCTCTGACCTGCGGTTTTACTGTATGTGTTACACATCACATTCTAAAAACGCGAAATCGGTCTTTCTTCGCGCCTTATATATAGTAGGGGAGTAAAGCGGGGAAGAGGTCCGGTTTACGACCCGTACGCTTCGGGTGAAACCCTTCGCGTAGCCCCCTAGGGCGAAGCGAGCTGTACCGCTAAAGGCGGGATAGTTGTATCTAAAAGTAGATCACTAGTATCTCATTATATGAGACAATCTGCCCAGTATGAAATTACCTTCCCTAGTATAAATGAAAGGGCATTCCGGCCCGTCTAGTATTAGGAGAACCCGTGCCAGAGAATTCCGCAGACATCGCCAAGCGCATCATCTTAGGCTGTGTAGCAGAAGGTATGACCATTGACGCCGCGTGCGGTTCAGCCGGTAAGTCAATGAAGACCTATGAGTACTACCGTCGCACCGATAAGATATTTGCAGACAAGATAGATCGTACTAGGCTTGGCCTGAAGGACAAGCAGTTCCAAGGTGGAGACGTTCACGATATCGACTTCGTCGAGTTTAGACAGCGCTTCTTGCACTCCAAGACTTTTCCACATCAGATAAACCTGATAGATGTGATTGAAGGACGTGAGCCTAGTTGGCTACATCCCAGTATGAAGTTTGAACCAGGCCTTGCCTCAAACCGTGTTCTGATTAACATACCGCCAAACCACGCCAAGTCGATTACGGTAACAGTTGACTACGTTACGTGGAAGGTAGCTCAGAACCCCAACTTCCGAGTTCTGATTGTATCCCAGACGCAGCAGTTAGCTGCCGACTTTCTCTACGCCATCAAGCAAAGACTAACGCATCCTATGTATGCAGACCTCCAAAGTGCTTATGCTGCTGGTGTAGGGTTTAACTCTAAGTCAGCATCCTGGCAGGCAACCCGTGTCACCTTCGGTGATGAGCTTCGTGAATCTTCTGAAAAGGATCCGAACATCGAAGCCGTCGGTATCGGCGGTCAGATTTACGGCAAGCGTGCCGATATGATTATTGTCGATGACGCGGTCACACTTAAGAACGCTAACGAGTTTGAGAAGCAGATACGCTGGCTAACCCAGGACGTACGAAGCCGACTTAACCCTACTGGTAAACTGGTAGTTATCGGAACGCGTGTAGCCTCTGTAGATTTATACAAGGAGCTACGCAACGAGGACCGCTACCCAGGCGGTCAGGTTCCGTGGAAGTATCTGGCGATGCCAGCCCTTCTTGAAATAGATGAGAACCCCGACAAGTGGGTTACCTTATGGCCATACTCTGATGCTCCATTTGATGGACAGGGTGAGTCCGATAAGAACGAAGACGGTCTATATCCTAGATGGTCTGGTCGTAACCTCTATAACGAACGCCAAGCGATGGATGCTTCAACCTGGGCGCTGGTCTACCAGCAACAGGATGTATCCGAGAACGCGGCGTTTGACCCAGTATGTGTTCGTGGCTCTATGGACGGAATGCGTAAAGCAGGACGTCTGGAGATGGGACACCCAGGTCATCCTAAAGACTTAACAGGCTTCAGCTTTATCTGCGGTATGGACCCAGCGATTGTCGGCGATACCGCCGCTGTCTGCTATGCAGTAGACCGTAATACTTCTAAGCGCTACATCGTAGACGTTATCAAGATTACCAAGCCTAGCCCGCAACAGATCCGCGACATCATTATTAACTGGACACAGCTCTACAGTCCGTCCGAGTGGATTATTGAGAAGAACGCTTTCCAGGCATTCTTGACGCAGGATGAAGGCATCAGATTATTCTTGGCAGGACGCGGCGTTATCTTGCGTGAACACCATACTGGTTCTAATAAGTGGGACTCAGGCTTCGGTGTTGCATCTATGGCTACCTTGTTTGGTACCAAGCAAGCAGATGGTAAGCACCACCGCGATAACTTGATACACCTACCGAGTGATCAGACAGAGAATATCAAGGCTCTCGTAGAGCAGTTAATTACGTGGACACCTACGACTAAGGGTAAGACCGATATCGTAATGGCGCTCTGGTTCTGTGAAATCCGAGCACGTGAGATGCTCAACTACGGTCAGTACGCAACGCACCACCTTAAGAATCCTTTCCTCTCCAGGGCGGAGTTGGGAAAGCGGGTAGTCATCAATATTGATGAGGCGCTCGCAGCACAGAACAAAACATTCGTCTAGGAGACAACAATGGCAAAAGACCCAAGAGTCGGAATTACAGGCGGTGGTGCAGTACGCGGTGCTAATGTTAATAACTCTACGGCTGCATTAAAAAAATCAGGACTTGAAAAACTTGCAAAAATTGGCAAAACCACTTCAGAGGCCCATATTTCTTATGCAGTTAGACAAGGAAAAATAACCGCAAAAGAAGCAGCTGCGATTGATCCCAAAAAATTTGGCGTGTTAAACAATCCAGATGTTGTTTCATCAAAAACAATTACATTAAAAAAGGGTAAATAATTATGGCATTAACACCAAGCTTTAAGACAAACGCCGAAGGCGAAGAAGAATACATTGATAAGGGCGCAGTAATGACACCTCAAATCAACCCAGTAGTAGATGCTAAGTATGCAGCAGGTAAGGCGCAGGCTCTAGCAACAGACAAGGTCGAATGGCCAACAAAGGTCGCAGGACTTACTAACTAAGGAATTTAATGCTTACAGTTAAAGAAGTTACCGCTAAGGTATCTCGCTTACAGACCAAATACGCAGCGCGTGACGGTCGTATGCGCGACGTCCTTTCAGTACGTCAGGGAGACATCTCTAAGGTCTACCCATCTATGTTTTCTGATGAGTACCCAAAGCCACTCGTCGCTAACATCATTGACGTTGCTGCACGCGACCTTGCAGAATCTATGGCACCACTGCCATCCTTTAACTGTTCCGCATCTAATACAGTTTCCGATACAGCACGCAAGGCAGCAGACCTACGTGGACGTATTGCAAACTATTATGTAGACCGTTCAGAACTTGGCGTTCAAATGTATACCGGTGCAGACTGGTATAACACCTACGGAATGCTTATTGGTCGCGTCGAACTCGATTACGAGAACGAAGAACCAATCATCAAGTTGATTAACCCGTTCGGTACATACCCAGAGATTGACCGTTTTGGTCGTTGCTTGTCTCTAACTCAGATTGTTGGTATGGATGCACAGACATTAGCATCTATGTACCCTGAGTTCTACAACGAAATCGTAGGTAAGAACCAGTACACACCAGGTTCTCCATACCTTTCGTTAGTTCGTTACCACGACAAAGACCAAGATCTTATCTATCTACCAGAGCGTAACGGCTTAGTTCTATCTAATACACCAAACCCACTCGGTGAATGTATGGCACGTGTATCTATGCGTCCATCTATTGACGGTGAAGCACGTGGTCAGTATGACGATGTGCTCGGTGTTCAGCTCGCTCGTGCTCGTATGGCAGTACTTCAGATCCAAGCAGCAGAGAAATCTATCCAAGCACCTATTGCTATCCCACAGGATGTGCAAGAACTTGCTCTTGGTCCAGATTCTATTATGCGTTCTGCTAACCCACAAGGTATTCGTCGCGTTCCGCTTGAACTACCTGCTGGTGTATTCGGTGAATCAAGCGTACTAGAGCGTGAACTTCGTACCGGAGCACGATACCCAGAGACTCGCGGTGGTAATTCAGATGCGTCTATCGTCACAGGTCGTGGTGTCCAAGCTCTCCAAGCTGGCTTTGATACCCAAATCAAGGCAGCGCAATCACAGTTTGCTCGTATGTTTGTTGAGCTTATCGGTGTGTGCTTTAAGACCGATGAGAAGATTTTTGGTAACAAGGTTAAAGAAATTCGTGGCGTCGATGACGGCACACCGTACACAATAAAGTATTCACCAGCTAAGGCAATCAACGGCGACTACACAGTAGATGTTCGTTACGGCATTATGTCTGGTATGAATCCAAACAACGCAACAGTTGCTCTGCTACAAATGCGTAGCGATAAACTTGTTTCACGCGACTATGTACGCCGTGAACTTCCAATCGAAATCAATGTCGGTCAGGAAGAGCAAAAGGTTGATATCGAAGAGATGCGTGATGCACTTCGTGCAGCTATTGGGCAGACTGCTCTTGCAATTCCACAGATGGTTGCACAGGGTCAAGACCCAATGAAAATTATTACCTCCTTTGCGGATATGATCAAGAACCGTCAAAAAGGTATGAGTATTGAAAGTGTTGTGGAAAAGGCATTTACGCCTGAACCTCAGCCTGAGACAGCAGCGATGCAGCCTCAGCCCCCAGTAGCAGGTATGGCTCCCGCCGCGCCTTCGCAGCCAAACGTAAATCAAGTTGGCGGTGCAGCCCCTGCTGCTGGCGGTCCACAAGCTCCACAAGGCAAACCAGATATTGCATCATTGCTCGCATCAATCGGCGGCGCGGCATAACGCGAGGGAGGTGAAATATGAAAAAAGGAACACAGGCACCAGCTCCAATGTCTAAGCCAGTTGAAGGCAGCAAGGCAGGAGACAAGGTATCAGGCGGTAAGGTAATGGCTCCATTCGCAGGAGCGGCTAAGCCAGGCAAGAAAGTTAAGAAGTAAAAACTTTTATGAAGCGGAGTGCACTGGATGGATAAGAATAAAGTTCGCCGTCCAGTGCGCTTTGCGGACTTCTTAGTAGTAGGCGCTGAACTTGCATTTAATATGTTGCAAGTCTTTACAGCAGCAGCAGAAGATTTATTAGAACTATCCGTTTACAATGCTAATCGCACAACGGAATTAAACAAAGCGTGGGAAGACTTCGCTACAGATTTAGAAACTATTCAGGAGGATACAGATGGCGCTTGAAGACGCTACCAACCCAATGCAGGGTGTATCAGGTCCTGGCAAGTACGCACGTCGTACAGATCTACAATACCAACCAGATGCTTATGGCCAAGGTGTGCAGTACGCCGCTGAAAAAGCAGGCGCTCCACTAGCCAAAGCACCAAAGTCACCAATGCTTTCACAAGCTCCTGTGGTACCAACAAGTCAAACACCAACACCAATAACAGGTTTATATGAACCAACACAGCGCCCTAATGAGCCAGTAACTCACGGTATTGACTTAGGTCCTGGTGGCGGTTCAGATGTTCTTGCTATGCAAGATGCAACTGCAGGGCAATATCAAAATGCCTATGAGATGTTTCAAGCAATGGCTCAAAACCCAAATGCGTCCCCATCACTACAGTATTTGGCACAACGTATTCAGCAAGGATTCTAAATGTCAACAAACTGGATAACGCCTGATCTAGCGCGTAACCCGTCTCTGGCATACGATGTTGCTAATCAAAAGAACCCTAATGTTGCCTCGGACCTTGTATCACATATTTCAAAAACCGTTGCTGTTACTGATGCTGTTAACAATCATATTGCAACTAATGATACACAAGGATTTTGGTCTAAATTAGGTCACGGTGCTATTAGTGGTCTTGAGATGCTTGGTAAGCCACTCAAGGAAATACAAAAAGACTATAAGTTTACTCACGCTGTATACACAGATCACGGATTTTTACCAGGCTTTGCAGTCACGCTAGGTATTATCGGCGGTGGCGTTGGTGGAGCTTTCCTTGGTGGCCCAGTTGGAGCAGTTGTTGGTGCAGACTTAGCAGCAGCAGGACTTCGTAAGTTATCAACTGTTCCAGCAATTAAAGATAACTATAAGGATTCATACGCTAAAAGCGAGAATCCAAACTATAAAGTTTCTCCAGGACGCGATTTCTCTAATGCCCTATCACTTGCAGTAGATGGCGTTGGATTACAGGCTGCATCTAAGGCACTTAAGAATACTGACACTGGTATAGGTAAAATTGTATCTGGTGTTGGTGATATAGGATTTGACGTAACAGCAGACCCAATTATGGTTATTGGTCGCTTTGGTCAACTAATGCGTGCTGGTAAATACCTTAAATTAGACAAAGCTGCTGAACTTCAACTTCGTTACCCTATTATGAATGCAATTCCAGGGGTCAAAGATTTCCTTGCTGCTCGTACTGGTGTAGCACTTACATCTGAGCAAATGGATGCCGTCTATAAAGGCACAGGAATTTTTAATGCTACAGCACGTACATATCGTGCAGCATTAGATGATATTGCTAAATCAAATGCTGGAGAAATTATCCAGAAGTATCCAGCGCTTGGCACAGTTGCAGCTGGTCGACTAGGAAAGATTGATACACCAGAAGGTGTACATCAGTTCTTAAAAGAATCTCTATTCTTTGGTGAACAAGAAGGCACACTTGCCGGACAAGCAATGCTTCCAACACGTACTTTGCTTAAGGCAAAACTTGGTGACTCTAAAGTAATTGATTACTTACGTAATGATGGCTCACTACCAGGCAAAGTCTATAAGACATTCTCTGGTTATATGCCATATTCTGTAGATCCTAAAACACTTGAACTTTCAACTACTAAGTTTCGCTGGAACGCTAACGATGCAGCAACTGTAGTATACAGAATTGCTCGATTTGGTATGGGCGACAGCGCAGCCAAAGAGTGGGCAGGAAAGTACGCAGAAGCAGTAGCAGTTGACAATCAAGCTCTTGCTCGTTCTATTAAGAACCAAGCGCTTTACCACACACTTCTTGCAGCAGGGCTTCCAGCAGATAACGCTATCGTTTCAAAGGCTTGGGAAGAAGTTAGCAAACTAGGCGAGCCACTTGTAAGTTCACAGATTTATGGTGTACATCCTTCTGGAAACACTATCGGTGAGTATGTAGCAAATGGTCAGCGTAAAGTTGGCGCTATCTTTGAACATCAAGCAACTGATATGTTTGATATTCCAGACTTCCTAGCAATTAAAAGTGCTATGCGCGAATCAGGTTTGCTATCTAAGTACTTAGGTCCAGCAGATGATTTTATTGCTAAGAAATATACAGATAAAATCTTTAAGCCTTTGGCACTTGCTACAGCAGGATTCGGTCTTCGTGTAGCAGCAGCCGAAATGATTCCTACCTTTGCTCGTTACGGTATAATCAATACATTTAAGGCAAAGATTGCTACAACAGTTGCTAAGAGTGGATACAACCTTGTAAAAGGTGAAGATGAGCATATCATTGCAGCAGCTCTTACAAGCCTTGGTGCTGGAGATGGAATTGCAGCAGATGTACTTGAAAAGGGATTTCCTGCATTCAAGGAAGCCAAGCGTCGTGGCCTAAATCTAGCGGCTAAGATGTTACCTAGTGAGCAGATTGATCTTGCTACTAAGTTGATGATGGCAAACGATGCACATATTCTTTCAGAAGCAGTCTCTACTGGACACGGATACGATGTCAATAACGCTTATCAAGCGTCACAGGCCGCACATTACTATTACCAGATTCAGAAGAATAGCCCTCTTTACAGAGATCTACCTGAGTATACAACCTACTCACCATCTGATAAGCACTTTGTACCTCGTTATGTAACTACACTTAACAAGGCATCTAAAGATATTGCTCAACGTAATATCTCACGTGACGCACTTGATGTTAGTAAAAAACTTCGTGCAGCAGTTAAAGAGTCAGGCGCTCCAGTATCTCCAGCAATCGTTGGAGAAGAGTTTTATGCAACTAAGGCATATCAGGAATTCAGAGAAGCCCTTGTAAATAGAGAATACGCACGTATGCTCGATGCTACTAAAGGCACATTTAAGGGTTACAACGAAGAAATGAAAACCCTTACACGCTGGAGAGATGCGGTAGCTAGTGGAGATTTGCGTACCTTTGCATCAGATCGTGTAGATGCAACACTCGGTATGTTAATGGGTAAGGATGGAACCTTCCATACAGACTTTGCTCGCAACATTGCAGAAGGTCGTATGACAGACCTTAACAAAGTTGCAGAACTTGCTAAGTCAAACCAGCAAGCAATGCCACGTAGCGTAGCTGGACCAGTACTTCAGTCTTATGTAGAAGGCAATACTGCGTTTCAAAAGGTAATTAACATAGGCTTTAAGAAATTTATTGACCCGATTGTTAACAACCTTTCTCGTGAACCTTTGTATACCTTGCACGTAGCAGATGCTTATGCTCGTCTAGCACCACGTATTGGTAAAGGCCTTACAGAAGATCAGGCTCTTCGTATCGCACAGACTCAAGCAGTCAACTCAATGTTGCCTCAAATTCACAATGTAGCACTTCGTAGCCAGTTTGCTCAGATTGCTCGTAACTTCTTGCCGTTCTACTTTGCACAGGAACAGGCTCTCAAGCGTGCATTTAACTCGCTTAAAGATACAAGTATTGCTAATCCACTGTTTTCCCGTAGCTTCCGTTTCTATCAGCTAGCAGAGCAGTCACTTAATGACCCAGGATTTGTAGAGTCAGATGAAAACGGTAATCGTTACATCTACCTACCGGGAGTTGGTGCATTTGGAGAAGGACTGCAAAGCGGTCTTTCTTATTTTGGTGCTAACATTCAATCAGGTTTACCTATTACCGCTAAAGGTTCATTGATTTCTTTGAAGTCAGTGCTACCAGAATTGCAGATGCCAGGCGTATCTCCATTTGTAGCAGTAGGCGGTAACTTAATTACCAATTTCTTCCCTGCATCTAAGCCTATTATTGACGCAGGCATAGGTAGTATCTCTGTAGACAGAGGTATTATTGATACTATTATTCCTGCAGCGTGGGCTAAAACATTAGTCTCAGCAACTACATCACTTCTACCAGGCGGTGGAATTGACCTCAACCGTCAGATGGGTAATGCGATTGCATCAGCACTTGCATCTGCTTATTATCACGGACAGGTACCAGGACCAGACTCAAATGAGTTTGAAAGACAAGCATTTGTAGACCGCATTAAGAACAATGCTCGTTCAATTCTTTTAATTAAGACATTCCTTAACCTTACTTCACCACTGGCTCCTACAGTATCTCAAGAAGATGCAGGATTCCGTGATGAGTTTTGGAAGCTAGTCAAGCAAAAGGGTAACTACGCTGATGCGTTAGAAACCTTCCTTGGAGAACACGGCGATACCGCTATCTCTTACACAGTAGCAAAGACTTACTCAAATGTGCCGGGTGCCAAGGTTCCTTATATTCAGTCAACTCTTGACTTTATTAGAAATAATAATCAATTATTTAATCCTAAGAATGGAACATCAAGCGGAGCTTTCTTCTTGGTTCCGCAGGATCAAGTACAGGATGAGTCATCACGTACTGTATATAACGAGTTAATGGCTATGCACTTTAGAAGCCAGCGTACTCCACAAGAACTTCTTAAGCAGTTCTATATTGCTCAAGGCGACCAAGCAATGTCTAAGGAAATTCAACAGCACCTTGATACTATGAAAACTGCTATTGATCCGTTCACACGTGAACAGGAAAGAAATCGCTGGTCTAACATTGTTGAACAGATGAAGAACTTCTATCCAATCTGGTACAAGGATTACACATCAGGCGGTGCAGCTACTAACGCACAGACTGCTTACAACCAGATTGTTAAGATTCTTAACAGCGACCAAAATCCAAATAACGACCAGTCAAAGTTAGTTGGAGATTTGGTAAAGAAGTATCAAGACCACCAGCAACAGATGGCTCAGTTCCAAGCGCTCAATCTTCAAGGCTTCTTGGTTCAGCAAACAAAAAATAGTTGGAATGAATACCTTACTAAACTAGCAGTAGAAGACCCACGCTTAACAACAGTAATCAACAGCGTATTTATGAAGTTGGGATAAAATGGCAGACAAAGCAGTTAAATCGGTAACTCAGTTAAAAGATGGTAATGTAATTGTTACCTACACTGATTTGTCTACCAAGAAAATGTCTGCGCTTAAGGCAACTAATGAAATTGCACAGGCAAAGTTGGCTGGTGCTTACGTACAAGGAGATAAGACACCAGGCTCTGGTTCAGCATTTGGAACTAATCCTCAAAATGGTGGAGACACCAATAGCACAACTCCTGTAGTAACCAGCGATAACCTCACAGCCTATTATCAGCAAGCGTTGTCATCTAAGGCAAATGGATATGCAAAGATTCGTTCAGCACTTCTTGGTGCTGGCCTTATTAGCAAGGGAACTAAAAGTCTAAGTTCTGTACAGAATGCTTGGCTATCTGTACTTCAAGGT